>ERZ842401.329-NODE-329-length-67391-cov-12.410182_pt1 | contig 67391 bp, 57 predicted proteins | sample MGYA00521270_ERZ842401 | MGnify/ENA primary metagenome ERZ842401 (study PRJEB31892, sample SAMEA3878208) | bioreactor metagenome | biome: Moose rumen | place: Sweden | collected 2011-10 | study: EMG produced TPA metagenomics assembly of the PRJEB12797 data set...
CCAAGGTGGCTGCCTTCACCGTGTTGCAGTATATCAATCTTCTCAATCATAAGCCCATCGGGCAAGTTAAGTATGCATTATTTTAATTCATCCAACAGGTAGTCAATAGTTTCTTTTTAACTATTTCAAATGACTCTATAGGGAGTCGATTTCCATAAATGGCCAGCAGTTGATTTACCTGAGATTCTTCCATTATCACTATATGTTTAAAACATTTCTAACAACAAACCACATCGAGAATGATGCAATAAAAAAATTTACTACATATTTATTTTCTATTACTTTCCTAAACCTTTCACGAGAATCCCACTTGGGCATTAACCACAGGAGCACAAAGGCAGATGCGTATGGTAAAGAATATATAAGAAAATAGTTATATTGAATAGATTCATATAAATGTCCATGTAATAATGCATAAATTGCTCGTTGTATTCCGCAGCCAGGACAACTAAGACCTGTTAATACCTTTATTGGACATTTTGGCATAAACCAATAATGAGTGGGATTGAGACTATACAAAACAATTCCACTAAAAAATACTATTATCAAAATCGATATTATCTTTTTCAAAATTTAATGTTTTTGTTATTATTAATTATTGCTAAAATTTCTTTCTGTGTGCAAATATATGACTATTTTTCAAAACACCCGAAGCCCATTTTGGCCCAAATTAAAAATCTCCCCAAAAAAGTTCTGTTTTTCCCGCTGTGTGCGCGCACGATAAATATAAGGTGAAAGGTGAGAGGTGAAAAGTGAAAGGTGAATGCGCCCAAAGCGACTATTGAAAAACTTTACAAGTTTATTACACATAAAGGTATAAGCGTGCAAAGCCCGGTCACGACCAAATGTCATAATTACAACTATTTTTCAAACTAACAAAGAAAACTTGCAACATTTTTCAAAAAATAAGTTTTTCGCCAAAAATGTCTCATCTCTCCTATAATACCCTGAGAAGCCTTGCTACAAGGGCGTTTGAGCATGGGGGAGATTATTTTCATCTCTCCCTAATCTCTCACCTCATCTCTCCCTTTTTATTTTTACTTTAAACTATAAACTTTTAAACTGCCTCTCAACTTTCAACTCTACACTCTAAACTTTAAATTAATGGGGGAGATGAAGGGAGAGATAAAGGGGGTAATGGATTTTCCAAGATGCCCATAAATAGGGACTTCGTGAGGGTTGAAGGGGGAGATGAGGGATTTTTTAGTAACCACTCATTAATTTTCAATAACCTGCCTCTGTCGTCCAATACTCGTCCCTTATTTGGCGACAACCGTTATTGAACATTGAAAATTGAACATTGAAAGACAGAGGCATAGCAAAGAACTCCATACCAGAAATTCCCGCCGTGGGAATAATTGCTTCCCAGTGTGGGAACAAAACGTTCCCGCGCTGGGAATGCCTTTGCTGCTGCTCCATTGTAAAAGCAGACAAGTCGAGCGATGAAAGATTAAAAATTAAAAATTAAATTCGCACCTTTGGTGCTCAGATGATATTAAGATATTAAAAGGTTAAAAGATGCAAAACGGACAAGCCGAGTGAGAGTCAGTGGTCAGAGGTTAACCACTCCAAATAATTGTTTGGAGTAATAACAATTGTTTCTTTTACATTGTATGCCTCAAGGAATGATTTAGGGAAACGTACATTTGCTTTTTTCTGATTCCATTTCATTTCGAAAGCTGTCAGAGCGCCATCACTCTCTTCGATGTAGTCTATTTCCTGTTGTGAATTGGTGCGCCAAAAATATATGTTACTAATGAGAAAACTAATAATATGCAAATTATTTAGGTACAAATCCTTAAAAACGACCATTTTTACGGATTACAATCCGCAAATTTGGCCATTTTTACGGATTACGACCTGCAAAAACCCTATAAATTTGAACACTTGTGACAAAAAAGGCTTGCATGTCTCGCGACATACAAGTCCGTTAACTGCAACTTATTTATCAACTGAACGTTCACATTTCCTCATCCGACCCAGATTGCTGTATCTGACGAGGATGATGGGGTATCATTATATTCTGAAGTTTCTGGCTTCTTTTGTTCCCCTTTTTCTGAAACAGAATGTTTACTGCGGAAAATCTTCTTAAAAAGATTTAATGCATAATTCATAATTCAAAATTCATAATTGATTGCTTGCTGGGTGCAAATATAAGACTTTTTATCCAAACCACATTAGCCCAAATTGGCCCAAATTAAAATAATATTGCATTTTTACGTTATTACCTTCTATATATCGTAGGAAATGTGTAATTTTGTGCACGAACAAGTCAACAGAAGAAATGGCAGAAATTAGCAAGGAACAGATAAGACTGATTTGCAGAAGCGTGGAACTGGCTATTGGTCAGTCTGTGCAAACACCTAAGGATTTTGAGAACCTTAGCCAACAGATATTCATCAGGACTGGACATATGCTGAGCCGCAACACCTTGCGTCGCATTTGGGGCAACATGAATGATGGCACAAATCCACGTAGTACTACACTCCTGATATTGGTCCGCTTCCTGGGATATAATAGCATAGAGAGTTTTCTCAAGGCGACAAGCAATGGGGAAAACGAACCACAGAGTGGATTTGTGATGACACGCAGGCTGAGCGTTTCTGTCGATTTGAATGTAGGTGACAAGATAAGACTTACATGGCTGCCAGACAGGGTGTGTGACATAGAATATACCGGAAGTCTTTGTTTCAAGGTTATTGCCTCCAGCCAGACCCGTCTGCAGCCTGGCGATACGTTTCAGTGTATCATGATTATCGAAGGAGAGCCGCTGTATCTGGATCAGCTGCAGCATCATGAAAACGAAAACAAGAGCAGCCATCCGATGTCGTATGTGTGCGGATTAGAGCAGGGTATCCGATTCGAGAGAATCGATTAGAAATCATAGTCTTCCATACGATAGCGGAAGAGTCCCCAAACAAGACTGTTACTATATACTTTACTGGTTCCTGCAGGAATCATCAGAATAGCTTTCTCAATAGTTGACTGGTCGAAGATATCAGCATAGACATTCACGCCTTTTCGACCATGAAGACGAATAAGATTGAGCGACGGGCAATTTCTGAAAGCAGCAGGATAGATGACAATAAGATTACGTGGCAGCGTTATCTGAGTGAGCGACGTGCAGCCCAAGAAGGATTGGTCTCCAATATCTGTCATCGTTTCCGGCAGGACGACCTCAGTAAGTCGCGAACAATAAGCAAAAGCATGACGGGAGACCCCTTTCACCCAATAACGTATGCCATTGGGGGCTTTAATGGTATCAGGGATGACGATGCGTCCCGTTGTCGTTGTATCAATGGCGGGCTTACCATAGGTGTTGCAACCGACAACTGCATGCCTCTCGCTCCCCATACCACGTTTAAAAGTCACCATGACAGTGCGTCCATCACATTTGATGGGTCGTTGGAAAACGTATTTGCTAGGGACTTCATCTTCGTCATCTGCATAAAGATGAAGGGGCACAAAAAGTAAAACGAGACTAAGTACAAACATCATCATGGGTGCGAAGGTACAAAAAAAATTGCAAATAATGTACAAAAACATCATATTTTGCGTTTAATTAATGTATGACGAATAAAGAAACAGACGAAAAGGAGGTTTCGGGATACCTTACCGACCCCTTCGTCGAAGACATAGGACAGCACTTCACCAACATAGAGTTGTTGAGCAGCGAAGGCTTTACACAACTGTATAAAGCTATGCGCTATGGTCGTTGGTATGTGCTGAAGACTATGACAGAAGATGCCGATAGCAATTGCAATAATTGCCAGATGTTGCTGCATAAGGAGTTGGAACTGCTTATGAGAATGCAACATGCTGGTGTGCTACAGGCTGTCGGACTGGAAAAAATTGATGGCATTGGTGAGGCTATCATCATGGAATACGTAGATGGTAGCACCCTCGATGAATGGCTCACCACCAATCCTGACAAGAAAAAGCGTGTCAGGGTGGCTCACGAACTGGCAGAGGCTCTGGCATATGTTCATTCTGTCGGAATAGTACATCGTGACCTGAAGCCAAAGAATATCATGGTGACTCGTAACGGGGAGCGCCCCAAAATCATAGACTTTGGCCTTGCTGACAGCGACAGAAATGCTGTCCTCAAACAACCTGCAGGCACTCTTTCCTATATGTCGCCTGAACAGGCTCAAAGCAGTATGCCCGATATGCGTAATGACATCTATTCGCTGGGACTGATTATGGAACAGATGCAATTAGGTCGCGCATACAAAAAGATGGTGGAACGATGCCTGAAACCCATAGACCGTCGATGGTGCAATATGGAAGAAATCCTTGCAGAGTTTGCAAGAATAGAGAAACGCCGATGGCCTTTGGTGGTGAATACTTTAATAGCATTGCTGTTGCTGGCACTGGGACTCACCACATTTCTTCTGAAAAACGATGACACCCAAGAGACGAAGGTTGCTATTGATTCTGTGCGTAACGAATTGGTGCAAAAGCAGCAACATAGCGAACAGAAAAGGACAATAGCAGAAAAACAGATGAAGACTGTCATAGCGACGCTAAACGACAGCCTTAAACAACTGGCTGCTACGAATGAGCATTTGAAAAAAGAACTGGGGAAAGAGGATGAGCTGAAGAAAGAAGCACTGAAAGCCCTGCAACGCGAGATAGCAAAATCAAAGATAAACCAACATCTGGACACACTGTCGGATTGGCACTATCGCTGGCCAGACCTCAGTCAACGCGTTGCTGCCGTAGGACAATTTGTTTATGGCTATACCGACAATCTGCAGAAGCAATGTGATCGTGTAATGGCCGACCGAATACGTGAAACAATGCTGAAAGAGTGGCAGCAATGGAGTAAACAGGTGACAGGAAGAATGGAACTGTTATTCAGAAGAGAAAACGACGTTGATTTCACCAAACATAAGAATATGCCACCTAAAGTGAAATTCTAGTCACTATCCCGTTTGTCAACGAACTTATAGTTAGAGAACTTTGCTTTGGGGAAGACAAAAAGGCTGTCATCAAGATTGCCTGACTGGAAATTAGAAATATGTATGGTGGCCCAGAAGAAGGCAACCTTTATCTTCAGGCTTTTGGGGGCACGAGTGCGTTTATCGAGCAGTATGCGAGCCTCCTTCACTCCATCAACACCTTTCTTTGCCTTAACAGTTATGAGATAGCCATCATCAGCATTTGCTATGCTGTAGTCATAGTTGTCGGGCTCGAACTTGAACTTATCCTCGTACTTGCTCTTTTTCTTGGAATCAGCCTTATATATCTCTACCGTCTTTTTCTTCTCCTTAGTATAATATGCCGTAACGCCATCATTCCATCCGTTACTGTTCTTTGAGGCAAAACGGCTCTTCTTACCCTTATACCACACAGTACCTTCTGCCTTATAAAGGCTGGCGATGTTCACCTTATAGTGCATGGTTGCCCCACCCTCGCTGAATGCACGATGGTAGGTATCCAAAAACATGCGCTTCGCCTGTCTGGAATTGGGTGTATCCTGAGCATTAACTGCTATCGTCACAAGACTCAGCAGAAGGGAAAGAAAAACTTTAAGCATTAAGCATTAAGCATTAAACATTAAAAATTAATCGTTAACCGTTAACCTTTAACCGTTAAACTATTTAGTCTTGTACCACTCCTGCAGAACCTTGAAGGCCTTTTTCTTTTCGCCCTTATCTGAGACGAGGCCTTTCATATTATAGTAATCCTGTATGCCATTGAGCACACGGCGTGGAGAGCGGAAGTCTTTCAGTATCCAAGGCGAAGTTCCTGCAAGGCCTTCAATCTTGTCTATCATATTGAGGTTCTCACGATACAGATTCTCTTGGAACTCCTCCGTCCATCGCTGATTCTTCGCGCCATGATAGCCATACTTTGCTCCACCGCCGAATTCGCTGATGATAACTGGTTTGTCATAAGGAATCTCCCACATCATCTTGGGAGCATCATTGACATCACGATACCATCCTACATACTGATTGAACGACACCACATCGACATATTTGTTCATATTATCCTGCAAGCGGTTCTTAAAGTTAGAAGCCGACGTAACCTCCATCGCCATAGATATCAGGCGGGTATCATCGAGGCTGCGTGCATACTGTGACAAGTTGCTCAGGAACTGATCACGCTCTGGAGAATGAGGTGTTTCGTTGGCTATAGACCATATTATGATATTGGCACGATTCTGGTCACGTGCTATCATGTCGGTCAGTTGTCGCTGCGCATTTTTATAGGTATCAGGATTCTTCCATGCTATAGTCCAATATACAGGTATCTCCGACCACACCAGAATACCCATTCTCTCTGCCTCACGCACAGCATATTCGTTATGAGGATAGTGAGCCAGGCGTACGAAATTACATCCCAATTCCTTTGCCCATGACAACAGTGTATGGGCATCCTCTGTAGAATTAGCCCTTCCACCACCGTTTGGTTTCTCTTCGTGAATGCTGATACCACGCAGGAAGATAGGTTTGCCATTCAGCAATATCTGCTTTCCTTTTGTCTCGATGGTGCGGAATCCGATACTATCACTCACATAATCACTCACGTTTGTGCCGTCTGCTGCCTGACCATCCAGCGACAAATCCACACGATAGCGCTTTGGCGTTTCAGGACACCAAAGAGTGAGGCGTTTTGATGGCACAGTGACAACGAGACGTGCATTACCTTCTGCATCTGTCACACATTGTTTCTCAATTTTCAGCTCAGGGATGCACAATGTAATATTTTGTCCCGCCAATGCCTTACTGAGGTGTGCCGTCATCGTTATCTCACGCTGACGGACCTTGGCATCAGCCTTCTCCAACTGCAGTTTAAAGTTCTCTATATATGTTTCTGGCACCTTCACCAACATCACATCACGAGTGATGCCTCCGTAGTTCCACCAGTCAAATATCTGTGTCGGCACATTCTCTGCCCTGCGTTTGTTATCCACCTTTACGATGACGACATTCTCACCGTTACGCAGCAGGTCTGTCACGTCATAGTTGAATGGGGTAAAGCCTCCGATATGGTGTCCTGCCTCTTTACCATTTACATAGACGTGGCAGTCGTAGTTCACAGCACCGAAATAGAGCAGTGTACGACAGCCCTCTATTGGTACCTGTGCCTGGAAAGCGGTTTTAAACCATACTGTTCCCTCGTAGAAGAACAGTTTCTCATCCTGTGTATTCCAGTCACCAGGAATCTGCATCGTGGGAGCCTTGTCGAAATCATACTCTATCAGGTCCTCCGGACGCTGTGGCTTTGCATTACAGAAGAAGCCCCACTTGGTAGGATTCATGCGGTAGTCATAATACCCTTCTTCCTGTACGTCTACGATGTAATGCCACTTGCCGTTCAGCAGCATTGTTTCACGACTCATTACATTACCCAACTGTGGCACCTCCTGGGCACCTACGCTCAGTGTCAGAAGACTTAACAGTAATGTGAGAAGTGAAATGTGAAATGTGAAATGTGTTTTGAACATTGAAAATTATTCTTTAACCTTTAACCGTTAACCTTTAACCGTTAATTTATTTTTGGCTGCAAAATTATACAAAATTTATAACAAAACCAAAAAAAAATCGTTTTCGTTTTGGTTTTCGTTAAATTTATCGTACCTTAGCACCCGAAAAAACATTGACCATTGAACATTGACCATTCTTGAAACCTGAAACTTGAAACCAGAAACTAAAGTGAGAGACGTAGCATTAGTACTATCCAGCGGTGGAGCCCGTGGACTGGCTCACATTGGAGCTATAGAAGAACTTGAGGCGCAAGGATATCGCATCAAGAGCATCGCAGCATGCTCTATGGGTGCTATCATAGGAGGTATGTATGCCGCAGGAAAACTGTCAGAATACAAGAAGTGGATGCAAACCATTGACAAAAGGAAGATTCTGTCACTCCTTGACCTTTCCTTCTCTCTCGACCATCTGGTGAAGGGAGAGAAGATAATAGATGCTATGAAGGAGATTGTGCCTGATGTGAAGATCGAAGACCTGCCAATACCTTTCAAGGCTGTTGCCACCGACTGGGAAAAAGGGCAGGAAGTGGTGTTCAGCAAGGGAAGCCTCTACGAAGCCATTCGCGCCTCGATATCAATGCCGCTATTCTTCGACCCTGTAAAACGAGGCGGGACGACATTCGTGGACGGAGGGATACTCAATCCCCTACCCCTCAACATCAGCAAGGACATGCCTGGCGACATCGTGGTGGCAGTAAACGTGAGTGGAACGGGGGAAGATAACGACAACGACACCCCTCCTAACTGGGAGGGGACGGGGAAGGGCCTTAACTATTTTACCATGAGCCAACGGTTATTCCGCCTGATGATACAGCAGAATGCCGCCCTCAGTATAGAACTCTACAAACCCGATATATTGGTAAATATCCCTATGGACCTCTTCGGACCTTTTGAATATGACCATGTTGACAAAATCTCTGCTTACGGACGGGAGAAGATGCGCGAAGCGCTGAAGAACATTGATAATTGAACATTGATAATTGATAATGAACAATATTAAAACGCTATTACTGGTTAACCTCACAGCATTAGCATGTATATGCATCAGCTGTACCAATAAGGAGAAGCACTATGTCATCGGTGTTTCACAATGTTCGGATGACATCTGGCGCGAGAAGCAGAATGCAGAACTGCGCATGGGGAATTTTTTCCATAACAATGTTGAGTTGCGCTTTGCTGCTGCCTATGACAGCGACCAGCGGCAGATAGAGCAGATTGACAGTCTCGTGGCCTGTGGCATCGACTTGCTTATCGTTGCCCCCAATCAGGTCGCTACCATCTCCCCCGCCATAGACCGCGCCTACGACAGCGGTATTCCCGTCATCGTTTTTGAGAGGAAGACCAACAGCCAGAAGTTCACGGCATTTATGAGTGCCGACAATTACGAGATGGGTCGCCAGATGGGTGAATACATCGCCAAGCGTCTGAATGGCAACGGAAAGGTACTTGAGGTGATGGGACTCAAAGGTTCTTCCCCTGCAATAGAGCGTCATAAGGGTTTTGTTGATGCCATGAAGAATTATTCGAGCATGGAGATTGCAGCAACTCTACAGGGTGACTGGACGGAGGAGACGGGATATGACATCGTGAGGAAATGGAAGAAAGCAAACCCCAACGTTGCTGTCGATATGGTCTTTGGCATGAACGACCGTTCTGCTATCGGTGCACGCAAGGCATTCTTGGAAGCAGGCGACAGCAGGCCCTTATACTGCGGCATTGACGGATTGCCAGGAAAGAATGGCGGTATAAAACTGGTGAACGACTCCGTTTTGGATGCCTCATTTATTTACCCCACCAATGGTGACCGCCTGCTACAGTTGGCCATAGACATCCTTGAAGGTAAGCCCTACGAGAAAGAGACCCTCATGATGTCCGCTATTGTGACCCACGACAATGCCGGTGTTTTACTGATGCAGACAGAAGAGACGATGCGACAGGAAGAGAATCTCGACAGGCTGCATCAGATGGCAGACTCCTATCTGAAAGAGCTGGATACGCAACGTATGATTACATGGATGGCTTTCGGAGGACTCATATTGCTGATTGCTGTCATAGTGCTATTATACTTGTATAGATTAGGTAAAGTAACCCTTCGAAGGGAGCGTATGGTGAACAGTCTGTGGGAGCTGAAGAAAGAAGAACTCCCAACATTGGACAGCCCTGCTTCCGGCGATAACACCATCTTGGAAGCACAAACCGATAAGGGAAACGCCGCAACATCTATTTTCTTCACACGTTTCAAAGAAGTCGTTGAAGCTCGTCTAACTGATAGCGACATCAGCGTGGAAGACTTAGCGGCTGATATGAATCTCAGTCGTGTGCAACTTTACAGAAAGGTGAAAGCCATCACAGGGGCATCGCCTGTGGAATTGTTGCGAACAGCCCGATTAAAACGGGGATATCAGATGCTGATGACCACCGATATGAGCATCAGCGAAGTGGCATACAAGGTAGGATTTACAGCACCCAGCTATTTCACAAAATGCTTTAACCCAAATCGGTCGTTAGACTGAATTTGCGCCATTTCTAATGGCCGCCATTAGAAAGTAGCCTTTGTATTTGGTTGTTATTCAGCAATTTATTAACTTTGCCACGGATTAAGAGCCAATGTTATGATGAAAGACCTGGAGATTGCCTTCACGGCAAAAGAGATTACAGCCTTCGGTGGTGTGTCGCTGCTTTACAAAATGCTTGACAATTGTCATTTCAAGGAAGCCTTGTCATCCGTGGGACTACCCCGGCAGGGGTCCAATCGTGGCAAGAGTCCTGAGCAGCTGATATACGGTTTGTTCACGGGAGTCTGGTGTGGCGCAAGTTGTTACAATCACCTCGACATTGTTCGTTTCGACCCAACGCTCTGCCATCTGATGGGCTACGAGCAAGGGCCAGACCATCGTGCCTATCAGCGTTATTTCAACAAGTTCTCTCAGGCAATCAACCAGCGTGTGTTTGATTCCTTGTATAGTTGGTTCTTCTCAGAGCTGTGCTTTGACAACTACACGCTCGACTTCGACTCAACGGTAATGGAGCGTTGCGGTGGGCAGGAGGGTGCTGCTGTGGGCTACAATCCCAAGCGTCCTGGTCGCAAGTCGCATCATCCACTGCTGGCATTTGTGGCCGATCTCCGCATGATCGCTAACTACTGGCTGCGCCCGGGAAACACATCAGCCTCTACAAACTATCTGGCGTTTCTCGACAACACGCTGGATCGGCTTCAGGGCAAGAAGGTGGGACTGGTGCGCATGGACAGTGGCTTCTTCAGCGGTGAGATATTCGACCGTCTGGAAGAGAAGCGCCTGTCCTATATCGTAGCATGCCGCTTCAATAACTCTATCAAGATACAGCTGGCTTCGCAGGCAAAATGGACGGAGGTGGCAGATGGCATTCATATTGCGGAGAGCACCTATCAGGCACATGACTGGGAGAAGCCCCGTCGCATCATTATGGTCAGACAGGAAATTGACAAGCGCCCCAAGGCCGCAGGCAAGAAGATAAAGAAGGTCAAGAAACCCAAGCAGATGGAACTCTTCCCTGACGTAGCCGAACTGGGGAAATACCGCTACAGTTGCTTCATCACTTCGCTGACACTGCCCGCAAAGGCCGTCTACGACCTCTATCGCGGAAGGGCTGACTCTGAGAACAGAATCAAGGAAATCAAGTACGACTTCTCTGCTGACAAGTTCTCTTCCCAAGACTTCTGGGCTACCGAAGCCTGCGACTCCTTTATTATCATGGCGTACAACTTCATCAGTCTCTTCAGACATGCCATTATCAACTCTAAGAAGAGCCATTTCCTCAAGACTATCAGGTACAAGATTCTTTGCATTCCTGCATATCTCGAAAAGAAAGGAGATAAAAATATTTTACATCTTGTGAGAACCATGAATCAGCGGCAAGCATTCCTTGGACTCTGGAGAACAACTGAAAACTTTGACATCACCAGAACTAATTGGGCCTAACGACCGATTTGGGTTCAATACGGATTGCTGCATAATAATGTTCTATTACTACCTTGCAATAATGTTGAAATAAAATCATTAAGTAATAATCTATTCGTATGGAGGAATGGGGATAAATTGGGATTAGTCTCGAATGGCAAGATTTGTTGTGATAGCATTTATAGTAAGGTGTTTGTAGCCTCAAGTGAAGGTGCTTCAAGGGAATTTGATCATTATGGCTATCTCGGAGCGGTTTATAAATACAAAAAATACAAATACGCATGTGTCTATGATGGTGATAAGTGTGGCGTTTTTGTTCCTGATTGGGATATGTTTATTCCTCCTAAATACAAGGACTGCACTGTTTTTGTGGAAGAGCAGTTTATTCTTGCTGATGGTATCCTTTATAGCACTTTAGATGGTAATCTGACCTTTGTTAAAGATGTAACCAAATATGATTATATAGGAGCTTTATGTTGTTATCATTTATTCCGGGAAAAAGAGAGTTTGAAGAATAAAGTAAATAGCTACATTTGTGTACACCTTAAAGACGGGAAACTATCCGAAGAAGATGTAATTGATGCTAAATATGATCATAATATAGAAGACGATTGTAAGTCTGATATTGACTGGCGTAATTATTCTCCCATTCTGTCGATAGGCTGTAGCTCGGTTTTTTATAGTGTGAAAGAAGAATGTTTTGAAGACGACATTAACTTTTTTTCTTCATGCTCAGAACCAGATATAGATCCAGATGAAGGCTATAATTATGAACGTGACACCTACTATGCTTTAGGTGGAGATGACTATGACCGATGGAAAGAAAACGGAGGCGATTTAGATGGAATGATGGAAGGAATGGGGTTTTAATAATGAATTTATGAGAAAAAGAAGAAAACATAATAAAGAAGACGAAGTGTTTAATATGAAATACGTTTTAGAAATCAATCATAAGATAGATATGCTAAAACGTCTATGGTCACTGTTTACCCAAAATAAAGAATGGGTGTTGAGTTTATTATTCGTTTCTTCAATTATCCATTCTATTCTGTTATATGGACTATTTGGAATTAATATTCTTGAATTCTATTCTTTAACAGATATTTTTGTAAATTTTGCGGAAGTTTTTGTCCCGTTTTTAATAATGATACCCCTTGGAGTATTACTCTATTTATTCCCAGATGGGGAATCGAAATGTTCTTCGTCAATTGGTCTTGCAATCAAAATCGTTCTATTTGTATTTGCGGCAATTATTCTTTCTTTAATATTCCATAATTATTTTGGCGTTCCATTCTTAATTTACTTTATCGCTTTAATTGGATTAATTTACAAAAAAGGAAAATTACTGGCATGGAATGTTATTGTTTTATTTTTACTATTTTCGTTAGGATTACCTATTGAAAAAAGAATGATGTACAAAGGTAATACCCCATTAGTAGATAGGTTGTCATTTACACTTTCAGAATCAACTAAGACATATGACCTTTCAGATATTGATCGTTATTTCTACATAGGTGGGAGTGTAGATTATTTCTTCCTTTATGACAAGTCAAAGGATTCTGTTGAAATAATACCCAAGAATGAGTGTGGCAATATATCTCGCACCCCCTTTTATTGGGAAGACTTATGGAAGTCGGAAACTCACATAAATTCCAGCCAAAAAGTTAGAAAAAGACAAGACTTTAAACACTAATTATTCAATATTACAATATGGAGAATATACTAATTTTATCCGAAGATGGTAAGGAAGTTATAGGTGTAAAAGAAAAATCTATAATTGATGTTACAATTCCTGATGGAGTGACAAGCATAGGAGGATTTGCATTCATGGGCTGTACCTCTTTACAAAGCATTGATATACCCAATGGCGTAACAAGTATTGGTAGTTTTGCATTTAGTGGTTGTAAATCCCTACAAAGTATTCAAATACCCGACAGCATAATAAGTATTAGTGGTGATGCATTCGAAGGAACAAAATGGTTTGCTGATCATAATGATGGAATCATTTATATTAATAATATATTATACAAACAAAAAGGAATTCTTCAAGACAATGCAATCAGGGTTCGAAAAGGTACCACTATTATATCAACTAAAGCTTTTAAGAATTGTGATTCTCTTCAAAGCATTTTTATTCCTGATAGTGTAACTCGTATCGAAGCAGAAGCATTTGCTGGCTGCATATCTCTCCAAAATATTATTTTCTCCAAAAACATTTCTTTCATTGGCGCAGAAGCTTTTGAAGACACAAACTGGTATAACAATCAACCTGATGGTATAGTTTACATTAATAATGTATTATATAAGCAGAAAGGAGAACTATGTGAAACTTCCATTGTTGTAAAAAAAGGTACCTTTAGCATATCGCCATATGCTTTTTTGAATTGTAGCCACCTGATAAGTATAGATATTCCAGACGAAGTCAAAGAAATCGGAGTAAATGCATTTATGGGGTGTTCAAATTTGTCAAATGTATTTTTACCCAAAAGTCTTAAGAAAATAGAGTGGTGTACATTCGCGGAATGTAAAGGACTTTCTTCTGTCATTATTCCTGATGGGATTAATGAAATCGACTTTTCCGCATTTAAAGGATGTGTCAGCATCAAGGAACTAACAATCCCAGATAGTTATATTTATAACGAGAATGACCATCATTCATGTTTGACAGGAATAGGAATACCGATTTATAATAGTTCGGTATTCTTTTATTTGCCTAGAACATATCAAGGATGTTATAAGGTTCCCGATGGAATAAAAATTATTGCAAGAGGTGCTTTTTTAAAGTGTAAAGAATTGACGAAAGTTGATTTGCCCGATTCAGTGTTGGAAATATGTGCATTTGCATTTGGTGACTGTGATAATTTGCAAGATGTTACCCTTCCCAAAAGGCTAACAAATATATCAAGAGGAACTTTCCGAAATTGTAACTCACTCCGGCAGATTACTGTTCCCAATGGAGTAAAGTCGATACAATCAGGTGCCTTTCGGGGTTGCACTAGTCTTATCTCCATAACCATCCCCAGCAGTGTGACACGAATTGATGCGTTTGCTTTTAAGGATTGTAATAAAATTAAAAGTGTGCTTCTCCCTGAATCTGTAGATGTCTCTGGTTTGGCTTTCGAAAATTGTGATTCACTTGCGAATAGCATAATTGTACAAAATGTGTTAGTTAAAGTACCTAATTCTCTTTATGGAAAATATGTTGTTGATGACAAGATTGAGGTTATCTCAGATGGCGCTTTTCAAGGGTGTAATAATATTATTGAAATTATTCTTCCTAGCAACATAAAAGAAATCGGGAAACGATGCTTTGAAGATTGCGAGAACCTTGAATTTTTGAAAGAGAATTATCATGATAACGTATTGTCAGTCCTTGATACATATCCAATTTCTTTACCTAGAAGTTTGGATAATATAGGAGAGTATGCTTTTCGTGGATGTAAGAAAATGACATCTGTCATTATTGGTAATGGCATAAAAATAATATCTACAGGACTGTTTTATGGTTGTGAGAAGTTAACGGATGTAGAGTTGCCTTCTTCTGTTAGCAGGATAGGAGCAAACGCTTTTGAAGGGTGTGTCAGTTTATGTTCTTTCCATTTATTTGGAATAAACCTGGTTGATATAGGAAATGGTGCTTTTAATGGATGTAAAATGATGTCTGAATTTCGATTTCTAACAGGTTCTAGTGTTGGGAAAATTAGAGAGGCCGTGTTCAAAGATTGTTGTTCCTTAACTTCCATTAATATTCCTTATGGAGTTACTGCAATTGAGAATGAAGCATTTTCTGGATGTTCTTCTCTTAAGTCTGTATATATCCCTTCATCTGTAGAGTATATTAAAACTGACGCTTTTAGAGGATGCAATAGTCTTGAGAAATTTATATCAGAGATAGCATGGAAGAATCCTAAAGAAAAATTGGGACTGCCAGCTACTACATCTATAATTATCCCATCGAATAGGAAAACATTTGATATCGGAGATACTGATGATGGACCTATGATTCACACTCATGGACGTTTGAGGCCCTGCCCATATTGTGATAGTGATGATATAACTACTTATATTGATGGGACTGCTTATTGCAATCAATGTGGAAAATGGTATAGATATGCTTAAAAATAGTAGCGAAGTAAAAATGATTAATCAGACACTTTTAAAGATAAGGGAACTTCGTGAAGACATTTCAGAGTATCTTTTCCATTTTACGAAGGGAGAAGATGCTTTTGAAACACTTCAAAAGATTCTAGACGAGGGAAAGCTTCGTAGTTTTAATGAGGATAGGTATATTTGTTTCACAGAAGCTCCTATTACAATGTTAAATGGTTTCTTTAATTTTGTAGAAAGGAACTATTCGACTCCAACAATCATTGCGCCTTATGGAATTGGCATAAAAAAAGATATTCTTTTTCAAAAAGGTGCAAGGCCCGTTATATACGGAACAAGAGAAGAAAAGAAACTGCTACCAGAAAGATTGCAATGGAGGCATGTAAATATGAATCTCCCAGATTATGATTTCTCATGGCTTCGTGAATGGAGAATAAAATGTAACTATATAAAGTTTAAACCAGAACACATCATAGTTATAACACGGACAACTGATGAACAGTTACTCCTTCACAAAGTAATAATTGACAATCCTGATAATTATTCTAAAATAGATGAATCTATGGTTGATTTTCAACGGATTTACAGAGGAGTCTCTATAGAAGAGATAGATAGTTACGTGAAGAATAAACATGACTTTACAGGATTATTGGAAGATCAGCAAGAGGAAATTCTGGAATCTCAAAATAACGATTAACTTTGCAAAGGAAAGATTATGGCACTGGCAATAAACACAGAAGACCTGCTGAACAAGAAGAAGATTGAATCCAATAGGATTGAGTTCTTTGCAAGCAAAGCGAACTAGTTATAGCAAAAGAATATGACACAATATACTTACAAATACCCCAGACCGGCGGTGACAACGGATTGTGTGGTGATGACGAAAGAAGCTACACCACAGGTGCTGCTGATTGAGAGGGACTTAGAGCCATATAAAGGGTGCTGGGCTTTTCCTGGCGGATTCATTAATATGGATGAAACGACGGAGCAATGTGCCATACGTGAACTGGAAGAGGAAACGGGAATGAAAGTAACTGAGCTTCAGCAGATTGGCGCATACTCAAAAGTTGATCGCGACCCACGAGGAAGAACGATAACGGTGGCGTATCTAATAGTAATTGATGCTCCTGTTGCCGTAATTGGTCAGGACGATGCTGCTAAGGCTCAATGGTTTCCCATTGATGCGCTTCCTCCCCTAGCCTTCGACCATGAGGACATCATGAAGGATGCTATTAATATGATAAAAGAAAATATATGACATAATAAAAGAAGTGCAACAAATCTGCTGCACTTCTTTTATTTTTTAATCAAATCTATTTTCATCGAAGAAGCCGAAGCCGCTGATGGCTACGAGCAAACGCTCTACATAATCCCAGGCGGTATCACTCCATTGGAAACCGAGGCGATGCAGTACGGCACAGGTGTATCGGTTGTCGCGATTTATGAAGACTGCCTTCTGTCCGTGAGCCATATCTTGATAAGCCATCATCGCAGAGAGTAACTTAGCCTTTTCAGGGTCTTGGCCGGCTTCGGCAAGAGCCTTCTCAAATTCGTCACCTTCCACAAAGCGTATCTCTTTTCCTACCTTACTCATGCGTTGCAGCAAGTCACCAAACAGTTCTGTGTGGTTGTTGAACGGCTGGAATACGGTACACTCCTTTGGTGTTGTTGCAAGAAGCACCACAGCCCTTGCCGTCTCGTCGATAGGCGACATCTCGGTAAGTTCGTCATAACCATCATAAGGACAGCAACCAAGGGTGTAGAATATCTTGAGGCGACCCATGAAACTGTTGCTGTTGAAGTTGGCTTGGAATTCTCCGTCATAGCTACGAGGGGCCAAATTGCCCACACGCATCACCTTACCGCGAAGGCCATGACGGGCAACGGCATCAAGAACTATTCGTTCAGCGAGGAACTTTGAATGGATATAACGGTTGTCAAGGAACTGACCGAACCAGAACTTACGTTCATCGAGTTTTGGTATCTCTTCACCGTTATTACGTATTACCCACATCTCACCAACTGAGGTCGTAGAGATATGTACCAAGTTGGCACCTGTCTGCAGACAGAACTCCACACAACGTTGTGCTCCGCCAATATTTACATCTTCAATGTCAGACGTCTTAGAGAAGTGCTTCACGTTAGCAGCACAGTTGAAGACGGTATCAATGGAGGTGACAGGTGAAAGGTTAGAGGTGAGAGGTGTCAGGTCTTGTGTTACATCGCCATTAATGACGAAGAGACGACTGCCGAAGATATCCTTGAACGAGGTCTCGAAATAGTAGAACAACAGGTTCTTCAATCGGCGCTCTGCTGCCTGCTGGTCCTGACCACGCACAAGACATGTGATTGTTGTAGCATCAGAATCGATGAGTTCACGCAGAACGTGGATACCCAAATAGCCTGTAGCACCTGTAAGAAGCACATTGCCTAACTGCTGGCGTTCACCTTTAAGGAATGTTTCCACATTGTTTTGTGGCAATATAGCATCGATACCAGTATAATCGAAATTTGTCACTTCGTCGTCTGTATTCTCTATAGGAGTTTCGCCTGTTACAAGCTGTGCCAACAGACGTGGTGTAGCATGTGTGAATACATCACCATAAGCCACATGGTGTCCAGCCTTATCTGCTTCGATGATAACCTTCGTTACCATGAGTGATGTTCCGCCAAGTTCGAAGAAGTTGTCAGTAGCTCCTACCTTGTCTATTGACAATACCTCGCTGAAGATACCGCAGAAGAGTTTTTCGGTATCATTAGCTGGCTCCACATATTCGTGGTCATCAGTCTGAATGACAGGAGCAGGCAGCGCCTTCTTGTTCACCTTCTGGTTTTGGTTCAGCGGAATGCTGTCAATCTGCATTGTTGCCGCAGGAATCATATATGAAGGTTTCTGCTTGCCAATGAAATCGTTCAACTCCTTGATGTCTATCTGTTCATCACTGACGATATAAGCTGCAATAAACTTACCGCCATTCTCATAGTCAAATGCCTGAACTGTAGCATCCTTGATGCCTGGGAACTCGCGAATCACAGATTCCACCTCTTTCAGTTCGATGCGGAAACCACGAATCTTCACCTGACCATCTCGACGTCCTACAAACTGGATATTTCCGTCAGCCAGATAGCGCACTACATCACCTGTGCGGTAGCAGCGCTTCCCATTCCATTGTATGTAGGTCTCAGCTGTCTTCTCAGGCAGGTTCAGGTAGCCTCGGCTCACCTGTGGACCACTTACCAGCATCTCTCCGGCAGCTCCCAATGGAAGACGGTTCATATCCTTATCAACAATGAAGAGTTGCAAGTTGTCCAGCGGTTTGCCGATAGGAGCATTCTGCTCAAACTCCGTCTGCTGATATGTAGTTGTAAATATGGTACACTCGGTAGGTCCATAACCATTATGAAGCTTATAACCTTTTGGCGGGGTAAGTGGCAGAATCTTTTCGCCTCCGACAGAGAGGTGGCGCAGCGAATGATTGTCGCAATTCATCGCAAACTGGCATCCCACCTGTGTTGTCATAAACGAATGAGTTACACCCTCCTCATTGAAATAAGCATTCAGGTCAGGAAGGTTCAGACGAATGTCTTCTCCAACAATCACTACAGTAGCGCCTGTGGTCAGCGCTGGATACATGTCCATCATGCAGGCATCGAAGCCATAGCTGGCATATGCAGCAACCTTGTTGCCCGGTTTGAGGTCATAGTAACGCTGATACCAATGACAGAAGCAAACGAGATTACCGTGCTCCAACTGACACCCCTTTGGTACACCAGTAGAACCAGAGGTATAGAGGAGGATGAAAAGCCTGTCGGGCTTTAGTTGAGAGTTGAGAGTTGAGAGTTGAGAGTGCTCTTCTTTTGTCAAAGCAGGAAGTTTATCTATATCCTTTGTCAGCAATACCTCACCCTGATATTCATCTACAACATCTCGCAATTCCTCATCTGCTATCAGCAACTTGGCTGAAGCATCTTGCATCATGAAGTTCAGGCGCTCCTTCGGATAGCTTGGGTCGAGTGGCTGATAAGCACAACCTGCTTTCAATACGCCCAAAGAGGCTATGACCATCCACTCACTACGAGGAATGAGGATAGAGACAACAGGCTCTTCACTTGAAACTTGAAACTTGAAACTTGAAACTATATACCCAGCAATGCGGTCTGATATCTCATCCACCTCCTTATAGGTCAGTCGTACATCGTGATAGATCACAGCGATATTGTCAGGCACACTCTCCACCTGCTTGCGGAACAGCGAAATGACAGTCTGCGTGTTATCGTAAGGCACATCAGTATTGTTGAAGCTGTCAAGCAAAGCAGTCTGCTTGTCGTCGAGCAATGACACGCTCTTAAGTTTAGCATCAGGATTGGTCATGAAAGCATTCGCAGCATTGCTGATTGACTGTGCCAGACTCTGCATCAGTTGCTGACTGTAGCGTCCGTTGTCGTATTGCAAGCAGATGCTTGGCTTACCCTCTGGGTCGTTCTGGATATAAAAAGCGATGCGGAACTTTGGCGCATCCGACTCAAACAATTCCATTGTTACTGCTTGTCCCTTATACTCATGACCCTCCAAGACACCCATCTGGTAGGCAAACATAATCTCTGCCGAGAGATCGTAGTCGGAGGCTATGCGTGCAAACGGATATGTCTCATGACGCAGTGTTTCATCAAAGTTCTTGCTTGTCTCGTTAATGAACTCCATCACGCTCTGCTCCTCAATGAAAGCACTCAAAGCCAACGTGTTGACAAACATGCCCACAGTGTTGCTGATACGCAAGTCGGAGCGACCATTACTAATGGTAGTTATGCACAACTGGTCATTGTTAGTGAATCGTGACAACGCATAGAAAGTGGCAGCAAGGATATGATGTGCCGGAGAAATATTACGCTGGCGGCAGAAACTATCTATTTCATCGAAATTTAGTGGAGTGTATATGGTTTCCACAACACCCTGCTCCTGAGGATTAGTAAGGTCCGCAGGTATTTCTGTAACACCCTCTATCTTACCCAGTCGCTCCTGGAAGAAATCGCGTGCTTCTGCATATTCCTCACTATCCTCAGCAGTTTTCTGTGCAACTACAAAGTCTGCATAGGTAAAGCTCTCTGGTTCTATCTTCTTACCATTCATCAAATCGCACAACTGATCCAGGAACAGGTCGAACGAAGCACCGTCAAATATCAGGTGATGCACATCCGCCAAGAGATATACATTATCCTCGGTAGTGACAATCTCCATGCGATATAGAGGTCCCTGTCTTAGGTTAAACGGCTTGACGAAATCAACCATATATTTCTCTATCTCGGTTTCGCCTAACTTGCTTTGTGCAATAACAACAGGCTGATTACCATCAATAATTTGTATTATATCACCTCCCTGACTGTCGAAATGCACGTGAAACTGCGGGTGGGCTTTGATAATAGTTTCTACAGAATTGCTGAACAACTGCACATCTGTTCCCTTCGGGAAACGTATTGCTGCTGGAATATTATACACCGTAGAAGTAGGTTGCTTCATGCAATCCACATAGACACCCATCTGTGCGTAAGACAGTGGAACATTGCTCATGTCAGCATGCTTCACCTCTGCCGTTTCCTGCTTGACATTGCCACCGCTCATGAAGGCCTTCAGTATCTCATTCTCAATACTCTGCACACTACCTGTCTTAGCCAAAGCCTTCGAATCCAACGTTACTCCAAAGCGTTTGTTTATCTGTATAGCGACTTTGATTGACATAATAGATGTCAACCCTGCATATCCTAGTATGGTAGTAATGCCAAAATCCTCGTTGTTGATAATCTCAGCGATAATCCTGTGTATCTCTTGCTCTAGAACATTCATAGGAGCCGCAGACTCTTCCATCTGACTTCTTCCATCAGACTTCTTCTCTGGTTTCGGCAATGCCTTCTTGTTCACCTTCTGGTTCTGGTTCAGCGGAATGCTGTCTATCTGCATCATCACGGCAGGCACCATGTATGGCGGTTTCTGGTCGAGGATAAAGTTGTTCAACGCCTCTATATCTATCTCCTCATCAGCAACGATATATGCAGCAATGAACTTTCCGCCACCTTCTTCGTCAAAGGCCTGCACGGTAGCATCCTTGATGCCTGGGAATTCACGGATGACTGTTTCCACTTCTTTCAGTTCGATGCGGAAACCACGAATCTTCACCTGACCATCCTTACGACCTACAAACTGTATATTGCCGTCAGGCAGATAACGCACAACATCACCGGAACGATATACGCGGGCATATTGTTCTTCGTCTGTGAACGGGTTCTTTATATACACCTCTGCTGTCTTTTCCGGACGGTTCAGATAGCCACGACCCACCTGCGGACCGCTAATCCACAGTTCTCCCGCAGCACCAACAGGCAAGCGGTGGCCCTGCTGGTCAACAATATAAAGATGTGTATTGTCGGTTGGTTTGCCGATAGGTATCTCCCTCTGTTTCTTGTCAACAGGGTATGTCGTAGTGAAGATAGTACACTCGGTAGGTCCATAGCCATTATGGAACCGATAATCCGTTGGCGGAGTGAGCGAAGCCAGTTTCTCGCCACCCACAGAGAGGTGTTTCAGCGAGTGATTCTCAATGCTTGTGGCAAACTGATAACCCACCTGAGTCGTCATAAACGAATGCGTGATGTTGTTTTGCTCAAAGTATTCGTTCAGAGCGATAAGGTCCAAACGTAGTTCCTCTGGAATGATATATACCGAAGCGCCACAAGTCAGTGCTGGATACATATCCATCATGCAGGCATCGAAACCATAGCTTGCGTATGCTGCCACATTATGCTCTGGTTTGAGGTCATAGTAACGCTGATACCAATGGCAGAAACTTACGAGGTTACCGTGCTCCAACTGACAACCCTTTGGCACACCAGTAGAACCAGAGGTGTAGAGGAGGATGAAAAGCCTGTCGGGCTTTAATTGACAATTGATAATTGACAATTGAGATTTGCCTTCTTCTGTAAGAGCAGGAAGTTTCTCTATTTCCTTTGTCAGCAACACCTCACCCTGATACTCATCCACGATGCCTCGCAGTTCCTCATCTGCTATAAGCAATTTGGCTGAAGCATCTTGCATCATGAAGTTCAGGCGCTCCTTCGGATAGCTTGGGTCGAGTGGCTGATAAGCACAACCAGCCTTCAGAACACCCAAAGACGCAATAGCCATCCACTCGCTACGCGGAATTAGGATAGATACGACAGGCTCGTCACTTGAAACCTGAAACTTGAAACTTGAAACTATATACCCGGCAATCCTGTCGGATATATCATCCACCTCCCTATAGGTATATTTCCTATCCTTGAAGACAACCGCAACATTATCTGGCGTAGCCTTAGCCTGCTGGCAGAACAGCGTAACGATGGTCTGCGTGTCGTCGTAAGCCACATTGTTATCATTGAAGCTGTCAAGCAGTGCTACCTGAGACGTTGTGGCGATGCTGATATCACGCAGATATTCCTCACTAAGGAAACCCTCCACCACTGCTTCATAGCTCTCAAGGAACTGACTTATCAACTGCTCGGAATAGACATCTGTCTTGTACTCTGCATTCAAATAACAACTACCGTCAACGATAGCCGCATTAACATACAGCGGCACCTCCAGCGTTGTATGATCTAATTTGACCGCTTTTGTAGGTTTACCGCCTATCTCAACATTTTCCCATACTGTTCCGTGCCAGGCAAAGAAAGAGTCAACCTGCAACTTCAGGTCACTTGCCACATCGACGTATGAATAGGTATCATGTTCTCTACACCCCTTCATCTGCTCCTCGCCTGACTTCAGAAAATCGAGCACCGCAGTATCGTTGGTGAATTTCGCATATACAGGTACTGTCTTTACCAACATGGCAACGGTGCGTGCCAGTTGTTTGTCTGTACGTCCGCTATACACCGTATTGAACAGCGCCTCCTGATCATTATTGTATTTCGCCAACAGATAGCTATATACGCCGGTAAAGAAAGTGCTCTTGAAAATGCCGTGCGTCCTGCAGAAAGCATCAACAGTTTCAATACTGACACTCATCTTTCGCTTAAAGGCACCTATTTCCGACACCTTACCCTCCAAGTCTGGTATTAGCTGGCTAAAGGTGTCGCTGCAGTCGAAGTTCTGTGCATACCACTGCTTGTCTTCCTCAAAGGCTGGTGTCTGGCGCATTTCTGCTTCCTCACGTACTATGTCAGCTTGCGTCTTTCCCTCTGCTTCCAAAGTCTTGCCACAGTATGCTGCATCAATGTCGTTGAGTAACACCTTCAGTGTGGTGCCATCGCCGATGATATGGTGAATATCAACCAAGAGATAGAAATGGCTACCATCATTCAAGAGGCGAATACGGAACAGTCTGTCGTTATATACGTCAAACGCCTTTACCATCCCCTTCTTTTCTTCTTCGATATCGTTGATGTGCTCCACCTCCAGACTGAAAGTCTCACCATCATCAATACTTTGCACCGGCTCGCCTTGTTCGTTCAGTTCAATGCGCGTAAACAACGTAGGATGTGCAGCGACTACGGACTCTATAGCCGCCTTAAGCCTTTCTTCATCCAAATTGCCATCCAGCGTATATAAATAAGTTATATTGTAACAGTATTCTCCTAAGTGCTGAACACACTCTACATATATACCATACTGTGTTTTTGATAATGGTGCTGTATTTTTCATAATGCTATTAAAACTGTTAACTAATTTAATTTTCGGAAGTAAAGATGGAAGCTAACTCATTCTTTAACTCCCTATTTAACTACACAAACTAAAAAAAGTTCATTGATTCAAGGAAGATGATAAGGATGACGACAGGAACCACCCATCGAAGCATCATCAGGTTCAAGTATGTTACCGTTCGTGAACCTTGATATCTCGTTTTGGGAACAAACCATCCCGTAAACACTGCCGTACCCATCGCTCCAAGAGGTATCAGGATATCTGTGCAAAGGATATTTGAAGCGTCAAACAGATTCTTACCCATCACCGTGAGTCCGTCAACGGCTCCAGTCATCGACAGAATACACAGAGTATTGGTAATCAACTGTATCACACTTACGATAATCACACTCTGATGTCTGTTGAGTGGCCGTTTGGTATCTGCTGAAGCTTCATGAACAAAGGCCACCATTACCTCCATCAGCGAGATTGTTGAGGTGATAGCTGCCACACACATCAGAGCAAAGAAAGCCACACTCGTCAACGATGGTGAGAACATATGCTGGAATACCGCCGGCAGGGTAACAAAGGCCAGTTGAGGTCCCTCTGCAGGACTGAACCCATACGCAAACACTGCCGGAAATACAATCATACCAGCCAGCAACGATACGAAAATAACCAGTCCTATCATCTGTATTGAAGTATTAACAACATCGCTCTCTTGAGCCTGTAACGTTTCTGCCTGTTCCTTTGGCATATAACTGCCGTAGGTGATGAGTATGCCCAAACCTATCGACAGGGTAAAGAAACTCAGCCCCACAGCCTCAAGGATTACCTTCGGAGTGAGTTTCGTGAAATCTGGCTCAAACAGGAATCGCAATCCTGTTGTACCACCATCCATAAATATCATGTGAGTTGCCATCACTATTAACATCAGAAATAGCAGAGGCATAAGAATCTTACTCAGGCGTTCAATACCCTTGTTGACATCAAACCACAACACTGCTGCCGTCAACACAATGGCAACGATGGCATACAGTATCATCGTCGGAGCATTGCTACCAAAAGCATCAAAGAAGGTTGTAAGGGCTTCTGGTGTCATTCCGACAAAGGCTCCCATCGCAGCCTCCACCATATAGTAGAAACACCATCCGGTTACCACAAAATAGAAACTGGTAAGCAACGTCACCGTTATCACCGTCAACCATGAGAGCCACTGCCATCGGTTACCACCGGTCAGGGTGCGAAAGGCTCCATAGGCACTCTTGCCCGACAACTTTCCTATCAGGAAATCGTTCATCACCAGAGGCAATCCGAATATCAGGGAACACGCCACATAAAGTACTATAAAGGCGCCACCACCGTTTTCGCCTACCACATACGGAAATTTCCATATACTTCCCAAGCCGACGGCACTGCCGGCTGCAGCTAACAAAACTCCAATTTTTGAAGAAAAAGAACTCATGTTTTTTTAGTTTTAGCTTTAGGATAATGCTTACAGGGCGCTAAGTTACAAATATTTTTTTTATTTGCAATATTTTTCCCGATTATTTTTCAATTTTCTTTTGATGTCATGATGTTTAATATCATTTCATCAGTCTTGCACATAGCATCTGCCCCGATACTGGTTAGATTGTGGATACTCTTGTCCACATCGTCGTCAACGATACCTTCTGACGAACTTACACGCTTGCCCTCCATAGCCAACAGCGCCGACAGTAAGGCGGTGGAGACTCCCGAGGTTATCTTCAATGAGCACGATGGCTTGGCACCATCACATATCATACCCGTCAGATTAGCTATCATATTTTTCACCGAAGAACAGATGCGCTCATAGTCGCCGCCCATCAAATATGTTATACCACAGCTACTGCCGATACTCGCCACCACGCAACCGCATAGTGCCGATAATTTCCCAAGTGACTGCTTGATGTATATGGCAGTCAGGTGACTGAGCATCAGGGCCCGAATCAGTTCCTCTTCGGTATTCTCATTTTCCTTGGCATAGACACACACGGGATTAGTGGCACAAATGCCCTGATTGCCGCTGCCACTGTTTGACATGACCGGAATCATAGCGCCACCCATGCGTGCATCACATGCTGATGCCGTCCGTGAGATAATGTGACAATAGATACTATCCCCAAAGATACCCTTTGACAACGGACGCTCTATGCTTTTACCCAAATTATGGCCATAGTTGCCCTTCAGTGCCTCGCGTGCCGCATTCATATTATAGGTGCGGGCTTCCATGATGAAACTGATATCATCAAGTGGTGTCGTCATAGCAAAATCATACACAAGGCGAAGATTTAGAGGAACATCTGCTTCGCTAGCAGAATCGGTTCCACTATTCTCATTAGTTTTCCCAGTCTTGCTATATAGACAGGCTTCTCCATCTATGAATTTGGTATGCCCACCGGCGATGACGGCAGAAACCTTTTTGTCACCAGCAATACAGTTGATTTCCACATACAACTTCTCTCTGATGCCATCCTTCTGTTTGATAGAGATACGGTTTTCAGCAATAAATATCTTTCCTTCCTCAAGGGTCTTTGGGGTCAAGTCCTTTAGCACCTCCAGTTGATATTCACTCTTACCGATAAGGGCACCTAAGGCGATGGCGATGGGCAGACCCAACATACCCGTACCGGGAATACCTACACCCATAGCATTCTTCAAAATATTTGCACTCAGCAATGCCTCAATCTTTTCGGGGCGGCAGCCTAACTTCTCGGTAGCCTTCGCCGTACACAATGCCACACACATAGGTTCAGTACATCCAATGGCAGGTACTACCTCGCGATGCACCATCGCTATAATACTGTCTCTTAATTCTTTCTCTATCATGTATTAATTATCATTTGCGTTTTCATGCGCATTCAGATTCTCTTATTTACTTTAGGTCGCTGAGGATACTGCGATAGCATTCCTCACAGAGGGCGTCGGAATTGTCGAGGTAGATTGGCTTATGGATGGTAAGGGTGAGTTTTCGACGTTTTATGAAATCGAGTTTCTTTCCTTTCGGAAGTATGGCATAGCTGCCATTGATTGTCATTGGTACAACGGGTATATGCATCTCGTCAGCAAGGGCGAAGGCGCCTTTCTTAAATGGCATGAGTTTGCCGTTTCTGGTGCGCGAGCCTTCCGGAAACATCATAAGACTCATACCCGATATCAATATCTGTTCTGCTTCGCGATATGTACGTCGTGACTCCCCTGGATTGCTGTTATCGACAAAGACATATCCTGCATGCCTACATCCCCATCCAAGGAAGGGAACTTTCTCAAGTGCACGCTTCATCATCCAACGAAATGGAACATTGAGATAACCACAAATGAGGAATATATCGAAGGCTCCCTGATGGTTGGCTGCATAAATATATGATTCGTCTTTAACAATATGTTCCCTACCCTTAACCTCTACGGGTATAAGAGCTGCGGCAAGAATGATGCGAGCCCACCATCTGGAGGCGAAGGAACTCCACCAATCAGGGTGACGCGAGATACTACACATCACTGCCATCGTGGTACCTGCCCATATAGAGGTTATAACCAGCACAGGCAACAAAATACATATTTGATATATCTTATATATCATCTGAATTCTATCGGCTCTCCGAAATTTTTCTGCGCTACCACGCCACTTACACCATTGACAAGAGTAGTAACAACCGACCAATGGAACTGACGTCCTTCCAGAGGACTCCAACCACACTTGCTCTTTATCATGGTACTGTCGAGTGTCCATGGGGTATCGGAACGCTTTACGATGGTGATATCGGCCTTGTAGCCTTCTCTAAGGAAACCTCGTTCACGGATACTGAACAGCTGCGAGGGATTATGACACATCAATCTTACCAGTTGCTCAATAGTCAATACTCCATCATCAACTAACGAGAGCATCGACACAAGAGAAAACTGTACCATCGGCATGCCTGACATAGCCTTTAGCGCCCCTCCCTGTTTCTCCATAAGGGTATGAGGAGCGTGATCGGTAGCAACAGTCGTAATAGTACCATCGGAAAGAGCTTTGCGAAGTGCATTACGGTCAAGGGTGGTCTTCACTGCCGGATTGCACTTGATACGCGTTCCGAGCGTACAATAATCTGGGACAGAGAACAGCAGATGGGCTAATGTCGCTTCACCAGTAACATTTCCGCCAAGAAGATGTAACTCCTTTTGGGTAGAGATATGTGCCACATGAAGATGGGTTTCATGCTTACGGGCCAGTTTTACGGCAAGTTCCGTAGATTGCACACAGACTTCCTCATCACGTATAAGAGGATGAAGTTTTACATCAGGGTCATCGGAGCCTGTCAGTTGCTTATAATACTGTGAATGCTGATTTATAAGATTAGTATCTTCACAATGTGCCATCAAGGGCAATTTCAACTCACTGGCAAGGGAGAATATACCATCAAGGGCTTGTTCCTTATCGACTAGCATATTTCCAGTGCTGGAGCCCATAAAGAGTTTGATACCAGGAATCTTATGGATATCAAAACGCCTTAACTCTTCCAGATTATCATTCGTAGCACCAGGGAAGAAAGCATAGTTGACATGCATTCTACTCTGAGCCATCTGTATTTTGTTCTCCCATGCAGCCAACGTTACCGTCTGAGGTTGCGTATTGGGCATCTCAAAAACAGACGTAACACCACCTGCGAGTGCTGCCAGACTTTCTGAGTGCATATCACCTTTATGGGTTAAACCTGGCTCACGAAAATGAACGTGGGTATCAATAATGCCAGGAAGGACATAGCAATCAGTTGCGTCAATAATTATGTCGCATTCAACAGTTGTGATGCCACTGGGAAGAATTGAAACTATTCTGTCGTCTATAACGAGAACATCAGCTTTCTGCTGCTGTCCCTCATTAACGATAGTACCATTCTTAATCAGTGTCTTCATTTCACACCTGTCATAATATCCTGATTCTGTTTCGCCACACCCATATATTCCTTTACATATGGAGCATCCTTAAACTTCTGCGAAGCCTTTGTCATCAGTGCTTCTATCCAAGGTACCAAAACGGGGTATCTATAATTGCTGGTTGCTAACTGGAAAACATAGGGACCAAGACAATTGTCAAAGTTTGCGGAAATGAAGGATGTCACCAACTCATCTTCTTTCATGAGAAGTTGGCGTTGTTTTGTCGCAAGAATAACATTGATGGAATCCATATTCTCACCATTCATATAGCCCTGATTCTGTGTATGCTCAAGGTCTTCGAACTGGCTCATCAGCATCTCGTAACGTTTATTGAAGGCTGTAAGGCTATCATTGAGAGGTGTTCCCTTACTCTCTTGCTTCTGGTCATTAAGTGTTACACGTACCTCACCATCTTCCAACACAACGGGAAGGATTGGCAGATTATCAATGCAGAGAGTTACGACACGGATAGAATCGAGGGATCCGGAGAATTTAAACTTGCCATGTACGACACTACAGGAATCGACAGTCGTCAATGAATCAAGACCAATAGCCTTCAGGTAGAGAGTTCTGCCATCAATGTCGCTTAAATCAGATGAGCCGACGATGCTGTATTGTGAGCATGCTGTGAGACATACAGCAACTATACTATAATATAATAAGGTAGAAAGTTTTCTCATCAATTGTTCTTTTTCAGTTCATATGATATTCTATGTGAGGTATAGAGTTCCAAAATGGCTGCTACAAGCAGAAGGACAACCCAGTTATTCCAAAAATATTTTAACCATATGTCCCACGAGAGGAAACGATAAAGCACCATATAGGAATTTTCAAGCATCAAAAGTCCCGCCAATATGAAGCAGACATCGCCGACAATCATTATTTTCTTCAATCTGCGAAGAGTAACATTATCACTATCAACGTATGAAGCCTGTAATATCTGCATTACAGCGAAGGCTATTGCTCCAACCGTAAAGACAACAGAAAATACATATGGCATGAAGTTAAATACATAGCACCCCACCCCAACGACCATCAGCGTTGCGCCAGCTGCCATAATAATTTGCTGATTCTTATTCAACTCTTTCATGTTCTTTCTCAGCTTCTCTATCTGTGCTCAGTACATAAACATCTTCATCATCCTGCTTCATAAAAAACTTTTCACGAGCAATACGACGTACACCGCTAACAGATGTTTCATACTCATGGATTTTTGCAGAATCGCTCTTATATTGTTCCACATACTCCTCAAGCGTCTGGTTGGCTTCATCAATATCAATATTCAATGACACCAATCGCATAACGCTATTCTCATCGAGTACGCCAATAATCAGTACACCCAGCGTGATAGTAATCAAGTATTTATGCCGAGCGATATAATCCCATATAGAGTTTAGTCTCCCCACGTCTTATTTCTCTCTTCTGTGTATTAGATTATGTATTGTGATGAAATACTTTCATTGTTGATACACCTCCTGATAGTTTCAGCAAACATATCAGCAACACTGAGTTGCTTCACCTTAGCACATCTGTTGGAATATGGAATAGAGTCAGTAAATATTATCTCCTCCAGAGCAGAATTTTGTACTCTTTCGCTGGCAGGTCCCGACATCACACAGTGGCTGGCACAAGCGCGAACCGTCTTTGCTCCTGCCTCCTTCATAATATCAGCAGCCTTTGTGATTGTTCCTGCTGTATCTACCATATCGTCAACAATAACAACATCTTTGCCCTCTACATCGCCTATAATCTGCATCTCAGACACCACATTGGCACGAGCACGGGTCTTATTGCACAATACCAATGGGCAATCAAGATACTTGGCATAACTCTTGGCGCGTTTTGCACCACCCACATCAGGACTGGCAATAACGAGGTCCTTCAGTTTTAAGCTCTCGATATATGGGAGTATGACACCTGAGCCATACAGATGGTCAACAGGAACATCGAAGAAGCCCTGTATCTGATCGGCATGCAAATCCATCGTAATCAGGCGGTCAATGCCGGCTACACTCAACAGGTCGGCAACCAACTTTGCACCTATGCTGACACGAGGCTTATCCTTACGATCCTGACGAGCCCATCCGAAATAAGGTATTACGGCATTGATAGTCTTTGCAGATGCACGCTTGGCAGCGTCAATCATCAGCAGCAACTCCATCAGGTTGTCAGAATTAGGGAATGTGCTTTGAACCAAGAAGATATCACGACCACGAATAGACTCCTCAAAACTGACAGCAAACTCACCATCGCTGAATTTTGTCATTACCATACTTCCCAACGGACAATTAAGACTCTGACATATTTTTTCTGCCAGATAACGTGTTGCTGTACCAGAGAAAACCATAAACCCTTTCATCTTTTCCGGGTCAATCTTAATAGAAGATTTCTTTGCCATATATCGTTGTGTTAACTAATTGCTTTTTTCAGTTTCTTAAAATGACTTATCAACTCATGGAAATTTATTTCATGCTGTATGCTGAATCTATTCCATAAATCACCACAAATCACTACTCCGCCAAATCCCATATCCTTAGCCTGCTGTACGTTTTCGAGACTCATACCACCGAGGGCATAGACGTGTTTGTCTATCAATCCAGCACGACGGGCTTCCTGCATTTCCTCTATTGTCAGGGATGCTTTAACCTCATCATGCAGAGAGTCGAATAACGAATGAAGCATCACATAGTCGCACTCTTTCTTAAAGCTCTTCAGGTCACTGATTTTATTGGTGCTGCGAGAAATATGTCTCTTAAAGCCGTCAGGAACAGGTACATTGGGATCGTCAATGTGAATACCCTTCAGGTCATGTTCCTTCATCAGGTAGTAATTCTGATGTATCACAATCTTACCATACACCTTGGTTGGCAGAAGTGAGAGCAGACGCTCCATATACAGGGGTTCTGACTCCGGTTTGTTAATATGGAGGACATCCATTCCCTCTTCAAATAGGGCTGTTATTATCTTATCCTCCTCTACAAAATATGTCGGTAATGTCTGTATTATTAATTTCACGCTACAAAATTACAAAAAAATATAACAACGCACCCTTTTAATTCATTTTCGACTTTGAAGAAACCATTTTTTTAATCTTTTTTAGTACCTTTGCACACAAATTCAACAATAATAAACATGAATAACCCCACTTACGTTCTCAAAGAATCCCTTTTAAGGAAAAATCTTTCTATCATACAAAAGGTCTCTCAAGAGGCTGATGTACAAATAATTCTTGCATTCAAGGCTTTCGCTCTCTGGAAGACGTTTCCACTCTTCAGGGAATACATTAAGGCAACTACAGCTTCATCTCTTAATGAGGTGCGTTTAGCATATGAGGAGTTCGGTGCTCCAGCACATACTTATTCTCCTGCATATCTGGATTCTGAAATTGATGCTATTGCCCGTATGTCATCACACCTGACATTCAACTCTCTATCGCAATACCGCCGTCTGGCAAAACGTGCGAAAAAGGCTAACGATAAATTGCAGATAGGTTTAAGGGTTAATCCCGAATATTCAGAAATTTCCACCGACTTATACAATCCCTGCTCGCCAGGCACAAGATTTGGTGTTACCGCCGACGAATTGTTTAAGGCCTACAATCCTGCTGACACTGAAATTCCTCCAATAACAGGGCTCCACATGCATTGTCATTGCGAGAATGATGCAGATGTTTTTGTAAGGACTCTTTCGCATTTGGAGGAAAAATTTCTTGTTTCGTCACCTATTACACAAAATATTTCGTGGATAAACTTTGGCGGCGGACACCTAATGACACGCAAGGGATACGATATACAACTGCTGATTGACACTCTAAACAGCTTCCATCAGCGCTATCCACACATAAAGCTGATACTAGAACCTGGATCGGCATTCGCATGGCAAACAGGACATCTGGAGGCTCACGTGGTGGACATAGTAGAAAACCACAACATTCGCACTGCCATACTAGATGTCTCATTCACCTGTCATATGCCTGATTGTTTGGAGATGCCATATTTCCCCAATGTACAAGGCGCACATCATGTAGAGCATAACAGCGATAAGGCATACCGACTGGGAGGTAACAGTTGTCTGTCAGGAGACTATCTGGGATACTGGGAATTTGACAACCAATTAACAATTGGTGACACTATAATCTTTGAAGATATGATTCACTATACCACCGTAAAAACGACGATGTTCAACGGAATACAACATCCCGATATAGCAATAAAGCGTCTTGACGGAAGTATCCATACCTTGCGTCACTATACCTATGAAGATTATAAGAGTAGAATGGACTGATAAAAAAGTCCCAAAAGGGTTTGGGATATGAAATAAATTTTATACCTTTGTAGCCGAATGACATAAAACGTATGTGTCATTAGAATAAAATTCTATGCATCATATTAGAAAAATATCCAATATACTTCTACCACTATTGCTTGGCGGACTAATCCTTTACTGGATGTATCGTGATTTCGATTTCCAGTCGGTGAAGGATGTTTTGCTAAACGAAATGAATTGGTGGTGGATGCTGGCATCCTTTCCTTTCTGCATCATGGCACAGATGTTTCGTGGCTGGCGCTGGAAGCAAACCCTTGAGCCAATGAAAGAGCATGCCCGCACTACTCATTGTTTCTATGCTGTATTCGTTTCATATGCAGCTTCTTTAGTAATCCCAAGAATAGGAGAATTTACTCGTTGCGGCATTTTAGCGCGAAAAGACGGAGTTTCTTTTGCAAAGGCTTTGGGCACCGTTGTGACGGAACGTGCCGTTGACACCTTAGTACTGCTGATTATCATTATGTGTATCGTGCTTGTACAGCTGCCTGTTGTGTTATCATTTTTTTCTACGACAGGTACAAAGTTAGATGCCTTAACGGAGTTCTTCGGACAATTCTCTGCTACAGGATATGTAGTAACTATCATTTGCGGTATAGCACTCCTTACAAGTCTTTACTTGCTACTGAAACGGTTAGAATTCTATGGAAGGATAAAAGCGACCTTAAAGGGTTTAAAAGACGGAGTACTGTCGGTGAAAGGAGTACAAAATCTACCATTATATATAATGTATAGTGTTGGGATATGGGTAGCGTACTTCCTGCACTTCTACCTCACATTCTTCTGTTTCACTGAGACTTCTGCATTGTCGCTATCATGCGCTCTGGTCAGCTTTGCCGTAGGATGTATGGCAGTACTGGTGCCTACACCAAACGGAGCCGGTTCTTGGCATTTTGCAGTAAAAACGGTACTTATTATATATGGTGTATCAGAATCTGCCGCACTTTTCTTCGTTCTCATAGTTCACGCTATACAAACGATGTTAGTGATATTACTGGGAATATATGGATGGATAAGATTGTCTACAACCAACTTACAAACTAAATAATAACATATGAAGAACCTATTATTAATTACACTATTCACTACTCTGTCAACACTCTTTTCTTTTGGCGCAAAGAAAGCCAAAACAATTGACACATGGCCTGACGGAAGTGCTATCCCAGCATGGTTCCATGACACTAAAGCGGTGGATCTCTCAGGACTCAAACGCTACGTTTTGACAGATTACGGCATCTTTGCCAACGGGCATATCCACACAGAAGCCATCCAAGCACTAATTGATAAAGCTGCTGCCAATGGTGGTGGTGTAATATGCATTCCTCAGGGAGTATACCTAACAGGCGGACTACACTTTAAGCAAGGTACCCATCTTTATCTTGAAGACGGAGCAGTACTGCAGGGCTCGGACTTTATCGGTGACTATCCCCTCGGCAAGACACGCATAGAAGGAGAGACATGTACTTACTTCGGAGCGCTCATCAATGCTGACGGATTAGATGGTTTCACAATTTCTGGCAAAGGAACTATAGACGGAAACGGATTAAAGTATCATCAGCAGTTCTGGCTGCGTCGCAAATGGAACAGACAATGCACAAACAAGGACGAGCAGCGCCCAAGACTTCTGTATGTATCCAATTGTAAGAACGTTCAAATAGAGGATGTAAAACTGCAGAATTCCGCATTTTGGACAAGCCATTATTACAATTGTGAACATGTGAAAGTGTTGGGAGTTCGCATATACTCTCTCGGAAAACCTGACGATAGCAAGGGGCCATCTACAGATGCTATAGACCTTGATGTCTGCAAGAATATCCTCATAAAGAACTGCTATATGTCCGTAAATGATGACGCTGTGGCCATTAAAGGCGGTAAAGGACCTTACGCCGATGCTTTTGAGAAAGATTATAAAGACATCAAAATACCAGAGGAGAACATCGGTAATGGAGCCAATGAAAACATAATCATAGAGGACTGCGAATATGGCTTCTGTCATGGATGTTTGACACTTGGTTCAGAATCTGTTCACAGCAAGAATATCATCCTGAGACGCATCAATATCTCCGCTCAGGCAAACAACCTTCTATGGCTAAAAATGCGTCCAGATACTCCACAACGTTATGAATACATCACCGTTGAGAATATCACAGGTCCTGTGAAAAACTTCATCCTTGTTGCTCCATGGACACAGTTCTACGACTTGAAGGGACGCAAGGACAAACCAATGTCATACTCCGATCATATCACAATGAGAAACTGTGACGTGGATTGTAACGTATTCTTCAATGCTAAGCAGCAGGAGGAAGTTTACCACCTCTCTAACTTCAATTTCGAGAATATCACAGTACATGCAAAAGATACAACCTTCAACACAAAAATAGTTGAGGGATTTACCTATAAAAACATCAATGCAATAAAGAAGTAAATTTATTTTGAACTATAAATCAGACTAAGGTTTGAGGGTTTCAAACGTACCGTCAGAATAGAATATCTTAACTTCTACAATATGCTTCGAGGGTTGAACAACAGCCTTCGAAGCATTATTTTTTTCAGCCTCTACAAATTCTATTTTTGATTTTTTACCATCCGATGATTGTGGTTCAGAGTCTTCTTTGGCACGAGGAATCTCTGTCACTATGGCAGAATCGAAAAGACTCGGAGTATTGTTGGATGCAGAAGCAGAAGAGGGTGCTTTAGGAAGGTTAAACATGCCTCCAGATCCATATAACAACCAGTCTGTATTTACGTTGGGAAATTTACTTTTTATAGCATTTACTATATTGAGAGTAGGAGATGTACGACCTGTAAAAATACTGCTCAATGAGGCTGTATTTACTCCTAAATAATTTGCAAACGTTTGTTGATTCATATGTTGGGCATCCATCAGCTGCCGAATTCTGTCTTTCATTTTTAAAGATAATATTATTGCTCTTTTGAATTTTCGCTACAAAAGTAAATAAATTTATTGAGATACACAATATATTTTGCAAAAATTTAGAAATTTATATCTATATTGCAAATTTGGTTTTGTAAAGACATTCATGTCTGTGCAAACAACTTTACATTTGTTGATTCCATCGGTCTAAACAGTATTGTCCTACTGACAACTTACTGTATGATTTTGAGTTATATTATTGATATTAAGTATATTATATATGACAATTGTTGATGGTGCACGCATAGTTTTATTGTTTTATGCAGATAAATCGCAATTGGAGGGTATTTTATTACGCATAATCGGGTATAAATGGTTCATTTTTAATTATTTACAATGATTATCCTGTCATGCATAAACTCTGCATTTTATTTTTGTTTTGTTAATGTTTTGATTTGTAGATTCCACCGGTTTAGTGTTCGCGTATTTAGTTTTGTTGAATCGTAGTTTCGTGTTTGTTGATTTAAAAATGTATATTAACGCATGATGTTTCTCAGTAATTACGAGAATAGAATTTACCTTTACCGGTGGCTAAAAAGCTGTAAAAATTCAATTCTCAGGCAACGTAAAATCGCCTAACTCACACAAAAACAATAGGAAAAGCCACAAAAAGGCCTCTCCTACTCCCATGCATTCTAGAAAGAAAATGCTCTAAAAAAGACTATAAAATACGATTAATTAGCTTACGATAAAGGTTACCAGTTCCTTCAACAAGTCCCCAGGAGTTGTATTTACATTATCTAAGCCTTTTGACCTTGCATCAACCTCTCTAATCTTGGAAATTATCTGCAAAGTTTTCCTGGCAGAGAAGTTCCTCATAGCTGTCATATAATCACGAGCAGCATATGTATTCTTCAATCCCAATTGTGCCATTATGGCATTTTCGTTACAAGGTTTCGGAATATAATAACACAGCATGAGATTCTGAAAAAATGAGAACGTTTGCGGCAGCAATGAAAAAAGTCCACCCGCCTTTGGGTTTGCATCAAAATATTTTGCTATGCTATGAGCTTTCAATGCATCTCTCCTGATAAGAGCCTCACGCATCTCAAAGACATTATATCTCTTACTTATTCCAATTTTTTGCTCTATGATATCAAGAGTAATTTTTCTATCCTCCCCTATTCCGATGAACACCTTATCTATTTCTGATGTCAGTCGTTTAAGGTCTCCTCCTATGTGTGCAGCAACAACTTGTGCGGCACGATCTTCGATAGTAGCATTCTGATTCTTTACATAATCATTGATGAACGCTATTATGTCTTTATCATATTGGGGTGAATCACTGACGAATACAGTACCTACAGCAGCTGCTTTGCCGACTATTTTCTTTCTTGCGTCAACGGTGCCGCCCATATAACATATTACGAGTACTGTCGTAGGAACAGGCTTGTCCATATAGCGTTCCAGTTGCTCCAGGTCTTTCATACCCTGTGCCTCACGCACGATGACTACTTGTTTTTCAGCCATCATCGGATATCTCCGTGCCTGATCCATTACCTGTTGAGCAGTAACTTCAGAACCATACATTACAATCTGGTTAAAGTCACGTTCTTCCTCGCTCAAGGTATTTGTCGCAATATAGTCGTATATCTTGTCAATATAATAACTCTCCTCACCCATCAAGAGATACACTGGTTTTCTTTCACCAGTCTCAAGATTGGTCATGATATTTTTAAATTCGTCAGAAGAGGATTTTTTCGCCATTATATTTTTCTTATTTCAAAAATCGTCTTGTCAGGTCACTATAATTCTCTATTCTCCTATCTCTGAGGAAGGGCCACCAGCGTCTTACATATTCAGAATGTCCGAGGTCTATTTCTACTATTGCGCTTTCTTCCTCTCTTTCTGAGGCACGATACATTATTTCTCCCTGAGGACCGGCAATAAAACTAGAGCCCCAGAAACTTATAGTATCTTCCCTACCCACTCTGTTGACAGCAACAACAGGAAGTCCATTTGCTACGGCATGTCCTCGCTGTACTGTTGTCCATGCTTCACGCTGACGTTGCTGTTCTGCTTCGTCATCTTCATCTGAATATCCTATGGCTGTCGGATAAACAAGTATCTCTGCTCCTGCGAGTGCCATCAAGCGTGCTGCTTCCGGATACCACTGATCCCAGCATACCATTACTCCTAGTGTTCCGACGGATGTCTTGATTGGTTGAAAGCCTAAATCTCCAGGGGTGAAATAGAATTTTTCATAGTACGCAGGATCGTCAGGGATATGCATCTTGCGATAAGTTCCTGCAATGCTGCCATCTTTCTCCAAAACAACTGCAGTATTGTGGTATAATCCTACGGCACGTTTTTCGAATAGCGAGGTTACTATCACCACACTAAGCTGTTTCGCTAATGCTCCGAAGAATTCGGTTGAAGGTCCGGGAATTGTTTCCGCGAGGTCAAAATTCCTCACGTCCTCAGTCTGGCAAAAATACAGGGTATTGTGCAACTCCTGCAATACTATCAGTTGCGCTCCTTTTTCTGCGAGCGCCTTTATGCCGTCTGCCAAACGTGTTTTATTTTCTGCGCTATTTGCAGTATTATGCTGCTGTAGCACACCTATCTTCAACCGCTTCATATTATTATATTCTTTATTAGTTTTCTTTTGTTGCCGGAACTTGCATCGTGCAGCAATGTATCGATCCGTGCTGCCGTACAATCGTCGTTGCATCGATGGCTATTATCTTCCTGTCAGGAAATGCCGTCTGGATTGTTTCGCACGCCTTAGCATCCATATCAGGAATATTGTATGTCGGCACTATTACAGCACCATTGATAACGAGGAAGTTAGCATAGGTGGCAGGCAGTTTCTCTCCATCATATTCCACTGTTGGCAGAGGTAATTCCAGCAGGCGATACTGCTTGCCATCAGGTGTCATGAGGTTTTCAAGTTCTTTCTTGTCAGCTGGATAACAGAATATTATTGTATCATCCGGAGCGAGACGAACCGTTGTATCAATGTGTCCGTCAGTATCATCTCCTGCTAAGGCCCCATGCTGCAGCCATACTACGCGTTTTGCCTTCAGCCTCAGCAACAGTTCCTGTTCCACTTCTTCTCTGGTCAGCGGCTGGTTGCGGTTAGGAGCCATCAGGCAACATTCCGTTGTGAAAACAGTACCCTTTCCGTCACTTTCTATAGAGCCGCCTTCCAATACGAAGTCGTCATTACCGCTTCCGATATCGCCTGTCAACACCCCGTCATCGAGAAGTTCCTTAAAAACCTGCCGTGTGATTTTATTGTCCAGTTCCGCAGGAAATTTGTCTCCCCATCCGTTGAACCTGAAATCCTGACACAACAGTTTCTCCTGTCCTTCATTATCAGTTCCCACGAGTGTTATCGGTCCATGATCTCGAGCCCAGGTATCATTCGTCTTACAATAACTTATGATTACTCGCGCCATCTGCTTGCTGGTAAGGTGCTTGCTCAGGGTTGCTCCAACTTCTACCGGATTCGGTGTCACCACGAGGAGTCTTTCATATTGTGTTATGGCATCCGCCATTTCCACATATGTCCTCGTGATTTCTTCCAGATATGGGGCCCAATCAGTACCCTGGTGAGGCCATGTCAGCATCACCAGGCTCTGTGGTTCCCATTCAGCAGGCAGCCTGTATCTCATGGAATATTCTTTTTACTCCTCGTCAGTCTTCTTTCTGCGAGTGGTAGAACGGCGACGCTTTGTCTTTTCTTCTGTCTTAACGAGTTTCACGCCTGCCAATTCCGGATCAATCAGGATACGTCCACAATGTTCACAAACAATAATCTTCTTGTGCATCTTGACATCTAGCTGGCGCTGTGGTGGAATCTTGTTGAAACAGCCGCCACATGCATCACGGTTGACATAAACGATACCCAAGCCGTTGCGGGCATTCTTTCTGATTCTCTTGAAGCTCTGCAGCAGACGGGTTTCTATCTTCAGTTCCAGGTCTTTTGCCTTAATCTTCAGGAGGTCTTCCTCTTCACGAGTCTCGAGCATTATCTCGTCGAGTTCGCTTCTCTTGTCATCAAGGTCACGCTCACGGTCTTCTATGAGCATTTCAACCTTTTCCCTGTCAGCCTGGCGTTCCTTAATGCGTATCTCTGCCTCACGGATTTTCTTGTCGCACAATTCTATCTCCAACTGCTGGAACTCTATTTCCTTGGTGAGAGTATCGTATTCACGGTTATTCTTCACCTCGTTCAGCTGGTCTTTATAACGCTCTACTGAAAGCTTTGCCTGCTCAATATCTGCGGTGCGCTTTGAGATAGCTTCCTTAAGGTCTCTTATCTCCTTGTTGAGTTTCTCCATACGCACATTGAGGCCTTCTAACTCGTTCTCAAGGTCTTCCACCTCAAGAGGCAACTCACCACGTACTGCACGCTTCTCATCAATGTGTGAGAGTGTTGTCTGCAATTGGAAGAGAGTCTTCAGCTTCTCTTCAACGGTCATTTCTTTTGGATCTTTTCTTGCCATGTTTTTTTAAAAATATTTTATTGGATTAGTATTATTTTCCGTTACTATTGTCTTGATGCCCGGGCATCCTTTGTCTATGATGTCTTTCAGGAGTTCTCTGGTAAACTGTTCACTCTCGTAGTGGCCTATTACCGTTATCTGTATCTCCTTGTGATCGAAGTAATCGTTATACTTCATTTCTCCTGTCAGGAAGGCATCAGCCCCCTCATCTATTGCTCTCTCAAGCATAAAGGCTCCTGCACCGCCGCATATTGCTATGCGCTTAACGGGACGCTCCAGCAGGCCGTTGGTCATCACCACTCCAGCATTAAAGGTTTCTTTTACCTTCTTTATATACTCCTCTGCCGACAGGGGGTGTGCCAGCTCTCCCAAGAACAGTCCGTCCGTCACTTCTCCCTTTGCTCCCAGGCGACGTGCTATCTCGCTGTTCACTCCGCCCTCGATATTGTCGAGGTTGGTATGCATCGACACAATGGCGACATCATTCTTTATGGCCATTACCGCAGCTCTCTGCACATAGTCGTTGTCACCTATCTGCTTAAGGCCATGAAACAGCAACGGGTGGTGTGACACTATCATGTTACACCCTTTGTCGATTGCCTCCTGAACTATTGCCTCAGTGACATCCAAACACAATAAGACCCCTGAAACATCTGCCTCTGTCAATCCAATCTGCAGGCCAGCATTATCGTAGCTCTCCTGTAGTGGCAAAGGCGCGAACTGCTCAAGGGTACTAATGACATCCTTAATCTTCACGCTCTGTGATAATTCTTAAAATTCGACTGCAAAGGTACGAAAAAAATAACGAAAACGAAAACGAAAACGAAAAAAATAACTCTTAACTCTTAACTTTTAACTATTAACTAAACTAGTATTCCGTCTTATCTTCCTTATTTCTCCATGCTTCGAAGGCCTCCAGCGCCTCGTCTCTCATCAGCATTGTGGCCGGAATATGGCGCTCTGAGACAGGCCTGTCTATCTCTTCGTAGATAAATTTGTCGCTGAAGTTTATCTCCTCCGCGTCCTGTTTTGTATTGCCGTAATATATGCGTTCTATTCCCGCCCAGTATATGGCACTCAGGCACATAGGACACGGTTCGCAGGAAGTGTATATGCGACATCCCTCCAGTTTGAAGTTGTTCACTTTCTGGCATGCCCTCCTTATGGCGCTCACCTCTGCATGCGCTGTCGGGTCGCAATGCGGCACCACGTTGTTCACACCTGTTGCTATCACCTCGTCGCCGCGAACTATCACAGCACCGAACGGACCGCCGCCGTTCGCTACATTCTCAATACTCAGGTCTATTGCCTGACGCATGAATTTTCTGTCTTTCTCGTCCATCTTTTTTTATATTGTTTTTGGCTTTAGTTTCCACACTATCGTCTGCGTCACGCCCCTCATTATCAGGTAAGCATCAAAAGCGCACCACAGTATGTTGTTGCGGGTGGTTGTCGTCAGTTCGGAGGAGTATGGGAAACTCAGTATTGCGAAGAATGACATCGCTCCCACGAAGGTGCCCAACAGCATACCTTTTATATTTGTTATTCCCACGAAAACCCCATCCCATACGAATGCAGCAAGTCCGCAGAAAGGTATCGCCACCGCCCAAGGCATGTAAGGTTTCGAGGCAAAGCGGATCACGACATCATTCGTCATCAGCGACACCATGAAGTCACCGCCGAGGGCGTAGAACAAGGTGTAGCCGACAGTGAGCAGCAGGCCCCATTTCCATACGCCCCTCATGGCGAGGTTGAAGTTGGCGCTGTCTTTTGCCCCGAAATATCTTCCGCACAGCGCCTCGGCAGCAAAGGCAAAGCCGTCCATGACGTAGGTGTAGAAGATGAAGAACTGCATCAGCATCGCATTGACGGCCAGTATCACCGCTCCGCCACGGGCACCGACCACTATGAAGTAGAGGTTTACGGCTATGAGGAATATCGTGCGCAGGAAGATGGTCTGGTTTACCATGAAGAAGCGTTTAAAAGCCTCCATCCTGAACACCTTTGCCCTGAGGTCAGGGAGTGTCCTGAACATCCCGCCATACTTCCATGCTATCAATGCCACCGCCATCAGCGCTCCGCACCATTGTGCTATCAGCGTACCGCAGGCAACGCCGGCTATCTTCATGTCAAACCAGAACACCAATATGTAACTGAGGCATATGTTGATGATATTCTGTGCTATGGATATCACCATCGGGAACCTCGTGTTCTGCATCCCCACGAACCATCCCGTGAAGGCGTACAGCGCCAGCGAGGGAAATGTTCCGAAGATACAGATGCCGTAGTAGGTGTGTATTATCCGTATCAGATTTGCTGCCGGCTCTATCATCCACATGGCAAGTGCAAACAGCGGCACCTGCAACACGAAGAGCGTCAGGGCGACGGCGAAGGAAGTCAACTGCGAACGGAACAGCAGCAGAGCACATTCCTCATCGTTCTTCTGTCCGTACGTCTGGGCTGTCATCCCTCCTGTGCCGAAGCGCAGGAAGGAGAACATCCAGTACATTATGTTAAAGAGCATCGACCCCACAGCGATAGCCGCCATATAGCGGGCATCACCCATGTGGCCGGTGATGGCGACATCGACAAATCCCAACAGCGGAACGGTGATGTTGGAGATTATCGAGGGTATTGCCAGTTGCAGAATTTGCTTGTTCATGTTAATGCAAACAAATTCCCGTCTTGTTTTAGTCTAACTTGTGGATAATGAGTCCTGAGCGCAGTTTCGGCTCAAACCATGTAGCCTTCGGAGGCATGATGTTTCCTGAGTCGGCAATGTCCATTATCTGCTTCATCGATACGGGATACAGTGCCAGTGCCATTCGCATCTCGCCTGAGTCGACGCGTCTCTTCAGCTCACCCAGTCCGCGCAGTCCGCCAACGAAGTCTATGCGCTGGCTGGAGCGCAGGTCACCGATTTCGAGGATGTCCTGCAGGATGAGTCGTGACGAGATGTCCACGTCGAGCACACCGATTGGGTCGTTGTCGTCAAAGGTGCCTGGCTTTGCGTCGAGGCTGTACCATTCGCCGTCCAGATAGAGTGAGAACTGGTGAGCATGCTGCGGACGGTATTCCTCCTTGCCCTTCTTCTCTACGACGAAGTTCTTCTGCAGTTTCTCAAGGAACTCCTCCGAAGTGTTGCCGTTGAGGTCTTTCACAACGCGGTTGTAGTCCAGCACTGTCAGCTGGCTTGCCTGGAATGCCACTGCCATGAAGTAGTTATACTCCTCGTCACCCTTGTGGTTAGGATTCTGCTTTGCCTTCTCTGTGCCTACGAGTGCTGCGGCAGCTGAGCGATGGTGACCGTCAGCGATGTAGAGGGCTGGCATCTTTGCAAATTCCTCCGTGATGGTGGCGATGTCCTTGTCGTCAGAAACTATCCACAGTCTGTGGCGGAAGCCGTCGATAGGAGCAACAAAGTCGTACTCCGGTTCTGTAACGGCATAGCGCATAATGAGCTTGTCAAGGGTGGCGTTGTCGGGATAAGCGAAGAATACAGGCTCGATGTTGGCATTGTTCACACGTACGTGCTTCATTCTGTCTTCCTCCTTGTCGCGGCGTGTCAGCTCGTGCTTCTTGATGATGCCCTTCTCGTAGTCACCTGAGTATGCACCTACCACGAGGCCGTACTGTGTCTTTTCCTTTCCGCCGTTGGCAGGCAGCGAAGATGTCTGGGCATAGATGTAGTACTGTTCCTTATCATCCTGCACAAGCCATCCCTTGTCCTGGAACTTCTGGAACTGGCGTGCTGCCTCCTCATACACCTTCGGATCGTACTCGCTCGTGCCGGGAGCAAAGTTTATCTCAGGCTTGATGATGTGATAGAGCGACTTCTCGTTGTCACCGGCCTCAGCGCGGGCCTCCTCTGAATCAAGCACGTCATAAGGGCGTGATTCTACTTCCTCTACTAACTCTTTCGGTGGGCGAATGCCCTTGAATGGTTTTACTATTGCCATGTTTTTTTTCGTTTTGGTTTTCGTTTTTCCGTCCGCAAAGGTAATGTTTTTTTGTTGAATATCAAAATATATTTGCGAGATTGGTTTCTTTTTTATATTTTTGCTGCGGAAATATTCAGTTTATATTATGAAGACAACCGTTCTCTTCCTGACCCTGTCGTTCTCTTGCAGCGTTTTTGCTGCAGGCATTGGCGATGTCGACAGCATCCCTGTTTCCGAACCCAAGGAAAGCAAACTGAAACATGACGAGGAGGTGCTGAAAAAAGACAAGTATAAATTTGAGAAGAAGACGAAGGCCCTTGCGCAGAAGACCTACTACACCACCAAGGACTTCGTGACGGGCAAGCTGAAGAACTATCTCGACTCTTCTGGCATCAAGGGTGCCGACCCCACCTATGTCGCCCTTCCCAAGCGCAAGTGGCGCGTGTCGCTCGTTGCCGACATGGACGACATGGCTGTCGATGTGGAGAGCAAGGCCCGCGACGACAACAACAACATATGGGGTTTCGACCTGAGGGTACGTCCCCCGATGTCGGCATCCTCCGGCATATGGGTGGGATACATGGGGTACGGTTTTGGCGTATCATACCTCAAGACGGGCCAGAACAGCACCAACCTCGCCATGAATCTGGCCTCGCCCAACTACGGTCTCAACATCAGGTGGATACGCTCCACTACCGACCACGACCTGAAGGGATGGGCCGGGAAAGGCATCTCATACGAACAGCTGGTGGCAAGCAACAAATACGCCTACAAGATAGAGTCGTTCGTATTCGACGGCTACTGGATTTTCAACAAGAAGAAATTCTCCCTCTCCGCCGCCTACGACCTCTCTACCGTGCAGCTGCGCTCCGCCGGCTCCTTCATAGCAGGCCTGATGTTCAACTACCAGAAGTGCGACTACTCCTCTCCCGACAACATCGGCCTCCTCATCAATGCCAACCACATCGGAAAGGTGAAGATGAACCAGCTCAGCGCCGGTGGCGGCTACACCTACAACTGGGTACCCTCGCAGGGCTTCGTGATAAACATGACCGTCATGCCCGTGCTGACATTCTTCAGCAGCTCGAAACTCTACAAGTACAACTGGGACTTCCAGTACCGTGACGCCGCCCGGACCGAGGTCAGCGGCATAACGGTAACCCCCAGCGACACCCACGACGAACACGGTAAGGTAGCCCTCAACGTCAACGCCCGCCTTGCCGCAGCCTACAGGTACAAGATATGGGTCTTCAGCGTCTTTGCCCAAGCCCACTACCTGCGTTCCTACTTCGAAGACACCTCCTTCAAGGTCTTCCAGTGGAACATGAAAGGCACCGTCGGAATAACGCTGTAGTTGAGTGGTTAGTTATTAGTTATTAGTTGTTAGTTATTAGTTGTTAGTTATTAGTTGTTAGTTGTTAGTTGTTAGTTGTTAGTTATTAGTTGTTAGTTATTAGTTGTTAGTTATTAGAGAAAGCAATCCCTGACAGGAGTTAAACCCTGCCAGGGATTGTCAGTTATATGCCGGAAGGCTAATTGTTCGCTCGGCACTTGTGACGCTTTTACAAAGGCCACAGGCCGACTAAAAGAATTAAAATCAGCCTTCCTCCACCTCGCTGCTTCCGCCTCCGGAGCCGCCACCGCCTGTGCCAGGGTCAGAAGGAGTGTCCGGATTCGTTGGGTCTGTAGTGCCAGGATTCTCTGGGTCAGTAGTCGTGCCAGGGTCTGTTGGGTCAGTTACATCGGTCTCTACGGGTGTTACCGTACCGCTGCCACCATTGCTGCTGCCATTGCTGCTGCCGGAGTTTTGATTTTCGTTTTCGTTCTCGTTTTCATTCTCGCTGCTGCCGTTTTTCTTTGCTGCGCGACGGCCTGCTGCTGTAGCCAGTATCTGACGGTAGTGGGCAATGGAAGCATTCAGGAGGTCTATGAAGTTGGCATAGTTTGTATCTCCGAATACGAGGCTGCGGGCGTTGAGCATTTCCACGAATGCGCGGTAAGCCTTCTCTGTCTCGCGGCGCCATGCGCGGGTCTGACCAGCCACCTGACCTGCAGACTCGTTCTCGCGCTGTATCAGCGTCTGGCGGACAGTGGCATTGCTCTGCGCAAGCTTCTCAACAAACACACCGATGCCCAGTGCCGTAACGTCGGCAGCATACTTGCCCTGCAGGTCGTCAAGCATCTGACGTATCATGTTGGCCTCGCGGACATACTCCCAGCTGGTGTCGATGTCATAGTTATCGATACACAGTTTCACGCGGCGTGCCGACTGCAGCTTCTCCGCATCGGGAATGTTCAGCATGGCGCGGGCAATACCCTTCAGGGCTGTGAGGTCGCTGTCCTGCACACTGTCTGCTTCTTTGGCATCCTCTGTCAGCAGGGTCTTCTGCTCCTGTTTCAGGTAGGCGTCGAACTGCGCGTTAGCATTCTCCCATGCCGTCAGCTGCGGACCCAGGTCGGCCACGATATTAGCATCGGCCTTGGCACGGGCGATGTTAGTAGTGTGAAACTCATTACTCTGCGCATTGTTCATGGTCTCAATTTTGAGAGCTTCTACTTGCTTTGCCATAATAATTTCTTTTTTTAAGTTAGTAAATAATATTTTATTAAGGAAAAATCCTCTTCTTGTTTCTCGCATCCGGGGTGCGAGGGTGACTTTTCTCTCCGGAAGTGTTCGCACCTGGGGTGCGAGCATAAATTTTCTCTCTGTTGACTCTCGCAGCCGAGGTGCGAGCAATTATTTTCCCTCGGAAGGGTTCGCAGCCCAGGTGCGAGCATCACTTTTCTCTTCAGTGGCTCTCGCACCCGGGCTGCGAGTGTTGTAGCCTGTATGAAATATCGTTGTGTCATACTTTCTTTACCTTTTTTTCTGTCCCGAGCCTCCGAGAAGGGTTGCAGTTATTATACAGGGCAAGTCAAGCGGACTGAGAATTTAAAAGATTTATCGTTTGTTTTTGGCAAATCCAAACCGTTTATATAAAAACCGATACGGTATGCTTCCCACGAATCGTATTGGGTGCTTGACCAATATATTCCGACTGTACCGACATATTGCAGCTCTCCAGTATTGTGTCCTGCGCATGGCAAAAATACGCATCCTGCCGCTTCCAAAGCAGCCCATCCTGCCGAGGTGCAACTTGTACTGAAGTCACTACCTGCATTAATAGCACCCCAAGTAACGCCAGTCGGTGTGCCGCCTGAGTAACCGTCAGGAATCAGTATGACACCTTTTACCGCTGTGGCATCCGTGTTGATGGATGCTTCCGTATATCGGGCGTTGCTGGTACTGTTGACAGTGGCATTCGATTCACGCGAATTGAAGACATACAGCCACTCGTCCTTACTCAAAGTGCGCCATCCTGCCGCGTTGCTGGCATTTATGATGGTGCTGCTGAAACTGATACATGTTGACCAGTCAATATGATCAACCCAATTTTCGGGGTTCGAATTATTGGTGTAGTCCCACTGATGCTCGGCAAATCGCCAGCCCGTGTCGCTCTTGTACTGCAGGTTGCCGTTTGCGAAAAATACTTGGTTGCCACTGCCATTGATGGTGTATTTACCACTAACGGCACCAACAGGGATAGAGCCATAATCAGCATCTCTGCTATAAGTTTCTCCAGCCACGAAGTTAGCCTTGGTGGCAGAGAGCGTTTCGCTCGTCTCGTTGTAAACGAGGGTCTGCTCGCCAGTATATTGTCCTGCAGGGATTGTCAAATAGATGGTATTCTTACCGCCAGCGCCGACGGTGAACGTAGCTTTGGAGATAGCGGTGCCGTTGCTCTTGTAGGTCAGCGTGGCTTCATCTCCAGCCGATACGCCGTCGGGAGCAAAGATTGTGAACTTCATCATCGAGGTGTTGACAGCGAAGTCGCAGCTGATGTCCTCACCTGTACCGTAGAACGTAGCACCGTAGTAGAGGTTACACTTGGCAGCTCCGGCGAGCGTGCCGTCCTGCGCGAGGAAAGTGCCGTCAGTATAAGTGTAGGAGCCGTCAGAGTTTATGGTCACGGCAGACGTATTGTTCTGGTCGCTGACGTAGCAGATGAGCATCGAGGTAGCCGACGGAGTACCGCTGATGGTGCCTGAGAATGTGGCCGAGGCTGTGCCTGCACCGCTCTCAAGGTCGAGGGTAGAGACGTTGCCGTTATAGACTACCTTTATCTTGTCGCCAGCCTCCCAAGTGGCTGTAATGTCGCTGCCGTCCTCGCTGTATGACACGCGGGTAGCATTGCTGCGTACATCGTCACCGGCATAGTTGGCCGTGATGCGGATAGGTGTCAGCACCTCGTCAGGATTGATGACGGCAGGCGATGCATTCTCTGTTGTTTCGCTATCGCTGCTGCATGCTGCGGTCAGTGCAACCGTCATGAGGAGCAACAGCATTTGGAAAATGTTCTTCTTCATATTGCTTTTTCTTAAACTTTAAACTTTAAACTTTAAACTTTCAACTTTACAAAGGTCACTCCCATGCGCTGCCGCCCTTATCGGACCAGCCGCCCATCTTACTGCTTGGCGTTGCCGGGTCTGTGCCGTCCCAGGCATCCTTACTGTTGTTTTCCCATGCTTTGCCAAGCCTTCCGCTGCCTCTCAAGTCGCCGGAGCCACTGAGCAACGTCGCCCGCTGATGCAAAATGACAGCCTTCGCCATCGGTCTGATGTAGTCTTTTCGTTTCATTTTTTTTATTTTGTTGGTTTATATGCAAAAAAAAAGGCACGTCCCAGCCTCATAATGAGGCCGTAACGTGCCAATGAAATATCCATATTTTTATAGAGAGACCTAGAGGTAGGTAGGTAGGTAGGTAGGTAGGTAGGTAGGTAGTACAAAAATAATCGGATTATCCAAATTATTTCTGTTAATTCTTGTTATATTTCTAAAGAATTTCCGTACCATTGTTTGGGTTTGTTATTATGTTCCGCTTGCAAAATGTTATTCTTCAAATAAATCTTGATGCCTCCCTGTTCTTGCCAGGCCTATCAATCTGATGCTTTTCTGTCGCTCGTAGATTAGCAGCCAATCAGATATCGTTGAACATCTCGTCAGCGCTCTTATAGCGCTTGCATTTACCAGAGCGCAACTCTTTGATGGCTGCCACCGTCTCTGCATTGGGCTTGTAGCTCTTTTGCTGTGGAACAATGGTGATACCCTTGATACGACGCAATAACTCAATCGCGCTCATAGCAAGTGCATTTGCAGGATTGTATTTAATAGTTATGGTTTCCATACTTTTATCCTTTCTTTTTTTAAAACCTGCTGCAAAGTTACAATTAAGTGAGCAAAATACCAAACAAAAAGAAAAGTTTTTTTATTTTTCCCTCATTATTCGTCGGCAGCCATCTTTCTTTTCCACTCAAAATAGCCATATACGGCGAGGACGGTATAAAGGGTATACAATCCTGCCGTGAAGTATATACCTTTATATATATATAGCCCTGCGCAGACAGCATCTACAAAAATCCATGCTATCCATTGCTCTATATATTTCTTGGCAAGCAGCAGGAGGCCCACAATGCTAAGGGCTGTGGTAAAGGTATCAAGATATGGAACATTGCTGTTGGTATATGTCAGCAAGATATATACTATGATGGCATACGAAACAACAAATGTCGTTATAAAGAAAGGATATTTCTTCAGGGGCAGATGCTTTATTTGGAGAGTGTTTCCTGATTTGCTTCTGAAGAATTTCCAAAAGAACAATCCATAAATGGCAGCAATGATATAATATATCTGAATGCCAAAGTCAGCATACAGCCCAGCTTTCCAATACACCACAGTATATATGGCAGGCATCACGATACCGGTAATCCACAGGTATATCGAGGCCTTTATCTCCTGGTAGAGGTATATGAGACCAATGATGGTTCCCAATACCTCTAACCAGTTTTCTTTCAGATAATCAATGAATGCTGACATAATTTTGAAGAGTAAGCCCTACCCTTGGGGAGGGTTTGGGAGGGGGTCTCTAAAAATTTGCAGACAGGTTTACCATCACGTTGAATGGTGCTGATGGTGCAAAGCCTGCGGCACCAAAGTCTCTTGCACCATATTCGTTGACGGCAATCACACTGCCATTGCTGTTTTGTACGAACTGTGGTGCTGCCCAACCATTGTTGTCGAACTTCGCACTGAACAGGTTATACAACGTCACGCCAACCATTGCATCCTTCATACCATACTTCTTCATATTGAAGGTATAGCTGAGGTCAAGGTTCGTGGTGAAGTGTTTCTTCAGCAGCAATGTCTCGTATGTAGTATTTCCATTCTCGTCCACACACTGCATATCCTTGAAGCCAGTATTTGTAAGATACTGGTTTCCTACATACTGACACTGCACAGAAGCCCTGAAGCCCTGATACTTAAATGTCAGAATATGGTTCATGATAAAGTCTGGTGAGAAAGCCAATGGCTGTGTTCCAAGGTTAACCTCTGTCACATAATCATTCAGTGTCACCTTCATATCCTTTACACGATTACGGCTGATGGTGGCATTAGCATTCCATGTAAACCACTCTATCGGATGCCATGCAGCCTCCAGTTCGATACCCAGACGATAGCTCTTGCTGAGGTTCTTTGTCAGAGCTTCGCCAATGGCATTCAGTTCTCCTGTCAGCACCAACTGGTCTTTATAGTGCATCCAATACAGGTTTACGCCTGCCGAGAATACTTCACTCTGATACTTATAACCAAACTCCAGGTCACCCAAACGTTCAGCCTTTGCCTTGGTATCTTCTCTGTCAGGATTTGCCACCTGCTGCATGAAGTTATTGCGCACAGGCTCTTTGTTACCTATGCCATAAGATACATACACCCTGTGGTTGCGTGTTATGTCATAGTTCAGACCAAACTTTGGATTGAAGAAGTTATAGTTGTTGTTAATGATATAACTTCCATCGAGGTTCACACCATACATCACAGTAGGGTCCTGCAGCTTATAGTGCACATGACGATACTGCAAATCCACATAGGCATTCAGGTTTCTCAGCAAAGCATAGTTCACCTTACCATATATATTAAAGTCAGTCTTTCTTGAGTTGTTGCGATAGTACTCAAAATCTGGTGTAAAGCTGTCTGGAGACGGAGCGACCGCAACAACACCTGGCTTTGCCCAAACTATGTGTCCGAACTGGCTACCCTTATAATGGTTCCAACCTGTTCCGAGTACAGTCTGCAGGCCTCTTTTGTTATCATAAGTCAGCGACGCTACGACACCATAGAAGTCATTATCCATCTTCTGCTGGTCAGCAAGGTCGGCAATAACGTCATCAGTAGTGCTGAGGCCGAAGGTTTTCCATGACATTCCATAAAACTTCTGGTTATCCGCACTCTGATACTGCTGATAGTAGCCTTTACCCTTTGTATAATGCAAGGCAATGTGTGAATCCCAATAAGGACTCCATGACTGATTCCAGTGCAGCTGATAGTTCTGTTGGTGATAGTTATCTGTCTGGTCATCATAGTAACGCCTGTTGCCATTATCGTCATAATACTCTCCACAAGAGTTATATCTGCGTCCATACAGCTGCTGCTCATACTTTGAGGTATAGTTCCAGGCATGATATGTTTCCTCGATACCATTCCATGTGATGAATTTCACTACTGTGTTATCCCCGAAGTATCCACCTTGTATCAGGTAAGAATTGAGTTTTGTAGAAGCTCTGTCCAGATAGCCCTTTGAGCCAATGTTAGACAGACGGCCCTGTACTCCCCAATGTCCTTTCAGCAGTCCAGTACCAAAGCGCAGAGTCTCCTTATGAGAATAATACGAACCACCATTGAGGTCAATGCCTATGAACGGCTTCATACCAACACTCTCTGTCAGCATATTCAACGTCGCTCCGAATGCGCCGGCACCATTTGTTGATGTACCGACGCCACGCTGTATCTGCATCGACTGCACACTGCTGGCAAAATCACCCATGTTAACCCAGAACACAGTAGAACTCTCAGGGTCGTTCATAGGCACACCATTAGCAGTGATGTTGATGCGTGAAGGGTCTGTACCACGCACCCTCAGTGATGTGTAGCCAATGCCATTACCAGCATCGCTGGTTGTCGTAATACTTGGTGTCAGCGACAGTATGTATGGCACATCCTGACCATGATTAACACTTTGCAACTCCACCCGTCCCATGTTTGTGTATGCTACAGGAGTTGTCTTCGTAGCACGTAAAGACCTCACTTGCAATTCCTGCAATTCAAACATCTTCAGTGAATCAACGTCACTCAACTTTTCTGCCATCATCGGCAGACACATTGTTGCCCCCAAGGCAACCATCAAAACTTTTTTCATTCTTTGAATGATTTTAATTGAACATAAAGAAGGGGCTCCTTTTTTATTTAAAGGACAAGTCTTTATGCATCCTCGCTACGCTGGCATTATCCAGATCAGCTTAGAGGGTCTGTTCTCAGCTCCGCCAATAAACGGGGCACCCCTTGAAAATCGGCTGCAAAGGTAATAAAAAAAAATAAAGAATGCAAGAAAATATTGAAAATTCTTGCATTCCCTATTTATGAATTATGAATTATGAATTATAAATTGATTATTGAAGTTTTCTTAATCTCACCTCTATTCCATCTTTCTTCAACAGTTCTGGAACCCTGCTTACATCTGTTTGTCCAAAATGGTAAGGAAAGAGCACCTTTGGCTTCACAGTCTTGGCAGCTTTCAGCAGTTGCTCTAATGTCATAGTGTAAGGCTGATTACAAGGCATAAAGGCAATGTCTATATCCTTGATCTTCGCCATCTCAGGAATATCTTCTGTATCACCGGCAATATAAATCCTTGTGCCATCAAGGGTCAAGATATAACCGTTATCACGTCCCTTGGGGTGGAACTTCTCACGGCCCTCTGTTGTGTTATATGCAGGAACAGCTTCTATGGTAATATCAGAACTAATTGTTGCCTCGTCACCATTCTCCATCACCTGTCCCTTACCATACATCTCAGCACAACGTTTGTTAGTGATGAATTCTGTTGAAGCACCTGTCAGCATGTCGATGGCACCCTTGTCATAGTGGTCCTGATGCTCATGAGTCACCAGAATGTAGTTAGCCTTTGGCATAGAGTTATAATCGATAGCATGATTACCCAGTTGTCTTACAGGGTCTATCTGTATTTCCTCGCCATCATATACTATTCTGATGCTGGCATGCAACAAAGAATAAATCTTTATTGTCTTACCGCTTTTTGTCTTGAAAACATCTATCTCATGCGTATCAGTAGTCACAGGCATTCCCCACTTCTGCCACGCTATGATGCCCCCAGTCAGGTTTACGAGTTTATATCCCACATCTGCCATTTTTCTTGCAGCATTGGCAGAACGTCTTCCACTTCTGCAATATATGGCAATCGTCTTGTCTTTTGACAACTGTTTTTCCACCTTATTTATGAAGTCCCCCTGTGCCTGGTCTATGTTTATAGCACCAGCAATATGTCCTTCATTATATTCCTGTGGTGTCCTGACATCCAGCAGGATAACATTTTCTGACTCAGCGAGTCTTGCAAATGTCTCTACATCTGCATCCTCGTAGTTCTTCTGTCCACAGGCAGCAGCAACTCCTGTCAGTGCCATCAAGGCTGTGTAAATCAGTTTTTTCATTATTCCAAAGTATTTATAACTTAACATATGTGCATATTCACATCTGCAAAGATACAAATTAATTGAAACAGTTCCAAAGATTTCTCATTATTTCTTTTGTTAATTATTTTAAAATTAATTTGTTATTTCAGTAAAAAATAAGTATCTTTGCGGCATTATAGGCATAACATATAAAATGTAATGACTAAAAACTTAATACTTGGCACGGATTTTGCATAACAATTTGCCAAAGATATACATTTAATAATTTATACAAACTATGGCAAAAGGTAACATAGGGGTTACGACAGAGAACATATTCCCCGTAATAAAAAAGTTTCTCTACTCTGATCATGAGATATTCCTGCGTGAGATGGTTAGTAATGCCGTTGATGCTACGCAGAAGCTGAAGACTCTGGCACAACAGGGTGACTTCAAAGGCGAACTGGGCTCTACTGCTGTTTCCATAAAGCTGAACAAGGAAGAGGGCACGCTGACATTCTCTGATCATGGTATCGGCATGACTGAGGAGGAGATTGACAGATACATCAACCAGATTGCATTCTCTGGTGTGACAGACTTCCTGGACAAATATAAGGAGAATGCTAATGCCATCATCGGCCACTTCGGACTGGGCTTCTATTCTGCCTTCATGGTTGCCGACAAGGTGGAGATTATCACTAAGTCATACAAGGAGAACTCTAAACTCGTGAAATGGACTTGTGACGGCTCTCCTGAATATGAAATAGAGACCATCGATGACAGTGAATGGAGAAAGGACTCTGCCAACAATGATCATGGTTCTGACATTGTGCTCCACATCTCAGAGGATTGCAAGGAATTCCTTGAGGAATACAAGATTAAGGAACTGCTGAACAAATACTGCAAATTCATGGCTGTGCCTGTCATCATGGGCAAGAAGCAGGAATGGGACAAGGATGCCAAGGCTATGAAGGATACTGATGAGGATTATGTCATCAATAGCATAGAACCTCTGTGGACAAAGCAGCCGGCAGGAATAAAGGACGAAGAGTATAAGGAGTTCTACAAGTCTCTCTATCCAATGAGTGACGAACCTCTGTTCTGGATTCACCTGAATGTTGACTTCCCATTCCACCTGACGGGAATACTGTACTTCCCAAGGGTACAGAGCAACATGGATCTGCAGCGCAACAAGATACAGCTCTATTGCAACCAGGTATTTGTTACTGACCAGGTAGAGGGCATCGTACCAGAATTCCTGACCTTGCTGCATGGTGTCATCGACTCTCCGGACATTCCTCTGAATGTTAGCCGTTCTTACCTGCAGAGTGACAGCAACGTGAAGAAGATTGCTACTTACATCACTAAGAAGGTGGCAGACCGCCTGAACAGCATCTTCAAGAGCGACCGTGCTGACTACGAAAAGAAATGGGACGACCTGAAGATTTTCATCAACTTCGGAATGCTGACAGACGAGTCATTCTTCGACAGAGCAAAGGACTTTGCATTGCTGAAGGACACAGAGGGCAAATACTTCACCTTCGAGGAATATAAGACTCTCATCACCAGCGAGCAGACAGACAAGGACGGAAACCTCATCTATCTGTATGCTAACGACAAGGATGAGCAATATACATACATTGAGGCTGCAAAGGCAAAGGGTTACTCTGTGCTGATGATGGACGGACAACTTGACACTTCGACAGTGTCAATGTTTGAGCAGAAGTTTGAGAAGACCCGCTTCACCCGTGTGGATGCTGATATTTTGGAGCGTCTGATAGTAAAGGAGGATGCAAAGAAGGTGGACCTCTCAAAGGAAGATACTGACAAATTGACGGAGGCCTTTAAGGGCAAACTGCCAACAATGGACAAGGCTACCTTCAATGTCGAGATACAGGCTCTCGGAGAAGATGCTGCCCCTGTGATGTTCACACAGAATGAGTATATGCGTCGAATGAAGGATATCTCAAAGTATCAAAGCGGAATGGCTTTCTACTCACAGATGCCTGACTCTTACAACCTGGTGCTGAATGCTGACAATGCCCTCATAAAGGGCGTTCTGGCTGACACTGAGGGTAAGGGTGACACGATATCTCAGCTCATAGACCTGGCATTGCTGCAGAATGGCATGCTGAAAGGCGAAGCGTTGGATAAGTTCCTGAAACGATCTGTTGACCTATTGAAGTGAGGAAAATTCTTCTTATAATAATAACGTTGTGTCTTTGTGTCTCTATGCAGGCGCAAAGACACATCATATATTCCCCTGACATTGCTTCTCTGCAAGTAGTAGCGGGAATAAGATGGATGAATATGCCTATCATCAGGCTAGGCAGTCCGGAAGTAATTAATATCAACTTTGACGAATTATCTCACACATATCACAGATATACGTACAAATTAGTACACCTGGAGGCAGACTTCACAGAATCAGACGGATTATTTCCCAGCGACTATATGCGGGGTACTGGTTACCAGACAATAGAAGATACTGGTGAGAGTATTAACACATACCAGCTCTATACCCACTATTCATTGCAAATTCCAAACGAGGAATGTCACATTACAATGAGTGGTAACTACCGACTGGATATCTATGACGACAACAGCGACAGCAATACGCCTGTAATGAAAATCTTCTTCATGGTGTATGAGGAAAAAGTGTCTGTAGGACTGTCATATTCTGACAATACGGACGTTGATGTGCGAAAGAATCACCATCAGGTAACATTAAACGTCGACTATTCACGTCTCGGAGCAACTGACCCACGAAGACAGATAAAAGGATATGTATTGCAGAACATGAGATGGGACAATGCAGTATATCTTCCTGAGGCTCCTATCATAAACCAGAAGATGCTAAAATGGGAGCATTGCAGGAATCTCATCTTTGAGGCTGGCAACGAATATCATAAATTTGAAATTCTCGACATCCATAGAAACTCTCTCAATGTAGAGAATAATTCGTGGGACGGAGAAAATTGGCACACAATACTATGGCCTGATGTAGATCGTCCTGCATACGTATATGACGAAACGCCCAAAGGAGCTTTCTACATTCGCAACTCTGAAAATAGAGAAAACGATATTACGTCTGACTACGTGTTGGTACACTTCATTCTAAAGCCACGCAATCAGCAGCCTTTCCCCTACCCTGTATATGTCAATGGCATTTGGACCAATGACCTTTTCATGGAGAAATACAGGATGGACTTTGACTCTGAGCGAAAAATGTATGAGGCCGTTATACCATTGAAATATGGATACTATTCTTACCAGTATCTGATGCTGAAGCCTGATGGTACAACCCTTATACCTCCCACAGAAGGTTCTTTCTACGAAACGCGAAACATATACAATGCTCTTATCTATTATAAGAGTAATACAGACAGAGCAGACAGACTGGTGGGAGTGTTTTGATAGTTAAGAGTTAAGAGTTAAATTAATAAGCCCCGTCTGGTATAAACCTGACGGGGCAAATTGTATCTGATAGCAAATGGTATTACTTCAGCTCTGCGAGGTACTTGATAGTACGAACCATCTGAGAAGTGTAAGAGTTCTCATTGTCGTACCAAGCAACAACCTGTACGAGAGAGTTGCCATCACCCATCTTAGAAACCATTGTCTGGTTAGCGTCGAAGAGTGAACCGAACTTCATACCGATGATGTCGCTAGAAACGAGCTTCTCCTCTGTGTAACCGAAAGACTCGTTTGTAGCAGCCTTCATAGCAGCGTTGATACCCTCAACAGTTACTTCACCCTTAACAACAGCGTGCAGGATAGTTGTAGAACCTGTTGGAGTTGGAACACGCTGAGCAGCACCGATCAGCTTACCGTTGAGCTCAGGGATAACGAGACCGATAGCCTTAGCAGCACCAGTAGAGTTAGGAACGATGTTCTGAGCACCAGCACGAGCGCGCTGTACATCACCCTTACGCTGTGGACCGTCAAGAATCATCTGGTCACCTGTGTAAGCGTGTACAGTTGTCATGATACCGCTCTGGATTGGAGCGAAATCATTCAGAGCCTTTGTCATAGGAGCAAGGCAGTTAGTTGTACAAGATGCTGCAGAGATAACCTTATCAGCAGGTGTCAGAGTCTTGTGGTTAACATTGTAAACGATTGTTGGGAGGTCGTTACCTGCAGGAGCTGAGATAACAACTTTCTTTGCACCAGCTGTGAGGTGTGCAGAAGCCTTCTCCTTAGATGTATAGAAACCTGTGCACTCCAGAACAACGTCAACGTCGAGCTTACCCCATGGGAGCTCAGCAGCGTTTGGAACAGCATAGATAGTAATCTCCTTACCATCAACGATGATAGAATTCTCTGTGCAGTCAACTGTGTGCTTGTTCTCACCGAACTTACCACAGAAACCACCCTGTGCTGTGTCATACTTCAGCAGGTGAGCGAGCATCTTAGGACTTGTCAAGTCGTTGATAGCTACTACTTCATAACCTTCAGCCTCGAACATCTGACGGAATGCGAGACGACCAATACGGCCAAAACCGTTAATTGCTACTTTTGTCATTTTTGTTTGAATTTAATTAATTAAATGAAAGGTTTTTACCCTAAAATTTCTTATTGTGACCGCAAAGTTACATAATTTTTTCGACAAATTGCTTTCTTTAAGCAAAAATATTTGCCTTTAAGTATCAAATTACAAAAATTTTACTTTTTTGTAATGTGGAGTATTCATTTCGCCACATCTACACCAACACCAAAGAGTGCAAAATCTCCTTTTAAGGGGTCGTCGGGAAATATCTCTCTCAGCTTATTTGTCAACTTAATGGCAGACGACATTGAGGCAGTCTTGCAACTTATCAAGCCGAGCCTATTCGCTTCCTGCATCACATGAGTATCCATCGGGATAATCAGAGTACGCTTGTCTACTATATCTTTCCACAAGCCCAAATCGACAGGAGAATCATCTCGAACCATCCAACGCAGGAACATACACAGGCGCTTGCATGAAGACTGTGTGTTTTTGGGTATTATAACCTCGACACCTCTAACAGAGAAGAATTCTACAATTTTCTCTATCGCCTCACAGCAGGTACACTTGCCGACATAATTCTTCAGAGAACCATAGCAAGATACCAGTTCCTGTAATGCCGACAACATCTTATGCATCGTGGAACAGGTATAGAGACGATAATAGCATTTCTCCGTATCAGGAATATCTTTCTTAAACCGACCGCTAAGGAGCCATTCTGTCACATCACCTCTGCTGCAATCGAGTATAAACTGTATCTTTGGCAAGAATTGTTTTCTGGAGCCATAACTGAGGCTCGCAGCAATAAAAGCGAGGAGTTCCTGATTGGATTCTCCCTCCACCTGGTGCATAAACCAGGAAGGATCGCCAATCAGGAACTCTTCTGTTTCGTATTTACTTGATAAGTATGTAAGGTATTCCTTCAACTTACAGTATAGACTTAACGGTTTCGAGCATTCCCTTTGATTGTATATCATTGAGGAATCCTACAACCATATCTGTCAGACCAGGAATCTTATTGAGGTCACCATGCTCACCCCATATCCAGTCTGCAGCAAGGACGCCTTCTGCAACTTTCTTGGTATCGCCAGTTGCCCAAAGTTGGGTAAGCAGGTCCATAATCTTCTGGTCATCGTTAGGAGTGATTGGTGCACCGTCTGCACGAGTACCCCCCTTGTAGTATGTGATGATAGCAGCGAGTCCAAGAACAAGCCCCTTTGGCAGTTCACCCTTACGCTCCAGATATGTCTTTACTCCTGGGAGATCACGAGCCTGGAACTTAGGGAATGAGTTGAGCATGATGCTTGTAACCTGATGGTCAACATAAGGATTATCGAAGCGCTCAAGAACGTCAGCAGCAAACTTCTGCAACTCATCCATTGGGAGATTCAGTGTCTGCATGAGTTCGTCATACTGTACCTTCTTGATGTATGGACCTACTACCTCATGATGCAGAGCATCACGAACGATGTTGATACCTGATAGATAAGCCACTGGAGATAGTACTGTGTGAGGACCATTGAGCAAAGTAACCTTTCTCTCATGATAAGGAGCCTCTGACTCTGCAATCAGCACATGCAGACCAGCCTGGTCAGCTGGGAATTCCTTACGCAGCTCTTCACAAGTCATATTCTCCGGTCTCTCGATAACCCACAGATGGAATATCTCAGCCTGAACAACAAGGTTGTCCTTATAACCAATCTTCTGCTGTATCTCAGCGATATCCTTACGTGGGAATCCAGGAACGATACGGTCAACGAGAGTAGCACAAACATAGTTATACTTCTCAAACCACTCCTTAAAGCCCTGATAATCAGCTCCGAAGTCATCCTTCCACAGTTCGATATACTTACGGATGCAATCCTTCAGATGGTGTCCATTGAGGAAGATAAGCTCACAAGGCATGATGATGAGTCCTTTTGAAGGATCACCATTAAATGTCTGATAACGACGGTACAGCAGCTGTACGAGCTTACCTGGGTAAGAAGAAGCAGGAGCATCAGACAGCTTACATGCAGGATCAAATGCTATACCAGCCTCTGTAGTATTAGAGATAACGAAACGAATCTCCGGCTGCTCAGCAAGAGCCATATAAGCCCAATTCTGTGCATATGGGTCCAATCCACGAGAGATAACGTCAATACGGTCCAACTGGTTTACAGCCTCACCGTTAAGACGTCCCTGAAGATTTACGTGGTACAGGCAATCCTGTCCGTTGAGCCAAGGTACCATACCTTTGTCGATAGGCTGAACAACTACAACAGAGCCGTTGAAATTAGTCTTTGCATTCATGTTCCAGATAATCCAGTCAACAAATGCACGTAGGAAGTTACCTTCACCAAACTGAATGATTTTCTCTGGTGCTACGCTCTTAGGAGCAGTCTGCTTGTTTAATGATTTTAATGCCATTTTGGGTTAGTTTTTGTAGTTAATTTAAAATATTACTGATTTTCCTTGCAAAAGTACAAAAAAAAAGTGAAACAGGAAAAGTACATCCTTGTTTCACTTGATATTTATCATTTTTTAACTCTAAAGCGTTCCCTTCGTAGAAGGCAGTTGGTAGTGATAGATGTCTCTTTTCACTGCCATTCTGATGCTTCTTGCAAAGGCTTTGAAGATACCTTCTATCTTATGATGCTCATTATCTCCTTCAGCCTTTATGTTAAGGTTCATCTTTGATGCATCACTAACGCTTTTGAAGAAATGCAGGAACATCTCTGTTGGCATTTCGCCAATCTTCTCACGTTTAAATTCCGCATCCCATACGAGCCAGGGACGGCCTCCGAAATCAAGAGCCACCTGACACAGGCAGTCATCCATAGGAAGAGAATAGCCATAGCGTTCTATGCCACGCTTCTCACCAAGAGCCTTCAGGATACATTCTCCAAGAACTATGCCTGTATCTTCTATAGAATGGTGTTCGTCAACATTCAGGTCGCCATTACAGCGGACATAAAGGTCTATCATTCCGTGTTTGCCAATCTGTTCAAGCATATGGTCGAAGAATCCCAGTCCTGTCTGGATATCACACTTTCCTGTACCGTCAAGATTCATGCGGACCGTGATATCTGTCTCCTTTGTCTTGCGTGAAATCTCAACAATGCGTTCTCCTGCAAAGAGCAGTTCTGCTGCCTTTTCCCATGATGTCTCATCCTTTATGCAAAGGAATTTACATCCGAGGTTTTGTGCCAGTTTCTCGTCACTTTCCCTATCGCCAATGACAAAGGAGTTTGCAAGGTCATACTCTGGGTTGTTGATATATTTTCCCAGCAAACCTGTTCCAGGCTTTCTGTTAGGATGATTGTCCTCTGGAAAATGGTTGTCTATCAGGATATCGTCAAACTCTATGCCCTCACCCTTCAGGGTTTTGAGGATAAAGTTATGTACAGGCCAGAAAGTGTCCTCTGGGAAAGACTCTGTTCCGAGTCCGTCCTGATTGCTAACCATAACAAATTCGAAATCCAGTTTTTTGCGTATGAAGGAAAGGTTACGGAACACCCCTTCCACAAATTCCAGTTTCCCGAAACTATCTATCTGCTCGTCAGCAGGTTCTTTTATCAGAGTACCATCTCTGTCTATGAATAAAACTCTTTTCATTTCTCTCTTGTCTTCAAGTCTCCGTAGAGGTATAACAAAGTAGCCTGATAGGCCACGGAAATTAACAGGATAACAGAATAGCACAGAGTGCAGATAATAAGCATTGTAGAATATCCGGATGTCGGAATAAGGGCCTGATCGCCAAAGTTTATCTTACCCTCTATGCTGCTGAGATATGCTGATGTTGCAACTATATATGGCATCATGAGCAGAAGGTTTACAACACAAAGTATCAGTCCGCTCAACAGCACGATGCCCAGTATCTTACCCCAATGATTCCAACCTTTCCTGATTGTCTGCTTAAAGGAAATCTTTTCTCCTCTGTCCTTCATTATCCACGAATAGATTGGGAAGAAAAACGGTGTCCACAGAAGCCAGACAAAGAGAGAGCTCTTAAGTCCGAGAACTATGATGTTCGACGTCTTTGACTTCTCCTTTCCCGACATCCTGCAGAACATCAGGTACAGGCGTCCCTGAGCAAGAATTGACAACAGGATAACAAGGCAGAATGCCGCAATTCCAGCATAGGCATATTCAACCTGCATTTCCGTATGCGCCTGTTCAGCAACATTCAGATATATTGAACATGCGTTGACTATGGCATACAGGAAGGCACACACCACATACCAAGGCGACATTATCTTTATCACCTTCCATAGGTTCTTGCCAAGGAATCCCCATCCGTCTGCAATACATCTTGCATATGAACGCTCTCTATACAGTTCCATTATTTCTTCAGTGACGCTATTGTTTCTTTCAGAGTTGCAATCTTTTCATTAGAGTCAGAGAGTTTCTTTCTCTCGAGTGCCACAACCTGTTCTGGTGCATTAGCAACAAATCTCTCATTGCTGAGTTTCTTCTGAATGCCAATAACAAATCCTTCAAGATGCTTCAGCTCCGCTTCTGCCTTTGCTATCTCAGCCTCAACGTCAATGAGGTCGCCTACAGGAATAGCAAATTCACGAGTACCAATCATGAATGATGATGTAGCGTCACTCTTCTGAGCGACATACTTTACCTCCTTCAGGCCTGCCATTTTCTTAACAATAGCACAGATAGCCTCATTCTTGGTTACTACGGCATCATCATCACCACTGACAACAACTTCGAGTGTCAGGAGTTCACGCTGTCCTATATTCTTTGTCTGACGAACGCCACGAACGCCAGAGATAATCTGCTTGGCATCTTCGAAGAGAGGCAGGAGTGCTTCCTCTTCCTTGCTCATAGTGTCAAGGTTAAATACGTCAACCATCAGCGATTCACCATTCTTGCGCTCAGCAATATGCTGCCACAGTTCTTCTGTGATGAATGGCATGAAAGGATGTATTATATGCAGCAGTTTGTCAAATATCTGCAGGGTCTCGTCGTAGGTAGTCTTGTCGATAGGTTGCTGATATGCAGGCTTTATCATCTCCAGATACCATCCTGAGAAATCGTCTGTGAAGAGTTTGAATGCACACATCAGGGCATCGTTGAGACGATATTTTGAGAAGTGGTCATTGATTTCTGCATAGACTGCCTTAATTCTGGCATTCATCCAGACTACAGACTTCACATTACTCTCTTCCTGCTTTGCATCAACAGTCTCCCATCCCTGTACAAGGCGGAAAGCATTCCACATCTTGTTACAGAATGCCATACCCTGTGCGCAGAGTGCGTCATCATAGAGGATATCATTTCCTGCAGGTGCTGCAAGCATCATACCCATACGGACGCCGTCTGCACCATATTTTGCAATGAGGTCGAGAGGGTCAGGAGAGTTGCCAAGTGACTTACTCATCTTTCGTCCGAGTTTGTCACGTACAATACCTGTGAAATATACATTCTTAAATGGTATCTCATGCTGATATTCGCAACCTGCCATAATCATTCGGGCCACCCAGAAGAAGATGATATCAGGACCTGTTACGAGGTCGCTTGTAGGATAATAGTAATTTATCTCCTCATTGCCAGGGTTGTTGATGCCGTCAAAGAGTGATATAGGCCACAACCATGATGAGAACCATGTATCGAGGGCATCCTCGTCGCGGCGCAGCATATCCATTGTTATGTCCTTGCCGTATTTCTCCTGTGCTTTCTTTAGAGCATCCTCAGGGGTCAGGGCCACTACGAACTTTTCCTCTTCGTTTTCGTTTTGGTTTTCGTCGATAAAGTACGCAGGAATGCGATGTCCCCACCACAGCTGACGGGAGATACACCAGTCCTGAATGTTCTCAAGCCAGTTCTTGTATGTTGTGACATATTTTGATGGGTAGAACTTCAGTTTCCCTTCGAGTACAGGTGGCAAAGCGATGTCTGCCATATGCTTCATGCTCAGGAACCACTGCTTGCACAAACGTGGTTCTACAGCTGTATCCTGATTGCGCTCTGAATATCCCACCTTATTATCATAATCCTCTATACGCTCCAGTAATCCGGCCTTTTCGAGGTCTATTGCTATCTGCTTGCGGACATCCATTCTGTCCTGTCCCACATACATTCCGCCAGCCTCAGAGATAGTGCCGTCAGGATTGAAGATATCTATTATCTCGAGGTTGTGTATTTTTCCAAGATTATAGTCATTGACATCATGGGCAGGGGTAACCTTCAGACATCCTGTACCAAACTCGATATCTACATATCTGTCCTCTATAACAGGAATCACCCTGTTTACAAGTGGCACGATTACCTTATGTCCCTTGAGCCACTGATTCTTTGGGTCTTTAGGGTTGATACACATAGCAGTATCACCCATGATGGTCTCAGGACGTGTAGTAGCAACTACAGCATAGTAGCCCTTTTCATCCTTATGAACAACATCTTCTGGACCTGTTGTTATCTGGCTGTCATCTGCCACATAGTACTTCAGGTGGTAGAGTTTTGACTTCTCTTCGTGATATATCACCTCTTCTGTAGAAAGCACCGTCTGAGCCTTCGGATCCCAGTTCACCATACGCAAGCCACGATAGATGTAACCCTTGTTGTAAAGGTCCACAAACACCTTCATGACAGACTCTGAACGCACTTCATCCATTGTGAATGCTGTTCTGTCCCAATCGCATGAAGCACCCAGTTTGCGCAGCTGCTTCAGGATGATGCCGCCATGCTCTTCTTTCCAAGCCCAAGCATGCTTCAGGAACTCTTCACGTGTGAGGTCGCTCTTCTTGATGCCCTCCTTAGCCAGTTTTGCAACCACTTTTGCCTCTGTAGCAATCGAAGCGTGGTCTGTGCCAGGCACCCAACAGGCATTCTTTCCGTCAAGACGAGCCTTACGGATGAGAATATCCTGAATAGTATTGTTTAGCATATGTCCCATATGCAGGACACCTGTCACATTTGGTGGTGGGATAACTATAGTATAAGGCTCTCTGTCGTCCGGCTTAGACGCAAAGAGCTTATTGTCCATCCAATACTGATACCATCTTGACTCCACCTCCAGTGGAGAATACTTTGTTGCTAATTCCATTTATCTTGTTTTCGTTTTCGTTATCGTTTTGTTTCTTTAACCGTTAACCCTTAACCTTTAACCGTTATTTAGTACACCCTCAACCTGTCTCCTGGTCTTGGAACATAGTCAAGCGGCAGTCCGTTCTTCTTGTATAAGTACTTCAGGCGTATGCCGTAGAGTTGTGCTATGTCGTACAGGCTTTCGTTAGCCCTCACTGTGTGAGGCACGCCCTTATACATCTTTTCCGCCTTGGAGCGTTTCTTCTCCATATATACTATATCGCCCTTGCTGAGCACGTCTTTCTTGTCACGCTCGTTATACTTTGCCAATTTGCGATAGCTCACCCCCACTTCCTTCGCAAGCGACTTGAATGTCTCTCCACCATTCGCTACGAGGTAGTAGTTTCTGTTGCGATAGTATATACGATGGTCTGCATAATGTCCCGAAGTATTGGCGCCGGAATGAGAGGCAATGAATTTGTCATACGTCTTGGCATAGTCATATTCCGACAGGTTATACAGTTCTATGATGCCAATCAGTTTGTCAGCATACTGAGGGTTGGTGGCATAGCCGCACGCTTTCAGTCCTCTCGCCCACCCTTTGTAGTCTGTTATCTTCAGACTGAAGAGCGACTTATATCTTGGACGCAGCAGAAACTTGCTATGGTCTTCAAAACTCTCTCGGGCATTATCATAAACCCTGAAGCAGTCATCCTTTATGTCATCATCCTTATAGAAGCGCCTTCCCGTCCATTCATTATGGCACTTTATGCCAAAATGGTTGTTTGATGATACCGTCAGCAGACTCTTCCCTGCACCACTCTCCAGAAGTCCCTGTGCCAGAGTAATGGAAGCAGGTATGCGATGTCTCATCATCTGCTCTATGGCGATATCCTTATACCTATTTATATAGTCTTCGTAGGCGCTGTTTCTCCTTTGTGCCATCACGTTGATGGTACAAAAGAGTATGCTGAGATATAGAATAATTCTCTTCATAATAAAAAAACGGTGCTCAACCGTTGTGGTTGAACACCGTTGTGGTAGTGGGTACGGGAGTCGAACCCGTGTACCCGGCGTGAGAGGCCGGTATCCTAGGCCACTAGATGAACCCACCGTCTTCGCGTGCTTTCTACGAAACAGGCGCGGAAGGTGGGGGATTCGAACCCCCGGTACGGTAACCCGCACGTCAGTTTAGCAAACTGGTGGTTTCAGCCACTCACCCAACCTTCCTCAGCTTGGAATGGGTTGTCAAACCGACACCTTGTTTTTCAAAAGCGAGTGCAAAGGTACAAATAATTTTTCACACTAACAAATTTTTTTGCATTTTTTTTCAAAAATGCTCAACTTAACCGCAAAATCCCCGTTTTTGTAGCAAGGTCGTTCCAAGGTCGTTCGAAGGGGGAAGGAAAGGAGAAGAAAGGGACATTCACCTGTCAGTTGTCACCTATCAGTTGTCACCTATCAACTGTCAACTGCGTACCATTAGCGTAGCATAGGCGTAGCGTAGGCAGACCTCTTCCATCATACATCAGCCATCAAC
>ERZ842401.330-NODE-330-length-67315-cov-11.452691_pt1 | contig 67315 bp, 40 predicted proteins | sample MGYA00521270_ERZ842401 | MGnify/ENA primary metagenome ERZ842401 (study PRJEB31892, sample SAMEA3878208) | bioreactor metagenome | biome: Moose rumen | place: Sweden | collected 2011-10 | study: EMG produced TPA metagenomics assembly of the PRJEB12797 data set...
CAACTGCGAGGGTCTTACTTTCAGAGATTTGATGCGTTTGCACGGTTTAGCGGACGGCAATAGAACGAAATAGCACAAAAAACGTTAAAACTTGTTCGCGTTTGTAAAGCGCGTTTAACAAAATGAAACACTTTGGCGGTTTTGGCTTTCATTTTTTAAGTTATTTTTACAAAACGGCGGCGAAAAGCCGCCAAAACTCTACTTTTGCGCAGACGCTTCTCGGCCTGTTCCATTTTAAGGAACGATATTTTGGAGCAGCCCGGGGGCAGTCAGCGGCTCGTGCTGGGACAGTGGTTTACGCCAGCGAAGAGTCAACGCCCGCTTCCTTATATATATAATATGGAGTAGCGGCGGGGTTTTGTTTTCTTAGGAAAGTAGTGCCTTTCTTAAAATAGCAAAACAAAGAGAAAAGACATTCATTTTATATTCATCAAAACCTAAGCAACATGAAACAGAAATTGATGCTTTTGTTGGCCACGCTCACCTTGGGCGTTGGCTTGGCGACAGCTCAGACGCGGCGCGTGACAGGACTCGTAGTCACCGCCGACCACGCAGAGCCTGTTTCGGGTGCCATGGTCACCGTTCGCGGCACGAACATCACCGCATTCACGGGTTCCGATGGTACCTTTGTGCTACAGGCCGTACCCAACTCGGCACGTACGCTCACCGTGAGCGGTCTTGGCATGAAGAAGCAGGATGTCGCAGTAAAAGAATTTGTGCACGTGCTGATGGAATACAGCGAGAGTGCGCTTGACGAAGCCATCGTAGTGGCTTATGGCACCACCACGCGCAACACCTTTACAGGTTCGGCCAGTGTGATGAAAGCCGATGTGATAGAAAACCGCCAAGTATCTGACGTGTCGAAAGCTTTGTCAGGTGTCGTAGCGGGTGTACAAGTACTCAGCAGCAACGGACAGCCCGGAACAAGTGCCGTGGTTCGTGTGCGCGGCATAGGCTCTATCAACGCTGGCACGTCACCGCTCTACGTGGTGGACGGCGTGCCGTTGAACACAGACCTGAGTTCTATCAACCCACAGGACATTGAGAGCCTCACCGTACTCAAAGACGCTGCCGCCTCGGCACTCTATGGCGCACGCGGCGCAAACGGCGTAATCGTTATTACCACACGCAAGGGCAAGAACGGCGATCCGCGTATCACGTTTGATGCACGATGGGGTAGCAACTCCAGACAGATAAAGAACTATAGTGTACTCACCAGCCCCGCCGAGTATATGGAATTGCTCTATCAGGCGGGCTATAACAACGAATACTTCAACAAAGGCGGCACTATGCTTTCTGCACACAATGCAGGACTCGCTGCCACAGAATTGACGGGATTTCCTATCTACACCGTCCCCGATGGCGAAACGCTTATCGGCTTAGATGGCAAACTCAACCCGGGAGCCACGCTCGGCTACAGCGACGGCTACCACTTCTATACGCCCGACAACTGGCAGAAAGGCACCTTCTCCAACGAACTGCGCCAGGAGTACAACCTCAGCGTGAGTGGAGCGAGTGGCGACCTCAACTACTATTTCAGCGCGGGCTACCTGGAAGACGGCGGTGTCATCTCAGGATCGGGCTTCAACCGAGTAAGCACACGCTTGAACTTAGACTATCAGGTACGTTCTTGGCTACGCCTGAGCAGCAATATGGCCTACACGAACTCTAAAAGTAAGTATCCAGATGGACAGGACGGTAGTTCCTCCTCAGTAAATGCTTTCTACGTAGCCAACAACATTGCTCCCGTCTATCCTATGTACGTGCGCAATGCCGACGGCACGCTGCTTTACGACCAGGGTAATGTGGTTTACGACTACGGCGTAAGTGCGAGCCAGGGTTATCAGTTTGCCACACGCAACCGCAACTGGATGTCGATGTCTAACCCTATGGGCGACCTACTCTACACCACACGCCAATATCTTATGGACATCTTCGACGGCAAGTGGGCCGCCGAAATCACACCGCTCGAAGGCCTCACGCTCACAGCACGCATCGGCCTGAGCATTGACAACACGCGCCTCCACGACGCTTCAAGCAAACGCTACGGCCAAACGGCCAATTACGGCGGCTCGGCCACACAACGGCAATCGCGCTACTACCAGTTGATGCAACAGTATATGGCTAACTATAAGTTCGGATTCGGCAAACACAGTTTTGACCTGCTCGCCGCCTACGAAACGAGTAAGGCTGAGACTGAAGTGGTGAGTGCATGGGGTCAAAACCTCTACCAACCTGGTGTATGGGTGGTAAGCAACGCTATTGACCAGCGCGACGGCTATGGCTCCTACAACGAATACGCCCTGCGCAGTTACATCTTCCGCGCTAACTACGATTTGGCAAAAACTTACTTCGCCAGTTTCAGTTATCGCCGTGATGGCAGCAGCCGCTTTGCCCACAATAACCGCTGGGGTGACTTCTGGAGTGCCAGTGCCGCTTGGGAAATCAATAAGGAGAGTTTTATGGAGAACACCTCCCGTTGGCTTGACATGTTGAAACTCAAAGCCTCGTTCGGGCAACAGGGCAACGACGACATCGGCAACTACTACGCCTACACCGACCAATACTATATGCAGGGTGCTAACGGTGTCTTTAGCGACGGCGTGCTGTCATATAAAGGCAATCCTGACCTCACGTGGGAAAAGAGCAACTCGTTCAACATCGGCATAGACTTCAGTATCTTCAAGAGTTTCTTGGTGGGATCTGTGGAGTTCTTCAGCCGGCAAACCGAGGATATGCTTTACAATAAACCCGTAAGCAACATCAACGGCTACTCCTCTATCCCGATGAACATCGGCTCAATGCGCAACAGCGGCCTGGAACTGGACTTCAACTTCAACTTCATCGACACCGAGGACTTCCGCTGGACGGCCAATATGAACGCTACGTTCCTTAAGAACAAAGTCATCAAGTTGGCCTCCGAACTTCAAGGTGAACTCATCAGCGGGAGTCGTATTTTCCGCGAGGGCGAATCGATGTATCAACTCTATCTCGTGAAATACGCCGGTGTTGACCGCACAAATGGTCTGGCACTCTATTGGATGAAGAAAGAAAACGGCGAAGAAGTAGCCACCCATGACTGGTCTGCTGCCTACAGCACCAACCGCCAAAGCACGGGTGACTTGCTCGCCGACGTTTACGGAGGCCTGTCTATGTCGGTCTATTTCAAAGGATTTGACTTCAGCATCTCCACGGCTTATCAACTCGGCGGCAAAATTTACGACCAGGGCTACCAAAACCTGATGCACGCCGGCAGCGTCGACAACATAGGACACAACTGGCACACCGATATACGCAACGCGTGGACACCGACCAACATCAACACCAACGTGCCACGCCTGGATCTCGGTGACGAAAATAACTATCAGAACAGAACAAGCGACCGCTGGCTCGTTAGTTCCAACTATTTTGCCATCAACAACATCACCATTGGCTACACCTTCCCCACCACACTCACCAAGCGCATACGCATCAACACGTTGCGACTCTATTTCACAGCGGAAAACGTTGCACTTTGGTCGGCACGCAAAGGTCTTGACCCACGTATGAGTTTCACCGCTGCCGATATGACTACGTATAGCCCCTTGCGCTCTATCTCTGGCGGCATCAAGGTGACGTTCTAAGCACGAACTTCTACTCTCTGTAAAAACTTTAAGTAAATACCTATTCCTACTATGATACTCAAACAATATATAATAGCACTGGCTGTCGTGGCGGTGGGTTCTCTGCTCGTAGGGTGTACCGACCTTGACACCGAGCCGCTCGGTAGCACGATTACCGAGTCGCAACGCAAAGCTGGTGCCGACGTGGTGAATTCGGGTGCCACGGCACTCTTCAACCAGTATGGAAATACTATGGGAGAAGACTACCAAAACGACTACGGCTACGCCTCTGTGATGCTCTGGCTTGATGCGCGCGGAATAGACCTCGTGGCAGCAAACTCTGGTTACAACTGGTATAGTGCCCCACTGAGGTTCTCTGATAACTTAGTTACTAGCCAGGCTACCCTTATGTTCTGGCGCACGTTCTACAACCAGATCTTCACCGCAAACGGCATTATCAAGTCAAGCCGCGAAGCGTTGGCCGACACCCCCGATGCCGATATGGTAAAATTCAACCTCGGCAACGCACTGGCTATCCGCGCCTTTGACTACTTTAACCTCGTGCAACTCTATCAGTACAATTACAAAGGACACGAAACGTCGCCCGCTGTGCCTATCGTGACCGAAGAGAACGCCGACGACGTGGCACAAAATGGAGCCCCGCGTAGCACTGTGAGCGAGGTGTACGACCTTATCCTTGCCGACCTCACCGATGCCGAGAAACTGCTTGAGGAAACAAGCGTGGTGCGCAGCGACAAACGCGCTGTTGACGCGGCTGTAGTATATGGTTTGTTAGCCCGTGTTTACCTCACGATGTACAACGCAGCAAAGGCCGCCGAGTATGCCGAGAAAGCCATCGCCGCCACGTCCGCATCGCCTATGGCGGTTAACGAGGTGAAGAAGCCCGGCTTCAACAGTTTCGACTGCCACAACTGGATGTGGGGCATCAAAAACGAAGAGACCGACGACTTGGTACAGACCGTAATTTGCAACTTCCCCTCGTTTATGGGTAGTTTCTCCTACGGCTATGCCACGGCAGTGGGTATGTGGCGACGCATCAACGCCGCACTCTACGAGAGCATAGAGCCTACCGATGTACGCAAGGGCTGGTTCCTTGACGAGAACGGTATCTCGGCCAACCTGCTTGAGGTGGATGCACAAAACGGCTACTATGACGAGGAGAGCGAAACTTTAATTCCAGGCGGATATATGGAATATGTCTATGGTGCCGACCCCTACACGCAAGTGAAATACGGCCCCTACAAAGACGAGGTGGGTACGAGCGTCAACGCGAGCGACGTACCCCTGATGCGCGTAGAGGAGATGTACCTTATTCTGGCCGAGGCGCAAGCCCTGCAAGGCAGTATTGCCGAGGCTGCTCAAACGCTTGAGGATTTCGTTGCCACCTACCGCAACCCCGACTATTCCGTGAGTGCCTCAACGCAGGAAGAACTCATCGACGAGATATGGCGTCAACGACGCATAGAACTCTGGGGCGAGGGAATAAGTTACTTTGATATCCTGCGCCTCGGCAAACCCATTGACCGACGCGGCGGAGGCTTCGGAGTACAGACCTTCCTTATCATGCCCGACGACCCCATACTCATCTATCCTATTCCCAACGCCGAGATACAGGCTAACCCTATGATTAGCGAAGAAGACAATAACACAATAGGCAATCAGCCCCAGTCTGTGGAATAAATAGAGGCTTGAAGATTTTCTAAAGGGAGAGAGCGGAGCATCCAGAAACTCAGGAAATGCCCTAAATATCCAGGCCTCCGCGTTCTCCCAAAAGAAATCCCACCATCATTCACCGTTTAATCCTCAAGAAAACTATGAAATGCTATAAATCATTCTTACTTTTACTACTGTTATCGGTAGGACTCACAGCCTGCTCCGACGACGGCTACTGGACAGAATATAAGCCTGGCATCAACAACGAATACGGCACTGAGATATCCTTAATGCAAGACGAGATAAGCGTTGTTGTCCCCGCCGACCAAACAGTGTTTCCTGTGCAACTGAGGCGTTCCAACGCCGATGCGCGATTGGAAATTCCCGTTGACATATACTATTACTCGGAAACATTTGACCCCGAAGATATTGACTCCTCGCGCGTTTTCGTTATTGTTGACGATGAAGCTCTTACCGTTGACGAACAAATCATCTTTGAAGAAGGCTACGCCGACGGCTACTTGAAGATAAACCTCAGCGATGACATGGAGATAGGCTCTGAATACAATGTGGAAATAAATATTCCGAAAACACTCGTGTCAGCCAGCAATTTACCACTCAATGATGATGATGTTAAGTGCATAGTCTGCGAAGTCTGCATCGTAAAAGACTACACTTGGGAAGCCGCAGGCTCCTGCCTCTGGACATCCGACCTGCTTGAAGCCACCGGACGTGTAGAGATACAAAAAGCCAAAGAAGCAAATGGCCTCTATCGCGCCATGAGCCCTTGGGCAGCACTCGACCCAGAGGAAGTATCTGGCTCCTATCCCTTTGAGTTCTACTTAGACGAAGACTTCAACGCCTCCACCATACCACACGTATGGAACGACTTCGGTCTTACTTACAGCAACTCCTACGGTAATTTAGCACTTTTGTACCATCCCGCCTACGGAGCCAACTTCTACAACGAAGGCCCTGAGTTCCACATCGAAGGCGCATACGGCCTAACCGAAGGATATATATACGATGTCGGTGCCCACGAATCGTTTGTCTGGGACGACGGATATCCGGGCGAATAACCCACTAAAAACAAACCTTACACTATAAAAAAGGTCGGATTGATTTCAAAATCAGTCCGACCTTTTTTGTCCGTGTCCCGTTCTTTCCCAGACAATAACGCACCTCGGCGGGAAGCACTCCACAAGGGTGCTTCCCGCCGAGCATAGGAGCAAGACTACCGCGAGCCTTACTGTACGCGGGGGGGTTATGTTTTTTCAATATCAATGTCTCCCAAGAGAAAAGGGATTACCCCAACATAAGTTATGCCATCATCATCTGTCCAAGGCTTACGGTTGCCATCAAGCAAAACAATTTTACGGAAAGAATCTCCGGTATTCTTCATTGAAAAAGTCTCTTGCTCCTTCTTTTCAGGGGTATCTACATTCAGAGCAGACTGGATATAGATTTTTTGCCGCGTAGTATTTATCACAAAGTCTATTTCATACTGCGAGGCTACTCTTTTCCCATCAACCAACTTTCTGACTTCAACAACTCCCACGTCCACACTATAACCCAAGCGAAGCAATTCTATGAATATCAAGTTTTCCATCAGATGCGACCTTTCCTGCTGTCTGAAATTCAGTTTGGCATTTCTAAGTCCCAAGTCCATCGCATAGTATTTCTTTATACTGTCAAAATAGTGCTTGCCCTTAATGTCATACCTGCTTGCAGAGACGAATAAGAAAGCATCTTCCAGAAAGTCCAGATAGTTCTTGACGGTATGGTTGGAAGTGTTCTTTCCCATAAGCGAACTTGCAGTATTAGCAAGTTTAGTAGGATTGGTCAAGGAACCGACAGCGGAAGACAGCGCATTCACCAAAGCGTCAAGCACAATGTCGTCTTTGAGATTATAACGCTCCACGATGTCTTTCAAATAGACATTATTGAAAAGGCCTATGAGGTATTTCCGCTTTTCCGCTTCATTCTTCTCCAAGACTGCCAGCGGCATCCCACCATATTCAAGATATTCTTCAAAAGCATCCGTCTTGTCCATATTTCCCATAGCGTAAAACTCCCTGAATGAAAGCGGAAAGACTTTCACTTCCGACCCACGGTCGCGGAAGTTGGTAACGATGTCCTTCGAGAGCATCTTGGAGTTTGAACCAGTCACATAGATGTCCAGATTGTCCTGCATCCGCAAATCATTTAGGACATCATAAAAAGTCGTATAAAGCAGTTCCCTGTCTTCTTCCGGCACAGAACGTTCATCCAAATCGGTATTCTTGACTTTATACGACAACTGGATTTCGTCTATAAAGACGTAATACCTCTGACGACGTTCGTTCGTCTTTTCTTTGACATAAGCAGAAAGCACACGTGGATTGCGATAAGAAGAATGTTCATCCTTATCCAATGCTATTTCTATGATATTATCCTCAGAGACACCCTCTTTCAAAAGATAATTCTTATACAAAGTAGAAAGCAAGAAAGATTTACCACACCGCCTTATGCCAGTTATGATTTTTACCTTACCGTTCCACTGTTTACCGATGAGTTCTTCAAGTAGTTGTTTACGTTCTATGATAGCAACCATACAATTTGTTTTACTTCCATTTTAGTAGCCAAACGCCACCGTTTTGGAAGTGCAAAGATATATCGTTTGTTTATACAAAAGAAGAAAATGAGCCTCAATTGTCGAGTTTAGTTAGAAATCGCTCGTAGTCGGCAGTGCTGTACTTTGCTGGGGGAGTGTTCACAACCGATGTAGAGTGTATCGAAAGCGTCCGACCTTTTTTTGGCAGTGTTTCTTTCCCAGACAATAACACACCTCGGCGGGAAGCACGCTTGTGGAGTGCTTCCCGCCGAGCATAGGAGCAAGACTACCGCGGGCCTTGCTGTACGCGGGGGTATTTACTTCTTGAAATAACGGTTGTAAAGACCTTGGAAGCCTTGTCCGTGGCGTGCCTCGTCGCGTGCCATTTCGTGAACGGTGTCGTGAATGGCATCGAGGTTGAGAGCCTTAGCACGCTTGGCGATACGCGTCTTGTCTTCGCAAGCACCGGCCTCAGCAGCCATACGCTTTTCAAGATTTGTCTTGGTATCCCACACCACATCACCGAGCAGCTCGGCAAACTTAGCGGCGTGCTCAGCCTCTTCCCAGGCGTAGCGCTTAAACGCCTCAGCCACTTCGGGATAGCCCTCGCGGTCGGCCTGACGGCTCATAGCGAGATACATACCCACCTCGCCGCACTCGCCAAGGAAATGGTTGTTGAGGTCGCTTATCATTTCGTCGTCGCAGCCCTTAGCCACGCCTACGACGTGCTCGGAGACGAATTGCAGAGAGTCGGTCTCCATTTCCTTAAACTTGCTGGCGGGGACACCGCAGATAGGACATTTTTCAGGAGCTTCTGGTCCTTCGTGTACGTAGCCGCACACGGTGCAAATAAATTTCTTGTTCATCGCGTTTGAAAGTTTGTTTAGTGAGTGATTAAACCGTAATACCGGGGTTGAAAAAGTATGCGTCAGAAAGACATGAAATCTTCTTACCAGATAAATTCGTAGTTCTCGCTGAGATAAGCGGCCAGTGTGCTACCAAAGGTAGAAACGAGCAGGATAAAGCAAATCAAGGAGATGATAAGTGCTATGAAACTCCATCGCATTGCCAAGCCGGAGTGTCGCAATGCCTCTGTGGTGTTGCCTTGTAGGACGTTGAAGTCAACCTTTGCGGCGTGGTGGACAGCGAAGATGCCGAGCGGGTTTGCCATAAACAACACAGATAAGACGGCGAGCCAAAGATAGTTAGGAACGTTTTTTACTTTGCCTTGGTGCGCAGAAGAAGTTGCGTACTGCGCATTTTGGCTAACAGGCTCGGCACTGGCATCTGGTGTAGCTATACCGGGTAAAGGTTTGACGGGGTTTGTGGTGTCGCGTGTGGACTCTGTGGGCACTTCTTCGCCGGTACTCTGTGTGGTGATAGCACTCCGCACGGTATTGTCAAAGTTCTCAGTACTTACAAACGGGAGTAACTCGGGCCTTTGACCGGCGGGTGTCCATTCGGCCATACCTTGACACCACACGAGTGTCTCGGCGGTAACTCCAGCTGCACCAAATTGTTGCGGGGTGATAGGCCCGGCCTGCTGCTGGTTTTTGTCAACAAAGAAATAGTCTTGCATAGGAAGGGAGGGAGATTTAATTAAGATGGGTTTATTAAGGTGAGGTTCTGTTAATTCCCACCTTAACTGTTTAGGATTATTTCACAGGAACTCTCTTTAACACCTCTTTCACAAAGTCGTAGTACTTACCTACGGTGCTGATGAGGCAGCGTTCGTTGGGCGTATGGGGGCTACGTAGTGTGGGGCCGAAACTCACGATGTCCATCTTGGGATACATCGCGCCGATAATGCTACACTCCAAGCCGGCGTGTACCACTTGCACCTTAGCCTCTTGGCCGTACATATCTCTATATACGTTGCGCATCAGGTCAACCATCTCGTTCTTCAACGCGGGTTGCCACTCGGTGTATGCGCCGCCCACCTCTACGCTCATCTCGGCGAGCTGGAAACAACTGGTGAGTACCTCCTCCAGATATTCGCGTTGCGAGCGCATAGAGGAGCGTATGAGGTCTTTGATGAATACTTTGCCGCCGCCTATCTCCACGATAGCGAGGTTGGAAGAGGTTTCTACAATGTCGCCTATGCCGGGGATGAAGCGCAGCACACCATTGTGGCAAGCACCAATGGCACAAACGATTTGGTCTTGCACCTTCACGGGCATACGCTCCTCGGGTACGGCCACCTCGGTGGCTTCAAGGCGTATGCCGTCCTCTATGCCCTCGTATTCTGCCCGAAAGATGTCGGCCCAAGCATTGACATCGGCTTGTAGTTGCGCCACCTTGTTGGCAGGAACAGCGAGCACCACCTCGGCGTTGTTAGGGATGGCGTTGCGCATATTGCCGCCCACCCACGTAGCAAGTTCTGCTCCGAGGTCGGCAATGGCTTTGCGCACCACGCGTGCCAGGAGTTTGTTGGCGTTGGCGCGCCCCTCGTTGATTTCCAACCCGCTGTGGCCGCCTTTCAAGCCTTGCAACACGATTTGCACTGCGGCATCGGCCTGCGGCTTTTCGGGCGTATAGTCGCGCTCGGCGGTGAGGTTTATGCCGCCCGCGCTGCCTATGACGAACTCGCCCTCGGTCTCGTTGTCGAGGTTCATCAGATAGTCACCGTGGAGCGTGCCGGGCACCATGTGATTCACACCGTACATCGTGGTCTCCTCGTCGGCGGTGATAAAGCCTTCTATGGGGCCGTGTGGTAATTCGTCGTCCTCCATCACGGCCATAATAGTGGCCACACCCATACCGTCGTCGCTACCGAGTGTGGTGCCGCGGGCTTTCACCCACTCGCCGTCAATATAAGGTTGGATAGGGTCGGTCTCAAAATTGTGGGAGGAGTCCTTGGCTTTTTGCGGCACCATATCCATGTGAGCCTGCATAGTCACGACTTTGCGGTTTTCCATACCGGGTGTGGCGGGCTTGCGCATCACGATGTTCTCGCCAGCATCCTTAAAGGCTTCTATGCCGCGCTCGGCAGCCCACTGGAGCAAGAAATGTTGTATCTTATCCAAATGTCCGCTGGGATGGGGGACGGCACAGAGTTTGTCGAAGTTTTCCCAGATGGCTTGGGGCTGAAGTTTGCTGATTTCTGACATAATAGTTGTTAAGTTATTTAGTGATTAGTATTGTTTGTTAAGAAACGATTGAAATACACGGTGGAGCAATAGTTATTGTTTCTTGGGTATTAGGTTGAGGTCTGCCCATGCCGCGATGCCGAGTACTGCAACGAGGAGGGTTTGCACGGTATGTACCACGAGGGCGAACATCACGGCGGGAGCCTCGGCCACACCGTATATTACTAACATTGTTTTTACGGCAAAGTGCCACGGCCCGGCACCGTTGGGCGTAGGAACGAGTACGGCAAACGTGCCGACGCAGAACACCAAGAACGCAGCAAGTAGCGAAAAAGCGGCCGTCTCGCTAAAACAAAAGAACGCCAGGTAGAAATGTAAGAAATAGCAGAGCCACACGCCGACGGACAAAGCCCAGTAGAGGGTTTGGTGCTTCACGCGGCGCAGGGAGAGGATGCCATCCTTCACATCGCGTAGCAGGTCGTGCCCCTTGCGCATCACGGCGTAGCGCGAGAACAAAAACACCAGTCCTATCACGAGTGCCAACAAACAAACGGCGGTGACGAGATAGCCCGTCTGTGTGAAGCGTCCCACGAGTGCCGCTGGCGTGATGCCGGTGGTGTGGAGGAAATGGAGGAACACGGGCAACTGCGAAAGAAGGGAGAGAAAGGTAAGTAGTATTATAAGCAGGCTGTCCACTATACGCTCGGTGAATACAGTTCCTATGGCTTTTGAGAACGATATGCCGTCAACGCGCTTCAACGTGCCACAGCGCAACACCTCACCGATGCGTGGCAGCACGAGGCTGGCACCATAGGAAAGAAACACGGCATCGATGGCTGTGCGTAAGCGCGGCGTTTCGTCCAACGGCTCAAGTGTCATACGCCAGCGCACCGCTCGCACCACCATAGCCAAAATACCGAAGACGAAAGAGAAGAGCATCCAGCCCCATTTCATCTCGCCGGTCACCACACGCCACAACTGCGCGAAGTCCTCGCCGCGATACATCCACCAAAGGATTGCCGCACCGAGGCCAAAGGGAAGCAGGATTTTCAAAACTGAACGCCACATAGGAAAACCGTCTCTTTTCGTTTTGCAGTGGGCAAATGTAGGTATTTCTCTTTTTCCCACCAAAAATACGCATAGGGAAAGCGATTTTTTGTGCGCTTTCGCCACTTCTCGGTTATTATCTGTTATCGGGCAAATTAAGAGATGAAAAATGTACTTGATCTTTATATTGGTGTCCCACCTATTACAATGATAGTCCGACCGTGTTCAAACGTAGTCCGAGGGATTTAAAACTCGAGTGCTTTGATTTTAAAATCAATCGGCTTGATTTTAAAATCAAAGCCTTTGATTTTAGAATCAATCGGACTAAGGAAAAACGAAAAGCCTCGCCGATTTTTTGGCAAGGCTTTTTCGTTTTTTCTGTGTCGGATAGCGGGTTTTCCTGCACCATATATGGGGTTTCATTTCTCCGACAATTTTCTTTCGTGCAAAATTGCGAAAATTGTTGCTAAGCCATGGCGCGCATTTTTTCGGAGCGGGTTAATGCACGGTAATGAGGAAATAGTTTTTCTTTCCGCGTTGCACGAGCAGATACTTCCCGCCTAAGAGGTCGTTGTCGTCTATGAGGCGGTCAAACTGCAAGAGTTTTTCTTTGTTGATGCTTACGCCGCCCCCTTGTGTGAGTTTGCGCATCTCTCCCTTGGAGGCAAAACAAGCCGTCTTCTCTGCCAACACGTCAACGGCCTTTTGCCCGAGGACAGCATCCTTATCCAGTTCAAACTGCGGCACGCCTTCAAACACTTGCAACAGCGTAGCCTCGTCAAGATGCAGGAGGCTGTCTTTCGTGGCTTTGCCGAAGAGGATATTCGAAGCCTCCACGGCATCCTCGTAGGCCTCACGCGAGTGCACCATTGTAGTCACCTCCTGCCCCAGTCGTTTTTGGAGTGTCCGACGTGCGGGGTCTGCCTGCTGCTCTGCTATAAGCGCATCTATTTCTTCGCGCGTGAGCGATGTAAAAATCTTGATATAGCGCGCGGCTTCGTCGTCGGCCACATTGAGCCAGAACTGATAAAAACGATACGGCGTGGTGCGCGCGGGATCCAGCCAAACGTTGCCTTGCTCCGTTTTGCCGAACTTGCGTCCGTCGGCTTTCGTTATCAACGGACAAGTAAGGGCGTAGGCCTGCGCCTCGGGGCCGAGCGTGCGGCGGATAAGTTCTGTGCCAGTGGTGATATTTCCCCACTGATCGCTACCACCCATTTGCAGTTTACAGTTCTTGGTGCGATAGAGATGGAGGAAGTCGTAGCCTTGTAGGAGTTGGTAGGAGAACTCCGTGAAACTCAGGCCGTCGCTCGCCTCGCCATTAAGACGTTTCTTCACGCTGTCTTTCGCCATCATATAGTTCACCGTGATGTGCTTACCTACTTCGCGCACGAAGTCAAGAAACCCGTAGTTTTTCATCCATTCGTAGTTGTCCACCAACTCAGCACCATTGGACAGGGTGCTGTCGAAGTCGAGGAACTTAGCCAACTGCGTTTTGATGCACGCCTTGTTGTGCTCAAGAATCTCGGGCGTGAGCAAGTTGCGTTCTTGGCTCTTACCGCTCGGGTCGCCTATCATTCCCGTGGCTCCGCCGACGAGGGCGAGCGGCTTGTGGCCACAGCGCTGAAAATGCCGGAGTATCATCACCGAGCAAAGATGGCCGATATGTAGGCTGTCGGCTGTAGGGTCTATGCCGACATAGGCCGTAGTTTGTTCTTTCTGGAGTTGTTCCGACGTGCCGGGCATCATCTGATGCACCATACCACGCCAAGTGAGTTCTTCTACGAAGTTCATTGCGGTTTTGTTGCGGTTTTGTTGCGGTTTTGTGTTTCAGCGCGCAAAGATATGAAATAGTTGCATATCTTTTTGTATTTTTGCCCGCAAAAGGATTTCACACGGCCTCCCGCCGCACGGAAGAAGAAAGCCCCGCCTATCAGACTTCTACGCCACATAATCCGCCTTTTGTTCGTGCTCCTTGTCGGGGGCTACGTCGCACTTTGCCTCTATTTGGACACCCCCCGGGGCCAGCACCATTTGGCCGACGTATTATCTGCACGGCTGTCCGAACACCTCGGAGCGCGCGTGGAGATAGGCGCGGCACGGCTCGGCCTGCCCGGACACGTCCGCCTTTCCGACGTGGCACTCTACGACCGTGCCGACACGCTGATGCTACACGCTGCAGTAGTCAACGGCACTATCGCCCTCGGCGACTTGCTCAACACAGGAGCCGTGCGGCTACGCTCCGTAGCCTTGCTCGATGGCGCAGCAAGGCTTTATCAACAACACGCCGACACCGCCGCCAACTACCAATTTCTACTCGACGCCTTTAAGGGAAAAGCAGAACCTTCACGCCCCACCGATGTACGTATCAGCCAGTTAGTGGTGCGCCGCTTTGATGTCTGCTACGACCGCTACGATTTGCCTGCCGCTACAAGCGGTGTGTTCAACACAAGCCACATCAATGTAAGAAACCTATCGCTCGCGGCCTCCCTGCCGACACTTACCGACAGCCTGCTACACGTACAAGTGCGCGAGTTGTCGTTTGAGGAACGCAGCGGACTGCTTGTTAACAACCTGCGCACGGAGATGTGGCTCTACAAAGGCGGCCTGAAACTGCAAGATCTCGACCTACGCCTCCCCCACTCCCACGTGGCATTGCCGGTATTGACTTTGGCCTTTCAGCCGTCGGACTTCTTAGGCACGCTTCGCACCGGCGGTACTCTGGCCGATGCCGTAGTTAACAGCAACGACCTTGCCCCGCTCGTTCCGTCACTCTCTCCGCTCCATACCACTCTACACGTCTCCACGGCTTTCGACATCAGCCCGTCGCGCCTCACGCTTCGTCAGGCCGATGTCAGTGCCGACAACCCGGTAGCGACATTCCGTGGCGACATTCAAATAGATCGTAACGCCGCAGGCATTAACCACGTGGTGGTACACAGCGAACGCTTAGCCACCAACGTAGCCTCTGTTTCACAAGCGATACAAGCCATCGGCAACGCCCCTCTGCCCGATATGCTCAATCGATTGGGCGGCATCAATTATGAAGGCACACTCGCTTGGCAAAGAGGTGCTGACGCCCTTTTCAACGGAATCCTCACCACCGCGCAAGGCACACTAAGCGGAGAGGCACGCTATACGCCACAACAAGCCAAAGCACGAATCTATCTCAGCAATGTGCAGCTGGCAAGCCTATTACAACAAGCCAATCTGCCAGCCTCCCTCACAGCCACCATAGACGGGACAATCGGTATGCACGACAGCCAGCCCCAAGCCTTTGACGGGGCTATTCACCTCATACAAGCCCTTTACAAAGGACGGCTGATTAACGACATCAAAGCCTCGGGCCACGCCGACCGCACCCACGTAGCCCTCAACCTCGCTTCCACCGAGTCCACCGCCGCCCTCAACGGACGGCTCACGTGCGCATTCTCCAACGGCACACCGACACACATAGACTGGATAGGCAACATACAACGATTTGTACCCGCCGCCTGGGGCATAGACAGCCCGGCAGAACTAACGATAAGCCTCAACGGAGCCGTACAAGCCGATGGCCTCGCACAACTCGCCACACTCAACGGACAGGCGACACTCACCAACGTTTCGGTAACAGGCGGCGGAATGGACTTGCACCAAGAAGACATAGCCCTAAACATTCAACAGAGCGGGCAAGGCCACGACGTAGACCTACATACGCCCTACGGCGACATCACACTCAACGGCCCACTCAACATAGCCCGTCTGAAGCAAGCCGCCATAGGAACGCTACAACGCGCCTTGCCACAAATAGCACAACGATTTATCACCTCCGAGGATGAAACGCCAGTAGGCGCGGACGCCTCGTGGGATATTTATGCCAACATCTCTAACGACAAACTATTCAGCGAGCTGCTCCATCTGCCAATCTCTGCCCCCGCAGGAATAAGCCTCGACGGGCATCTGGCAGAAAGCGGAGGACGCACCGAGATAACACTCAGTGCCGACACCATATCCTACGACAACCAAGGCTTTAGCCACGTTAATGCTTTTCTGCAAGGAGAAGGCGAGGAGTTCTCACTATTGCTGCACACACAGAAAGAACTGGCGGGTATGCAAATGGAATTGGCCGCCAGCGCACAGACTTTAGAAGGCAAAATAGGCACCACCCTGTCGTGGCGCGATGCCTATGGCAACTTTCGTGGCGAGCTTTCCGCCGAGACACGCGCACTCAACGAACACAGCGTCCGCATGCTCACCGAGTTACAACCCACTGAGGTGTACTTCAAAGACAGTGTGTGGAACGTAGTAGGCGGCAACGTTATATGGGGCGGCGACACCTTAGTAGTAAACCGTCTCTTAGTGGAACACGAGCGTGGACATATCGCTGCCGACGGCACATTCAGCGCCGGCAGCCCCGACAGCATCTCCGCCGATTTGCGCGGCGTGGATCTGGAATACATCTTCGATCTGCTCAAGTTCCATCCCGTCAATTTCGCAGGCATTGCCGATGGCCACACCGTGCTTACCTTTGTTGACAACCGGCCCGTCGTAAGGGCGCGATTAAACATCAGCAATTTCAGCATCAACAACGGACCACTCGGACAAGCCGATATCGGCGGCGAAATAGACCTTAAGGAAATGACCGTGGCACTTAATGCCGACATCCTGGATATGCCCCACGGACGAACATTAGTAGCAGGCATCATCCTGCCTAAAGAAGGACGTTTAGACCTCGACATAAACAGCCGCCGAACGAACCTGGAGTTCCTACGTCCATACATCGGCGGCATACTTCACAACATCAGCGGACGAGCCACTGGCCACACACGGCTTTACGGCCCATTTAAGGAACTGCAACTCGCTGGCGATGTAGTGGCCGACATTTCTGGTGGGCTTCCTGTCTTAGGCACCACCTACAACGTGGACTCTACACACGTGAAGATGACACCCGGACACATCAATATCCTCTCCGGCCGCGTGCGCGACAAAGAAGGCGGCACAGCACAAGCCAGCGGCAGTGTCAACCACCATTTCCTCGGGAACTTCCGCTATGAATTTCATTTCGACCTCAACCACTGTCTTATCTATGACCGGCAACGCACCAGCGACCTCACCTTTTCGTCCCATGCACTGGCCTCGGGACACGTCGGTATCACTGGCGAGCCCGGACGCTTGGACTGCAACATAGACGTACGCCCCGAGGCGGGGAGCGACTTTATCTACCACGTTGACCTACCCGAGGACTATACCACCAGCACACTGCTACACATACGCCCCGCTCCCACCCTCGGCAGCGGGAAATCGCTCACCGATGAGTTGAACAAAAACCGACACGAGAGCAGTAGCGACGTATATATGAACCTTAACCTGGAGATGCACCCCGATGTGCCGCTCACCGTGGTGATGGACGAAAAAACGGGCGACAACATCGTGGTACGTGGCAGCGGACCGCTGCGCGCCACCTACTACAACAAAGGACAGTTCAACCTCTTCGGCACCTATACCGTGGCATCGGGCATCTACAAGATGACCATTCAGGATATTATACACAAAGACTTCCACTTCCAAGACGGCGGCACAGTGGTTTTTAACGGCAAACCCTTTGACGGATTGATGGACATGCAAGCTATTTACACCGTGCCCTCTGCATCACTCGCCGACCTCAACCTCACCAGTGGCGTGAGCCAAAACGGCGTGCGCGTAAACTGCCTGCTCAACTTCAGCGGCCAGCTGAACGACCCCAAAGTGGCTTTTGACCTTGATATGCCCACCGTGAGCCAAGACGTGAAACAAATGGTGCGCTCACTCATCAGCACCGACGAAGAGATGAACCGCCAGGTACTCTACCTACTGGCTATAGGACGCTTCTATACCTACGACTACGCCTCTACCGACAACACACACTCCATCGGAGAGAATGCCATGAACTCCTTCCTCTCCAACACCTTGAGCGGACAGCTCAATAACTTTATCGCATCGGCTATCGGACAAAGCAACTGGACCTTTGGCACCAATGTGAGTACGGGCAGTTACGGTTGGGAAGACGTGGGCGTGGAAGGACAGATAGGCGGACGACTGCTCAACAACCGCCTGCTCATCAACGGCAACTTCGGCTATCGCAATAGCGTTACGGGACAAAACAGCAACTTCGTAGGCGACTTTGACGTGCAGTATCTGCTCACCCCGGGCGGCGGCGTGAGGCTGAAAGCCTACAACGAAACCAACGACCGCTATTTCACTAAAAACTCACTCACCACACAAGGCATCGGTATCATCGTTGGCCGCAACTTTAACGGACTTAACGAACTGTTTGGAAAGAAAAAGAAAAGCCAAACGCAGTGAACTTTCTTTTGTTTTCAAAGATGCTTCATAAGCAATCCAATTGTTCTGAAAATACTAAGCCATAAAAGAGAGTCCTCACAACAAAAAGAAACACTTTTCGGCCTAAAGACCGATTTGAGTTTATATTATTCTATAACTTTGCGCGCATAAAACCTTAAAAGAAAAACTCATCCATGTTTAACCCTTCCGATTCCCTGCGCAACACGCTATTACCTCAAGGAACATTGCTCCACGGGCGCTACCAAATAGACCACTATCTCAGTAGTGGCGGCTTTGGCAAAACGTACTATGCTCTTGACACCCAACTGAGCAACAAAGTAGTGGCTGTAAAAGAGTTCTTTGTGAAAGGTATGACGCACCGCAACGAAGATGGACACACCGTCGTTGTGTCGAACCCCTTAAACACCGAGCAGTTTGAGAAACTACGCCGCAAGTTCCACAAAGAAGCCCAACGCATGGCTAACCTTGGCGACTGCGACCACGTGTGCAGTGTCACCGACCTCTTTGAAGAGAACGACACATCGTATTACGTGATGCAATACATCGACGGCATATCGCTATACGACCGTGTGACAGAAAGCGGCGCGGTCTCCGAGCAAGAAGCCCGACAGATACTACAGCAGATGCTTGATGCACTTGATGATATTCACTCTAAAAACATCTATCACTTTGACATCAAACCCCACAACATTATGATAAATCGCAAGGGGAAAGCCATACTGATAGACTTCGGTGCAAGCAAGATAATACAAGACGACCAGGAAGCCTCCCACAGCGTTACGGCAATTATCTACACGCGCTTCTATGCCCCCGGCGAACAGATATCACAGGCCTATGATAAGTTCGGCCCCTGGACAGACCTCTATGCCCTCGGTGCTACGATGTATTTCATCGTCACAGGCAACCGCCCACCTTTAGTAAGCGATATAGAGGAAAATGGTGCTGAGATATTCCGCTATCCAGACTACATCTCAAACGAGTTTCGTAATATGGTGCTTTGGCTTATGCAGCCCGCGCGTAAACACCGACCGCAAACCGCAAGACAGGTGTTAGAACAACGGCCAGAGTTCTTCGGGTTGCCCACCATAGACGTGAAGCAACGACCCTTCGACGATAAACAAAACGAGGCTGTCACACAGAAAAACGGCGGCGTAATTGTTGCTGAAGATTTGGAAGACAACGACGACAAGACCGAATATGAGGTAGATCCCGAAAAAAACCAAGTAAACAAGAGAAGTGGCATCAATCCCTGGAATAACGATAGCGAAGACGAGACACAAATAAACAACACCCCTCCGAGAGAGACCCCCGTCAATGGTTTACTTATCAATCCCAGCATAAACCCACAAGGTCAGCCGCAGAAAAAAAGCAGTGGCAACAAGATAGCCATCTTTGCCGCAATAGGCGGATTTGTGGCTTGTCTTGTTGTTATCGCCGCTTGGTGGCTCCTGCGTCACGAAAAGTTTGAACACACTAACAACACACAGTCCACCGCCGTAGTAGCGGACACCCTTACCACCGACTCCACAGAGATCGAGCCAGTGGCTCCTACCACCCCTGCCAACGAGCAACAGATGGCCACCACGACCACAACACCTGCAACTACTAACAGCCAAAACATCTCAAGGCCTACCGCTGTTGCTACACCGCCCCAACCTTCTGCTTCTATGCATAACACTGCCAGCACAACATCTCGCAATAATCAAGAACCTCAAGAACTTACTATTGGCGGCGGTGGAGGTTCAAACAACAGTCGCACAAGTGCTACCCAACCCTCCTCTTCAAGTGTAAGCAACAGCACGACGAGTTCAAATCAGTCCTCATCAAGTTCAGGAAGTTCACGAAGCTCAGGAAGTTCACGACACAATGACAGCCGCACATCCTCCTCAGGACAAAATTCTAATGGCGACCTCGTTATCGGCGGCGGACAATAAGAAAAGCTCTACTTATGAGGGGGGCTATGAACCAAACTCGCGCCGCCACTATTCGTTGAGGCGGCGTGAGCAATTTGTTTGCAGAAACTATTAAAGTTATATTTATTTTGCGTAATTTTGCGGGGGCGTAAATAACTACGTTTTCTCAACGTATGCTTCTAAGTATTGCCAAGGCTTCACAAAACCTCTCCACAACAATAAAGGTTGTCAGACGCTTGATTGCATCAGGACAAATAAAGGCTACAAAGGTTTCGGGTTCTCTACGAATTGAAGAATCCGATTTACTCCAATACCAGCAACTGCAGTTAGCCTTTGACGATATGCCCGTTAAAACCTTTGTCCGCGTGATTAACACACCAAAAAGAGACGTGGTTAATTGGGCGGACATTTCGCAAATGTGGGACAATCCGAAGCCTTCTAAACTTACGTTTGTCGATTTGTTCTGCGGAGCGGGTGGACTTAGCAAAGGACTTGAAGAAGCGGGCTTGCAAGGCATTTGCGGCCTTGATTGGTTTGAAGAAGCAGGTCAGACGTATTCCCGCAACTTTAACCATCCCTTTGTTAACGGCGACATCACAAAGCCTTATATAAAACGGCATTTCTACGAAGTGGTAAAGCAGCAACTCAGAGGACGTATACTTAACGTTGTCGCAGGCGGTTTCCCTTGTCAGGGTTTCAGTATGGCGGGTAATCGCATTGTGGATGACCCTCGCAACTCCCTCTACAAGGAAATGTTGGAAATTGTAGCTACGTTGCAGCCAGAATTTGTCATCTGCGAAAACGTGAAAGGACTGCGAAGTATGCACTACGGCCTTGTAGAAAAACAGATTATTGCAGACTACAAGGCAATAGGCTACGAAATGAACGTCACGACACTTTGTGCCGCAGACTATCATACTCCGCAGATCCGTGAAAGGGTTATTTTTATTGGCAACAGAATAGGCAAGAAAAATATGCACCCCGCGCCGCTACTGACCCCCAACGAATATGTTACGACGGGACAGGCCATAGCAGACCTTATGAACCACCCCGAAGACCCTGCATTTAACCACGTTCCCACAAAGCATAGCCCAGAAATGGTTCAACGGATCTTAGCTTGCCCAGAGGGAAAGAGCCTTTACAAGGGTTATTCCGACGCATGGAAGAAGTGTCCTTGGAATCAGCCAAGTTGCACCATAAAGGAGAACCACGGCGGCGTGAACATCCATCCCCGTTTGCCGCGCGTGCTGACGGCGCGGGAAATGGCACGACTGCAATCTTTCCCCGACGACTTTATCTTTATGGGAACGAAAAGCAAGCAGTTAGTGCAAATCGGTAATGCCGTCCCCCCGCTTATGGGCAAGGCTATCGGTTTGGCAATCAGAAAGTCATACGAAAATGAATAGAGAAATGAACGCATACTATCAAAAGAGTCAGCACTTTCAAGAGAGGTTGAAAGAATACGCCTGCAACATCTTCAAAACCTATGGACGCGAACTCGTGCTTAGGCTTGAGGAGTATAACCTCTTGCAGAACAAGCACAACTGCATAGAATCCTCCACGGCTATTGGCTTTGTGCTGGAAGAGTTTCTTGTGTCGAAACTTGAAATGTACACGCACTGCTGTGACGCGGAGGAATACCGCATAGACCGCTTCGTCGGCGCGACGGCAAGCGAGAGTTATGACTGCTTCTCTGTCAAGGATGGCACGAAGTTTATGGTGAACGTGAAGTGCGAGAAAGGTAGGGCAGCAAATAATGCCGTTGCCGCCATCCAGCAACTCCACCGCAACTATTGCCTTGAAGAGCCACAGCAGGAAAAATCATTTATTCTGCTAAAAGTAAAGTACGAAATACGCGATGCCTACGAGGATTCCGAAGATCGACGTGCAAAGCCACGCCACCTTTATATAAAAGACATAGAAACCTACAGCCTTGAAGAAGTGGACTTTTCTGAAGGACACAGACAGGACAATCGCAGTTGGTCACAGGCAGGCGCAGCGACGCGAAACAACGGACGTTTGCAAATTTCTTCACATTTCCGAGAGGAACACAAAATGCCCATTGAAAAGATTTCCTACAAAACAACTTTTGCGCAGTTAAACGCACTTGTGGCAAACAACAAGAAATAAGCACGCAACACATTTTTATTATTATTTTAGACACCCCACCGAGTGCCGCCTTTCTTTTTCTCCGAACTGTGATATCAGGAGAGCCTAACGCCCCCGTGCGTGCCTTTTCAACTTGATTTAACAACCGTTTTCCCGCAAAAGCGTCCCGCAATCACACGGCATCGGCAGCTATCATCTGCGAGGCGGGGACACAGCTGTCGGTGCTGCAGTTCCTCCTCGAGGATTGGCGGATAGACGCGAGGGTGGTGCTCTGATGCCGCCTGCGCTCGTGGACAGACAAGAGCGGCGCGAGCGTATTTTTATTTTGAACGCAAAGGGGGGAGCGAAGAAGTCGCCGCAAAACGTTCACGCTGCAAGTTGTGGCGCAAGTTATTACTACAGAAGCGGCAAATAATCCTTATAATTATCGTAAATTTGCAGGCGGAAAAAGGTATGGAAAATATAAAAACCAACATAGACGCACAGATTACATTACGAGAAGTACTGGGAAACAAACGCTTCCGCCTGCAAATCTACGGCTCTTCCGCTGTAACCGATGAAGGAGTTATGCCGTTTGAGGAGCAAATGGCTTATGTTACTCACTTCCTTCATAACAAAGATAAACCCGAAAGTAAATACTACCGTGAAAAAGCCGTATCACTAATTCGGGACTTTATTGCTACAAAGTACGGCACGGATACCGCAGATGATTGTTTATGGGAATCTCCTGTGCAATATAATCTGTTTCCTGACATTTTCAGAGTTCCTTTCCCTGCTCCTAAAAATAGCGAGTTTACGTTTATAGACTTATTTGCTGGTATTGGTGGATTCCGTATTCCTGCACAATGGGAAAACGGACGTTGCGTATTTTCATCGGAATTTAACACCCACGCCCAAAAGGTATATTATGCCAATTACGGAGAAGTACCGTTTGGAGACATCACAAAAATTCCTGTTGAGCGTATTCCAGAACACGACGTTCTTACTGCAGGTTTTCCCTGTCAGCCGTTCAGTATATCGGGTAAGATGCGTGGGTTTGAAGACACACGCGGCACACTGATATACAACGTTTTCAAAATCATTGAGGCTAAGCAACCAAAAGTTGTATTTCTTGAAAACGTGAAACACCTTGTCTATCACGACGGCGGCAATACACTGCGAACCATTCTTGAAGGACTAAACACTCTCGGTTACAAGACAAGCTGGAAAGTCCTAAACGCTTCCGACTTTGGTGTAGCGCAAAACCGCGAACGTATCATAATCATAGGCAACAAAGAGCGGGTATTTAATTTCTCCCGTGTAGAACGCAAACCGCGTGTAATGTTAAAAGAGGTTCTGGAAAAGGATACAGGACAGTTTGAGTATATGACAGAACCATATACACTATTTTCCGAATACACCTTGCAACCATCAGGGCTTATTTTCGTTGGCTACCGCAACAAGGCTATTCGTAAAGCAGGCGTGCGGCCAGGTACAGAACACCTATCGCGTGTTCACAAACAGCCTAACCGCATTTATTCATCCGAAGGCGTGCATCCAGCCTTACCGTCGCAGGAATCGTCTGGGCGTTTTTGGATCTTGGATAAAGAGCGTGTACGCAAACTCACCATAGGAGAGTGTTATCGCATCATGGGCTTCCCCGATGAGTTTATACGCGATACCAACCTTGGCGAAGAATACAGACAGATAGGAAATTCTGTCTGTGTACCGATGATTCACGCTATCATTAAACAAATAAAAGAACAAATGCTATGATAGAAGATATCCGATAGTGACGTTTACACAATTTAGCACGCGCCATATATAAGCGGTTTATGCATACGAAGAATGGCTACGCCCGGGGCGTAGCCATTCTTCGTGAGGGATGTATGGTCTGCCGATGCTTAATCAGGGAAGCATGACGATTGTAGCACAGTTATTGTCCAGAAGCAGGTGTCGACGAACGAATAATTGAATATCCTCGGAAGTGATACTGCGTTGCACCTCTTCGTAACCGGTGTGCGTGTCGCGTCCATAGCGCGTTAGGGCACGTATAGCACCTTCCCAGTAGTTGTTCTCGCGCTGGTTGTCGGCATAGGTCTTGACGTTGTAGTTCACCGCCTTTTCTATCTCATCCGTTGTCACACCATTGACAACAATATCGTCTATGCCTTGACGCATCAAGATTAGAGCACTGTCGGCTTTCTCGGGTTTCACCGGGCAAATGGTCTGCATAGAGTATTGCTCGCGCAGCCCTATTTCAAGGTCGGCACGGGTGTGTACGCTATAGGCCATACTACCTTCCTCGCGAATGCTCTTCAGATAACGCTGCGAGAGTATTTGTCCGAGTACGTCAACTATAGCAGCATCGCGCAGCGTCCATTCTTGGTTGCCGTGCCATACTTGAATGATATAACTCTTTGGTGTCTCCATTTCGCGTGTAAAACGATTGACGTGTACGCCGTCAACAATGCTTAGTTCCTGTTCGGGGCGTAGCTCACGCTTTTCAACGCCTGGCAGCGAGGCCAAATAGGTTTCGCAGAAGAGGCGGAGGGAATCTACATCAAAGTTGCCGGTGAAATAGAAATCAAAGTCGCCAGGTGAGTTGAAGCGTTCACTATATATACGCCGCATCGTCTGGAAATCGGCATTGTCGAGGTCGTCGGCTTTGATAGGTTTCGCAAAGGGATGATTGGCATATAAAGTAGAAATAATCGTGTCGCTCAGTGCTGTCTCCGGTACACGCTCTGCAGCCTCGAGTTGGTGGCGGCGCGAAGTGATGGCGCGTGTGTAACTCTCTACGTCGTTGCCCGGTGCGGTGAAGTGCAGATAGAGCAGCTCGAAGAAGGTACGTAAGTCTTTGGGTGTGGAAGAGCCATCAAGAGCCTCTCCTGTGGCGGAGAGAGTGGAGCCGAGTTTCACTTGCTTGCCGCTGAGAGCCTTCTGGAGCTCGGTAGCACTGAAAGCTCCGAGGCCTGCTTCGTCCACGATGTCGGTGGTCAAGCGAGCGTTGAGTACATCAGCGGGTTTCACGGCTTGCAGACCGCCGAAGCTACGCGCACCGAAGACCACCTGACTCTCGTTGAAATCAGTTTTCTTGAAATAAACGACAGCCCCATTAGATAGTTTCCACTGCGAATAACCAAAGGCCGAAGGCTCTTCGCTAACGATGCGTCCGGGTGTGGGGAGTTGGGCTACAAGAGGCTCGTTGCGCACGTTATCCACATAAGCCTCAACGTTGGCAACACGCGCGGCAGCCACGGCACCTTTGAGTGCTTCGGCAGCGGGTACAGCGATATCGTCCTTCTCGGGATAAAGGGCGAACACCACAAAGTTCTTATCTATGCTCTCAACAAGGCCTTTAACCATCTCGTTGAGCATTTCGTGACCGAGCTGTTGCGCTAAGACTTGATAGATTTGATACTCCGTCGCAATATCGGAGAGCGGCTTATTGTCGAGGAAGGCACGCACATAGCGATTGACAAAATAACTGTTCTGCTGCTTATCGCGGTTGTCGTATTGTTTCTCTAATTGGCTGAGGTATTCTTGCTTCGCGCGGTCGAGCTCGCTCGGTGTGAGTCCGAACCGACGTATGCGCTCCACCTCTATCATAACAGCCTCGGTAGCCTCTACGTCAAGACCGGGCTTCGGCATAACAAATATATGGAAGGCATCCATTGTTTTGCTCACGAGATACTCTCCATCGTAGCACCCTGCGTTGAGGTACGGGCAGTCGGGTTTTTGTGCCAACTCTTCAAAACGCGCGTTAATGGCTTCCTCTATCACGTTGCTGGCATAGTTCATCGCCAGATAGGCCACGGTGTTCGACACCTCCCGTGGCAAAGGCTCATGCTTAAACATCAGCATTATCATAGGCTGCGCCTGCTCTTTATCTTTATCTACCACATAGATAGCCTCGTCATTGTCGGGTACGGGATAGTCCACGTAGGGCTCTGGATTAGCAGGGTTTTGTATATCGCCGAAGAGGCTTATGACCTTTTGCTCCACCTCATCGACGTTGATGTCGCCGACAACAATAATGCCTTGCAACTCTGGGCGATACCAGCGGTGGTAGTAGGCACGCAACGTGTCGTAAGGACAACCATCAACCACGCTCATCAGTCCGATGGGAAAGCGGCGGCCATAACGTGAGTTGGGATAGAGCGTTTCTAAGTTACGCTCGTACATACGCATTGAGCCGCTACTACGCAAGCGCCACTCTTCGTGTATCACACCGCGCTCTTTATCAATCTCTTCAGCCTCAAGCAGTACAGAGTTCGACCAGTCGTGCAGGATAAGCAAACAGGAATCTACGTGTCCCGGAGTAACCGGCACGTTGTCGATATTATAAACCGTCTCATCGGTACCCGTGTAGGCATTGAGTTCGCCGCCGAAGTTAATGCCGATGCTCTGTAAATACTCTGTCACGCTGTTGCCCGGGAAATGTGCCGTGCCGTTGAAACACATGTGCTCCAAGAAGTGGGCGAGGCCACGCTGGCTCTCCTCCTCCTGCACGCTGCCCACACGCTGGGCGATGTAGAAGTTGGCGCGATTTTTTGGCAATTCGTTGTGACGTATGTAGTACGTCAGACCATTAGGCAGTTTACCCGTGCGAACGTCTGGGTCGGCAGGCAACTCTGGGACTTGCTGTGCCTGCAATGCAAGCAACGGTAGCAGCAATAAGAATAAAAGAATTCTTCTCATAGCTATAAAATCTAATTGAAAAAAGTTTGTTTCGTCTGCAAAAGTAACATTTCTTGAACTTTGAAACAAAATTATTTAGGACACTATTGGCTTTTTTACATAAGGTGTTAAAGAAATGGAGGATAACGCTTAGCATTGCAAGTAGAAAACACTAATCCTTAAGTTATAAGCGCAATATCACTCAGACGTCGGTGGAGCTACCTGCAGCGAGTGTCGCTCACGGGGAGCAACCAGCGAAGGCGGGATAGCCACCTGATAGAGGCTGCGGAAAACACGGAGGGCAAAGGTCGGGAGAGGAAACTCGTGTTTCCGAAGATGCCAACGGACTATAAACCATTGCCAACGGTGATGGCCAAGACACGGGGTAAATCACCAGAGGGCGTTGACTTGGACAAAGCACTTGAAGAACGTTGGCAGGAATGAGCAAGATAAAAGCGTTGATAGCCTCTAACATCCTGCTTGCCCACTTCTCCCATCGCGAGGGCTTCTATTAGGATACCGCCGCCGTATTCTCGTTGTCCTTTCAAGAACTTCACACTACTTCCGAAACAAAAATAAAAAAACAAAGTCCGATGGTGTTTAAACAAAGTCCGACCGCGTTCAGACATACTCCTTTTGGTTTTAAAATCGAGTGCTTTGATTTTAAAATCAAGCCGATTGATTTTAAAATCAAAGGCTTTGATTTTAAAATCAAAAGGACTAAGTTTTTACCCCGCCCGATGATGCTTAAAATCCGTCCGAAAAATTTTCTCTTTCGCGCCTTTGCACGCCTAAAGTTGATGATACGGTAAGACTTGTGGGAGCGCAGTCAGCTGGTAGTGCAGGCTGGTGGCCCAAAATGATGCACACGAGCCGCCTGCGCTCCGACAGGTGGCGCACAGCCCTCACTCTTATCCTACTTGCGAAACGTGAAAAAAATTTAGGACACTATTGGTTATCAATCCAAAAAGACGCGCCGCAAAGTTTGTTTTTGTACTTTTGCACCTTAGAAAGACAAGTTTTTTGTAGGTAAAGAAGTCAAGCCATTCTTAAAGGCGTGTCCTGTTAGTAATGTCGCTGTAAATTCTTTTGTAACCCACGTCTCTTTCGCCAACTTTGCCTTTGAGCCGTGCCTGCAGCACTTCGGCGAGAAAGAAGTCAAAGTTACCCGAAAAGAGCCTTAAAGCAATTCAGAGCTAATTGATAGCCCCCCTAAAAACAAGCCTCCCTATGCACCCCAACGACTTTGAACTAATGGCTCCTGTGGGTTCCTTTGCTTCGCTCACGGCAGCAATTGCTGCAGGAGCCGATGCAGTATATTTCGGCGTAGAAAGCCTTAACATGCGGGCTCACTCCGCTAACCATTTTTCGCTCTCCGACCTAAAAGAGATTGTTGCGCGCGCCAAGGAGAGCGGCGTGAAGACCTATCTGACGGTGAACACGATTATTTACGATGCCGAACTGCCGCAGATGCACGCTATCTGCGATGCGGCAAAAGCGTCCGGGGTCAATGCGGTGATTGCTGCCGACATCAGCGTACTGACCTATTTGAGAAGCATCGGGATGGAAGCGCACCTATCTACCCAACTCAACATCTCAAACCGCGAGGCACTGCGCTTCTATGCAGAGTATGCCGATGTGGTGGTGCTGGCACGCGAGCTCAACTTGGAGCAGGTGGCGGCGATACATCGCTTTATAGAAACAGAACATATCTGCGGTCCCTCGGGCAAACCGCTACGCATAGAAATGTTCTGCCACGGTGCGCTGTGTATGGCGGTGAGTGGGAAGTGCTACCTCTCGCTCAACAACCTTGGCCACTCGGCCAACCGAGGCGAGTGCTTACAGGTGTGCCGCCGGGGATATACCGTACGCGACATAGAGAGCGGCACGGAACTCTCGGTGCAGAACAAATATATAATGAGTCCGAAAGACCTCAAGACAATAGGCTTCCTCGACCGTATGATGTCCGCCGGCGTGCGCGTCTTCAAAATAGAGGGACGAGCACGCCCTGCGGAATATGTCGCCACCGTCACGGCGTGCTACAAAGAGGCTATTGAGGCCGTCTGCGCAGGGACGTTCTCTACGGAACGCGTCAAGGCGTGGGACAAGCGTCTTGCCACGGTGTTCAACCGAGGTTTCTGGGACGGCTACTACCTCGGGCAACGTCTCGGCGAATGGAGCGAGGTATATGGCTCGGCAGCCACGGAGCGCAAGATGTATGTAGGGCGCGGGCTGAAATACTTTTCCAAACTCGGCGTGGGCGAGTTTAAGATTGAGGCGGCAAGCATCGCTCAAGGCGACGACCTATTACTCATTGGGCCCAGCACCGGTGCTGTACGCTTCCGCGCCGATGAAATCCACGGCGATGACGGCCCCATCGCCGTAGCACCACAAGGTGCTACGGTAGCCATCGCCGTACCCACAAAAGTGCGCCCAAGCGATAAGTTATATAAGGTGTTAACCGTTTCAACGCGATAAGAGCCGAACGCGCAGCAAAGGTCCTATCATTCCTAAACCTCCGCCCCCGCAACTAACTTTTTACGAACAAAATGCCTTTCTTCGCAACCATAGGTTTCTTCGACGGTGTCCACATAGGCCATCGCGCCTTGCTCTCCCAACTCCTTGCTGCGGCACACGAGGCGGAGATGGAGCCTATGGTGGTGACGTTCAACCGCCACCCGCGCGAGGTATTGGCACAGCAGAGCTCGGAAGATAGCAATGTCGCCGTGCCGATGTTGCTGACCACACTGCAAGAACGCCTTGCCCTGCTCCACGAGGCGGGAATAGCACACATCAAGGTACTTGACTTCACACCCGCAATGGCACGCCTCAGTGCCTTTGAGTTTCTGCGCAATGTGTTGCGCCCGTTGGGGGTTCGCGGCTTGCTTATGGGTTTCAACCACCGCTTTGGCAGTGACCATACCACCTCCTTCGCCGAAATATCAACCTTTGGTGCTGAGATGGGCATCAACGTAAAACGCGCCTTGCCGCTCTCGGGAGGCAACGACGTGAGTTCCACGCGGATACGCAGTGCCATTACCCTTGCGCAGATAGACGAGGCGAACGCCCTGCTCGGCCATCCCTTTATGCTTACAGGCCGTGTGGAGCACGGCAAACAGATAGGGCGTACTATTGGCTTCCCCACCGCTAACATCGCTTCCCCACCGCAAAAATTGCTGCCGGCCGAGGGTGTTTATTTCGGCACGGCACACAGCACACCTCTCGGAAAAAAACCACGCCGCGCAATAATAAACATCGGCACACGCCCCACCATAGAATTCGCCGGACAACGCACGATAGAAGCCCACGTCATAGGATTTAGCGGCAACTTATACGGCCAAGTGCTTACGCTCCGCTTCCTCCATTTTCATCGCCCGGAACAAACATTCCCCACCCTCGGCGCACTCCAAGCCCAGTTGCAGGCCGATGCTGAGGAGTGTAGGAAAAACAACTACTAACTACCCTTATGAAACGTGCCATAATAGCCCTCGGCCTCTTCTTTGTCATACAACTGCTTGCGGCAATAGGTGCCGTGGTGTATGTGAAAGACCTCACCGCAACGACCGATGCTTTTATCATTGCTACAGGCATTGGACTCTTGATAGGCAATATAATCCTTTCGTTGTTTCTTGCTCGCCGCGTAAACAAGACAGAGTGGAAGCCTACGGCATCTCTATGGAGCGGCGTAGCAGCTATGCTTCTCATAGCACTTAGCGAGACATTTCTGCTTGCCCCTTTGGATATAGAAGATGCTACCACAGAACACATTATGACGGTGATGGCTGCCTCTCCGTGGTGCTTGCTCGGCCTTTGTGTGGCAGGCCCCGTGGCCGAGGAACTGGTGTTTCGCTGGGGTATTCTTGGCGGGTTGCTAAAACAGGGTACAAATCCTTGGCTGGCCGTGGCTGTCTCCGCCGTGACGTTTGCTGTTGTCCACGGCAACTGGCTTCAAGCCCCCGCAGCCTTGCTTAGCGGTGCATTATTAGGCATCATCTATATCCGTAGTAAGAGTATCGTGCTGTGTATCGTGGCGCACATCTGTAACAACACACTTGCCGTGGCCGCACTGCACATACCCGAGGCCGAAGAAAAACTCACCAATCAGCCAACCGCGCTCCTGCTCCTTGAAGGTACGCTGCTCGCAGCCTTATCCTTCGCCGTAGCAATCAAATGTATCAAGCCTTATGAAGATAGGACACATTGATCTCGGCACGCGCCCCGTTCTCCTGGCACCTATGGAGGACGTCACCGACATCGGCTTCCGCCTGCTCTGCCGTAGGATGGGTGCAGCGATGGTTTACAGCGAATTTGTGGCTGCCGATGCTCTGGTGCGTTACGTCAAGCCCTCGCTGGCCAAACTGCACATCACCGACGCGGAGCGCCCCGTGGCCATACAAATCTATGGCAAGGATCCCGCGGCAATGGCCGAGGCGGCACAAATCGTCTATGAACAAGCCCACCCCGATGTCATAGACATAAACTTCGGTTGTCCCGTAAAGCGCGTAGCAGGAAAGGGGGCGGGCGCAGGGTTGCTGCAGAACGTGCCGCTGCTGCTTGACATTGCACGTAGCGTGGTGGAGGCCGTGCCTATTCCCGTCACCGCCAAGACACGCCTCGGGTGGGATAAGAACAACCTTATTATTACCACTCTCGCCGAACAACTACAAGACACCGGCATCGCCGCGCTGACCATACACGGGCGCACGCGCTCGCAGATGTACACCGGCCAAGCCGACTGGACGCTTATAGGTGCTGTAAAAGCAAACCCACGCATCACCATACCCATTATAGGCAACGGCGACATTGCCTCCGCCGCCGATGCCGAGCAGGCATTTTCCTGCTATGGCGTAGATGCGGTGATGATAGGACGAGCCACCTATGGCCGACCGTGGATATTCAGTGAGATTAGCCACCCGGCGGTTGCCGCAGAAACGCTTACCACCGACAAGAAACTGGACATTCTCAAGCAACAAGTATTGGAAAGCGTCGCACGCATTGACGAGACACGCGGTATTCTCCACATACGCCGCCACCTCGCCGCCACGCCACTCTTCAAAGGCATTCCCGATTTCCGACAAAAACGCATTGCCATTTTACGTGCCGAAACGGTGGAAAACCTCTTCACCTTGCTTGAAGAAGTACGCCCGCTGATAAGGCAGTATGCGGTATAGCTCGCCGTGATACGATTCTTGCGCAACCATACAACGTACCTCACACCCCGAAAAGGTTGACTTTACGACATAACAAAGGCTCAGCTTGAGAAAGTTGAGGCTTCTTAAAGTAAACCCCGAAAGCTCTTTGTCTAACTTTCGGGGTTCACTTCAATTTTGACACATCCTCATCTCGCCATCAAGAGCGGCGTTGAGAAAAACCTCTAATACGCTATGAAAGACACCGTCCCTTCCAAATAGCGGTACACCGTTCGTGAACCGTCCTCTGGTTTCAGCCAGCATCTATGAAGAGGCCAAGGATGTAGGTGCGGATATCCGCTCTATTCACATAGAGAATTACATCTATATTCTATCTCCGCCAAGTTCTAACGATACCATCGGTACTGCTGGTAACCATTTCAGATTCCGTATAGCCCTCTATTGTGAACGTGATGTCCTCGAAGTCTTCGTCAGAACAATTTGTCAAATAGAAATTATTGCCAGAGATTTTACAATCGTATGTGGTATTGTAACCTCCCAGACGACTGTTCCAATCAAGCTTGCCGGAACGGAACTGAATGTATTCGCCATACGTGCAGGTGGTGTAATTGTAGGTTACGAGATACCATTTCCCAGATGTTGGTGTACCATTGCCACCTGTATCATCATCGTCGTCGCCACAAGCGGTGAAACCCAAACAAAGAGATAGGCCCAAGAGAGCCATTAAAAGCTTTTTCATAAGTTTTAAGATTTAGAATTAGTGCATGAGGAGGCCTGTTGTGACAGTGGCCTCCTGCACGCTGGTTAATAATTATTTGATAGTAAATGTATAGATGAAGCCTATGCCCATAATTGCCGCCAGCAATACGCTGAACAGGTAAAAACAGATCTTTTTCATTAGCGTATTTATTGTTTTTGCCTATTAGAGTGTTCCTACGATACCAATTGTAAAATAGTGATCCGTGTATTCCTTCTTGAACTTGAATTTGTTAAAGTCCCAGCGATAGCCAGCTACAATTCCCCATTTGGTATCGGCTATATTAAGGAAAGGAATGCCCACTCTTGGCGTGACAAATAATCCCACGTCACCATCACTATTCTTTTCTCCTCCTTTTATCTTGATGGTAAAATGGGAATACTCCACACCGGCTTGCCCCTCAATGTATATAAAATCAGCCAGCCAATGGCGATAATTCGCACCGATTCCTGCACGCCATCCATCGTTCTTCTCAATATACTTGTCAGTATCGCCTGAAAGAAAGGAAGCATTGATGACGAGATAATTAAAAACCCATGTAATTCCCATACCAAACCCTCCGCTGATGGCCTGATAGCTTAAGTCAAAGCTTCCGTTAACTCTTTCATTGTCATTGTCGCTTACGCTCTGCCCGTCAGCCCCGGTAATTGGAGAACCATAGTCATTGGTGATGACTGTCTGTGCACTTGCTCCCAAAAGGAACGTTGTGGCCATAAAGACCGAAAAGAATAATTTCTTCATAACCATAAAGATTTAAGAGATGAATAAAAAGTTATTTGATGTCAATCTTGTTAAGATAAATGATGAACGGCTCGTTGTTCTTGTCTGAGTCGGCAATGGTTTCATACTGCACGATGCCTATACCGCGAGCCATCCAGCAGGTTATCTTTTCTCCGTTGAATTTGCCGTTGCTCCCCTGTTTCTGAGCCAGGTGACCTGTAAGCTTTATGCAGTCGAAGGTGCCTGCGGGTGTCGTTATCGTTTCCTCTCCCACGACCTGCCAGTCAGAGTATGCGGTTTCGACTTTCACTATTCCACCGATAAGGTTCTTAGCATTGTCATACAGCGTGCTGGTCTTCAGTTGCATTCCCTGTTGCATAACTCCTGGAATCAGAACGCCGTAGCCACGCCGCTTTGAAATAATTAAAAAGTCCTGAGCAACATTGTGTGTCAGATGATATGTGCCAGCTGTGTCTATCTCAACGGGGAAGACACATTCTTTGAACGAAGCTGAAATTCCTTTTGACGGCTCATGCTTCTTGTTGAACAATACCCCTTGGATATAGGCTATGAGCAGGCCGTTCTCTATCTTCTCGTCGCTGACTATCTGTTGGAAGTATGTCGGGCCGCCCATATACTGCGTCTGCTTGCCTTTGTACTGGAAGCAATACTCGGCAACTGAACCTTTCCTGTAGAGCGTATAGGGATTAACAGCATTCACTTTCATCTCAATCTCTGTGGCATCCATATCTGGAGCGGGAGCAAAGCCTATTTCTGAGATTCCGCTTGCCAGTAGTTGCTGACCTGTAGCGGCTTGTGACGTAACTTCTGGTGCAGTAGCAGTGGCTGATGGTGTCGCCGGTATAGCCCCTTGGTGTATAGGAACATTCGGTGTAGCCAAAGCCGTGGTTGTTGGAGCTGGCGTTTGCTGTGCCTGCTGCTTCCTCAGGTAAGAGTCATTATACAAGGTAGCCGTACCGTCTGAATTGCGGATCATAAATACCTCGTCCTTGCTGATTTTGTATAGCGGTGCTTTCTTTTTGTTTTTCAACTGATAGATGACTTCATCTTTGGTAACAGAAACGTTGTATATCACGAACATTGCCCCTCGGTTCAAGAACATCACATTGTCTTTCTTGTCGAACTTCACAACAGGCGATGTTGTCTGGTTGCCTTCCTCATCAAAGAAGATGTTGTTTCCTTTCTTCTTCATAATCATATAGACAAAGTCGGCAGGCGCATTAAGACGACCACGCCTCTTGTGCTTCAAGTCAATAAACGTTACTTGTGAACTGCTGATTTTCTCAACCTTCACCGTCATTATCGAGCCGTCGCGCGTAATCATTACGTCGTCGTCGGCTGCAATTGACCCTGCCATTAACAGACAGAATGCCGCAATCAAAAGACCTTTCAGTTTCATCTTGCTTATCATTTTTGTTATTATTACAGTAATTATTCTATATGTATATGCAAGAAGTTAGGGCATAAAAAATGGCGTGGCCATTCTTACGCACTTGACCTAAGGGGCAGAAGTAGGAAAAATGGGAGCCCCCCACAACATTTATAAGAATACTACCACGCCAATAGAGGCGTAAGCATAGCTATGATTGTTGTGAAGGAAAGCCTTTTTCCTGGTCTTTCCCTTTGCTTTCTTAAATCGAACTATTCCCAAACAGATTTCCTACTTCTTTCAGTCAAGTGCGAAATAAAAAAACTAATGCATCATCGGTTTCGGATTTCTCCCCGAAACCGCTGCAAAAATAGTAAAGATTTCTTAACAACCTTGATCGCCGTCTAAAAAAATATAAAAAAGTGGGCTTATATGCCAAAAAGAGACCTGAAAAGCCCCTCTGAGAGACTTATATGCCAAAAAGAGACCTATAATCACCCGCACAGCCTTTATCTGTGCGGGTTGTGGGTTTTCAAGAAGTCTTGTATGAACACTTTTCCTGTTTTCTCTACTCAACCTCTTTGCATGGCGAGCTATGTCTTGAGGTCAGAGTTGAGAGGCTACAATCCCTTATTTGTGTAGGGTATGCCCAGTTCCGGATTGTCATAGAAAGTCCAAAGCCAGAGCATATTTCGCCTCAGGCTCAGCCATGCACTGCTGATATCCTTGTGGACGTAGTGGGTCTTCACACCTGCGCTTTCTGCCCTCTTCTCAGAGGGATGCGTTCTCTTTCGTAAGACCTATGTAGCGTTTGTATTGCCCTATGGTCATACCATATATACTTAGGTAAAGACGTTGGCAAGGATGGCAAAGTTGCGTGGCTTATGGATGCCAGATAGATGCCATTCATCGGTCAGTTCCTTCCGAAGGTCAATGGAGTGCATACGCTCGTTAATCCAACTGTCGCTATACCCTTGCCGACGATAATCTTCACTGTCATCTGGAACGTCAGTTCCGGGTCTATCATCTGGTTGATGAGTTGGCTGCCCAACTCAGCCAACCATTGGCGAACAGGCTCTGCTTTCTTGGAAGGAATAGACTGAATGATACGGAAAATTTCTTCAAGGTCAGCTACTTGGATCATTCTTTTCTTTCCATCTGAAGCTAGCATTACAACAGGAGGTGTACAAATTGCTCCCCACTTGGAGTTGAGTACCGCATCACCCGTCCGCATTCGTTTGATGTACTGCTTGACATCAGTGCTGTTGGTCAACACCTGTAGTATGTCCAAAACGGAGAAATAGTACTTCTCTTGCTCTGCATTCCACACGATGCGTACTTTCTTGCCCTCAAAGAGCTGTATAGCAAAATTCTCGTCTATGCTATACTAAACTATTGCTGTACGCTAAAACGTGCAAACGCATCAAATCTCCGTCCGCAATGCCGATAAACAAGCGTTGCGGATCTTTATGGCTCTTTGTGCTTCTATGCTGTAATTTTCATCGGTCGTGTAGCCCGCTACACTCACTCCTCAACTGACAGACTGAAAGAAAAATAGCTCAGAAATCTGACAAAGCGAATTAATAGAACCCACCTAAAATTGCAACGTATAAATATACAACACGGCAGCGGGTATGGCGAGGAGCGAAGAGTCGAAGCGGTCGAGTACACCACCGTGACCTGGCAGGATATTGCCACTGTCTTTGATGCCAAGTTGGCGCTTCAGAAGACTTTCAACCAAGTCGCCCCACGTGCCAAAGATACATACCACAAGTCCTAAGCCAATCCATTCAACAAACGTCTGCATATTAGGCTCTAATCCACCGAGCAAACCACCGTGGCGCACAGGCATAGATAGAGGAAAGAAGTGCCAAAGCACCACCGCACAGCCTATCACCAACAAACCGCCGCCAATACTTCCTACCCACGATTTCTTTGGTGAGATGCGCGGAAACAACTTAGCAGGGAAATAGCGGGAGAGCAGGCTACCCACAATGTAGGCTCCGGTGTCGCTCGTCCAAAGAAAAATAAAAACGCTTAGAGTAAGTACCCAGTTATAGTATGTCTGTCCCGCTTGGCGGTCGAAACTAAAAGCGAGGATACAAAGCGTTGAAAGCGGCAGAGCAATATAAAGTTGGGAGGCAAAGGCATACGCCCAATTCTTGAGCGGGTCGGCGGCTCGTAAATAGAGTTCACTCACCAACAGATAGATAATAGAGATTAAGTATGGTATAAAAGCCTTAGGCGGCACCATGTCGCTACAAAAGCCAGCGAAAGCCACAAAAAGAAAAACACCCGCCATTGTGTTTATCAAACGATTTATGGCCGCTCCAGCATAGGTATTCAGATTTGTGGCAAACTCCCACAGCGCGGCGGCGGTTATGGCAGCAAAAAGAAGCGTGAATGTGTGAGGACCACCTATGATACCGCCCACGAGCAGACCTACAAAAAGTAATCCCGTCAGGGTGCGAACCAAAAGATTTTTCATCGGCGAAAGGAACAAATTATTTTTCTTCTTGAGTGGGATTGTCTTCCGAAGTGTTGTCAAGCATAGCGTTTTCTTTCATCAACTCATCTGCCCGACTCACCCATGGACGCTTGCCAAAGATACGCTCCACATCCTCGGTGAACACCACTTCGCGTTCTTCCAACAAAGCGGCAAGCGAGGCATGCCCCGCAGCGTTGTCGCGCAAGATCTGTTTTGCACGCTCATATTGCTCGGCAATGATGCGTGCCACTTCGCCATCTATCTTCACCGCTGTGTCGTCGCCATAAGGCTTACTGAAAGAATACTCCTCTTGTGGACTATAATAACACAGATTTGGCAACGCATCACTCATACCATAATAAGCCACCATACTAAAAGCCAACTTCGTAGCACGCTCTATGTCGCTCAACGCACCGGTACTGATATGTCCGGTACAAATCTCTTCGGCTGCACGTCCGGCGAGTAGGCTACAAAGCTCGTCAAGCATCTGTTCGCGTAGCGTAATAGAACGCTCCTCAGGCAGATACCACGCCGCACCAAGTGCTTGGCCGCGCGGCACTATCGTCACCTTCACAAGCGGATTGCCGTAGCGCGTGAGCCACGACACAGAAGCGTGTCCTGCCTCGTGGATAGCGATGGCGTGTTTCTCATCGGCGGTCATCACCTTGCTCTTCTTCTCTAAGCCACCAATGATACGGTCAACTGCATCAAGAAAGTCCTGTTTTATCACAGCCTCGTGGTTGTGGCGAGCTGCTATAAGAGCTGCTTCGTTGCAAACGTTTGCGATGTCGGCACCGCTAAATCCAGGTGTCTGCCGCGCCAAAAAATCTATGTCAATGTCGCCTCCGAGTTTGATGGGTTTGAGGTGTACCTCAAAGATAGCGTGACGCTCCCTCATATCGGGCAGCTCAACGTGAATTTGTCGGTCAAATCGGCCAGCGCGCAACAATGCTTTATCAAGTATCTCCACACGGTTTGTGGCGGCGAGGATAATTACGCCGCTATTGGTGCCAAAGCCGTCCATCTCGGTGAGCAACTGGTTGAGTGTACTCTCACGCTCATCGTTGGCACCTGTGGCCAAACGGCTACCACGCGCACGACCTATAGCATCAATCTCATCAATAAAGATGATGCTCGGAGCTTTCTCTTTGGCTTGGCGGAACAAATCTCGCACACGGCTCGCTCCCACGCCTACAAACATCTCTACGAAATCGCTGCCCGCCAGAGAGAAGAACGGCACATCGGCCTCGCCCGCCACGGCTTTTGCCAGAAGCGTTTTGCCTGTACCCGGCGGGCCAACGAGCAATGCTCCCTTAGGTATCTTACCGCCAAGATTAGTGAACTTATCAGGATTTTTCAAGAACTCAACTATCTCCCAAACCTCCTGCTTTGCACCTTCCTGTCCGGCCACATCTTTGAAAGTGATGCCAGTGCTGTTTTGTCCTTTCTCAAAGAGTTTAGCACGGCTCTTGCCTACACCCATAATACCACTGCCTGCTCCGCCCATCCGACGGAACACAAATACCCACAAACCTACCAACACAAAAATGGGCAAGAGACTCATAAAGAGATTCCAGAACATGCTATTACCCTTTTTGTATGTCAAATTCACGGGATGACCCGCCGTACGTGCCGCAGCGACGAGGGCTTCAATACTTTCATCAGTGGCATAATTGGCAGAGATGGTGGGTTCCTTACCTGTGCGATCAGTACCCATACCAAAGACGGAGCGAATACTATCGGGACGCACCACGAGCGATACGCTGTTGTCATCCGTGTTGGCCACCACCTTATGCGTGTAGCCCGTCATCACATAACGCTGAAACTCTGTAAAACTGACCTCCTTATCAATGCCTCCTGTGGAGTCCTTCCCCGTGTAGAGCATATAGGCCAATACACCTATAATAATAACATAAACCCAAGAGAGATTTACACCGGGCTTCTTGGGCTTATTCTGATTATTTACAGCCGCCTTACCTCCCTTAGACTTTGAGGATGAAAATAGACGCGGCTTGATGTTCTTCTTATCCGACATTACAATTAAAAATATACAACAACAATTAACCGTCAAAGCAACACTTAAGGCGTGTGCTGTTTTGTAGAATCCACCTTACTGATTATTGTTCTTCGTCTGACAATCGTTCCACGCGGGCATCATCCCACAGGTTCTCCAAATCATAGTACTCACGCGGAGCGGGTAAGAACACGTGTACCATTATAGTTCCATAGTCCATCGCCACCCACTCCCCACGTTCGCGACCACAAATTGCTGCAGGACGCTCGCCACACTGTTCGCGGGCAGTCTTTTCAATAGCATCCACCAACGCATCCACCTGCTGGGGCGAGCCGCCGCTACATACCACAAACATCTGGCACGGAGCTGTTTCAATATTCGACAAATCGGCCAAAACAATATCGCGGCCTTTCTTCTCTCTTATGCCAAACACAATGGCATCTGCTAATTTCATTATCTGGTTCATAGGCTGTTTCTCGGCGCGAAATTACTCAAAAAATAATAGTGCGTAAATAAAAGCGTAAAATACTTATTACCTTTGCGCATAGAAAAAAAGAAAACAGTACGAGAATAAGTAAAGGTGTGTTCTATTTATTTCCACGGTTAAGTTTGACATACATAGGGCTTTAACCTTTTGTCATCTTTATGGCTCTTTTTGCTTCCGTCTGTAAGTTTCATCGGTCGTGTAGCCCGCAACACTCACTCTTCAACTGACAGACTGAAAGAAAAAATAGCTCAGAAAGCTGACAAAGCGAATGAATAGAACCCACTTAAAAGGATTAAGAGGATTAAGAAGTTTAACCTTTACGGGCTTCTCATATACTTCAACTACACTGGATTTCCCCAAGTATTCCGATAAATTGCTTACTCCGTCCCCTCCTATCCCGTCTCGTCGTTTCACTAAACAATCCTTACTCTTCACTAAAAAATGTTTTCATTCCTTTTCTCCCTACTCGCTCTGGTGCTTGGATATCTTATCTATGGTCGCTTTGTAGAACACGTCTTTGCCCCCGACGATAGGCCGACACCTGCAGTAGCACAGGCCGATGGCGTGGACTACATAGTAATGCCCGCTCCTAAAATCTTTATGATACAATTTCTCAACATTGCTGGCACAGGGCCAATCTTTGGTGCTATAATGGGAATGAAATTCGGTCCGGCGGCTTACCTCTGGATAGTACTCGGTTGTATCTTCGCCGGTGCCACCCACGACTATCTCAGTGGTATGCTTTCCGTACGCCATAAAGGAGCTGGCCTGCCAGAACTTATAGGACACTACCTCGGCGACCCCACAAAACGCGTAATGCTGGTATTCAGTACGCTGTTGCTCATTATGGTGGGAGCCGTGTTTGTATATAGCCCAGCTCTCATTATGGGTTCAATGACCGCCTCATTAATCGGCAATGCCACCTCTGCCTCTATGCTTTGGGTGTGCGTTATCTTTATCTATTATATCATTGCTACATTGATGCCTATTGACAAAATCATCGGCAAAATTTATCCGTTCTTCGCCTTTGCCCTGCTTTTTATGGCCGTAGCACTTATGGTCGTTCTCTTTGCGAAATGGCCCTCACTCCCCGAGTTGTGGCAAGACAACCTCAATACGCTTAACACGCAACCTATTTTCCCGGCGTTGTTTATCACTATTGCTTGCGGTGCTATCAGCGGTTTCCATGCCACGCAAAGCCCGCTTATGTCGCGCTGTATGAAAAACGAACATCAGGGGCGACCTATCTTTTATGGTGCAATGATTACAGAGGGTGTCGTAGCACTTATCTGGGCGACAGTGGCATCGTGGTTTTTCTATAGCGGTGGCGCAGAGGTTGTAGGTAGCGAGGTGGGTGCACAAGCCCCCGAGGTGGTCACTGCCGTGGCCAAAGGTTGGCTTGGCACAATGGGAAGCATCTTAGCTTTGCTCGGCGTAGTGGCTGCGCCCATCACCAGTGGTGATACAGCACTTCGCTCCGCGCGCCTTATTATTGCTGAGTTTCTTAAAATAAAACAACGCAAGCTTACCTCTCGCCTTGCCATTTGCGTCCCACTCTTTGCCGTCACTGCCCTGCTCATCGCCTATAACATTGCCGACGAAGATGGCTTCAACACTATTTGGGGATACTTTGGCTGGGCAAACCAAACGCTTGCCGTGTTCACCCTATGGATGGTCACCGTATATTTAACAAAACACCATAAGCCTTATATTATCACGCTGCTCCCAGCACTCTTTATGACGGCGGTATGCCTCTCTTATATCCTTATCTCTAAAAACGGTTTTTCCCTATCCCCCACCATTTCCTACATTCTCACCGCCCTCGCTCTCATCGCGGCCCTCGCTCGCTTCTTTGTGTGGAAAAGGAGAGCTATAAAACATTGACCAATACCAAAATCGCACAAAAGCCATTTCAGCCTCATTTAGAACACACCATATAGGAGTTCGTGGCTATAGTTCCTCAAGGAAGAACACGGCGTGTCCGTTGCGCTTTTCAGGAGGTGGGAGCTTGTGGTAGTCGCCGTAAAGGTCGCGTAGATATGCATCAGGGTTGGCAGGGGCGGCAAAAGTGTGGCCTTCAAAACGTATTTCTCCAAGAGGATAAATGGTGTCACGACGGTGCATAATGCCGTAGCCATTGTGACGGAGGATGTTGGAGATGTATTTGTTGTGAGGTCGAAAGGCATAAGCCAGTACCCATAGAAAGTAAAACCAGTATTTTCGCGCGCCGAACCAAAAGAATTCACAGAAAGAGCGCAAACTATAGTAGTGTTGCGCGCACAGTATGGCAGAAGCACGGCAGTATTCTTTTACTACACATTTCACAAAACGGCGCGAAACGCTGGGGTAGGACATCATAGGGAACACATCCACATAAAGTCCTTTGGCATAAGGACGTGAAAAATCATCGCAGCTCTCCACAATAAACGATTCGCGGTCGCGTACCTTTAGCATAGGCTGTCGCACGGAGGGATCGGTTTGTGGCGTTTGCATAAAAAGGTGTGGCGGAAGTTCTGTTTGTGCATACTCAACAAAATGCTTGACTTCTTCCTGCGGAATGGCAATGTCTATATCATCGTCCCAAGGAATAAAACCTCCGTGTCGCACGGCTCCGAGCAACGTGCCGCCATCAAGCCAATAGGGTATGTGGTGACGTTGGCAAAGGGCATCAATTTCCTTGAGAATCTCAAGTTGTTTGAGTTGCACCGCGCGGCGATGCCGCTCTTGGTGTTGAGAAAGCATAGAAGTTAGTAAAAGGATAAAATGTTGAGATGGGCTATTTTATAAAAAAAAGAATGCCATAGAAGAAACAAAAGGACACAATAAACGCTAAGAGAAAGATATACTGAAAGCAACGTTTACACAAGATTCTTTTGTAGTTAAAGGTTCTTGTTTAAGCGTTTCACGTCAATTACTTGTCCAGTGTACGTACCGAGTAACGTGTTTATCGCTGCCGTGGCTACAGCTTCAGGGGTAAGTAGTGTTTCAGGCGGCTCTATGCCAAAGTTGCTGCGGCGCATAGGGGTATTGGTACGCTCAGGGTTGATACAGTTCACAGCAATGCCGTCAGGTTCCCACTCTGCAGCGATAGCTTGACAGAAATTGACAATAGCGGCTTTAGTGCTACTGTAAATACTATAAAAAGCCCTGCCACGCGTATAACTACTGGATGTAAAAAAGAGAAGTTTGCCATGCGTTTGCTGTAGATAAGGATGGGCTTCAAGAGCTACGTGGATGGTGCCGAGGAGGTTTGTCTCCACATCAGAGACGATGGTAGCGTAGTCCATTGATATCAGAGGTTCTTTGTGTAATACGCCTGCCGCTACTATGCAGTAGTCTATCCTCCCGTAGTGTTGAGCGGCTTCTGCAAGTGCTTTCGCCACGTCTTCGCGCTTTCCAACATCTGTGGAGGTGGTAGAGCGCGAAAGGGATACAACCTCCGCACCTGTAGCGGTAAGCATCTGGCAAAGAGTCTTACCTATGCCATAACTCCCGCCGAACACTACGGCGACTTTACCAGTAAAAGCCTTATTGTCTGGAATGGTCTGTGGTGCTGTGGTGCTGTGCAGCTGAAACAACTTGTCAAGCAGATAGGTATCCTCTTTGTAAGTGAGTTTCATATTGCTCTCTTCACCACGTACAAGAAAAACTGGTATTTCTGGCATATAGCGCACTACTACACCACAATCGTCAGTAACGGAGAGTTTTTCATCTTGTAGAGCACGGCGGTATGCTTCGGCTATTACACTAAGGTGGAAAGCCTGAGGGGTTTGTCCACGTCTGAGGCGAGCACGTTCGGGAATATTACTAATGTAGTTACTTTCGGCTTCGATGATGGTGTCCACGGCAGGGAGTACCACGTCAATGGCTTCGTGATGTTCTAATGCTACACAAACGTCATCTATGATACGTTGACTGACGAGCGGACGCACAGCATCGTGGAAAAGAAGGTTGACATCCTGCCCCTCGTAGGCACGGATGGCGGAGAGAGAGGAGTCGTAGCGCTCCTTACCCCCCTTGAGGATCTTCTTCACTTTCTTGTAGCCACCGCGTAGCACAAGGGTCTCTACATCGCTCAGAAAATAAGGATTGCTCACGATGCATATCTCACTCACGTAGGCGTTTTGCTCAAAGGCATCAAGCGTATGTTCTAATACAGTTTTGCCCGCCACCTTGAAGAATTGTTTGGGTGTACCTAACCCTAAGCGGCTACCCACGCCGCCTGAAAGTACTACGGCGATGTTTCGCGGCATCATTCTAAAAGTTGAAAAAGTTGAGGAAATTAAAGGTTAAAAAATAATTGCGAACTGCTATTAAGCTATTTTCAAGCAGATGTGACTTCAAGTCCGCCAAAACAATGCAGGCATACGGTACAAGGGATTAGAGCTAAAGATACTGAAAAGAAATATGTATAAACAAAGAACTGAATTGAGAATTTATTCATCATATAAAACTCACCTATAAAAACTTTCCAACGTCACTCAATATGTTAGCCCGCTTACTACACTCTTTCTAAAACGACTTATAGTGCCATTTCTACTATTTTAGCTACGGCAGCCTCAAGACCGTTGATATCTTTTCCACCAGCAGTTGCGAAGTGGGGTGCACCACCACCGCCGCCACGAATAAGTTTGGCTGCTTCGCGCACCAAATTACCAGCGTGTAAACCGCGTTGCTGAACGAGGTTTTTGCTTATCATTACCGTTAGGAGCGGTTTGTCGGCAAACCGCGTACCAAGTACCACGAGTACGTTTTCGGGCAACTGGGCGGCTATCTGGAAAGCAAGGTCTTTAGCTACTTCGGGTTTAATCTCTCCAGGCAATACGCCTTTAACCACTTTTATATCGCCGCGCTGTTCAGCATATTCCACCAAACGGTCGCGCATACGCAGTGTCTGCTCTTTCAGGAAGCCTTCCACCTGTTTGTGCAAACCGCTATTTTCTTCCAGTGTCTTAGCAATAGCGGCTTGGAGATCTTTTGCCCCAGAAAAGAAGCCGCGCAAATCCTCAAGTAAATCAATCTCGGCAAAAACATACTCTTCGGCAGCCAAGCCCGTAACGGCCTCAACACGCCGCACGCCAGCGGCGACACTCCCTTCGCTCAAAATACGAAAGAAACCTATGCGGCCAGTGCGTTGCACGTGGCAACCGCCGCAAAACTCTACGCTGCTACCAAATTTCACCACGCGTACCTTATCGCCATATTTCTCACCAAAGAGAGCGATGGCACCCAAGGCACGCGCCTCGTTAATGGGCAGGTTGCGGAAATCCTCTAAGGGTATGTCCTCGCGGATACGAGAATTAACGAGTTTCTCAACACGGCGAATTTCCTCGGGGCTTACTTTCTGAAAATGCGAAAAATCGAAGCGCAGATAGTCTGGCGTAACAAGCGAGCCTTTCTGCTCTACGTGTGTTCCGAGTACCTCGCGCAAAGCTTGGTCAAGGAGATGAGTAGCGGTATGGTTGGCCTCGCACGCTCGACGTGCCTTTTCGTCCACCACGGCGAGAAAGTCTGCCGAAGGATTTTGCGGCAACAAACGAGAGAAATGCACCGTCACACCATTCTCTTGTTTCGTGTCGAAGATTTCAGTGCGCTCCTCGCCCGAAACCAAGAAACCGCGGTCGCCCACTTGTCCACCCATCTCGGCATAGAACGGTGTTTTGGAAAGTACAATTTGGTAGTACTCCTGCTTCTTTTCTTTCACATGACGGTAGCGCAGGATGCGCGTTGGCAATGTAAGGTGGTCATAACCATCAAATATACTCTCGCCTTCGGAGAGAATCTTCCAGTCATCGGCTTGTTTAGCAGCATCGCCTCGAGCGCGCTCCTTTTGTTTCTGCATCTCACTATTAAAGGCAGCTTCGTCCACACTAAGACCATGTTCGGCACAGATAAGTTGGGTGAGATCAAGCGGGAAACCAAATGTATCAAACAAGGTAAAGGCTTTCGTGCCGTCCACCACCGCAAGTCCCCCAGTCTTCGTTTCACCAATCACGCCGTCAAGCAACGCAATACCTGTACTGAGTGTGCGCAAGAACGATTCCTCCTCCTCGCGCATCACATTGGCAATTAAACTTTCCTGCGCCTTCAGTTCAGGATAGGCCTCTCCCATCTCACGTACGAGTGTTGGCAATAACTTATACATAAAAGCCTCTTGCTGACCGAGGTAGGTATAGGCATAACGCACTGCACGGCGCAAGATACGACGAATCACATAGCCGGCCTTGGCATTCGACGGTAACTGCCCATCGGCAATGCTAAAAGCTATGGCACGCAAGTGGTCAGCAACAACGCGCATCGCCACATCGGTGACCTCGTTAATGCCATAAGCCTTGCCGCTAAGGTCTTCTATGGTACGGATAATGGGTTGGAACACATCGGTATCATAGTTTGATTTCTTTCCTTGCATAACCATACAGAGACGTTCAAAGCCCATACCCGTATCTATAACTTTTTTAGGTAGCGGCTGAAGAGAACCATCGGCCATACGGTTGTATTGCATAAAGACTAAGTTCCAAATCTCTATAACTTGAGGATTGTCCTTATTGACAAGCAAGGCGCCACTAACGGCTTTCTTTTCCTCATCGCTACGCAAGTCAATATGTATTTCTGAACAGGGACCACAAGGCCCTGTGTCGCCCATCTCCCAGAAATTGTCGTGCTTGTTGCCGTTGATGATATGGTCTTCGGAGAAATAGGCCGCCCAATAACCCGCAGCCTCGTCATCACGCGCCAGACCTTCGTCGGGTGCTCCCTCAAACACCGTAACATAAAGCACCGAAGAATCTACGCCGAGTACTTTTACTAAGAATTCATAAGCATACTGAATGGCTTCTTTCTTGAAATAGTCACCGAAACTCCAGTTCCCAAGCATTTCAAACATTGTGTGGTGGTACGTATCGCGCCCCACCTCCTCAAGGTCGTTGTGCTTGCCACTCACGCGTAGGCATTTTTGAGAGTCGGTTTGCCGAGTACTCTTGGGCTCAACATTGCCGAGAATAATGTCCTTAAACTGGTTCATCCCAGCGTTAGTAAACATCAACGAGGGATCATTCTTAATCACCATCGGAGCACTGGGTATCACGAGGTGGCCGTGTTCTGCAAAATAGGCCTTAAAGGCCTCGCGTATCTGATTTGCTGTCATCATAATCAAAACAATGTTTTACATATTTTCGTGTAAATCAAGTGCAAAAGTATTGTTTTTCGGCATAATAGCACGAGCAATTGGTCAAAAAGTCCTACTTTCGCGCTATAAAGCTGCAAAACATCCTTAACTATATCAATAAATCATGAAAAAACTTTTCTTCGCTTTTGTGGTTCTGCTCTTTTTGGGACAAACGGCTCAAGCACAAACGGTAAACCTAACGCCTTGGCCAAAGACAATAACCACTCAAACGGGTCAATTTGTGTTGCCACAAGAAATCACTATTGATGCCACAGGACTTTCTGAGGAAGTGTTCACCGATGTGAACAATTTTGCCGCCACACTGCATGCCGCTACGGGACGCAACGTATCTGTTGGTGCAAGCGATGCACCTACCATAGCATTAAAACTCAATACCACACGTCTTGACGATGAAGGTTATATACTCGTCATCACCTCCGAAGGCATCACACTGCGTGCCAGCACACCCACAGGTTTTTTCTATGGGTTGCAAAGCATCAAAAAAATGTTGCCTGCTAACGTACTTTTGGAGCAGCTTGATGCCACGGCTGAATACGTTCTTCCGTGTGTCACCATAAACGATGCACCGCGGTTTGCCTACCGCGGTTTTATGCTTGATGTGAGCCGCCACTTTTTCACCGTTGACGAAATAAAGAAGATGCTTCGCCTAATGGCATATTATAAGATGAACCATTTTCATTGGCATCTCACTGATGATCAAGGCTGGCGTGTAGAAGTGAAGAAATATCCAAAGCTTACCACGGTGGGTGCTACGCGCGGAAACTCTTGGAACACAGACCTGAAATATGGTCAGTACTGGACAAATGCACAATATGGCCCTTACTTCTATACTCAAGAAGAAATCCGCGATGTAGTGGCCTATGCCGCAGCACTCCACATCACCGTTGTACCCGAGATAGAGATGCCCGGTCATCTTGCCGCAGCAATGGCTGCCTACCCCGAATTTAGTTGCAACCCCAGCGGCTCGCACAGCGTATGGACTACGGGAGGCATCTCTACTGATGTGCTTAACGTAGCCAATGAAGCCGCTATACAATTTGCTAAAGACATCCTCACCGAGATAGCCCCGCTCTTCCCCGGAGAGACTTTCCACGTAGGTGGCGATGAAACACCCACCACAGCGTGGCAGAACAATGCCGAGTGTCAAGCACTTTATGCTGCTGAGAGTATGACAAGTTACTCTCAACTGCAGAGCCGTTTTACTAAAATCATCTCCGAGCACTTGCAAACACTTGGCAAGCGCATTGCCGTGTGGAACGAAGCTATCACCGCAAGCGGCGCAAACACCGACTTAGTAAAGCAAGCTGGTGCTACTGTGTATTGCTGGATGCCTTGCCAATCGGGAGCATCGAAAGCCGCCGATCTCGGCTTGCGTGCCATTGTCACAGAATATAATAGTAGCGGGCAGTCGTACTATATCAACCGCAAGCCCACCACAAGTGATTATGGTGCTGGCAGCGGCGACAATACGTTGCAAAACACCTATAACTATGTACCCGTACCCAGTGGCATCTCTTCCGCGCGCGAACAATATTATTATGGTGTACAAGGCACGTTCTGGTGTGAACACGTTAGCGAACCCGAGCATATGGAATATCTCGCCCTGCCACGCCTTATGGCTGTAGCTGAAGCAGGCTGGACACCGCAGGCACATAAGGACTGGACATCGTTCCGTAATCGTATGCGCCAAGACACCACACTCCTAAAGATGGGCGGCTACAACTACCACCCCCAGTTTATAAAATACGATGATGCCACGCCCTCTGCCGATGGAACGACATCAGAAAGCGTAATGCCGCAGTCGTCCACAGGCTTAGAGGCCGACAGTAAGTATTGGTACAAAATTGTTTCGCGCGGCGTGCAACGCGAAAGCCGTCAGATGGAACTTATTCAAAACGGCTCGGCTTTACTCACCGAACAGAGTGCCAATGGTGCCGCCGTAGGGTTGCTCTGGAGCAATACTGCCGCTACAGAGTCTGCCAGTAACTACGATGCTCAACTCTGGGCCTTTGAACTAGACCCAGGCGGCAGCGGGAAATATGCCTTAGTAAATAAAACCGCGCCAAACGGCTCGGTAAACCCTACAGCCTCGGCCGCCGGAACAGGTGGCCGATGGTCTTATGATAGCAATACGAAAAACTACAATTTTGTACTCGGCGACAACGGCTATGGCCTTGACGACGAGTATTATTATTACTCTATTCGCAGCGACAGCTACACCAATTTATGGATGAACTGCGCGATGCCCGCCCGTGGCTACACCGTGAACCTCTACAACAATCCTGCCGATGGCAATGGCGGGCTTTGGACTTTTGTGCCCACCTTTTTCGTAGAAGCCACGACCGCTGACCTACAAGCTGAGGCACGCACCATCCTTTCTACCGCACAGACGTATGAGGAAGAGAGCGAACGCCTCCCCGGACTATTTGGCTACGAAGAGATTGACGCTTTGCAGACGTTGGTAAACAACCCTGAGGGTGTGAGTAGAGAAACATTTCTCGCCGCGCTGGATGCAGCGAAAGCGAGCTTAGTATTCCCCGAATTGGGTAGCACGTATCGTGTGACTAACACCTTGGAACGTTTTGCTGAGTGCTCACTATGCGACGTGAAAGGCAACACGTACCTCACCCATACCGCCGATACCTATACCGCCGATGCTTGGACAGTAACCACCCTTACCGCGCGCAACGGTTTAACAGCCCGTGTACGACTTAAGAATGTAGCCACAGCGCGTTTTGTAGGAGCTCCTGCAAGTAGTGCTACGGGTAATCTCGGCAATCTTGTCGGCACAAGTTCCACACTACTTACACTGACCTATCTCCCTGCAGAAGGCGACTTTGTGATTGCCAGCAGCGACATGAACTATTATCCCGTGCCAACCACCGCCCCGTCCAACCCGGGTACCATAGCAGCAAGTAGTAGTGCCATTCGTCCAATGGGTACGGGGTGGAAATTCACTCCTGTGCGAGTACTCACACTGATTTGTGTGAATGAGGCAGACGAAAGTGTGCTGGACACATATACCTGTAGTCGCAGCGAGGAAGAACTTTCCAATCCCCTCACCTATCCCGAATTTCGTGGATATAGTTATTCCGGAAAGGAAAACATAGACGAGAACACAATACGCCTTCGCTATCGACGCACAAGCTACAATGTTGACGTGATTGGACGCGATGTTCACGGAGCTATCGTAGTAGAAAAACTCGGGCAGCAAAATGTAGATGCCTGTGGGTCCTATTGCCCTACTGTACCCGAAGTACCATATTATACTACTAGTACCACCTCTATTGACTGCGGAGAACGTCCGTGCCAAGACACTATTATCACAATTCTTTACGAAACCGATGCTTATACTGGTGTGCGATATCTTGGGCAGACAGTATCGGAATTAAAAGACGGACATAGTTATGTGTTCTACGACACGTCACCCAGCGCCTCAGAACGTATCGGTTACCGTAACATTGACCCCTCTACCGGCCGCATTATGCAAGCCACTACTATCAACGGTGCAGATCCGTACTACGTATGGACGTTAGAACGCGTAGGCACTACGGGAAACCGTTTCCGTGTGAAGAATGAAATAACTGGCAAATACATACCTCTTCTCACACGTAGCGGAGCTATCTATGTGGACGATGAAGGCGACACGTTTACTTTTACCCGCCACGATGATGTATGGGAGATATGGGGTACAAACAGCCTTTGTTGGGACGGTGTTGCAGGCTCATTCACCGGTTGGACCAGTTACGGCCACCCATATAAGATATACGAATACCATGCCTTGCCGTTCTATTTAGTAACGGTGAACTACGTTTACGACAACGAAGAAACTGCGGCTCCCAGCGTTACAGCCCTCGTTGAAGCAGGGCAAAACTACACTATCAACGTGCCAACCATATCTGGTTATGTGGTAAAAATGATAGAAAATAGCGAAGCACTCAACCCCGTAGAAAGCCACGCCAACGTGCGTGTAGTATATATTGATGAAACAACGGGATTCTCATTGAGAAAAGGGAAAGTCAAAGATCAAGCAAGCAACTCAGCCGCTGCCATCTATGACCTCCAAGGTCGCCGTGTGTTCCAACCGCACCACGGCCTATACATCGTGAGTGGCAGCAAGGTGTTCATTAAATAACAGCAGCAACAAATACGTACAACAACGCTCCATTTAGACTTCAGGTGTGTTCTAATAATCCCCACGGTTTAGTTTGACCACCTTGACGAGTCTTTAACCTTTTATTCAAATTTCCGAAGTAGTGAAGCCTATCAGTGTCGTAGGTGTAGCAACCAAGATGCAACTCTCCGGAAGCGTAAGCGGCTCGCCTGCATCATTTTTGCAGCGAGCCGCGTGCGCTCATAGCATCGTCCGACGGTGTTTAAACTTAGTCCGATTGATTCTAAAATCAAAGGCTTTGATTTTAAAATCAATCCGATTGATTTTAAAATCAATCGGACTATGTTTAGACGCCGTCCGACCACGATAAAACTCCGTCCGACCTATTTCCTCTTTCCCGCGTTTGCCCTCCTCAATGCGATGCTACGGTTATGATTCAAGTGTCGGGAGTAATGAAAACATACCCGTGTTGCAGGCAGGGCATCCGAGGTGCAACTGTCAGGCAGCACAGGCATCCTCGCCTGCAAAACGATGCACGCGAGCCGCGTGCGCTCCGACAGGCTGTTCGCCTGCTTGCCTTATAAAGGGAACAGCATTGGTACGCTCGTTGCCTTTTTAGGGCTTACGAAACTTGAACCTTTTGCAGTTCATAACCATTTATCGCTCAAAAACAGAATTATTCGTTAACCCAGAAGCGCAAGACGAAGTTTACTTCAACTTTGCCTTAATGAGAAAATGTCTGTTAAAAACAAACTTTTCCTGCCAAAACATTTGTTTGTTTCTTTACAATAACTATTTTTGCACCGCTTTTTAAGGCAGAAGCCTGCTGAATAACAGCTCAACGACTGAAAGAGTTTCTCCTTAAAGCAAAATATGGTGTCTGTAGTTCAGTTGGTTAGAGCGTCAGATTGTGGTTCTGAATGTCGTGGGTTCGAGTCCCATCAGACACCCCCGTTTCTCCTCTTTCTTTTTTCGGAGAATTTTAACAAGAGCCACCGGAACACATTGTTTTGGTGGCTTTTTGTATGCGCCTTTTTTGGGGTCAGTCTGAAAAGGGCTGTTGCAAGACTTGTTTTGATAAGAAAACTTAAAAAACTGACTTATTTGCCCAAAAAACCATATACAACTCCTGTTTTTGGTTAATTCGTACACACAGACAACTATCTTTGCAGCACTAAAATCAAAAAGATAAAAAATGACTATGAGAAAGACTTTATTCTCCCTCTTTTTGTGGATAATAGCCCTAACAGGTTCTTTTGCGCAGTCGTACAATACGCTTTGGAAACAGGCTCAACAAGCACAAGAAGACGATTTGCCGCGCACAGCACTTGACATTGTAATTCGCATTCAGCAAAAAGCAGAAAGAGAGCATAAGACACCGCAATTGATACGCGCGATGTGTACACGACTGATGCTCGGCGATGATATTTCATCCGATAGTGTGTCATTTGACATTGCACGCATTGCGGCCTATCGCGATGCGGAGAAGAAACCCGTGGAACGCGCCTTGTGGAATGCGGTGTTAGCGATAGCTATGGATCATTTTTCGTGGGTCGACACGAGTTACAACCGCACATCAGAACTCTGCTATCAAGAAATGCTTGCCGACTTCAACGCGCTAAGCAAAGCAAGCACCAAGAAATATCTCCCTTTGTTCGTGCAAGGCAAAAACAGCAAATACTTCAATCACGATGTACTCCACGTTTTGGCGCGCCACTACTTAGAAAACGGAGGCGGGTACGGAAACGCATCTCGGGGGAAGATGCTTCTTCTCTCGCGCCTTATTACTTTCTACAAGAATGCTGGCAATCAGGAGGCAACCTTGCTCTGGACATTAGATAGCTTGACGCGTATGCAAAGCCACACTTACGACGTAACAAGAAGCGATGACTTTAGAAGACTCCAGCAGTTGAGCGAGGAATACAGTCAGCTGCAGCTCAATGCAATAACCTATGTAGCAATGACACAACTCGGCTATCGCACGCGCATCAACGACAGTATCCTCAGCATCGTAGCCGAAGAGGGAATACGACGCTACCCCAACGCCTCCGCCACGCCCGAGCTGCGCAATTATCTGCTAAAAGTGCGCCAACCCGAGTTGCGCCTTTCGGGATTACAGGATGTAATGTATCCCAGCAAGGGCTATAATATGCGTCTGCATTTCAAAGCCAAAAACTGGTGCGAAGTACGTGTATATCGCATAGAAGGCTTCAACGCACGAAGCATTGCCGAAACAAAACAAAATGTACAAGACATGCCACGCACCTTAATGCGCTCGTATAGTTTCAGAATAAAGGAACAGCCCCCGTATGTGGAAAGCGACACGACCATTCGCTTTGTAGCCCCCGACGAGCCTGGCCTTTACTTAATTCGACTCTACGATGGAGATAATGAGTATGGCTATTATCGCTTTAATTGTACGCGGATGAAGTATATAACGTTGGATTTGGAAAAGGGAAACAGCCGCGTAAGCATTGTGGATGCGATAACAGGAGAGCCTATCCTCGGCACAAGAATGGAACTGCGCAACAAGCCCAGCGCGCGTGAATCTCTTATTCATGAAGACCTTATGCCCGACGCAGATGGCAACTATCTCATAGATATTACTAACCGAAAAAATCGCATAGCCTACATTAGTTGCGGCACAGACCAAGCATTACCTGGCTTTACCCTTTCTTCAAACACAAACTACAACCAAGGCAACAAGTCGCGTACACAGACACGCCTCTTTACCGACCGCGGCATTTATCGCCCAGGACAAAAGGTTATCGTGGGTGGATTTGTGTATACTCAAAAGGGGGACAACCTAAATGCAGAGGTTGGTAGCAACATTACTCTCAGCCTATACGACAGCAACTATAAAATTGTAGCACAAAACGAAGTCACCACCGATGACTTAGGTGGTTTTTCGGCTGATTTCAACTTGCCACAAACGGTATTACCTGGACACTTTACGCTAAAAGCAGAGGGGCAAACCGAGCCGACAACGATGACGATTGAAGTACAGGAATACAAGCGCCCCACGTTTGTAGTAGAACTTGACCCACTCGTTGGCACGTATCAACCAGGTGACACGGTGATGCTAACAGGTACGGCACGAACTTATAGCGGTTTGCCCGTGGAGGAGGCCACCGTGAATTATAAAACAAATCGATATGAATTCTACTATTGGTATCGGCATGGTAACGAGGAAGCCGTGGGACTGCAATTAGGCGACACGGTGACTGATGCCGAGGGACGTTTCTCTATACCTGTGGTACTCACTACGAGCGACAACCACTCCTGCCGTTTCTATTTCCAAACACGCATAGATGTTACAGCTCTACACGGCGAGACGCAAACCGCAACACAAAACACCTATGTGTCTTATAAAAAAGCTTACCTAAGCATCGACTGGCCTGAGACGATTTGCTTTGAACACGCACCGACCGTTGTTCCGCACTTATATAACGCACAAGGCAACAACGTAGATGCTACAGGAACAATAAAAATAAAATTAGGCAAGAACATCATACAGACCGACACCATCCGCACGGGACAGCCAATTCGTTTGACGCGCGGACAAATACCTGCATCAGGCAAATATATCATTGAGACAGAAGTTGAGTTAGACGGCGAAACGTTTAAGGATAAGAGCAACGTGCGCTTCTTCTCTGAACACGATACACACCCCGCCGCAGGCGATAATTTTTGGTACGACATCCGTCAAAGTACTCAAAAAGACACTGCCTATGTGATTATTGGTTCGGCGAGGCACGATGTCACAATGTTTATTGACACATACACCAAGAAACGAATCGTAGAGGCACAGCGTGTAATCTTTAGCGACTCATTGCTCCACTACACCCTGACGTGGAAACGCGAATATGGCGATGCCGCGAATATAACCTTCGCCTTTGTGAAAGAAGACACTCTCTATTCCCAAAGTGTAAACCTTGTAAAGCCCGAGCCCGATACACGTCTTAAGATGGGCTGGGTGACCTTCCGCAGTTTGCTCACCCCCGGGCAACAAGAAGAATGGCGACTGCGTATTACCACGCCTGATGACACCCCTGTTAACGCCGAAGTAATGGCGCGCCTATACGATGCTTCCTTAGACGCACTCTATCCCTACGATTGGCGCTTTGGGCATAAATTCTATCGCTACATACCTATTAGTTGCTGGAAATCAAGATATACTTCCTGGGGAAGCGTGGAAGGCTATTATCCCATCAAAACCTACAACACAAAGGAAATGGAGTTCACCACACTTAATCCAGAGATATTCTACGTACGCCGCAGATTTGTTACAAACTACGCCGCAAGCGGAAGACGCTATGCAACGAATGCTATGGTAGATGCCATGCCCACTATGATGCTTGCTCGTGTGGCGGAAGATTACGGTGTAGCGGAAGAAACAGCCTATAACGAGGAAGAAAAATCTGCCCCCACAAGAGGAGATGCCGGCGATGCAATCACTGTTGCTCCACGTACCAACTTCAGCGAAACGGCCTTTTTCTATCCCACATTGCGCACCGATGGGAACGGTGAGGTGAGCATCGTTTTTACTCTTCCAGAGAGTCTTACGCAATGGAATTTCCGTGCTTTAGCACATACGCAAAATATGCGCTATGCGACTTTAGATACGATGGCTGTGGCACGCAAAGAGTTTACGGTTGAACCCGCTATGCCGCGCTTCGTGCGCGAAGGCGACAAAGCGCAAATTCCCGTTACCGTGCGCAACCTTACCGACAACACACTCGCAGGTACGTTACTCCTACAAGTTTTTAATTCCGCCACCGAAAAAGAGATACTAAAACAAACGCTGAACTTCTCTGCCCCGGCTAATGGCACACAAGTGCAAACATTTGCTATTGATGCCGACAAACTTGGCGGCGCAGGTGTCGTAACCATTCGCATCACAGGTAAGAGCGGACTCTACGGCGATGGCGAGGAACATTTCCTGCCCGTACTTGCAGCCCGCGAACAAGTTATCAGCACCCTACCCTTTACCCTCACCAACCACACAGCACAAACTCTTCGTATTGATACCCTTTGGAGTAGATCTGCACGGATGGCCGACAGGATGCTTACAATAGAAGCCACGAGCAATCCTACGTGGTATGCCGTTACTGCGCTTCCTGTAATGGCCAACCGCGCGTGCTATAGTTCTACCGACTGGGCAGAACGCCTCTATGCCGTGGTGCTGGCCAAACACATCGCCGAGGTCAATACAGATATCTCCAAGGCTTTTGCCGACACCGCTCTTACCGACTGGGCTGGTGTGCTTGCGCGCAACGAAGATCTGAAAAACACTATCGCGGAAGAAACGCCTTGGCTCACTGAGGGAGAAAGCGAAGCCGAGCGTGCCGCAGCATTAGCCACGCTCTTCGACGAAGAACAAAACGCGCTGAAAGAACACACAGCCCTTGATGGATTGCGCAAATTGCAACGCGCTGATGGGTCCTGGAGCTGGTGTCCAGGAATGGAGGGAAGCCCGTATATGACCTCGCGCATAGTAGTGATACTCGCGCGCTTGGAAAAACTCACCGGCTATCAAACCGATATGCTCGCGCGCGCGTATGATTATATGGAGTCGCAACTCGTAGAGTACGTCAACGAAGCCAAGAAAAAGAAATACACAGGTTGCCCATACACCTATCTACGTTATCTCTATGCTGCTTCACTTACGGAGCGTAAAGCCAATAGTAGTGCGCTACGAAATGCGGTGAAATACCTCGTGGAACAAATAGAAGAAGACGTTACCACGGAGGATATGCATACAAAGTCGCTCTGTGCAGTAATCTTGGCGCGCTATGGGAAAACAAAAGCCGCGCAAACAACCCTGCAAAGCCTTATAGAGCATACCACACTGGCCGATCCGCAACGCGGTCGCTTCTTCGACACACGCCGCGCCCCGATGACGTGGGGTAGTTACCGCATCCCCACGCAAACCAGCACAATAGAAGCCCTTACAATGGTAGCTCCCGACGTGATGTGGACTGCAAATGGCGCACTCGTTGGTGTGCGCGATCGCGTGTTGGCAGAGATGCGTCTCTGGCTGTTACAAGCCAAACGTACACAAATGTGGGAGACATCATCGGCCTCGCTCGATGCCATATACGCACTCCTTATTCAAAGCGATGAAGAAGACAAGGAGACCGGTGCGTCAGAAATCACAAACCCAACCACCCCCGTGCGCTACACCCTGCAAAACGCTTCCGGACGTATCCTACGTGTAAACAATAACGCCGATGTACAAGGTGCAGAAACAGTGGGCTATATTTGCGACCGCTACTTCGCCGCTCCACAAATCAATGCGCAAAGCATCAGCGTACGCGGCTACGACAACACTATAGCCTGGGGTAGCGTTTATGCACGCTACACATTGCCCGTCGAAGACGTTGTAGCAGGAGGAAAAGGACTAAACATCAGCCGTAAATTGCAAGTAAACCGCGAAGGAACGTGGCAACCCCTCGACAATCCGTCTGCTCCTCTCTCTGTGGGCGAACGCGTGCGTATAGTATTTACTATCACTGCCGATCAAGACTACGATTATGTAAGCCTGCGTACTGGACGTCCCGCATGTACCGAGCCAACCAATAAACTAAGCGGATACCAATGGACAGAATCCGGTGGATGCTATCGTGTGGTGCGCGACACCGACCTGCAATACTTCTTTGAAAAAGTGCGTAAAGGCACACACACCTTCACGGAAGAAGTTTTAATAGACCGTGCAGGCATCTATACTTTTGCACCCTCGCGCCTACAAAGCCTTTATTCCCCAGAATTCCAAGGCATCAGCGAAGCCCAGATAATTGAGGCTCGCTAAAAATGACTTGTTAACGTTGAACATTTGCCATACATAGAAGATATGAGAAGGCATTAAGGCTTGCTTTTAATAATAAAAATCAAAAAATTTTTGCACGTTTAGTAGAAGTTAGTACTTTTGCACCCCGAATAGGCACTGCCGCTCAAAGCGAGGAGTACATATTCGGCTTAAAAACCAGACAACAAATACAATATATATAAATTAAAAACAAAACAAAATGCCTACAATTGAACAATTGGTGCGCAAAGGCAGAAAAGTGATTAAGGAGAAGTCAAAGTCTCCCGCGCTTGACAACTGCCCGCAACGCCGTGGCGTCTGTGTGCGTGTGTACACTACCACGCCTAAGAAGCCTAATTCGGCACTTCGCAAGGTGGCGCGTGTGCGTCTCACAAACCAAAAGGAAGTGAACAGTTACATCCCCGGCGAGGGACACAACCTGCAAGAACACAGCATCGTGCTTGTGCGTGGCGGTCGTGTGAAAGACCTCCCCGGTGTACGTTACCACATCGTGCGCGGAGCACTTGACACCGCAGGTGTGGCCAACCGTACACAACGCCGCTCCAAATACGGAGCAAAACGTCCTAAGGCTAAAAAGTAAATTCATAGTGGTTTAGTTGTTTTGTTGTATGCCAAGGCACCTACACAAAACAACTAAACCACTACAATCTAAGCCTCTTTTTCTATTTGTAACCAACATTTTTGGTTCGCCTAAGGTTGAGTAAATAAGTCAGTGGACTTATTGAAGACAGATCGGCAGCCTAATACATTATTTTCTTTTCTACTACAATGCGTAAAGCAAAACCAAAGAAGAGGGTCATTCTTCCCGACCCCGTTTATGGAGACCAGAAAGTCTCTAAGTTTGTAAATCATTTGATGTTTGATGGTAAGAAAAGCATTGCTTACCGCATCTTCTACCAATCGTTGGAACTCGTCGGCCAAAAGATGAAAGACAACGAACAAAGCCCCCTTGAAATCTGGAAAGCTGCGCTTGACAAAGTAACGCCGCAGGTTGAAGTAAAGAGCCGCCGCATTGGTGGTGCCACGTTCCAAGTGCCTACCGAATTGCGTCCCGAGCGCAAGGAAAGTGTATCGATGAAAAACCTCATCAACTATGCTCGCAAGCGCGGTGGTAAGACGATGGCCGACAAATTGGCTAACGAAATTATAGATGCCTACAACGAGCAAGGCGGTGCTTTCAAACGTAAAGAGGATATGCACCGTATGGCCGAGGCTAACCGTGCATTCGCTCATTTCCGCTTCTAATCTTAACCCCCCCTAAAACATTGAAAATTGATTATTGAACACTCGAACAAAGGCTAAGCCCGACTTTCTCAGGCAACAGATGTCCGTTGTTCGATAGATGTTCAATACTCAATAAAATCTTTTCACATGGCAAAGATAGATTTGCACTATACGCGCAACATCGGCATTATGGCTCACATTGATGCCGGTAAGACCACAACGTCCGAGCGCATTCTTTTCTACACCGGTAAGACACACAAAATTGGTGAGGTACACGAAGGTGCTGCCACTATGGACTGGATGGCTCAAGAGCAAGAGCGCGGCATCACTATCACCAGTGCAGCCACCACTTGTCAGTGGAACTGGAACGACAAGACGTACAAGCTCAACCTTATCGACACTCCGGGCCACGTAGACTTCACGGCAGAAGTGGAGCGTTCGCTGCGTGTGCTCGATGGTGCTGTTGCTACCTATTGTGCTGTGGGCGGTGTGCAGCCCCAGAGCGAAACGGTGTGGCGGCAAGCAGACAAATACAATGTTCCCCGTTTAGCCTACGTTAACAAAATGGACCGTAGCGGTGCCGACTATTATGAAGTGGTTCGACAGATGAAAGCCGTACTCGGTGCCACCCCCTGCGTGGTTGCTATTCCTATCGGTGCGGAAGAGAACTTCAAAGGCATCATCGACCTCATTCGTATGAAAGCCATCCTTTGGCACGATGAGACTATGGGTGCAGACTACGATGTAGAGGACATCCCCGCCGAATTGCAAGACGAAGCACAAGAATGGCGCGACAAAATGCTCGAAACAGCTGCTGAGTGCGACGAAGCACTGATGGAAAAGTATTTTGAAGATCCCACCACTATCACTCAGGAAGAAATCATCGCCGCCATTCGCAAAGGCACGCTCTCTATGGCCATCACGCCAATGACCTGCGGCTCTTCCTTTAAGAACAAGGGTGTACAGACGCTGCTTGACTATGTCTGTATGTTCCTTCCCAGCCCCCTTGACACACCGAACATCATAGGCACAAATCCCGGCACGGGTGAAGAAGAAGATCGTAAGCCCAGCGTTGACGAAAAAACGAGTGCTTTAGCCTTTAAGATTGCCACCGATCCTTATGTAGGTCGTCTGACTTTCTTCCGTGTTTACAGCGGAAAGATTGAGGCCGGAAGTTATATCTACAACGTGCGAAGCGGAAAGAAAGAGCGCATCAGCCGCCTCTTCCAGATGCACTCCAATCACCAAAACCCCGTTGAGGTAATTGAGGCGGGCGACATCGGAGCAGGAGTAGGCTTCAAAGACATTCGCACCGGCGACACGCTTTCCAGCGAAGATGCTCCCATCGTTCTGGAAAATATGGACTTCCCCGACCCCGTTATCGGCATTGCCGTAGAGCCTAAGACGCAGAAAGACCTTGACAAACTCTCTACCGGCTTGGCAAAATTGGCAGAAGAAGACCCCACTTTCACCGTTCATACCGACGAACAAAGTGGACAAACGATTATCAGCGGTATGGGAGAGTTACATTTGGACATCATCATCGACCGACTGAAACGCGAGTTTAAGGTTGAGTGCAACCAAGGTAAGCCACAAGTAAACTACAAAGAAGCCATCACCGAAACGGTTAACCTTCGCGAGGTTTACAAGAAACAGACTGGTGGCCGTGGTAAGTTTGCCGACATCATTGTAAACGTAGGCCCTGTGGACGAGGACTACAAAGAAGGCGGCCTACAGTTTATCAATTCTGTAACGGGCGGTAACATTCCTAAAGAGTTTATACCCAGCGTACAGAAAGGCTTTGAGAGTGCTATGAAGAATGGCGTACTCGGTGGCTATCCAGTGGACAGCCTGAAAGTAGAACTTCTTGACGGTTCTTTCCACCCCGTTGACTCCGACCAACTTTCGTTTGAGGTAGCCGCGGTGAATGCCTATCGCAACGCTTGCGCCAAAGCCGCTCCTGTATTGCTCGAGCCCATTATGAAACTTGAGGTTGACACCCCCGAGGAAAGTATGGGCGATGTGATTGGCGACTTAAACAAACGTCGTGGCCAAGTAGAGGGAATGGAAAGCACGCGTAGTGGTAGCCGCCTCGTAAAAGCTATGGTACCGCTGGCTGAAATGTTTGGATATGTAACAGCCCTGCGTACCATTACGAGCGGACGCGCCACAAGTTCTATGACCTACGACCACCACGCTCCGGTATCCTCCAACATAGCGCGCGAAGTGCTTACTGAGGTAAAAGGACGCGTAGATCTTATAAAGTAACAATAAACCTTGCCACTTGCATCAAGGCTAACAAATGACTCTTAGCCTTGGTAAGAGCGACAAACACAGACCTACAGGTTTGTGGAAAGTGTAATCATAAATCCATCTTTAACATTATGAGTCAAAAAATTCGTATCAAACTGAAAAGCTACGACCACACGCTCGTTGAGAAGAGTGCGGAGAAGATTGTAAAAAACGTAAAGGCCACAGGTGCTGTAGTGAGCGGCCCGATACCCCTCCCTACGCGTAAAAGGATTTTTACAGTAAATCGCTCCACCTTCGTCAACAAGAAAAGCCGTGAACAGTTCCAACTCTGCACGTACAAGCGTCTTATTGACATCTACAGCAGCACTACTAAAACAGTGGATGCACTGATGAAGCTGGAACTTCCCTGCGGTGTGGACGTAGAAATCAAGGTATAGTTTCGTTGCAGCGAACACTTTGTTCAGAAAAACAACGACATTAGGTATCTCGTGCGGCTTGCTGAAGCATCCGCACGGGATTTTTTCTGCCGAGAAGCGCAAGAAGCTCCACCACTTAGATAATGACACAAGCCCTTAGCCGCCGTATATACGCCGACAAGACATAAAGCCCGGCTCACAAGCACAACAGACGAAAAAGCATCTGTTTTTCTTTTCTTTGCGCCGTGCTTATACTATCTTTGCAGCGACTTTTAGGAAAACCTAAAAGTAGATCCGTAAAACCAACAAAAATTCTTATAGATCAATGATTAAGTCACAAGACATCAAGAAAGGCACTTGCATTCGCCTTGACGGTAAATTGTATTTCTGTGTGGATTTTCTGCACGTTAAGCCTGGTAAGGGAAACACGATTATGCGCACCACGTTGAAAGACGTTGTGACAGGCCGTGTTCTGGAGAAGCGTTTTAACATTGGCGAGGCACTGGAAGACGTGCGTGTGGAACGCCGCCCATACCAGTATAGTTATGCTGAAGGCGACACGCTCCATTTCCTCAACCAAGAGACGTGGGACGATGTAGCCATTTCAAAAGACGTAATCACAGGCGTATCCTTTATGAAAGAGGGCGACGTGGTGGAAGTGGTAAGCGATGCTTCTACAGAAACTATTCTTTATGCTGAAATGCCCGTGAAGACACAGCTTAAAGTGAAATACACGGAGCCAGGACTCAAGGGCGACACAGCGACAAACACGCTGAAGCCCGCCACACTGGAAAACGATGCCGAGGTGCGTGTGCCATTGTTTATCAACGAGGGCGACCTCATTGAGGTGGACACCCGCGATGGCAGCTACGTACAGCGAGTTAAAGCATAACACTATCCTCCCCCATATCTACCTCATATAAAAGACGCGGGTGTCTCGCAAAGAAGCCTTTGCGACACCCGCGTTTTTGTGTGTACAGACAATTTACACCTTTCGTTCATCATTACATCACATACATCATGAAAAAACTTCGATTACTGTTTGCCACATTGCTGCTTACGACATCTCTCAGCGCACAGATCGTGGCCGACAGTGCTTATCGCATAGAAACCGCCGATGGTGGGCGCTGTCTCTCCACGGGTGGCAAGACCGAACTCAACGCCGCGCTGCAAACCGCTCCCGTTGCCGAGAATGTGCAAACAACGTGGCTACTCGCGAGAGGAAACACGGGATTGCTGCTAACCAATGTTGAAAGCGGTCTGGCACTTGACATTCCGGCCACGCGCAAACCCTTACAGTGGTCGGCGGGCAAAAACAATCCCAACCAGAACTTTACGTTTGAGCCTGTGGGTGCTGACTTGGTGAAAGCTTTTGCCGAGATTAGCGGCGAACGCGTGTATCTTGTACTCAGCGCATCAGGCGTGAGTACCACAACGAGTGTCGCCGAGGCATCACCGTTACGCCTGCAACCCGTACACTATGTGCGGCCTTACTTTAAGTGGCAAGACCAGACAGTGTTTGGCGAGAACCGCCTCACCGCGCGTGCCGCATACACACCCTACCCCTCCACCGCAGCGATGCGCGCCGATGCCGACCACTACGCACATCCCTGGGAAGATGCCACAAGCCCCTATCGCCTAAGTCTTAATGGCATTTGGTATCTGAAGTGGAACACACTGCCCGACGACTTCCCAGGCGAGGCCGATTTCTATGGCAGGAACGTTGATACACGTGGCTGGGACACCATCTCCGTCCCGTCGTGTTTAGAGATGAAAGGCTACGGCGAGCCACTCTATGTCAATGTGGAGTACGCTTTTGCCGACAACCCGCCAGCCATACAGATGCACCGAGGCCTAAAAAACTCCGTGGCATCGTATCGCCGCGACTTCCAACTCCCTATGGCATTTGCCAACAAGCGCATCCTGCTCCACTTCGACGGCATCTATGGTGCAGCAAGCATTTGGATAAACGGAAAATATGTGGGCTACTCGCAAGGAGCAAATAGCGAGGCAGCCTTTGACGTAACACCCTACGTGGAGCAAGGCAAGAGGAACTCTGTGAGCGTACAGGTGGTACGCTGGCACGATGGTTCCTATCTTGAGGGGCAAGATATGTGGCATCTCACAGGTATCCACCGCGACGTGTATCTCACCGCCGTACCCTTAGTGAGCATCAAAGACTTTTATCTCACCTCCTCTCTCGACACGACAAACTACACCCGTGGCTTGCTCACAGCAATGGTGCAACTTGAAAACGCCGACAGCCTGTCGCAACCGCAGGAACGCCGTCTGTATATGCGCCTGCTTGATGCCGACGGTGTCCTCATCGACGAAGAGAGCCAGGCAGTAACCATCGCTGCAGGAAACACAAATATCGTGACGCTCTCCACAAAAAGGCTCACCGACATAGCCCTATGGAGTGCCGAGCAGCCCAATCTCTACACCGTGGAACTCGCCCTTTCCGATGCCCACTACGAGACAGAGGCACTAAGCCAAAAATTTGGCTTCCGCGACGTGAGAATCAAAGGTGGCATCGTACTCGTAAACGGAAAGAGAGTCTATTTCAAAGGCGTGAACACGCAGGACACGCACCCCTATCTTGGCCGCAGCATCAACGTACCCACGATGCTCCGCGACGTGACGCTGATGAAACAAGCCGGGGTGAACACCGTGCGTTGCTCGCACTATCCGCGACAGCACAAGATGTATAGTCTCTTCGACTACTTCGGCCTTTACTGTATGGACGAGGCCGACCTTGAGTGCCACAAGAACTGGGAGGACGGCGGCAGCCTCTCTGCCGACACCACGTGGCTACCCGCCTATTTAGAGCGCGAACGCCGTATGGTGATGCAGCACCGTAATTTCCAGAGCATACTCTTCTGGAGCCTTGGCAACGAGAGCAACGGAGGACCCAACTTTGATGCGTGCTACCAATTAGTGCGCCGCCTCGACCCTTCACGACCCATACACTACGAAGGTGCCACCCGAGCAGCACAGCATCGCGCCACCGACCTTTATTCGCAGATGTACCCCGCTGTAAGTTTGGCACGCGAAAAAGCACAAGGCAACGAAGCCCAACAACCCTACTTTATGTGTGAATACGCCCACGCTATGGGCAACGCCGTGGGAAACCTACAGGAATACTGGGACGGCATCATCGGTTCGCGCTATGGCATAGGGGGCTGTATTTGGGACTGGGTGGACCAGAGCATCCTCGACGGGCGCGACATACGCCGCCAACACACCACCGAGAACGGCCTGCCAAGACTTATGACAGGTAATGACTACGGCGGCCCCAACCAAGCCAACTTTGTGAACAACGGTATCCTGACCGCCACGCGACAGTGGTCGCCCAAACTCCAAGAAGTGAAGCACGTGTACCAACCCGTACGCTTCCTCTCGTGGGACGAACAGACACACACACTTACACTGCGCAACGATGCCGCATTTACCAATACGCAAGAATATCTTTTTGAGATGCGCGTGCTTTGCGAAGGCAAAGAAGTAGAACGGCGCACACTTCCCAACCTTTCCTTACAACCCGCAGAACAAACATCACTGGTCATTGCTCCGAAGAAAAAACTTCAGAAAGGCAAGGAATATACCATAGAGTTCGACTTTCGCCTGCGCAAGTCCACACCGTGGGCAACAGCAGGCTATAGCGTAGCCGGAGCTAGCTTCGTGCTACAAGCCGGAGCCAAAGAACTACCCCCCATAAGAACAAAAAAACACAGCGAGGAGATGCTCCACGGTGCTGTAGCCCAAGGGGTGCGTCTCATAGCCACCGAGGGACAGCCCATCTACTGTAGCCTCTTTTCCGAACCCATCGTTTTTGATGCTTTCGCCTGGGTGGAAAACTTTAAAGGCCAGTATCCCACAATGAGCCGCGTAGCGGAACGCACCACCTCCCCCGTCGTGCGCCAAGCCACGGGTGAAGCCACTGCTACCGAGCGCGTAAAGACCGAGCTGTGCGACTATACCCTGACCTATACCCTCTATGGCGATGGCACACTCGACCTACGAGCCGAGTTCCAGCCACGCCGAGAGTGGATGCGCCGTATAGGGCTCGCTCTGAAACTGCCTGAGGAACTCGGAAAGGTGACCTATTATGGCCGTGGACCGCTTGAAAACTATCCCGACCGCAAAGAAGGCTCACGTATGGGCATCTACGAAGCCACTGTCGCGGACAATTTCTGGCCCTACGCCCACCCACAAAGTTGTGGTAGCCACCAAAATGTACGCTATGCCGAGTTTACACGCACCGATGGCACAGGGCTGCGCATACAAACGGCTGACGACGTGGCTATGCAGTGGCTCCCCTTCTCCGACACGCAAATGTACGCCACCCGACACCCGTGGGAGCTCAAGAGTGAAGGCATCATCCTACACATCGATGCCGCACAGCAGGGACTGGGAAATGCTTCGTGCGGCGGAGGCAACGAAACGCTGCCGCCTTATCGCTGCCCAGAGAGCGGCACACTCACTTACACGCTACGATTTCAAACCGTGAAATAAGAACGTTGCCTTATAAGGGCAACACCCGTAGGCTTTCACTGCCTCCGAAGCTTTGATTGTTAACAATAGCTGTCCGCTAAAAACATAAGCGCAATAATGTTTTCCTAACTGCGAACTTTTTCGTTAAGCCAGGAGAGCAAAGCAAAACTTGTTTCAGCTTTGCCTTGGCGAGAAAAAGTCTGTCGAAGACGAACTAAAAACAGGCTGAAACCCAAGCGAGGGCTTCAGCCTGTTTTTATGTTCCCGCAAGCGACTCATAGCGGGCGGCAATAACACCATATTATATATGGATAGTGTCTTCCGCTTACTTTACCAGCACCTTGCGGCTTGTGCCATCGCCGTAGCGGACGAGGATCACTTGCCCGCTTTGTGGCTTAGCGATGCGTTGGCCTTGTAGGTTGTAGTAGCCAACAACAGTATTGTCTTGGTTGTTGAGGACTACTTGGCTCACAGGCGTAAGATCTTCCTCCACGATATTGCCGAAATAGCTCCACGGCGCAAGACTGGCATAACTCTCCCTGCTGCCTGTGGGGACGTGGAGCGTGGCGGCGGCGATAACATCGTTATTCTCAAAGGCTGATGAAATGGCTTTATAATCGGAGGCATTCGATCGGGAAGCATATACATCAATCAGTGTGCTACAGCCTTGGAACGCCCGGTCTCCGATGCTTGTCACGGAGTTGGGGATGGTGATGTTCGTCAGTCCGCTGCAACCGTAGAACGCAGCGTCTCTGATATATGTCACAGAGTTTGGAATGG
>ERZ842401.331-NODE-331-length-67314-cov-6.710403_pt1 | contig 67314 bp, 64 predicted proteins | sample MGYA00521270_ERZ842401 | MGnify/ENA primary metagenome ERZ842401 (study PRJEB31892, sample SAMEA3878208) | bioreactor metagenome | biome: Moose rumen | place: Sweden | collected 2011-10 | study: EMG produced TPA metagenomics assembly of the PRJEB12797 data set...
TGTTTGTTACACCAGAGAGAGATGTTATTAATTTGATAAAATCAGATGAGATAAAAATGCTGTTTAAGCGCATTGCTCCGGGTGTGTTTGGTGCCGGAATTTATCAAATTAATATGATGGTCGACACGATATTGGTATCATTGGTGGGAACAGGCGCTATTTCGTGGCTGTATTATGCAAACAGGCTCCAACAGTTGCCGTTGGGAGTAGTTGGGGCGGCAATCGGGGTTGCGGTTTTGCCGATATTATCAAAACAAGTAAAATCAGAAGATTCGATTGCGGCAAGGCGTACACAGGATAAGGCTATAGAATATGGTGCGCTTATGTCTATGCCGGCAGCGGTTGCTTTGGTGGTTTTGGCGGCACCTACGGTCAATGTTTTATTTCAGCACGGAAAATTCGGCGGATTGCAAACACTTATGACATCACAGGCCGTAATTGCATATGCTTTAGGTTTGCCGTTGTATGTGATGGTAAAAGCAATGGCGCCCAACTTTTTTGCAAGAGGCGACACAAAAACCCCGGTTAAATACAGTGCGATAGTGTTGTTGGCAAATTTGGTGTTTTCTGTGGCATTGATGGTTCCTTTCGGACATGTGGGAATTGCATCAGCAACCACAATGGCGGCGTTTGTGTCGGTGTTTCAGTATGTGCGTGGTTTGAAAAAAAGAGGTTATTGGAGTTTTTCAGCAGAACTGAAAAAACGTATGGCGAAGATTTTTGGTTGTTCTCTGTTGATGGGAATGATTTTGTATGTGGAAAGAAATCTCTTAACCTTGTGGAATCCGAATTGGCTTGAGTTTTCGGTAATAGTTAAATTGTTGCTATTGGGAGCGATAAGCAGTGTTGCTGTTTTGGTCTTTTTGATGATGATAAAAATGTGCGGAATTGTTGACGTGTTTACTTTTTGCAAAAACATGATAGCTCGCAGGAGAAAACGGAAGTGAAACCTTATGTGAAAAAAACGCTTCAAGCGGTAAAAACAACGTATGTTAAGGCGGTTGAACTGATAAAAGGGGCTTTTAATACCTGGCCGAAAGCTTTTCTCGGTGTCGTGGCAGCGTTGATAATAGGGTACTATCCTTTGGGCGGAAAGGTGAGCGAGCGGATCGATAGGACGGAAGATTATGATTTTTCATCGGTACCTGAAAAACAGCTGCAAGGTATTGAAGCAATTTCTTTTTTGATTGACAGAGAGGTTAATCAGCATATTTGGACACCCAATTTGCCGTTTTTCTTTCCGGCGTATAGCCTTGATAATATGCCTAATTTTCAAATAGGAATAATTCGTGGGGTAAAAAATGTTGTGTTCGGCTTGTCAAAACAGGTTAAATGTGCGGAAAACCAAAAAGCGGCAACTTATTTATCGGATGCAGCAAAATTGTTGGCTTATCCCGAACGAGTATGGTTGGTTTCGCCAAATAATAAATTAAAAATGGCGGCATCGTCAACAAGCCAATACCGTAAAGCTCGCAAGAAATTGAAAAATTTTAATCAGGCTCTTAATAATGAAGAGTGTTTTTGGGTGAGAAATGAAAAAAGTCTGTATTTGATAAACCAGCAGGTCATTAAAGGGCTTAAGACGGCGCGACGCCAGTTGGAAAATCAAATAAGAGAAGGAAACAACAGTTGGTTTGATACAAAAGCGGATGACGTTTTTTATTTGAACCAGGGCAGATTGTACGCATATATGATTACTTTGAAAAAAATCGGCAGAGATTATAAACAAGTTTTGATGGCGGATAATTTATATCAGGACTGGACTGCGGCGATCAGGGCTTTGCAAAATGGCGCGGAGATTAATCCTGATGTTGTGTTAAACGGAAAAACCAACGGAACGTTCATGGCTAACCATTTGATGAGTTTGGGCTTTTATGCAACAAAAACGGAAAATGTTTTAATGAAGATAAATGCTCGTTTGAAAGAGGAAAGTACAGATGCAAATTGAGATACAGGAATCAATTGATAAAAACATTATGCATTTTTATCCTGAAGGTGGTTTAAATATTGTCGGCAGTAGCGAGTATAGCGATGCAAAATCAATCAGAAAATCTCCGTTGGCAGAAGCTTTGTTTGATGTTGGCGGAATATGCTCGGTTATGATGACACCAGACTGCATTTCAGTAACAAAAAATAACGATGTTTCTTGGGATGTACTGAAACCGCAGATTTTGGCGGAAATTATGGATTTTTTGGCATCAGGTGCAGATGTGGTGCTCGGTGAAGATGAAGCAGATGAGGAAGGTTTGCTTAAGAAAATAGAGGGATTGTTGAACGCCAGAATTCGACCGGCAGTACAAAAAGACGGCGGAGATATAAAACTAAGACGTTTCGAAAACGGTGTTGTGTATGTGGAACTGCAAGGCAAATGCGTAGGATGTCCGTATGCACAAAGAACCTTGAAAGATGGAGTTGAAAAACTCCTTACAACTTATATTCCTGAAGTAAAAGCGGTGGAAAAATATGAGGAATAATTTTATAAAGAGTCTGATTGTTGTTATGTGTTTGTGCGCTTTTGGCGTACAGGCGGCAGACAAGTTAAAGATGGAATTGCAATCGGACGGAATGTATATAGACAACGTTAATGTCGAGATTTTGCAAAGAATATATGATGATTTCGGCTATACAGATTTTGTAACAAACGATCGGGCTATTCCCTCGATTTTTTTGGAAAGTATGCCCGAGGATTTTGATAAAATAAAAAATAAAAACATTCGCAATCGCCTGTTTATAAGAATAATGGCTCCGCTGGTTTTGAAAGTTAACGAAGAAATTATACTGGAGCGCGGAAAAGTTATTAAATTAAAACAAGATGTTGAAGAAAAAGGCAAGTTGTCGCCGGAACAGAAAAAAGAGCTTGAGGCATTGGCGAAAAAATATGACGTTTTTACAAGAATGGAAGGAAAAGAGCGGTCTGATATTTTAATTAGAGGGCTTTTGTTAAAAGTTGACCAAATTGCCCCGGCATTACTGATTGCGGCGGCTGTTGCCGAAAGCAACTGGGGAACCGCTTATGAGGTAAAACAGGGCAATGCGCTTTATAAGTTGAAAGATTGGTTTACCAATAAAGGAATAAAACCACTGGGTGAAGATGATGACTCTTATCGCATAAGGGCATATCCGAATTTGTTGTCGGCAATCAGAGATTATGCTCTGAAATTGAACAGCGATGTTAATTTCCAACATATGTGGGTGGCAAGAGCGCAGTTGAGGGATCATAATCAAACATTAAAAGGTAGGACAACGGTAAACGGTATGGTTTTGGGTTCTCCGTTGGAAAATTATGCCGGATTGCTTAATTATATTTTGACGTTTTATGACTTGGTTAATATTGATGAAACACACTTGAAAAACGTGTCGTTTGCAGAGGATTAAAAATGTTGGAAGTTGTGCCTATTTTGTGCCGAGCCGGGCAGATGGATAATTATGCATATCTACTGATTGATAAAAATACAGGCATTTCAGCTGTTTTGGATGCTTCAGAGGCGGAGCCGATAATTAATGAATGCGAAAAAAGAGGTGTAAAGCCGCAATTTTTGCTGAATACACATCACCATTTTGACCATGTTGAGGGAAATGCAGAGCTGAGAGAAAGGTTCGGAAGTAAAATTGTCGGAAACGCTAAGGACCAGGATAGAATTGAAAATATGGAGATTGCTCTTAATGACGGCGAGATTTTTAAAATCGGGAATAGTGAAGCGCATATTATAAGTGCCGATGGGCATACGATCGGGCATATTTTGTGGTATTTTCCCGCGGATAAAATTTTGTTTACGGGGGATACGTTGTTCAATTTGAGTATCGGCGGGTTGTTTGAAGGAACTCCCGAGCAAATGTGGAACAGTTTGCAAAAAATAAAAAATTTGCCTGATGATGTACTTTTTTATCCGGGGCACGAATATACAGTCTACGGAATGGCAAATTTGGAAGGTGAATCGGGGATGAAATATGCCGAATGCGCAAAAAAAAGATTGTCGGCTGGTCTTCCTGCCGGACCATTTTCTTTGAGGGACGAAAAAGAGTGCAATCCCTATTTGAAAATTGAAAATATGCAAGATTTTTGCCGATTGTTTTATTGATTTTAAGCATTTTTTAGTCTTTGCCATATAGAGTTATGGTGTAGAACTCTTTAGGCAACGCATATGATATGGATTTTTGCAAGTTTTGTTTTTGGCGGGTTGGTGCCTTATATGGCGCGCAGGTTCGCAAAGTTTATGCCGGCAACACCGGCGTATGCCTTGTATCGGTTGATTAAGCCAAACAAACACACCTGTAGAGAAAATGAAAAATACAGACAATTGAAAAAGAAATACATGCTCCGTAGTTTGCTCTATGCTTTTATGTCTGCAGGAGTATCGGCAGTAGTGGTTTATAAATTCGGAGTGCTTAGCCAGGCTTGGTGGATCGGTTTTGTTTGGGCTTTGATCTTGATGGCAGAAATAGATTTCAGAATGTTTTTATTGCCTGATATTTTGACGGTTCCGCTGTTAATTTGCGGTTTTGTTTTTGCGACAACGTTTAATCCGAATGTTAGTGCTTTTGAAAGCGCAACAGCCGCCTTGCTCGGATATTTTATCCCGGTTTTGGCTACGGTTTTAATGCTGTGGAAGAATAAAGAGGCTTTTGGCGGAGGCGATATTAAGTTGTTGTCGGCAATCGGAGCCTGGATAGGTGTTGAGGGGCTGTTGTATACGATATTGATGTCATGTGTGATTTTTGGTATTTGTATGTTTATAAAGCGTCAGAGGACAGGTGCGTACGGACCAGCTTTGGCTATGGCTGCAATTATATATTTGTTGATTTTAATCTAAAAATTGGGGACAAACAAAATGGTAGATATTGTTGAAGAGAGAAAAAAAGCCAAACAGGTAGTTGAGAGTAATAATTTTGACTACCTTATTATGTCTGTAATCTGCTTAGATGCGGTCGTTCTCGGTATGCTGACAATCGGCTTTTACGGTATTGAATTTGTTAAGACGATGTTTTTACTTGATCGTCTGTGCATGGCTATTTTTATTGTTGAAATGTTGTTAAAAATGTATGCGTATGGTCCGAAATTTTTCAAGTCAGGTTGGAATGTATTTGATTTGACAATTATCACTGTGTCATCGCTACCGGGAAGCAGTTATTTGATTATATTAAGAACATTCAGATTGTTCAGACTGTTAAAATATGTTGATCGGTTCAGACGGTTGAAGAACATTGTTAATATTATGCTCTTGATTTTGCCGAATTTTGCAGCGATGTGTGCAATTATGAGCGTGATTATTTATGTGTTCGGAGTTATGGGTGTTGTGTTGTTCGGAGATTCGATAAGCGCGTTTAATGACTTGGGTGCTTCGGTGTTTACGCTTTTGCAAACGTTTACTCTTGACGGGTGGGCATCAACGATTGCAAGACCGGTTATGCGGGTCTATCCGTATGCATGGGTATTTTTTATCAGTTTTGTGATGTTGTCATTATGGTTGGTGGTCAGCTTTGTTTTGAGCGTTGTGGCAATGATGGTCAAGAGAGAATTTAATGTAAAATCACGACTGTAAAATACAATTTGTGAAAAAATACCGGAATGTTCCGGTATTTTTTTTTGTGTAAAAACTTGACTTTGGAAAAAACAATCACTAACTAAAGTATAGCAAAATTTTATAGGAGTTTAAAGGCTATGAATATCAGACCATTATATGACAGAGTGTTGATAAAAAGACTTGAAGAAGTTAATAAAACTGCCGGTGGAATTATTATTCCGGATACTGCTAAAGAAAAGCCTTCAGAGGGAATCGTCGAAGCAGTGGGAACCGGAGCCAGAACCGAAGACGGGAAAATTATTCCGATGACGGTTAAAGTCGGTGATCACGTACTGTTTGCTAAATGGGGCGGTACAGAAGTTAAAATCAATGGTGAAGAAAGACTGATTGTGAAAGAGTCTGATTTGTTGGGTATTGTTGAGTAAATTAAGAGGAAAAAACAATGGCTGTTAAAGATATTAAATTTGGTAATGATGCTCGTAGCAAAATGCTGAACGGCGTTACTACTTTGGCAAAGACTGTAAAAGTTACTTTAGGACCTAAGGGGCGCAATGTGATTTTGGATAAGTCCTACGGAGCTCCGAAAATTACGAAAGACGGCGTTTCGGTTGCTAAAGAGATTGAGCTTGCCGACAAGTTCGAGAACATGGGTGCACAGTTGGTTAAAGAAGTTGCACAAAAAACCGCCGACAAAGCCGGTGATGGTACAACTACAGCAACGGTTTTAGCAGAAGCAATCATTAAAGAAGGCTGTAAAGCTGTTGCCGCCGGAATGAATCCAATGGACTTGAAACGCGGTATCGATTTGGCAGTTGATGCGGTGGTTGAAGATGTTAAATCTCGTTCTAAACCGATTAAAACTTCAGAAGAAATTGCTCAAGTAGGAACAATTTCAGCTAACGGCGACCGTACTATCGGTGAATATTTGGCTCAGGCTATGGAAAAAGTCGGCAATGAGGGTGTTATTACCGTTGAAGATGCCAAAGGCTTGGAAACAGAATTGGAAGTTGTTGAAGGCATGCAGTTTGACCGTGGTTATTTATCACCGTATTTTGTAACTAATCCCGAAAAAATGAATTGCGAATATGATAACCCGTATATTTTGCTCTATGACAAGAAATTGAGCAATTTGCAACCGTTAGTTCCGGTTTTGGAGGCTATTGTACAGTCTGCACGTCCGTTGTTGATTGTGGCTGAAGATATTGAAGGTGAGGCTTTGGCTACTTTGGTTGTTAACCGTATTCGCGGCGGTCTTAAAGTTTGTGCCGTTAAGGCGCCTGGCTTTGGCGATAGAAGAAAAGCAATGCTTGAAGATATTGCTATTTTGACCGGCGGTCAAGTTATTTCCGAAGATTTGGGTATGAAACTTGAGAATGTAACGCTGGATATGTTAGGTAGCGCAAAGAAAGTTGAAATTACTAAAGATGATACAACAATTATTGACGGTGATGGCGTAAAAGATCTGATTAAGGCTCGTGTCGAGCAAATTAAAAAACAGATTGAAGACACTTCTTCTGATTATGACCGTGAAAAATTGCAAGAACGTTTGGCAAAACTTTCCGGCGGTGTCGCAGTTATTAAGGTTGGCGGCTCATCAGAGGTTGAAGTTAAGGAAAAGAAAGACCGCATTGATGACGCTTTGCATGCTACTCGCGCTGCAGTTAAAGAAGGTGTTGTTGCCGGCGGTGGTGTCGCATTGTTGTATGCTACCCGCGCTCTTGATAAGGTTAATCCTGAAAACCAAGACCAAAAGGTCGGTGTTGATATTATTCGCAAGGCTATTCAGGCTCCAATACGTCAAATTGCCGAAAATGCCGGTGTTGACGGGGCAGTAGTTGCCGGAAAATTGTTGGAGAGCAAAGATGCCAACTATGGGTATAATGCTCAGAGCGGTGAATATGTGGATATGGTAAAATCAGGTATTATCGATCCGACTAAAGTGGTTCGTACTGCTTTGCAGGATGCAGCCTCGGTTGGCGGTTTGTTGATTACAACCGAATCCATGGTAACAGAAGCTCCGAAAAAAGAATGCCATTGCGGTGAAGATCACGCGGCAATGGGTCCGGGCGGTATGGGCTTCTAATTATTAAAATAATAAAACAAAAAACCGTTGCATATAAAGCAACGGTTTTTTGTTTCAGATAATGTCAATGACTCTTCGCGAAGAAGTGCGATTGTCATGAAGGAATTCTTGTAACTTTTGGTTTGAAAAATCATAACTGTAGTAGCCATCATTCATACGATGGGGACTTTTGTAAAAATCTTCAACCCGATAGTTATAGAATCCGGCAGGTTTTAACTCCAGTAAATCATAGGGAGTGATGTAACCACAATAAATCGCACTTTGCACCCATTCTCTTTTTAGCAGTCCTTTTGCCACCTTGCCGGCTGATTTTGTAAATTCGGTCATTCGGCGAGAGCATTCAAAAGGTGTAACACCGTTGTTTAGGGCTTGCAAAAAATCACTGTTTTTAAAGTTTCCGGGACCGATGTTGTATACAAACATACTGGTTCCAATAATTTCTTGCCTGGTCAGCGGTCGTTTTACATACTGGTCAATGTAGGGAAAAACGTGCTTGCGTAAATGTGCACGCACACATTTTTGTGCAGAGAGCATGTCAATCGTTTCGTTGCTTTTAACGCGGGTGCCGTCGGTGTAAATTGTTGATCCATATCCGATTGTCCAGCGTTTTCCGCAAAAGTACGAAGTCGATTTGTAGTCTTCGACGTAGGCAAGGCAAATAATGAGCTCGTCTTCAATGCCAAGGTAAAAATCCTCATTTTTGGGGGATATTTCCAGAGGAACGTCATCTTTCCAGTCGTCATATGCCGATTGGTTTTCGTCATCCGGTGTAATCTGGGAAGCCCGAGTAGCAATTTTTTCGCTTACAGGTAAGGGGGCTGCAGATACATCAATAACAGACGGGTCTTTTGAAGGTGAGCGCAGGGCGTAAAGTACGGTAATGATTATGGCCGTAATGTAAAATTTCTTCATAATTATAAATGTTATTGCGGTGATAGTAGCAGATTCGGTGTTTTTTGTCAAATTTTTTCTATAAAAAGTATTAATACAACTTTAGGTGTACGAAAATTTTGTCTGTATACAACTAAAAATAGGTATAGCAATTTGAAAAAATTAATATATTTTTGTTGTCTGAAAAACAAGCGTATAAGGTATGCGATGATAACAAAACGGACATTGCAAAATTTGAATGCTTTAATGATGTTGATGGAAGTTGATAGGTATAGAAGCAAACGCAAGGTTGCTGAAAATATCAATACATCAATTGATACGATTAACAAGTATTTGCGCAATTTGGAGCAAAATCTAGGGGTGCAGTTGGTGGTTAACAGCACTAATGGTTGTAAACTTACAATGTGCGCAAAAAGTATGGTCGAAAAACTCCAAAGTATTACGGATGTTTTAGAACAAATATATACACAGCGTCCCGAAAATAATAAGTGTCGCGGAGAGGTGTCAATATGCATTCCTCTGATTGGAGGAATAGATTTTTTCAGCGACAAGCTGAGTTCGTTTTTTGAGGAAAATCCTGAAATTAAAATTACTTCTTTGGCGAGCGTGGAATCTCCAAAATATGAGGAAACAGGAGCTGATTTAGCAATAGTATCGGATTTTGATGAGACATCAAAGCACTATACATTGTTACAAAGAAAGATGGTTGCGTTCGGGTTGGCAGCTTCACAAAAATATTTACAAAAATACGGCAGACCGGAAAATATGGAAGATTTGCTTAAAAATCACAGAGTGGCTTGCCAACTTGGAAAATTCGGAGCCAACCGTGAATGGAAAGAAGTGTTAAGCAAGGCTCGTCATTATGCTTTTGCATCAAATTCTATTTATGCGGTTAGTGAAGCCGTAAAAAAGGGGTTGGTTATAGGAGTTATGCCGCGTCGTTTATGCAATGATAATTTGGTATGGTTTGATGATTTTAATTTTGATTATAAGGTCAACCTTTGTCTGATTGCTAATAACAGCACCAAAAATTTATCGCGTGTTAAGGCTGTTGCCGCTTATTATCAGAGCATTATTAACAATATATAGTTTAAAGCTCTCGGTACGCGGTTTTATCAAAAAATGCTTGCAAAATTTGTCATTTGATTTAAATAAGTACTAGCCGTGTAGGGATGAGTGGCAGAGCGGCTGAATGCGCGCGATTCGAAATCGTGTTTACGGTAATCCCGTAACGGGGGTTCAAATCCCTCCTCATCCGCCATTATGCATACCGCCTGTTTTAGGGCGGTTTTTTATGCGAATTTATTCTTCTTCTTCAGATGTTTTTAATTTTTCGAGGCTTTGATAGGCTTTATCTATATCGGATTTTATTTGTTTTACCTGTGTGGTCATGCCGGCGTTTTCATATATATAAAGAGCATCATGGAAACTTGATAAAGCTTCTTGAATGAGAGGAATATCGTCTTGGAGACGACCGAGAAAATATTCAATATTGCCGATTTTTTCCTGAATTTGCGCCCATGATTTCGGATCATTTTTTTCGGTAATGATTTTTTGTTGGTTTTTATATGCGCGAATCGATAATTCACATATTTCACGACTTTGAGTGAGGTGTCCGAGGTTGTGCAACAAATAACCCAAACGCCCCTGAATTTGTCCCCAGAAATCGGGGAATAAAATTTGGGTATATACTTTTTCGGCTTCACGGAGTTGAAAAACCGCATCACGAAGCGCCTGAATGTCTTCGGTCTGTTTCCAGTAACTTACGTAAAGCTCGGAAAGTTTATAACAAACATAACCGTAGTCGTATGGATAAGTGTATTTGCTCAGATATTTTTGAGTGTTTTGATAATTCTTGATTGCCGGTTTAAAGTATGAGGTAGGGTGGTTGGCAATATAGCGGGTAGCACAATCGTATAGTTGCCCCAAGTGATAATAAATGCAACCGATGTGAGTAGGTTGTAAAATTTTGCCCTGAAATTTGAGAGCATCTTCAAAAATATTACGAATGATTTTGAGGTCGCCGTCATATGAACTGTCATAAGCTAAACTCAGATAGATGATGCCGACAAAATTGAGTACGTATGGCAAGTATTCTTCAGTCAAAGTTTGAGAAGAGTCAATTTTTGAAAGCTGATGTACAACTTTGCGGAGCAAGTACTTTTTATAAATCTGATATTCTCGAGAAGGGTTGTTGACGGTACTTAATACTGCACCATACAACAACAAAAGCAATTCGGCAGGAATTTTACTGTCGGGACTGTCAACGACTGATGATGGAATGTAAAAGCTATCCATTAAAGAGATGAAAGCATTGCCATTGTTGTCATATTGAGCATTGTTTTGAAAGTTTAAGCGAATTTTGTCGTTGTCGCGATATCCCCAGATAATGACGTCAGACTGTGTGCGTTTTAATATTGATTGTCCGGTGTCAATTAAGTCAAAAATATTGCGGCTTTCAAGGTTGAGAAAGGAGTGGTCAAAGTTTTCCAGGTATGCCTCGGTTCGTAATCCTTCGCAGGAAGCAAGCGCGTCAGACAAATTCGGAGCACCGCAATTACTTATGTTGTCGTAAAAATCAGCCACAACAATTTTGAAAACAGGTCCCGAAACGGGGATGCCCGCAGAAGTTGCGGTGTCTGATCGGGTGTCTGATGTTTTATGCCAAAATTTCCAGGTCATTATTGCTCGTCATCTCCGTGAATATATTGTTTTATGTCATTAACACGGTCTTGCAGATCTTCCAAGACTTTTCGGTTGATTTCGGAAATACTTTGTTGTTGTTGGTCAAGATTGCGAAAACGGTATAAAAACCAAACAGTTATGATTGCGGTTGCCGAAAGCAACGAATATTGATGAGCAGATAGCGTTTGGAATACGCCGAAGAAGATTAAAAGCAATTGAATTCGGCATGAAAATGATGCTGCCGTTGAAGGAGTTAAACCTTTTTGTAAGGCTTGTCGGCAAGAGGTGTTATTGAGCAAATTGCGGTATTGAGGGATAAATGTAAACAGCAATATGCTGGCATATGCAAAATCAATAAGCAAATACATTGAAAAAATAATGACACAGCTGGTGGCGTTTTCATAAACCGTCCATGAAATCGGAGCAAAGAGTAAAAAGCCTAAACAAATTATGTCATTTTTACTTAATTGAATACGAGACGGGTACCAGTTGAAAATTATAAGTGCAAAGTATGCAACTGCAAAATATGCTGAAAGCATACCCAAAAAAAGAGGGATTGCATTAATAAAACCAAGTACGGCAATGCCGGTGCTGATGGTAAAGGCCTGTATGGCAGACGTAGCTTCACAGGTGTTTGAATAAGTAAAAAGCCAGCAAAAGGCTGTCCAGACTACGGCAATCAGCAAGCGGTTGCAAATAAGCGGTAAAGGTGATATTGCAACAATAATTTCTTGCGGAATTAGGCAAGAACAGGCTAAAGCTCCGCATGCTACCGCCAAATAAGCTGACTTATAAAGTTTTTTGGTGTGAATAATTAAGTAAATAAGTGCCGCGGCAACAAATGGGGAGATAAGCTCACCTATGGTCATTGAGGTTAAAAATTGGTTTTCATCATAAAACAAAAAATAGGATAATAGCGATGCAGTGGCAACGGTTAAACAAAAAGGCATAAAAGGGGTTTGTTTAAATAAAGAGCCATCTTGATTGGCGGCAAAGTTATATATAACAGCCGGAACTATAAAACATACAAAAGTGATAAATAAATTTATGAAAAAAGTGCCGTTTATCATCAATTCTCTCTCTTATTTTTGAGCTTATATCCTTTATAATATTAAACAATCCTTTCTTCAACCACAATGTTTATGTCAGTGCGGTGTTGTAGAGTTTTTTCAATAATTTGTAGGTTTGCGGGATGTTAATTTCTTGTGCAATTGCGGTTTTTGTAATCAAGGAGGTTAGAAAATCGAAGTCATTTTTACCACCGTCAATGATTGATTTATGTAACGGGTAGATATAGTTAGCAGGGGTGCCGTAGATTTTTTTCATTATGCCGGAGCGGTCGGGAGTTATGCCGTCAGAGGAGGCCATTACGCAGAATTCATCAACCAGTGAGTGTAGAATTTGTGTGTTATTTTTGTCTTTTAATAAAACTGATATTTTGTTGTTTTCGGCCGCGCTCCAGATTGAACAGATTGCGTAAGGAATTATGTAATTCCAAAAATCGGAAAGCCGGTTTTGACCTTGTGTGATGTGCAATTCAGCAGAGGCAAAAGTTTCCAATATTTCAGGGGATATTTCCGGCTGTGTGTGTGAATAAATGCTGATATCAGGGGTTCTGCCTTCCAACGATATGCTGTTTTTGCGCGAAATGATATAACCGTCAAAAAAAGCAGAATAAAGATTGTTTGAGATAATCGGTAATAAGTATGACATATCTTTGAACGGAGTAAAACAAAGTACCGGCGCATCTTTTATTTTTAAAGGTGAAAGAGCAGTAACGGCTGTATTGAATTGGTTGGGAAAAGATGTGATTATGACAAGTCCGGCATTTTTTTGCATAGATAGTTCTGCATTAAGATGACAATGTCGATTAGTGAGTTTACGGTCATCTTTTATTGTGATTTCAATTGCATTAGGGATGGTTTGGGTAAATGTCCGATCAAGCAACATTACTATTTCGTGTCCGGCAGATTGGAGTTGATAGCCGAGATAGTATGCTAAAGGGTTGTTACCGACGATATAAATTGGGTTTATCATATCTTATTCCTTTTGCAATTTGGCAATGAAGAAACCGTCCATGCCTCCGTCGGAACCGAGGATAGAAGGTAAGCAACGAACAAAGCCTTCCGGCGTTATAATTTCGGGCAAAATATTGTTGCCGAACAGAAAAGATGGGGATACAGGCACAATTTTAAAGTCGGGGTGGGCGGTAATAAAGTCTGCAATTTGTTTTTCGCCTTCGGCTTTGGCTAAAGAACATACCGAATAAAGCAGCGTACCTCCTTTTTTGATGTGAGGAATGACGGCTTCAAGCAGTTGTTTTTGCATGACAACACTTTGGACAACATCATCAATGGTTTTGGTATGAACAATTTCAGGGTGTCGACGTAATGTCCCGGTAGCAGAACAAGGGGCATCAAGTAGGATAACATCAAATGTTTCGGCAGTATTTTGCAAGTAAGTTACAGCCTCGGAACAAATAATGTTTTTTGCCTTAAAATTAAGGCGGTTAAGGTTTTCTTTTAGTGTTTGCAATCTGTTTTCAGAAATATCAACTGCGGTTACCAGTGCTCCGGCGTTAATCAGTTGTGCAGTTTTTCCGCCCGGAGCGGCACAGAGATCGAGAACGTTTTTTTCTTGAATATTACCAAGAGCCTTTACGGCAAGCGATGACGCAAAATCTTGTACCCACCATGCTCCGTCGGTATATCCCTTAAGTGAAGAAATTGTTCCGGCAGAATAAATCCTGACAGAATTGTTAGGCATGAGTTTTCCGCTTAATGTTTCGGCCCATTGTTCGGGGTTCAATTTTACGGTTATATCAAGGGGCGGCTCGAGAGCAGCATATTTTTCGATTGCGGCAATTTGTTTAACGGTGTAGTCGTTTTGTAAAATGCGGCGGAAATTTTTGCTGAAAAAAGGGATATTAGAGGCGGAAAGAATCGACTCTTTATCTTGGCAGATTTTGCGTAAAACGGCGTTTACAAAGCCTCCCATATATTTGTTGCCGAGTTTTTTGGCGATATCAACATAACTGCTGACAACTGCGTATTCCGGAGTATTAAGCCAAAGAATTTCGGTTGCTCCCAAAATAAGAGCGATATGCTCAATGGTGAGTTTTTGCGACAGCTGTTTTGAAGAATATCTTCCGATAACTTTTTTGAGAAAAGTTTGTTTGCGAAGAGCAGTAAAAATCAGCTTTTTGGCAAAGGCATGCTCTTGCGGGTCGGAAATTGTATCGAATCGAGAATCAATATTTCCGGAGAGAACTGTTTGGTAGATTTGTGTGGATAATGTTCGGATATTCAACTTTGCAACCTCTTGCCCAAAAAACGTTTGTCGGTGCATAGTTTATGCAAATATTGAGAGAATGACAAGTGAGAAAATAATTTAACACTATTGTATTTTTGTTGAAAATAATATACTCTGACCCGCAGATGTTTGTAAAAATAAGAAAATATGGATAAGAAAGGCTTTTTTATGTGTGATGCTAATGCTCGCCACAATGGCAAAAGTTTTGAAGAGTGGCAAAAAGAATGGGAGATTGAGGACAGATATAACTTCCGCACAATTGAAGGGAAATGGCAAAAAATCTGGGAAGATGAAAAAGTTTACCACGTAGATATTGATAAAAACAAAGAAAAATTTTATGTGTTGGTGGAGTTTCCTTATCCGTCAGGTGCAGGGTTGCATGTAGGACATCCCCGTTCTTATACGGCTCTTGATGTGGTTGCGCGTAAAAAAAGAATGCAGGGGTTCAATGTTTTGTATCCGATGGGGTTTGATGCGTTCGGGTTGCCTGCGGAAAATTATGCAATTAAGACCGGGGTGCATCCGGCGGTATCAACAAAAGCAAATATTGCTAATTTTACAAGACAACTGAAATCGCTGGGTTTCAGTTTTGACTGGGACAGATGTATAACTACTTGTGATCCGGAATATTATAAATGGACACAGTGGATGTTTATTCAATTTTGGAAACACGGTTTGGCTTATAAAGACAAAATGGCAATAAACTGGTGTCCGTCTTGTAAAGTAGGTTTGGCAAACGAAGAAGTTGTTAACGGTCATTGCGAACGTTGCGGCGCAGAAGTTGTTCGTCGAGATAAAGAACAATGGATGTTAGCAATTACAAAGTATGCAGACAGGTTGATTGATGATATTGAAACGGTTGATTTTATTGACCGTGTTAAGTCAACACAGGTTAATTGGATCGGACGTTCGGAGGGTGCAGAGCTGGAGTTTGAGCTGACTGATAATAGTGGCAATAACTTGGGCAGAAAAATGGTGGTTTATACTACACGTCCGGATACGACTTTTGGTGTAACCTATTGTGTTATGGCGCCGGAACATCAGTTTGTACAGGAGCTGACGGATAAGTTTGAAAATGCTGATGAAGTTAAAAATTATGTTGATGCAACCGCAAAAAAATCCGAACTGCAACGTACTGCCGATACAACCAAGACCGGTGTTGAACTTAAAGGTATTAAGGCACGAAATCCGTATAATGGAAAACTAATCCCGGTGTTTATTTCCGACTATGTATTAACCGGGTACGGAACCGGTGCAATTATGGCGGTTCCGGCACATGATCAGCGTGATTATGATTTTGCAAAAGTCTTTGATTTGCCGATAATTCAAGTTTTGGAAGGCGGAGATATTTCAAAACAAGCCTGGGAAGAAGACGGTATTCATATTAATTCTGAATTTTTGAACGGAATGAACAAAGAAGACGGAATGCGAGCGGCTATTGATTATGCGGTTAAGAACGGTTTCGGTCATGCAAAAGTCAATTTCAAGTTGCGTGATTGGGTGTTTTCTCGTCAACGTTATTGGGGGGAACCTATACCGATGGTTTATTGTGAACATTGCGGTTGGCAACCTATACCGGAAGATCAGTTGCCGCTGACTTTGCCCGATGTTCCTGATTATCGCCCGAATGATAACGGAGATTCTCCTTTGGCAAATGCAACCGAGTGGGTTAATACGACCTGTCCGAAGTGTGGCGGTCATGCAAAGCGTGAAACTGATGTTATGCCAAACTGGGCGGGGTCATCTTGGTATTTTTTGCGTTATTGTGATCCTCACAATTCAAAAGAATTTGCGTCAAAAGAAGCGCTCGAATATTGGATGAATGTTGACTGGTATAACGGTGGTATGGAACATACCACGTTGCACTTGTTATACTCTCGTTTTTGGCACAAGTTTTTGTATGACTGCGGATATGTTCCGACAAAAGAGCCTTATAACAGACGTACGTCCCACGGCATGATTTTGGCTGCTGATGGCGAAAAGATGTCCAAGTCTCGCGGTAACGTTGTGAATCCGGATGATATTGTAAACAATTACGGGGCTGATACTTTCCGTTTATATGAAATGTTTATCGGTCCGTTTGATCAGGTGGCAATGTGGTCAGAAGAAAGCCTGATGGGCGTTTATCGTTTTGTCGGCAAAATCTATGGTTTGTTTAAAAAAGTCGGTAAAATTGAACCTAAAGATGCTGATTTGCGAGCTATGCATAAGTGCATATTAGAGGTTACCGAGAGAATTGACGGGATGAGATTTAATACCGCAGTTTCGTCTTTGATGACGTACGTGAACTATTTGGTCGGAATGGATACTATTCCGCAGGCGATGTATGAGACTTTGATGAAATTGCTTTCTCCGTTTGCTCCGCATCTGAGTGAAGAAATGTGGGCTCGTATGGGCAAGGAAACACTGGTGTTGAATGAGTCATGGCCACAAGGAGATGCCAAATTGGCAGAAGACAATGTGGTTACATTGGCTGTTCAAATTTGCGGTAAAATGCGCGGTACTATTGAGATGCCTAAAGATGCACCGCAGGCAGAGGTTGAGCAGAAGGCGTTGGCTTTGGAAAATGTAGCGCGCCAATTAGAGGGCCGACAGGTCAAAAAGATAATTGTTGTACCAAACAGGATTGTGAACATTGTTGCATAAAAGATACATATTACTGCTTTTGCTGCTGGTTGCAGCTTGTGGTTTTGAGCCTCTCTATGTTGAGAAAAAACATGATAATTTGTGGTATTTTGACGGAGAGTTTGATACCTCTATTTCGCAAGAAATGGCAAAAGTTAAGGTGGAACCGATAAGCGATCGTTTCGGTCAGCTTTTGCGTAATAACCTTATTGATCTATTGTCGCCTAAGGGACAACCCAAAAAACCGAAGTATCGTCTGTTCGTAAAGTTAGCAGGTAAGACTGAAACCAATCAGGCTTTGCGTTCGGATATTACCGCAACCCGTAAAATGGTTAAATATCATGTTACTTATTACATGATGTCAGGTACGGAAAAATTGCTCAGCGGTGATAGTGTGGCATATTCAAGTTATGATATTTTAGCGAATCCGTATTCAACAACTATGGCGAAGAAAAAAGGTGATCAAGATGCGGTTACGACTATCGCCAATGATATATCGTTACGTCTGGGAGCATATTTTCACAGTGTAGCCACGAATCGGGAAGAAATGAATGATTTTTAAGTCTGGGCAAGTCGAAAGTTATATCAAAAAACCGGATAGCAGAATAAAGGCGTTTCTGGTTTTTGGTAATAACGACGGTTTGGTTTTAGACACAGCTAAAAAAATAGCGCGGTCTATATGCCCTGATTTGGACGATGCTTTTCAAGTCGCGGAGTTGTCTGGGGAAGATGTTGCGGCAGATTTTGGAAAATTGTACGGTGAGTATAACGGTCAGTCATTAATGGGCGGACGGCGTGTGATTATGGTGCGCGATGCCGGTAATCAAATTAGCAAAGAGTTGCGAAAGATGCTTGATGACAGCAATTCTGAAAACTTGCTGATTTTGTACGCAAATGATTTAAATAAAAAATCATCATTGGTAAAATTAGCAGAGGGCAGTGATGATATTGCTTGTGTCGGATGTTATGAAGACAAGGACGAAGATATTTATAATGCTCTGAAAACCATGGGTTTGACTTTTGATCCAACGGCGCTGCGGATGCTCTATGCAAGGTTGTCCGGCGATCGAATGATAAATTTGGCAGAGTTGGATAAACTGAAAATATATATGGGAGATGCCAAAACCGTAACGGCTGATATTGTTGATAAGGTAATCAGCGATCAGTCAGATTCAAGTACAGATGATATTTGTTATGCGGCGATGGGAGGCAACAGGGCCAAGGCGGAGAGTTTATATCAAAAATATGTAAATGAGGGAAATGAACCTGTTTCGGTGGTGAGAGCTTTGGTTTACCATGTTTTAAAACTGTTGACCTGTCAGGCTGTTATGGAGCGAAAGGCCGGTGTTGATGCGGCAGTAAAACAGTTGGTTCCGCCGATTATTTTTTATCGAGTTGATGCCTTCAAGGAACAATTGAGATTGTGGAACAGAGATAAGTTATTGCGTGTGCTTGGTTTGTTGTATGAAGCAGAAAAGGATTGTAAAACTACGGGTATGCCGACGGAAGAAATTGTCAGCATGACACTGATGAAAGTGGCCGGAGCGGCAAGACGGTAAATGTATAGTGAGAAGTTTCAAAAATTTATTGAAATGTGGCAAAAAGATTTTGCATTTGAGCGCAGTCTTGATGAAAAACTTTGTTTGGATAAAGACGGAAATCCAATTCCGTGGTATACATATCCGGCAATAGAATATTTGGCACAATTTGATTATACCGATAAAAAGATTTTTGAGTTTGGGTGCGGTTATTCTTCGGCTTTTTGGGCAGAAAGAGCTAAGAGCGTTGTAAGTATTGAAGATAAGACCGAGTGGTTTGAAAAATGGTGTAAAGAGTTTGATTATGAAAATTTGGATATTCGTTGGCGTGATGAGGGAGAAGGGTATGAAAACGCCATTTTTGAAGATGGTAAAAAATATGATGTAATTGTGGTTGACGGTAAGAGAAGAGAAAAATGTGCAGAAGCTGCGGTTAAAGCTCTAGCTGATGGTGGAATGATTATTTTGGATGATAGCGACCGTATTAATACCAGTGAAGAATATCGTAAAGCTGTTGCGGAGTTGAAAAAAGCCGGGTTACTGCAAGTTGATTTTTACGGTTTTTGTCCGATGAATTGTTATACGAAAACAACATCTCTGTTTTTGAGCAGAAAATTTGATTTTACGTCAAAGCATGATGTGCAACCGATTAACGGGTGGGGAAATTTGTGGTCGATGGAACGCAAAGAACGGAAAAAATTTTATAAATCAACGGAAAAATAAAAAAAAACCTCTCACTTGGAGAGGTTTTTTGTAATTGGAGCGGGTGAAGGGATTTGAACCCTCGACATCGACCTTGGCAAGGTCGCGCTCTACCCCTGAGCTACGCCCGCATCGGTAGAACGGATTATTTAATAACATATAAGAAAAATTTTGCAAGTACTTTTTTTGTTTTTTTGCATTTTGTAAAAAAACACCCTCCAATGCGGAGGGTGTTAAAGCATGAGAGAAAAACTCTTTTTTATTCCGATTTAGCCTTATACATCGGACGTGATGTATAGTGAGTATGTAACAAATGGTGTGCTTTTTCACCGCCGGGTGTTCCGATATATTCATCATACAGGGTCTTAATGGACTTGTTATGGTGAGAAACACGGTTGGCGGCTTTTTCATCTTCAGTAAACAAGCCGTTGGCTCTCTGCTGACGAATGGCATCGGTAATGCCATAAGGTTTGGCATATTCATCGCCGATGACTCTCGGCTGTCCGCCACCTGCAACACAGCCACCACGGCAGGCCATAACTTCAACAAAGTGATATGGAAGTTCTTCGCCATTAGCTTTGGCTTCACGAATACGGTTTAAAATCTTTTCAACATTGCCGACACCGTGAGCAACGGCAATTCGGACTTCAGCTCCATTGATAGTAACTTTGGTTTCTTTGACACCTTCAAGTCCTTCAATGTCTTTAAATTCAGGCTGTGCCAGTTCTTGTCCGGTAATGTAAAAATAAGCGGTACGCAAAGCCGCGGTCATAACGCCGCCGGTTGTGCCGAAGATGGTGGCAGCACCGGAGTATTCTCCCAGCGGGCTGTCGGCTTGTTCTTCAGTAATATTGCGGAAGTCAATGCCGGCTTGCTTGATCATCTTGGCCAGCTCACGGGTGGTGATGGAAACATCAACGTCTTGATAGCCGGAAGACTTCATGTCCTCGCTGCGAGAAATTTCCCATTTTTTAGCGGTACACGGCATTACCGAAACGACTCTGATTTTGGCAGGATCAATACCGGCTTTGTCAGCAAAATAAGTTTTAGCCATAGCACCGACCATCTCGTGAGGAGATTTACAGGTTGAGAAGTTCGGAATCATGTCAGAATTGAATTTTTCCAACATATCAACCCATGCCGGGCAGCAAGATGTAAACATCGGTAAACTTTCCGGTTCTTTGGTAAAGCGACGAACAAACTCGGTGGCTTCTTCAATGATGGTTAAGTCAGCACCGAAGTTGGTGTCAAATACTTTGTCAAACCCCATGCGGCGAAGTGCTGCATAAGTTTTGCCGGTAAGGTTGGCGCCAAATTCAAAGCCGAATTCTTCACCAATGGCAACACGTACTGCCGGTGCAATCTGAACAATGGTGTATAAATCAGGATTGCGGAGCATTTCCCAAACTTTGGCGGTGTCATCATATTCTACAATAGCGCCGGTTGGGCAATGGGCAGAGCATTGACCGCATTTGATGCAAGGGCTGTCGGCAAGATTTATGCCGTTGGCCGGAGTAATGCGGGTGGCTAAACCACGGTGCAGGTAACTCAAAGCCCAGACATTTTGCTGGTTTTGACATACTTCAACACAACGTCCGCACAATATGCATTTTGAATTGTCAAAAACAACCGCTTTAGTTGAATCATCAATATCATAGCGTTTGGTCAAATTGGTCAGAGGTGTATCAGTGATATTGAATGTATTTGCCATTTCTTGCAATTCACAAGCTCCTGAGCGAGCACATGATAAGCAAGAATTGGGGTGGTTGCTCAATATGAGTTTAAGAACCATGCGTCTTGTTTCAAAAAGCTCGGCATCGGTGGTGATGACTTCCATACCTTCAGAAACAGGAGTGCAACATGAACGCAAAATGCGTCCGTTAATACGAACAATACACATTCCGCAACCGGCTGACGGATTGACGTCAGGGTGGTTGCAGAGGGTCGGAATTTCAATTTGAGCACTGCGGGCTGCATCTAAAACAGAGGTGCCGGCAGGAACTTCAACTTCGTGATTGTCAATTTTTAAATTTACCATATTTGTAGCTCCTCTATTTTATTTTGCAACTTTTGCTTCGTACTCTTCACCGAAGAAACGCAAGGTAGAAAGTACGGGGTTAGGTGCTGTTTGTCCCAAACCGCATAATGATGCTTTTTGCATGGCAGTCGCAATTTGGCGCAGCAGGTTTATGTCTTCTTTTGTTCCGCGACCTTTGCTGATTTTTTCAAGCAAGAGCAGCATTTGCTTGCCACCGATACGACAAGGTGCGCATTTTCCGCAGGATTCATCGACGGTAAAGTCAAGGTAGAATTTGGCCAAGTCGACCATGTCCGAACTGTCGTCAATAACAATCATACCGCCGGAACCCATAATTGAGCCGACTTTTTTGAGCTCATCATAGCACAGAGGTAGGTTGATGTATTCAGTAGGGATAACACCCCCGGAAGGACCGCCGGTTTGAACAGCTTTAAGCTTTTTGCCATTGGGAACACCGCCACCGATTTCGTTAACGATTTCGTTGATGGTGGTACCCATCGGAACCTCAATAAGCCCGGAGTGTTCAACTTGTCCGGTCAAAGCAAAAACTTTTGTACCCTTTGAGGTTGCTGTACCGAACGATGAAAACCAGTCAGCCCCTTTTAAGATGATAGAGGTGATGTTGGCAAGAGTTTCAACGTTGTTGATACAACTCGGTTTGCCCCACAAACCTTTGTCTGTCGGATAAGGCGGACGAGGACGAGGTGTACCACGGTTGCCTTCGATGGAGTGGATAAGAGCTGTTTCTTCACCGCAAACAAAAGCGCCGGCACCAAGGCGAATGTCAATATTGAAACTGAAATTCGTACCCATGATATTGTTGCCAAGCAAACGGCTTTTTTTGCAAGCTTTGATAGCTTTTTCAATGCGTTCAACAGCAAGAGGATATTCAGCACGAATGTAAAACCAACCTTCTGTAGCTCCGATTGCATAAGCGGCAATCATCATACCTTCAATAACCGAATGGGGGTTGGATTCCAAAATACTGCGGTCCATGTAAGCTCCGGGGTCGCCCTCATCACCGTTACAAATGATGAACTTATCATCTTCGGCTTTAACGCGGGAAGCAAATTCCCATTTCATACCGGTAGAGAATCCGGCACCGCCGCGCCCACGCAAACCAGATTTTTTAATTTCCTCAATAACCTGTTGCGGGGTCATGGTTTTTAAGACTTTTTCCAAAGCCAAATAACCGCCGTTAGCCATGTATTCCTGGATGTCTTCAGGGTCTAAATGTCCGGCCATCTTCAAAACAACTTTTTCTTGTTTTTTGAAGAATGGAAGATCTAGAGACAGAACATATTTTTGCAAAAAGTCAGGCAAGGTAAATTCTTGTCCGGGTTCGAGTTTTAGGGCAGGAACAACGTGTTCGGTGATAATAATGCGGGAAATTAACGGTTCAACACGTTTGTATAAAACATCTTTTTGACCTTTAATTTCAACACGAATCAGCGGACCTTGTGCACAGAGACCCATGCAGCCGGTGGCTACAATACGGACTTTGCCTTGCAGTTCGTGTTCTTCGATAGCTTTTTGCATCAAGTCCAAAATTTCATCACTACCCGAAGATTTGCAACCAGTAGAATGGCAGCAATAAATGTTGCACTGATAGCGTTCCAATTCTTGATTTTTATTTTTTGCTATTTCGTGGATATCAAATCTTTTTTCAATTTCGCTCATATCGGCCATGCTGCTTACTCCTCTTCTTCAAATTTTTTGCGCCATTCGGCGAGAATGTTTGAAACATCACCGGTAGTTACTCGTCCGTAAGTTTTGCCGTTGACAACACAAACCGGTGCCAAACCGCAACAACCTACGCAGCGTACACATTGCAGGTGGAACATGTGATCAGGGGTGCTTTCGCCCTCATTAATTCCCAGTTGTTTTTTGAATTCTTCAAGTGTTTTGTCATTGCCTTTGAGGTAGCACGCAGTTCCGGTACAAACGGAGATAACCGCTTTACCTGGCGCCTCAAGCTTGAAGAAGTTATAAAAGGTGAGAACTTCATAAATTCTGGCCAAAGGCACATTCATTGCTTGAGCTAATTCCATAGCGTCTTCCCAAGGCACATAGCCTTTGACATCTTGAAGTTCGTGTAAAGCCATAATCAATGAACCGCGTTTTTTACGCCATTTAGCGGCGATTTGCGCGGCGACAGAAGCATCACCCATACTTAATCTCCTCTTGATGGTAATTTTCAGTGAGTACACAATATTAGCAAACGCTTTAATTTACAAGTAAAAAATTGCTTTTTTAACGACTAAATGTGACCGGTTTTAAATAACTGACGATATTTGTAAATGCTACCGTCTTCAACATTCCAGCTAAAGTCTTTATGCATGGCGTTTGCAGTCATTTGCAGGAGCTTGTCGTGGTGACGATAAAATGTCTCAAGAGCTTTAGTCAGGGTCTCGGTATAGGCGTTTACATTGTTTTTTAAGCGTTGTGCAGTAATGTTGTTGCCGTAAACACGACGCTTGCTCGGCGAGAAAAACACCTCGGTACGGAAACCGTCTATGTCGTTGTCGATTGTATCAACAAGTCCGCCGGTGGACATAGCAACAGGCAAAGTGCCTTTGGCCATGGCCTCCATTTGAGTTAAACCACAGGGCTCAAAACGGCACGGCATCATGTAAAAGTCAGATGCCAATTGAATACTATACGCAAAGTCATCTTGATATCCGCGGAAGACAAAAATACGTTTGCCATATTGAGGATATTCGGCAGAGATTTTATCTTTGAGATTGGTGAGATGCTCAAAATAGTTGGCATCACCGGCGCCCCCCAAGATGAAAATCGGCGCTTCAATATTTTTAAGTTTAGAAAAACGTTCAGCCAAATTTATGATTGATTGAGCAGCAATGTCGTATCCCTTTTGTTCGACTAAGCGGCTGGTAGCACAAATTATGGGGGTGTTTTCGACTTTTTTAACCGATGTGGAAATGTCGTCAAATTTGTATAAATCAACCAGAGGAATGACTTTTTCTTTGAAAGATTTGTCGGTAGCTAATTTTGACAGCAATTTGATGAATTCTTTCTTGTTTTCAAGTTTGCCCGAGAGATGTTTTTCATCGTAGAATGCAAATTTGGACGGAGAAAAATATTTATTGAGCTTGTCAATTTTTTCTTGATTTGGGGCAATCAGATTTTTGTCGTATCCGTTGACAATTCCGAAAAAGTTACGGTGGTCTTTGCGAATTTTTAAGATATCACGAAAGTCAAGGCCAAAATCAAGTTCTTTGGATACCTCTTCCATATAGTTTTTGGAGACGGTAACTACGCGGTCAGCCAAGTGGAAATTGCAAGAAGCCTGGTTGTAGCAGTCGTAAACAATTAAGGTACTGTTGGTGCGCGGATTACTGTTTTTGATGGCCTTGGAATTTTTAAAGACAAGGCTGCTTAAGTTTTCGTAAAGAGAGTTCAAAATATGTTGCGTGTGTTGGTAGTCCCAGCCTTGGTATCCCAAATGGTGCGCAAGATGAATTACCGGAATATCTTTGAGCTTTTCTGCCAAGGCTTGGGTCATTGTGCCGGCTTCAACCTGTGCTAAAGTAAAATATTTCAAGAGCCCGGACAATGCCCCGCTGTGCCAGTCGTTGGCAACTAATATATTAGGCATGGCAATTTCGGGTTTTGTCTTTTCGGCCAGGTGCTTGACCAAACAATAAACGGCTTTGGAGAAGAAAGCAAAACGCTCAACTTCATCAATGTTTTCGGAGTTTAGTATGTAACAGCCGTCTTGTGCGGGATTATTTTCGGGATGAGGATTGATGGAGAAAAAACGGTCGTTTTGTAAAAACATATAGGTAATGCCGTTGAATTTTCCGGTGTATACATCAACAATATTTTGTACCAACGTTCCTCGAGCACCGTTGAACGGAACTTTTATGGTTAAAACTTTTGTTAAATCAATGTTGTTCTTTTGGGCTCCAAAATATGTTTTGCCGTCAAATGATGCAATTTTTTTGCCGGTGTTGCCGGTGTACATCGGAGTAACGATAGAAACGCGATCGTTGGTGTCGGCAAAGGTTGTATTGAAAGCTTCAGGCAATTCTGAGGCAACGACACCGAGCCCACCCCATTTCATAAAGGTGGCGGTTTCGGCGGTAATCATCCAGGCATTGATATCGTTTATATGCGGCCACTCATGTTTGCCGAGGCATTGGCGTCGTCCGAGATTTTGAATCTCTGATAATATGGGATTGTTTACTGCCCCGAAGGAAATAACATTCTTTTTGTTAAAGCCTTTAGGAAGTGGCTTGAAGACAGTGTTTTGGTTGCTGCCGACATGTGGTGTATTCATTACAATTCTCTCAATTGCAAAATAATTAATCAGTATGGTGCAATTTTATATCATCAGGTTTAATATTTGATTAAAACTGAAAATAAAAACTTCGGCTCTTGACTTGCCGAGTATTAATAACTACATTTTATATAAGTAAAATATATATGTCTTTAGATGAAGTTAAAGGGGACAAAATGAAAAAAAATAAAAATAATTCCGATACAGAAGAATTGGATGATGAGGAATTTTTTGGTGAACTCAATGATGAGGATAGCAATCAAGGTGAAGAAGTTGTTTCAGTTGAAGAGTTGAAAGCTGAAAACGAAAAGTTGAAAGCTGATAACGAAAAACTTCATGAGGATTTTTTACGTGCTTACGCAGATGCAGAAAATACAAAAAAACGTTGCTCTCAGGAGATTGAAAAAAATTCAAAATATGCAATATCATCATTTGCTAAGGATTTATTAAGTGTGGCGGATAATTTACACCGCGCGCTTGAGGCTGTTGACGGTGCCGATGTTGAGCAAATAAAACAATTTAAGGAAGGTGTTAAACTTACCGAATCGGAGTTGATGAAGATATTTAAAAAATTCGGAATTGTAAAAATTGAGTCAATCGGCAAGGTTTTTGATCCGGCATTTCATAGGGTTGTTCAGGAAATTGAGGATAAAGAAAAACCGTCGGGAACGGTGGTTGCCGAGTTGCAAACAGGATATATGATTAATGACCGATTGCTTCGTGAAGCGATGGTGATTGTAAGTAAATAAAAAATAAACCCCGCAATCTGCGGGGTTTATGATTTTTTCTTATTTGTTTTATTTAGTAGCTTTTTTAGTTGTAGCTTTTTTGGTTGTACGAGCTGACTTTGTTTTGGGTGCAGCTTTTTTAGCAGGTTTTGCTTGAACACCTTTTTTGCTGACGACAGATTTTTTAATCTTTTGAGCTTCGGGGGTCAACTTATTGTTAGATGTAGATTCCAAATAAGCATCCAAACCGCCGTTGTGTTCAATGGAACGGAGTGTTTTTGAACAAATTTTGAGTTTGAATACTTTGTTTAAAGCTTCGCTAAACAAAGAGACAATTTGCAAGTTTGGCATAAAACGACGACGAGTACGGTTGTTAGCGTGGCTTACATTGTTGCCGCTCATAACGCCGGTGCCAGAAATATCACATTTTTTTACCATAATTCTAATCCTTGAAAAACTAAACTTGTTGCCTGTTAATAGACATTTTATAAGCAAAAGTCAAGAATTATTTGTAAAATTTAAAAAAAATGTGGCTTTTAAATGTTTTTAAGGGTAATAATAGGCCTGTTACGAAGTACCCGTAGCTCAGCTGGATAGAGTGTTGGCCTCCGACGCCAAAGGTCGTGGGTTCGAATCCCTCCGGGTACGCCATTTTAAAAGCCCTTTTTATACAGGGCTTTTAATTTTATTCTTCAGTTTCTTGTTGATCGGGGGCAGGTTTTTCGGAAGTTTTTTCCTCGGCAGATTGTGGTTCACCAAAAAGCATGTTCCCGATTTGAGTTAAAGCGCCATCAAGCATTTTAGCCATGTCAGGACTTTGAGCTGTTGTTTCAGCGGTCGAAGTTTCGGTCTGAGCTGGGGAGCTGTTTTTTTCGGTGCCAAACAGCTTATTGAATTGGTTAATAGCTTTATCAATTATAGAAACTTTTTCTTCACAGGTTTTGGTTTCTTTGTTCCAAATGCCACCGGACTGCTCGCATTTTCTGATTTCACGAGTTGAATATTGATAGTACATATAATAGCCGCCGCCAAGGAGTGCGGCAATTACAAATAAAATTACCATATAGCGAGCTACAATCCAAAATACCCACAGACCGGCAACGCCAAAGAAAATCAGTCTGTTTGTCCAAGACGGATCCCACATATAAGCTTTGGCAGCAAAAAATGCGGTAGCAATGGCAAAAATCATGTTTACCGGTGAAAACAAAAATGCTTTAAAAAAACGTTTAATGATGCCGGGCTTGGTTCCTTCACTCATGGTAAATATTCCTCAAAAGTTAAAATTGGAAGTAGTGTAATTTATTTTTGACACATAAACAAGCTAAAATTTTTATCCACATTTTACACAGAGAGGTCAAAAAATTTGGCTTTGAAAAACCGCGTTTGTTTGTTAAAAGATAAGAACGTTTTTAATTTGGAATAAGACTATGGAAAAACCCGATATTTCATCATTACCGCAAAATATAGAAGCAGAACAGGCTCTTTTGGGTGCGTTGTTGGCAAATAATAAGGCTTTCGAGTCAATCTCTGATTATTTGAAGCCGAATCATTTTGCAGATCCAATTCATGCAAAAATTTATGAAGTCATTTCAAAGTTGTTACTGCGTGAGCATGTGGCTGACGTGATTATGCTTAAGAAATATTTTGAGCAGGAAGGTACGCTCAATGAGGTTGGCGGGTATAAATATCTGATAAAGCTGGCAGAGAGCTCATCACCGCTCACGAATCCGGAATATTATGCACAATATATATATGAACAGTATTTGCGTCGGGAGCTGATTTCAACAGGATATGAAATTGTCAGTCATGCGATGAAGGAAGATATTGATTCAAGCGCAACCGACCAAATTGAAGAAGCTGAAAAAAGACTTTATGAATTGTCCGATAAAGGTGATGCCGGAAGAGGTTTTGTTGACTTTGGTGAGGCACTGGGATATTCAATGGATAGTATTCAGCGTGCTTATCAAAACGAAGGGCGAATTGCCGGAATTTCAACCGGGCTTGATGATTTAGATAAGAGAACCGGCGGATTGAACAAGTCTGATTTGATTGTGTTGGCAGGGCGCCCGGCGATGGGAAAAACAGCGTTAGCAACAAATATAGCTTACAATGTGGCAGAAATGATGAGCAGGGGAGCTGTGAAAGTTGATGAGCAGTCAAGAGGTGTGGCGTTCTTTTCTTTGGAAATGTCTGCGGACCAATTGGCAACGCGTATTTTATCATCAACGGCTGGTATATCATCGCAAAAAATGCGCAACGGCAATATTGACGGAGGGGAATACGGGCGTATTGCTGAGATTGCTCGAACATTGGAAAAAATGCCGTTGTATATTGATGATACTCCGGGGTTGACAATCAGTGCCATTCGTAATCGTGCGCGTAGACTAAAACGTACTAAAGGTTTGGGGTTGGTTGTTATTGACTATATTCAGTTGATTACAGGAACCAGTAAACGGGGAGAAGCTAACCGCGTACAAGAGCTCTCTGAAATTTCACGCGGGCTGAAAATTATGGCTAAAGAGTTAGATGTTCCGGTGATCGTGCTTTCACAATTGAATCGTGGTGTTGAACAACGTGAGGATAAGCACCCGGTTATGTCAGACTTGCGCGAATCCGGATCTATTGAACAAGATGCGGATATAGTTTTATTTGTATACCGCGAAAACTATTATATTCAAAATGAAGAGCCGAAAGAGACCGACAAAAATTACACTCCTGAAAAACACGAAAAATGGCAGCAACGTATGAATGCTACTAAATATAAAGCAGAGGTTATTATCGGTAAGCACCGCCACGGACCGACAGGGAGCGTAACTTTATCGTGGAACGGAGAGTTTGCGCAGTTCGGCAATTTTATTCGTGATGATCAATTGCCGGAGCAGATAGGCTAGAGTATGGCGGATAAAAAACAATATACAATTGTTGTCAGCAATACTTATCGCCAAAACGAGGAGAAAGTCGAGCCGGAGTTTTGGAAAAAGAAAAAGTTGACCGAACTTAACCATTTGGAGTGGGAACTGCTTTGCGACGGTTGCGGAAAATGTTGTTTGAACAAGCTTGATATTGGCGGAAAAATATATTTTACGTGTATAAAGTGCCGTTTTTTGGACAGCAAAAGTTGCTTATGCCGAATCTATGAAAATAGATTTGCCAAGGTTCCAGACTGTCGCAATGTTAATTTTGCGGCATTGAAAGAACGTCCGAAATGGTTGCCAAAAACATGCGCTTATCGTTTGTTGGAAGAAGGCAAGGATTTGCCGGAGTGGCATCCGTTAGTTAGCGGTGATAAAAGTAGCGTGCATTATGCTCATCAGTCGGTGCAAGGACGGTTGCTGATTTCGGAAACAGAAGTTAAAGACGACGAATATGAAGATTACATTGTTGACTGGAAAGACATTTGATATTGCTAAAGAAGCAGGTTTTGATTTGAAAGTGGTTGTGTCAAAACAGGCGCGAAAACTAAGTTTGCGAATCGATGCGAAAAAAAAGGTTCCGGTGCTTACCGTCCCTCGGTTTTGCAACAAAAAACAGGCGGTTGAATTTGTGCAGGGACAAAAGCCTTGGATTGATTTTCAGTTAGGCAGATTGCCATACCAAAGACAATTTGCAGACGGAGATAAAATAAGTTTTAACGGATTTAATGTTGAAATCAAACATTGCGCAGGAGCGAGAAGCGGAGTTCAACTGAAAGACAATAAGATTTTAGTTAGCGGAGACAAGGAATTTTTGTCGCGCAGAGTGCGTGATTTTATCAAAGAACAGGCGCAAAAAATATTGCACGAACGTTCGGTCGAAAAAGCAATGAGAATCGGTAAAAAAATTAATCGGGTGGTGATAAAAGATACACGATCGCGTTGGGGCAGTTGTTCGAGTTTACAGAATATTAATTATAATTGGCGTATTATGTTGGCACCGGATAAAGTGATTGATTATTTGGTGGCACACGAGGTTTCACATTTGGCGCATCAGGACCATTCTGATGATTTTTGGAACTGTGTTAATACTTTGGCCGAGGATATGACATTTGGTAGAAATTGGCTGAAAAAGCACGGTGGTGAATTAAACGAGTATGTGTAACTAACTTGATTTAAGAGTGTGGAAAAACTATATTATAAGCAGTGTTACAATTGACGGGAGAAGATAATGTTAGAAAAAAATTATACATCTGCGGTTGAAAAAGCAGAAATAGATGAAGGTTTGCGCAATTATTTTATTAGTGTGTATAACCATATGGCCGGAGGTTTGTTGCTTACGGCAGTAGCGGCATGGATTATTGCCAATACACCGCTGATTGGGCTGATGTTCAGCGCTCAGGGTGGAATGTCATTACTGGGATGGCTGTTTTTGTTGGCTCCGTTGGTTGTTGTTTTTGCTTTTAATTGGGTAATAAGAAAAGGAACTTTGGCACAGGTTAGAGGTACGTTTATTGCTTATTCTGTACTGATGGGGATTTCTTTGGCGCCAATCTTTTTGGTATATACCGGAGCAAGTATGGCAAGAGTATTTTTGATTACGGCAGGAACATTCGGTGGAATGAGCTTGTACGGATATGCGACCAAGCGCGATTTAACTACAATCGGTTCTTTTTTAAGAATGGGACTGTGGGGAGTTATTATTGCGATGTTGGTCAACTTGTTTTTGAGAAGCAGTGCGCTTGATTTTGCACTGTCTGTTGTCAGTGTGTTCGTTTTTGTGGGGTTGACTGCGTATGACACTCAAAAAATTCGCGAAATTTATATGTCGGCAGATAGCACAGATGCCCAGGGGCGTAAGATTGTTATCGGTGCGTTGGAACTATACCTCGACTTTATTAATCTGTTTTTGGCATTGCTGAGACTTATGGGGGATCGTCGATAATCAAATCAATAAAAAGCTCCGAGATATCGGAGCTTTTTATTATTCACCATTTTTTATTTTATCAATCAATTCTTTGACACTGGGGATACAGCCGTTGCGGTAGAGCGGATCTGTGGCAAAGCGGTATACCTGGTGTCCGGCAAATAAAAGATGATCTTTTACGCTGCCTCCATGCCCGACTTCGTACAAAGTCTTGTGTATGCAATAAGTGCGCGGGTCAGGAATTTTGCCGGTTGATTTAGTCGGAGATGAAGCTGACCAAGTTGAAAACTGACATTGGGACAGGCATCCAACACAGTTTTTACGGTCTTCTTTCATTTGTGTCCACTCATCAGGTGTCATGAATACGACCGTTTTGTCCGGAGTTTCTTTTATTTCCGTAAGTCCGGCGTTAATTTGGTTCATGGCTTTTTCTTTGTCGCATGGTTTTATGAACACGGTTTTGTGGTCATTAAGAACCAGAGGTTCGGAAAAATCGGTATCAGATGATTCCTGATAAGCAATTTCACCGTTTTTGCGTTCAATAAGCTTTTCCAAAAATGTATTTTTGATGGCTGATGAGAAAAATCCGGTAGGGCTGAAACGTTGCAAAATAACATCTCCCTTTTTGACTTGCAACATAACTTTTTTCCATGCTTCGCTAATCGGGCTTTCTTTTGTGATCATCGGGCGGGTTCCAAACTGAAAGGCAATATTGCCGATGTCAGGGTTGTCGATATAGTCTTCCCAGTCTTTAAGTTTCCAGATGCCGCCGGCAAGAATAATCGGAATAGCTTGCAAGCCATAGCTGTTCATAAGACGGCGTAATTCAACAATGCGGTTATAAGGGGTTTCAGGTTGTTTGGGGTCTTCTGCATTAGACAGTCCGTTATGACCACCGGCAAGCCACGGGTCTTCATAAACAACACCACCCAAAAATTCGGTAAAACGACTGTAGGCGCGTTTCCACAGGATATTGAAAGCTCGAGCCGATGAAATAATCGGGTAGTAATAAACTCCAAATTTTGTAGCCAGTTCGCCGAGGTGATAAGGCATGCCGGCTCCGCAAGTAATGCCATTGATAAGCCCTTTGGCTTTGGAAAGGACGCCTTCTAATACAGCTTGCGAATCAGCCATTTCCCAAAGCATGTTCATATGGATACGGCCGTTGCCGTTAGATATTTCGTGAGCCACTTGAGCTTGGGCAACACCGCCCTTGATTGCCATTTCAATCATTTCCTGATGACGTTCGGCACGTGTTTTCCGGGTAAAAATTTCGGCGACAACGTTACCTTTTTCATCATAAAAATCAGGACTTACGCCGGAAAAAGTTCCGACACAGTTTTCGTGCGCCCAAGCGCCACTGCTGCGCCCATCGCTGGCATTGATGCCTTTTCCACCTTCAACAAGAGGCAGAACTTCTTTTCCGGAAATCAAAATAGGCTTTAAATTTAACAAAGTTTTACCTTTCAGTTTTTTACAACATTTTATCCATATCACTAAATAGTGGTTTTGTATATAGTTATTTAGTAAGCATAAAAAGTTCAAGAGGAATGTTGTTGATTGCCAATAAACAAATAAGCAGGCAAAGTAGAGGATAAACAAATAATGTTACCGGTACCGCCGGATTGTTTAGCAAAGGAGCAAGTCGAGAAAATTTTTTTAGTCCGTGATGTAATGCAATCATGATTAAAATAATGATTATTACTTGTGCACCGATACCGGCTTGTTTTATAAAATCACCAAACGGCTTAAGCATCGGGTAAAGCAAGCTCCAAAACAAAATATACAGAGCCATTGCTCCGGCGCTAATGTAATTGAGAGTTTTGAGTTTTTTCTTTTGTTCATCCCGATCATGAGCAATTTTTTCAGGAGTAAGGTTTTCAACGGTCATGCCGCGAATGGTTTTGGGATTCTGAAATTGTTTGCGGATGTCGGTGAGGTTGGCTTTGAATTTTTCTTCCATCATGCAAAGCCCGCATCCCTTGGAAGAAAAGTAAACGTGGTTATGATTTTTTTTGCAATGGCGCAAATTGGTAATGAGCTTGCGTAAGTGTTGCTCCCACTCTTGAGCAGACGGGCGCTTTAGTCCGCGAACAAAAGCACGATCAAACAATTCCAGTGTTTCTTTGTCAAAGTAGTCGTGGATTGAATAAGGGTGCGGGGCTTGATAAAGATCTGCCCATGAGCCATAGGCGTAGTGGTTTTGCGCAATTCTTTCCTGGATGGTCAGGTTTGGGGAACTGGTTTTGCGAGGCGTTCCCGAAAAAGGATGAATACCATTATTAAGTAATTTGAAGATGATAACAGCTAGTGCAAATTTGTCCTGCTCTTCACCCATTTCGTCGCAACCTTGGTCCATGCCTTCGGGGTAAATGTATTCTTCGCTGACATATTCAGCAGGATAACGATTTTTTTCGCCTTTAATGGAAAAACCGTCGCAGTCGAGCATAGATATCAGCATGCTTTCTTTGTACACGTATACGTTTGAAGGCTTGAGGTCGACGATGTAATGACCTTTTTCGTGAAGAGCGGCGACCATGGAGCTAAGATTGCAAGCAATACGAATCCTGTATTCATAATTTTCGGGAAGCTTTAATTTTTGGCGAGTGGCACGTTGCATAAAATGGTCAAGAGAGGCGGCCAGGCTCAAATCAATGCGAGGCATCAGGTACCCGATGCAAAATCCGCTTTCATTTTCAAGCAGGGCTTCTGGCCAAGCGATTTGAATGTATTTTTCTCCTCCGTCCATGGTAAATTCTTTGCCATTTTTGAGAGCAGGAGAAAAGGCCGGTCGGTTAAGCAACATGGCCTGCAATTTATCGCGGTTGGTACTGCTTTTGGAAAGACTGTGAAAAATTTTGGCGACCAGTTTCGGATGCTCTTTTACTTCAAAAATTCTACCGGCAGCACCGCCTTTGTTGACAAGTTCACCAATGGTTATTTTTTCAAAGGAGCCGTCACCATAAACAGCATTATATGTCGCATTTATATTTTCCATCATAGCTTGGCCCAAAGAAATGTTTTGTCGTCAGGGTTTATTTTTTGTGCCTGAGGAGTGCTTAATGTGTTATAAAGAGCACGAGAAGCTCGCTTTTTAAGCGGTTCGTTGCTCAAAAAACGATCTATAGGCAGAAGAAAACGAGACTCAATGCGACTATAATCAGGTGAAAACGAAAAACCTGTAACGCCGTCGCTCATCATCATAATGGTGTGAGCTTTTTCAAAAGTGGTAAACCGAATGCAATCTCGCCAGTCATCCATTGTATAAAAATATGTTTCGCAAGAAAAAATTCCGTTTTCGGGTTTTGAGGTTATGTAGTGTGAGAAGTCGTTGCCGGTGAAAGCCAGAGCAGCACCATCTCCAATATGAAAAAATATCCCACGGTTTTTATGCCAAACTACTCCGACCAATGTTGCCGCAAAAGCCATCAGTCCGCGTGTGTTGTTGCGAGAGTTAAGTCTGTGAAACAATAGTTTTTCTCGGGCAATTTCAACTGCGTTTATGATAGATGTTTTAATGTCTGAAAAAGGAACATTAGGTAACAGGTCAACCAATGTGTCGCATAAAATTTTTGCGCCGATACGACCGTATTTGGCGGAACCGGCTCCGTCGGAGATGACGGCAACAAAATTGTCGCCACTAACCGAGTGGCGGCAATAATCCTGACACGGAGCTTTTTTTATTTTGTGCAAAGGTCCGGTTACGCAGGCGGATAATACTCGTATGTGTTTAGTGCTGTTCTTCATCCCAGTTTCCGGTGTCTTCAAGATAGTCAGAAGTATTTGGTGCGGCTTTAGATATGCAGGAAACGCTGCGGCTCAACCATAGGAAAAACTCGGTAAATTTTAGTCCGCTCAGGCGCTTGGGTGAGTTGAGTGAAAACTTAGCAAGTTTTTCAAGGTTGGCTTCTTCGGTTCCGACAGCGTGGATAACGACTTTTTTATTCTTTTGTGCAAGACAACATTTTTGTGCGACACTTTCCCAATCGTAATCGGTCGGTTCTCCGTCGCTGATCAAAAAAATCCATGGGCGTTTTGAGGTAATGCCACAACTGTCATAAAGGCATTTTTGTTCCTCAATTTTTTGGAGAGCTAGTTCCATGGCTTTACCGAGAGGCGTAAGCCCGCCGGCAACCATTTCAGGTGCGTTAAAGTTCATGGCATCAACCCAGTCTGATGATATCTCGGTTTCGTCTTTACCAAAGGCTTTGATAATCAAGAGTTGAACACGGGAACTAGCATCAATGTCTTCTTTGAGCTCTCTTTCCAACGCTTTGAGACCGGCGTTGAGTTGTTTTATGGGTTCGCCGCGCATTGAGCCTGAACAATCCAATACCAAAACACACGGAGTACGTTCGTTGGCGTTGTCGGCAAACTCTACGTAAGGAATCATCTCATCAATAAAATTGTTTTCGGCACTCATGTATATTGTCCTTATTTCCTGGGGTAAGAGTGAGGGTATCCGCTACCTTCAATGGTTGATGGGGAGGATATTCTGCCACAGCCGCAGATATTGGCTATTGCGGCAAAAAGCAATACGGCAAATGTTAATCTGGCCAGTGTTTGCATATTTTCTACCTTTTACTTGTATGTTTTATGCTAATGGTTATATAATAAAAACAGATGAAATACAAAAAATAAAATATGGTTGTTAATAAGAAGATGAAGATTAAACTTAAAAGCAAAGTACTGATGTTTGCATTGTTGTTGACGGCGGCTACGGCGGTTTGTGCCAAAGAACGAGCAAATATATATTCACATTCTCGCGATGTTCCGAATAAAGAACTGATAAGCGAAACTGGAGGCAGAGTAAAACTCAATGCTTTTGACGGCGATTTTGTTATTGCGGTTTTTTGGTCAAGATATTGTGTGCCATGCATAAAAGAGTTAAAAAATCTGAGCAAATTTGTTGAAAAAACCCGAAATGACGGGATCAGAGTAATTATGATTTCTCCGAAAGGCGAGTGGGTAAGCGGTTTTGTTGAGCAACGCAGTTTTTTGGAGCGATTTGAGGCAAGTAATTTGGAAATTTATGTCGACGAAAAAGAAGCTGTGGCTTCAGCGTTTGGCATATTTTCGTCTCCGGTAAGTATATTAATAAGCCGCGAAGGCCAGGAAATAGGGCGAATTCGCGGCAGTGTTGCGTGGGATAAGCCGGATGTTATAGAATATATCTATAAAATCAAAGCTAAACACGGTTAGTCTTGCAGGTGTAATTGCGGGAATAATTCTTTACCCAAAGTAAGACGGCTTCTTTGAGTATCAATTGAGGTTGCCAAATTGAGTTTTCCGGTTTTGACAATTGCACGAACCTGGTCGCCTTGGGTGGTGTCAGGGTTGGCAAATACATAAGAAACCTGTGGCATTTTGTTTTTGATGCCGGTTAAGGTTTGGTGCATTACTGCCAACATACCGCGAGAGAACAGGTCATAAGCCAATTCTTCGGTCATGCCGGTAGAACGTGCGTATTTTACAACCGAGTTAATGGCATCGGTAACGTTGTTTGCGTGAATACTGGAAAGAACCAAGTGTCCAGAAGTGCAAGCACGCAGAACTTCACTGGCGGTATCAGGAGTACGAATCTCACCAACCATAATAAAACGTGGTTTTGAACGTAATGCCGATTTTAAGCTGCTGCCCCAATCGCCGTTAATCGGTTGAGTTTGTTTGCAAAGAGCTAGACTTCCGTTAACAGCATTGTAGATGCCGTCAAGAGGCATTTCGGACGGGTCTTCAATTGTGTAGGCAAAACCGCCCTCGGTGATTAAATATTCTTTCATCAAAGATGAAATGGCGGTGGTTTTACCGGCACCGGTCGGACCTGACCACAAGATGAGCCCGGCAGCATTGCTCAATGATAGTAAATATTTTCGTAATTCCGGGGGAAAACCAAGGTTGGAAAAACTCGGTACCTCAGGTGGCATTTTACGAGCGCAGTATTGTAATCCGTAAATGGTCATTGTGCGTTCAACACGATAGAAAATTTTGTTGTAGAGGACTGAATAGCTGGGATTGTGCCCGTCATATGTACGTTCAACTTTTTCAAAAAAATAGTTGAAGTCGTCGGCAACCAAGCGGGTTAAGCCGTTAGGTGTGCGGTTATCCGGTATATATGCATTGCGGTCTGGGGTAATGTAGATATCCGAAAATTCTATTTCATTTACTGTAGCCATGTTCGTGTCCCATTAGTTTAGTTAATTACTTCACCGGGATAAACCCCGTAGAAGTCGTTGCGGTTTACCCATCCTTCAATTGCAGAAAATTTAATAAGGCAAAAATCTTTTTGTTCTGGGCATTTTTCGATTTTTCCGATAACTTGGTCTTCAACCTTTGCAACAACACGCGAATCGTGTTGAGGTTTGGCATATACGTTGGCAGTGCCTGATTTTGTCATTTTCACCCAACGATTGTTTACAAGCATTGCTTTGTGAACCCAGGTCTCAGAACCTTCCCAGTCTTTGATTTTGCGCCATAATTCAAATTCGGCAACAATCTCAACCGGTGCATTTTTTTGCTTATAAATCCACTCTATGGGATAGCGTGATCCGGGACCAGAGCGGGCGTTGACATGGTTTGAGCGAAAGGAAACCATTCTGGGCAGAGTATGTCCGGCATCTCCGTCTTCGTCTTCTTGGGCTCGGACAGGTAAAACAAGCATAAAAGCAGCCATGAGAGCAAGGCACAAATTTTTCATTATTTATTCCTCATTAATTTTTTTTTATCAAAATTGAGTTTAGGATAAATCAATATTGTGAATAAAAAGTAAAAAGGAACAAAAAAATGAAATTGCAAAAAGTTGCCGAAGATTTAATAAAATTTCGTACCGAAACCGGAAACATCGATGAAATAAACAAGTGCTTAAAATATGTTGAGAGCTTATTTGATAACCGGGTTAATAAAACAGTTTACAGAAAAGGCAATTTGGCTCCGGTAATGCTGTTGTCAAATACCAAAGGGCTTGATTTTGATGTTATGGTGGTGGGACATTTAGATGTGGTGCCGGCAGATAAAAGCATGTTTGAGTGCAAACACAAAGGCAATCGGATATATGGTCGAGGAACTTTGGATATGAAGTCTTTTGCCGCTGTAGCTTTGGATTCTTTGGAATATGTACTCAATAATAATCTTTCGTTGAAGTTTGCAGTGCTGTTATCTACCGATGAGGAAAAAGGAAGTTTCGGGTTGGAGGCATTTTTGAAAGATAACCCGGAGATAAAATCAGATGTGGTTTTGGATGTTGATGTTGCGGGAGATATTACGAAAATTGTAGCTAAGTGTAAAAATCCGGTTTTTGTTAAGATTGTAGCTAAGGGAATCGAGGCTCACGGTTCAACCCCGTGGAACGGAATTGATGCAAATGAAAAAATGTTGCAAGTGCTGACCAATATTCGCCAGATATATCCTTATTTTTCTTTGGAAACAAAGGCTCCAAAAAATACCTGGATTGATACGGTGCATTTTGCCAAAATTGAGGGAGGAGATGTTGCCAATGTTATATCGAATCGATGCGATGCCTTGCTTGATTTCAGGTTGACCGAAAAATCATCGGTTGATGGATTGAAGAAAAATTTGGACGAGTGTATGATTGACGGTGTTGATTATGAAATAATTACTTCATCTCATGCCGTGGTTATGGACGAGAAAAATCCGTACATTAAGGAGTATAAAAAATTAGCGGAAGACGTGTTGCAGCAAAAAATAGAATTTGAATATATCGGCGGGGCAACAGATTCACGAGCCTTTGCGGAGAAAGGGGCTGTGGTTATCATGCATTCAGGCAGCGGTGATGGAATGCATGCTTCGGGTGAATATGTTGAATGGGATAGTGTGGAGAGTTTGGCAAAAATCCAAAAATTGTTTTTACAACAGTTGAGTGAAAAATAATCAATTACTCTCTCGGATATAATTGCTGGACAACTTGCAAGCGATAGTGTATATAACTATCAGTTTGTGAGGAAAAAATGACTGCATGGTTTTCTGTTTTATTGATTGTTACAGCCTTGATAATCAGTGGAGCAATTTGGGTTGTCAATCTTAAAGTACACCGCTTTGAACGGTTTTGTCGGTTGGCCTCTCTATTTGGTCCTTTTGTGTTGTTGAGTATGTGCATGTATTCAATATATTTTATCAAGGGGGCCTATTATTCGTGGTTACTGCTGATTTGTTTGTCATTGGGAATGACAATTGCACTGGTTTTTGCCGGAGCATTATCAATAGGTGTGCTTATTATTTTGGCGGTCGGAAGTTATTGGCTTACCGTAACATTGCGTGATGCTAATTATGCAGCGTTTCGCCGGAGATTTCGTCGTGATTTTTCTTACGGTTGGCGTAGAATAAAGGCGTGGATTGAAGGAGAAGAATAATTATTGTCGACGTAGCTCATCAGGATAGAGCAACAGTTTCCTAAACTGTGGGTGGGAGGTTCGAGTCCTCTCGTCGACGCCATAAAAAACACCCGATATTTTTGTCGGGTGTTTTTTGTTGTCGCTCGAGGTCGAACCTGGTTCGAGTTTACAAATTTGCAACGGCTCATAATTTCGCCGGCAAATTTACTTGGGTATCTAGTTTCGCTGTGGCTTTATTTAAATCTTGGCTCAACAAGATGTTCCAAGGTTTTGCAGACAAAACTTTCCGAAGTAGCGGAAAGTTTTTGCTTAGCAACCGTCGACGCCATAAAAAACACCCGATATTTCTATCGGGTGTTTTTTTTATGATGGCATCGACGGTTGTCTGATGCGTTGTTGTAAGACTTCTGCAGCCATTTGGTAAAGAGGTTCGCAATCAGGATCTTCTTTAGCTTCAAGTTGCAGATTTTCGTACAGATCAATAAATTGCATTAAGGGCATTTCAAAGAAGCTTTCTACAATGAGATCAGGATTATCGTTGATAACTTGCAGCACATTGGTACTTTCAAGTCCGCGGGCCTCGAGTTCTTTGCGCAGGGGTATTGATAATTCCTTGATTTGGGAAATTAGGCTTTGATTGTGCCGATCCAATTTACTTGAGAGGTTTTGCTCAGCGTCTTCAACTAGATTGATGTGAAACAACAGTTCAACCAGTCTATCGTCTGATGCTTGCTGAAAGTTGAGATTTTGCAAGTTTTGCAATAACTCATTTAAATTGATTTTGATGTGCATAATAAATGGTCTAATAATTTAATTTATTAAACTATATTTTTATTTGATAAAAAGAGCAAGAAATATTTATGCGGCTTTAAATAAGTCTTTGATTTTGTTAAAGAAGCCTTTTTCTTCGGGCTGACAATTATTTTCTCCGGAAATTGAGCGAAATTCTTCCATTAATTCTTTTTGTCGCGCTGTCAGGTTAATCGGGGTTTCAACTTTTATTTCGACCCATAAATCACCTTTGGCGGTTGAACGTAGGCGAGGCATGCCTTCCCCCTTTATGCGCAAACGGTGTCCACTTTGAATGCCGGCCGGAATTTTGATTTCGATTTTTCGTCCGTCTACGGAAGGAATTTCGATTGTTCCGCCTAAAGTTGCGCAGGTCATGGAAACCGGAATTTGAGTATAAAGGTTTTCTCCCTGGCGTTCATAAAGTTTGTGTCCGCGAATGCTGATAAATACATACAAATCACCATTCTGTCCGCCACGAATTCCCGCAGCTCCCTCTCCGGCAATACGGATACGTGTTCCGTCATCAACTCCTGCCGGAATTTTAACTTTGAGTTCTTTTTTGAAGTTGACAAAGCCGTTGCCATGGCAATCAGGACATGGGTCGGTAACTTTTCGTCCGCTTCCATGACAATCAGGGCAAGGGGTATCCATAATCATAAAACCGTGTTGGCGACGAACATGACCGGTGCCATGGCAAGTTGGACATTGAGGTGCTTCTTTACCGTCTTTGGTGCCGTGAGTGTGGCAGGTTTCGCATCCTTTGGTTGTGTTGAATGTAATGTTTTTTTCGAGACCGGAATAGGCTTCTTCAAGAGTGATTTCCAAATCATAACGCAAATCATCGCCGTTTTGAGAAGCAGAGGCATTGCGACGAGATTGTCCTCCGCCCATGAAGTCGGAAAAAACTTCAGAAAAAATATCTGCGAATCCGCCGGCGTTGCCAAAGTTGAAATCAAACGGGTTAGCTCCGCCTCCCTGTTCAAAGGCGGCGTGTCCATAGCGGTCGTAGGCGGCACGCTTTTGTTCATCTTTTAAAACTTCATATGCTTCATTTATTTCTTTAAATTTCGTTTCAGCCTCAGCATTGCCAGCATTGCGGTCGGGGTGGTATTTCATCGCGAGTTTGCGATATGATTTTTTTATTTCTTCCGCAGAAGCGGTTTTTGATACCTCAAGTGTTTCGTAATAGTCTTGTTTGCTCATAGTTTTTTCCGCAAAATTTTGTTAACTTGCATACTATTTAGTTTTTTTGAAAGCAAAACGCAAGTACTTAATTGTAATAAGTGTTAAAACAAAAAATCAACTTGTGCAATTTGAATAAAAGTGGTAGGTGTTCATAGTCTTGTTTAATGAAATTTAATGCTGGAAAATATGGTATATAATGTAGAATCATCAAAAGCCGAAGAATTTATTTCTCATGAAGAAATTTTATCGACGGTAGAATTTGCAAATAAAAATAAAAATAATGCCGAAATGATTAAAGGCATAATAGAAAAAGCAAAAGAATTGAAAGGCCTTAATCACAGAGAGGCCAGCGTTTTGTTGGCCTGTGAAGTGCCGGAGCTTAATCGTGAAATTTTTGGTTTGGCCGAGCAGATTAAAAAAGATTTTTACGGGAATCGAATAGTGTTGTTCGCACCGCTGTATCTGTCCAACTATTGCGTTAACGGGTGTACGTATTGTCCGTATCATGCAAAAAATAAGCACATTCCGCGCCTTAAGATGACACAAGAACAAATTCGCAAAGAGGTTATAGCTTTGCAGGATATGGGACATAAGCGCTTGGCAATAGAGTTGGGCGAAGATCCGGTTAATAATCCGATTGAATATGTGCTCGAATCGATAAAAACAATTTATGATATTAAGCATAAGAACGGTGCAATAAGGCGTGTTAATGTTAATATAGCAGCGACGACCGTTGAGAATTATCGTAAGTTGCATGAGGCGGGAATCGGTACATATATATTGTTTCAGGAAACATATAATAAGGAAAATTATGAAAAATTGCATCCGACCGGTCCTAAACATAATTATGCCTACCATACAGAGGCAATGGATAGAGCCATGGAGGGGGGAATCGATGATGTGGGATTAGGCGTGCTGTTCGGATTGTCAACCTATCAGTATGAATTTGCGGGTCTGTTAATGCACGCGGAACATTTGGAAGCAAAATTCGGAGTTGGTCCGCACACAATCAGCTTTCCACGGATTAAACATGCTGACGATATTGATCCGAATGCTTTTGATAATTCCATAAGTGATGAGATTTTTGCCAAAATTATTGCTTGTACGCGCGTTTGCGTACCATATACCGGAATGATTATTTCTACTCGAGAAAGTAAAGAATGTCGCGAGAAAGTTATTCATTACGGAATAAGTCAAATAAGCGGCGGTTCTAAAACATCTGTGGGCGGTTATGCTGAGCCTGAAGAAGAAAACGAATCGGAACAATTTGATGTAAGCGATAAACGTACACTGGATGAAGTTGTAAGATGGCTGATGGAAATAGGGTATATACCGAGTTTTTGTACAGCTTGCTACAGAGCAGGACGTACCGGCGACAGGTTTATGGATTTTTGTAAATCTAGGCAGATTTTAAATTATTGCCACCCGAATGCATTGATGACTCTAAAGGAGTTTTTGCAGGACTATGCTTCACCGGAAACCAAAAAGGTAGGAGAAGAACTGATTAAGAGAGAAATTTCTCGAGTTACCAGTCCGAAAATTCGTGAAGTCTGCGAACAAAATCTGCAGAAAATTGAAAAAGGTTCCAGAGATTTCAGATTTTAAAGATAAAAAAATACCCGAGTTTGTCTCGGGTATTTTTTTTATCAGATTTTTATTTTGCCAGTTGAGCAGCAACTTCAGCGGCAAAATCTTCTTCTTTCTTTTGAATACCTTCGCCAAGTTTGAAGCAAACAAATTCTTTGACTTTGATGTCAGCGCCAAGTTCTTTAGCGGCATCGGCAACAACTTGTTTAACTTTCTTGTCAGGGTCCATAATGTAGGCTTGTTCTTCAAATACAACTTCGTCGTAGTATTTTCTGATACGACCTTCGACCATTTTTTCAATGATGTTTTCAGGTTTGCCGGAAGCTTTGGCTTGTTCGCTGAAAATTGCTTTTTCGCGTTCAACAGCAGCCGGATCAACAGCATCAATAGTTTGGAACAACGGACGAGAGGCAGCAATATGCATAGCCAAATGTTTGCCGAGTTCCTGTAATTTTGCTTTGTCGGCAGATGATTCAATGGCAACCAAAACGCCGATTTTACCTAAGTTGTTGCGGGCAACATTATGAATGTAGGAAGCAATAACTCCGTTGCTGACTTCTACCATTTGGGCACGACGCAAGGTCATGTTTTCTCCGATTTTGGCGATGAGATCAGTTAAACGTTCTTCAAAAGTTTTACCGCATTTTGGGCAGTTGAAAGTTTTCATTTCACAAACATCACCATGGCTGGCCAAAGCAACGAGAGCAGCATCTTCAACATATTCTTGGAAGAGTTCGTTTTTGGCAACAAAGTCTGTTTCAGAGTTTACCTCAACAATTGCACCTTTGTTTCCATCAACGGCAACGGCAACCAAACCTTCAGCAGCAATACGGCTTGACTTTTTAGCGGCTGAGGCCAAACCCTTTTTGCGGAGCCAGTCAACAGCTTGTTCCATATCACCGTTGGTGGCAACCAAAGCTTTTTTGCAATCAAGCATACCGGCACCGGTTGATTCTCTTAAATCTTTTACCATAGAGGCAGTAATTTCGCTCATTAATTTTTCCTCAAATTTGTGTTGGAACTGAAATGGCGATATTTTAATAAGATAAAATACCGCCATTTGGTTATTTTTGACAGCGTGCGGCTAATTATTCAGCAGCAGCTTTTTTCTTTGCAGCGGTTTTAGTTGTTGCAGTTTTCTTTGTGGCAGTAGTTTTAGTTGCTGCTTTTTTGGGAGCTGCAGCCTTTTTTTCGGCAGTAGTTTTTTTAGCAGTGGTTTTCTTTTCTGCCGGAGCTTCGTCTACAGATTCTGCTTCTGCTTCAACTTCTTCTTTTTTAGCGGCTTTTTTGCGAGCCGGTTTAGCTTCAGCTACAATTTCTTCAACCTTAACACCTTGAGCGGCGATCTCGGCTTGAATACCATCAAGAATAGCTGATGACAACAATTCACAATAGAACTGAATCGCGCGTACAGCGTCATCGTTTCCGGGAACCGGGAAGTCAACTAAGGTAGGATCAGAGTTGGTGTCAGCAATACCAATTACGGGAATGCCAAGCTTTTTAGCTTCTTTAATTGCCAAATCTTCTTTAGGCATATCAATAACAAACAACAAATCAGGTTGTCCGCCCATATTCATAACACCATTTAATTCTTTGGCTAATTTTTCCTGTTCTTTTTTCAGGTTCAGAAGTTCTTTTTTGGTGTATCCCTCGGTGGAATTGTTTTCAAACATTTCGTTTAGTTTGTTCAAACGAGAAATTGATTTGTAAACAGTTTTCCAGTTGGTCAACATACCGCCGAGCCAGCGGTAATTAACATAGTATTGTCCGCATCTTTCGGCGCTTTCTTTAATAATGTCCTGAGCTTGTCTTTTGGTGCCTACGAACAAAATCTTTCCGCCGTTGGCTGCAATTTCACGAGCTGTATTGAGAGCCGTGTAAAGCATTGGGTAAGTTTGTTGAAGGTCAATGATGTGAACATTATCTTTTTTGCCATAGATATACTCAGCCATTTTCGGGTTCCAGCGACGAGCATGGTGACCGAAGTGTACGCCGTTTTCTATCATTTGGCGAATAGTAAATTTTGGAAGACTCATTTTATATCCTTTTGTTTTCCGGTTAAACCTCCGCAGACTGTCGGCTTAAAAATTTAAGCACCGGAGCGATAATTTGAAGTCAAATTTCGCTGGTCTGCGTGTGTGATTAATTAAGTTACGGACTTCAAATATTTGAAGTTCGCTGTCTTTTTACAACAAATTTGCAATTTGTAAAGAGTTTTTTTTAGCTATTTTGCTGTTTTTGTGTCGATGAATTTGTTAAGGGCGTCAGTAACCCGTAAAACGGTGGCCTCAACAGCTTCATCTTTGGTTTCGACAATGATATCGGCTTCTGAATAATAGGGGTATTCTTCACCGATATATTTTTCAAGCTTGTTTTTCAGGTGTTCGTCGTTGCCTTTCAAGAAAGGTCGGTGTTTGCGACCATAGGTGCGGTGGTAAAGAGTGTCAACATCCGCTTTAAGCCAAACGGTTATGGCGTGCTGTTTAGCTAAATCTCGGGTTTGTTGGGGGACAAAAGAACCGCCTCCCGAGGCCAAAACACAGGGTTGTCCTTGGAGCAGGCGATGCATAACGCGGGTTTCGCCAGCACGGTATTCTTCTTCACCAAAACATTTTAATACGTCAACCAAAGGAAGACCTGCGGCTTTTTCAATTTCCTGGTCGCCATCAACGAAAGGAAGGTCAAGTTTTTTGGCCAGACGTTTACCAACGCTGGTTTTTCCGCTTCCCATGAGACCGACTAATAAAATTATTTTGTTAATTTGCATTGTTTTTAATCTTTATTTCAAATATTATAGCCATAATATAAACAGTTTTAATTTTATCAATCTTTTTTTGCAGAAAAGGGCAAGTTTATGTTGAATCGTAAAAAAAATTATACTTGGGTTTATGTGTTGGCAGTAGTGGTATTGGCCGGATTGGTATGGCTGTTGTCACGCGAAATGCCGTTTAATGAGGAAACGGTTGAAGAACCTTTAGAAAGAACTTTGACTAAGTAATGTTTAAAAATATAGAACTCTTTTTGGATATGATGGCGGCCGAAAAAGGGGCGTCAGTAAATACTATTGAAGCGTATCGTCGTGATTTGGAACAGTTTTGTGCTTTTATAAGATGCGACGAATCGTTGGCGGAGAGCGAGGATATAAACAATTTTATTGCTGATCTCGGGGCTCGAGGGTTCAGTCCAAAAACGACAGCGCGAAAGTTGTCGGCAGTCAGAGAGTTTTATAAATTTTTGTATATTGAAAAGAAGATAAAAACAAATCCTGCGGCAAATATTTTATCGCCCAGGCAAGAGAAGCCGTTGCCGAAGTTTTTAACCCAAAATGAAATAAAAAAGTTGGTCGCAGCGGCTGAAGATAAAAAAGATTTTTCCGATTACAGATTGAGCGCAATGCTTAAATTGATGTATGCCTGTGGATTGCGAGTGTCGGAGTTGGTCAGTCTGCCGGAAAAGTGTATAAGTTACGATATGCGGCAGATTATTGTGTTTGGTAAAGGAAGTAAAGAACGAAAAATTCCGGTTGCCGAATCGGCTTTGCGTGAGGTTGCGGAGTATGCAACGTACAGAGATGTGTATTTGAACGGTCAAAAGTCTCCGTGGTTGTTCCCGTCAAAAAATGCAAAATCAGGCCATATTACTCGTGATGCATTTTTTAAAAATCTGAAAAATTTGGCGGTAAAAGCGGGAATATCCCCAGCAAAAATTTCTCCTCACGTGTTGCGACATTCTTTTGCAACACACCTTCTTAATCACCATGTTGATTTGCGCAGTGTGCAAAAAATGTTAGGACATGAGGATATTACAACAACAGAAATTTATACACATATTGTGTCGGATAAACTGCGTGATGAAGTGCGTAAAAATCATCCGTTGTCGGAAGATGATTTTAAAAACAAATAACTCCTTCGCAAGGAAGGAGTTATTCAGTCAGAGTTTGACTATCTTGCCCAGAGCTCAAACAGTTGGTGAATGCTGAGTTCGGCGACCTCGTCTAAATCTTCGGGGTGCCCTTTGAAGCCGAAACTTTCACCCCATTTGATGAAAGTAATCCATGAGTGTCTTTCGTTGGCGGCAACCGGCAGACGGATTTGCGAAACTTTTGCATCAAGGTCAATGTCGCTCACGGGTTTTTCAGTTTGAGCAGACAGAAACTCAAGAAGCATTTGTTGGCTAATGCGCGGTCTGGTGCACCTGGCTCGTACTGCGGCGGAACTTTTACCGGAAGGTATTGCCAACAGGTGTGCAAAATCAAGCAGTGCAGCATCAGGGTTGAGATAGCTCCAGGGAGCATTGGATATTACAGAAAATTCTTCGTTAGGTTTGATGTTGGATTTGTCTTCCAGCACCGCTCGATTGAGCTCTCCGAAGAGTTGTTTGAAATACCCAATATAAATTTTACCGGCAGAGAGGCGTTCATTGTTGAGTTTGTTTTTATCAATACTCAGTTTGCGCGCCAATGCCGAATAAACTTCTTTTTGTTTCATAGGCTTAATTTTAATAAGTTAATAATAAAGTGAAACTCTGATTGTATAGCATAAATTTATTTTAAAATCAACAAAATTTGACAAAACATATTTGCTTTAGGAAATTTAATTTGGATTGCCACGGTGGTAAACCACCTCGCAACGACGAGGTTCTTTTTCTTGTTATTGCCGTTTTTCGTCATTGCGAGCGAATGCGAAGCAATCCAGTTTGTAATGGAACAAGGGAGATCCCTGGACGTTTTGTTCCAAAACGAGGGATGACTGTTCTTTATTTGACTTACGCTTTTGGAGCGATGACTGTTTTTAAGAATTTACAAGAGGCGGGACAGTTCCAGAAATTTTTGAGGGGGAATTTCTTCGGCACGAGCGGTTGGGGAAATACCAATTTGTTCAAGTTTGTCGGTGATATTATTGAATGATTTTAGACTTTGTCGCAACATTTTGCGCCGTTGTCCGAAAGCAAGAGCCGTGATTTTTTCTATTTTAGCAATGTCTTTGGCAGTTATAGCGTTTTCTAACGGTTGAAAAAGCAATACGCTTGACCAGATTTTAGGGGCAGGCGTAAAGCATTCGGGGTTTAGGTCAAACAGTTTTTTGATTGAACAAGTCAGCTGTGCAATAATTGAAATTCTTCCGTAGTCTTTACTGTGTGTGGAGGCTGTAATTCTTTCGGCAACTTCTTTTTGAAACATGAGAGTAAGTGCTGAAAATTCGCTGATTTGAGAGAGCCACTTCAATAACAGGGGAACAGAAACATTATAAGGAAGATTGCTGATAATTTGTCGCGGAGATGGAATGTTTTCCGTCGGATCGAATAGCAGGGCATCACCATTAATGATGTGCATCGGTGTGTCGGTTTCAACCTGCAGGTCTTTCATAATTTGTATGCAACGAGAATCCATTTCAACAACGGTTAAAGACCGAGGTTCGGCTTTGAGAATCGAACGTGTCAATCCACCGGGACCGGGACCAATTTCAATGATGTTAACTTGCCTGAAGTCAGAGATGTTTTGTTGCGCTAAACTTTGACGGATTATTTTATCGGTTATGTTGCTGTCGAGCAAAAAATTTTGCCCGAGAGCTTTATTGGCCATTAATCCATAAAAGTCTACAGTTTCACGCAAAGTCGGCAGCATAATTATTCCTTAAGTTCAATTGATGCCCGTTGACGCAGGTATTGTAAATGCCGTGCCGCCAAGCGTTCGGTTTTTTGACCTTGCAACATTTCGGCAATTTCATCTTCTGTCGGATCAGGCAGTTTATCTTTGGACGGATCAAATTTTTTCTCGACTTTTAAGATGTAGTAAGAATCGTTGTAAAGAATGGGGTCGGAAACTTGTCCAGATGACATCTTTTGCAAAGCGGCATCAAGAGGTTGAGGAAGTTGTCCTTCGTTGACCCAGCCGAGACGTCCGCCACTGGCAGAACTAGGACTCTGTGAAAATTGTGCCGCATACATTTCAAAGCGAGGATCTTGACGTAGCGTGCGGGACAAATCGTTAATATCACGAGCATTTTTGCGATCAATTACAATTTCCAATACCATGTATTTTTTCTTGTTCATATCGGCTTTGGTTGCATTAAGAGCTTCTTGGATTTCAATTTCGGTAACGGTATCTGCAGAGGCTTTGTTACGAATCAGTCTTACCCAAGCCAGATCGCTTTTCATTTGTTCGCGGAAAACTTTTTCATTTACGCCGAATTCGGCAAGGTCTTTTTTGAGGCGGTTCATTGAAGATTTGTTACTTTGAGCAAAACTTTCAATGGCGTTATCAATTTCTTGCGGAGTAATTTCTATTTTGTTATTGATGGCATCCTGTAATTTTAGTTTTTCATCTATGGTGTTTTGCATAACCTTATTGATAATTAATACTTTTGTTTGTGAGTTATAAGGAATGCCGGTGGTCATGCAAAAAGCACGAACACGGTTGTTAATATCTTCGGTGGTAATAATTTCACCGTTGACGGTTGCTAAAATACGAATGTTGCCGGTATACGGTTTCGGCTTTTTGATGGAAGGAGGCAATGCCGGTGCTGACGGTGCCGGTTCGTCTTTTACGGGGTTTTGAAAAACGGCGGAGGGCTGTTGAGGCTGTTGTCCATTGGCGATGTTGCCTTCGTCATAGTCATAGTCGGGGATAAATTCAGGAGCAAATTGCGCCTGTGTCGATGTTGCTGACAATAAACATATTATAAAAACAAGTATTTTTTTCATTGTTTTGCTCCTTTATTCCGAACCTACACTACCTAAAGTTTTCAGTAGGAAGGTAGCTGAAAACTCGTAACCGTCATCGTAGTCAGGATCGGTAGAATTATATTTGTGTGCATTAAATATGAGTTTGAAGCATTCGTCCTCATAGATTAGTTTTCCGCCGTGTTCAAGAGATGTGCGACGTTTTTTGCCAAGATTTTGGCGATTGTAGATTGAAAAACTCCAATCGCGCGAAAGCTTGGCATAGATTGATGTGTAAAGTTCTTTTCTTTCGCGGTAGTCATCAAAGAAATACAACTTTGAATCCGATACATTCTTTTGACGACCGCTGATTGAAATAAACGAAATATAAACAGACAGCATTGATGTACCGATGCGAGAATTAATTTCGCTGTATTTAATATCAAGATTGCTTTTATCAAGGCGGAATCGATAGTTAAAGTCCAAATACGAATTTGGGGCGGCAAAAATGCGACCCACATAATCGCTGAAGTGCGAATCGTTACCAAGGCTGCGGTTAAAACTCTCATTGTTGTTGATATAGTAACTTTGACCGAAGAATGAAGATGTGCGTCCGATTACGTTACCATATGCACTCCAGTTAATACCATAAGAAATACGACTGCCGGTGTCGTTGCGGTCGTATCCGGCATAGCGGTCAAGATCTAGTATATTTGTGTCATCAAGTTGAGCATTAAGGCTGTCTTCGTTCGGAATTTTATCAATTTTATTACCACCATTGGGAGCGGCTACGGCAACAATTGTCGGTTCCAAAATTTGACGAGAACTCTCGGTTGCTCTTACAAACGGTAAACGCCATTCAATACCGGCTTGCGGAAAAATGCGACCGACTGCGCCGGTATATGTTTGATTATAGTTATTGAGATAGTCATCAATATAGTATAAGTCAGATTTTACGGAAGCAACAAAACGATATTTTTCACCAAACGGACTGGTGTAAGGTAAATTCCACGAATTTATCATGGTGCCGCGCTGTGTTTGTGTGCCGTCATGTTCGCGGTATATTGAGGCCATATTGAATGTGTTTTTGAAATATGATCCGATTGAAGAAGGATCGGAAATTGTTTCATAAGTGGCAAGCGGCAAAATGTATGGTTTGCTGTATTCTCGATTTTTGTATTCGTTAAAATTGGATGTGCGTAAGGAGTAGCTGACAAGTTTGTAGGAGTACCCTTCAATGGAAGCGTAATCACGTTCATCAAAACGCTCTGCGGAAACTGTTGAAGTCATCCATGTTTCGGTTTTTCCGGGTAAGGACAAATCTTTAAGATAAGCACCGTCAGAGGCATAGTTGATGTCCATTTTGCCGACCCAGAGGTCGTTAAATTCGTAGCGACCTTTAGCAACGATGTTGCCGCGTTTTTCGTCGGTATCACGGTCTTTCATTAAAGTTCCGGTTACATCCAACTCTCCGTTATATAACATTTTACGGTAGCGACCACCGAGAATAACATTTTGGTCAGTACTGAAAATAGGACTGAGTAATAAATCTTCGTGGTCGTTTATGTCAAAAAAGTAGCGCATCTCAATAGCTGTTCCGAGGTAATTGTTGCTCACTAAAGACGGAGGCATAAAACCGCTGCGGCGTTTGACGGTCGGATCAGGGTGTGATAAGAACGGCGCATATAAAACAGGTACATCTTTTATGTTTAAAAATGCACTGCGGTAGTATACATCTTGACGTGAAACGTCATGAGTTATTTTGCGAGCTTTTATTGACCATAAAGGTTTGGGGTTGTCTTGGCAAACATCGCACGGAGAATATACCGCATAGAAAAAGTGCTTGTCTTTTTCAGATGTTTGTTTTATGCGTTTAGCGGCAAGACGGCTTTGGTCAGCTAAAATGGCCTTTACTTCGTTGATTGTAGCCTTGGTCATTTTTTCGGATAGCTGGGCGTGGTCGGAAAAGACAACTGTGCCGTCCGGGTGCATAACACTAACATTACCGTCTGCAGTTAAAACATCGTTTTTGCGGTCATAGGAAATTGTGTCGGCTTTTAGAGTGATTCCTTCTCGGGCGATGTTGACATCTCCACGGGCGGTGATAACTCCGGTTTTAGAATCTTCTTCAACTTCATCGGCGCTGAAATAAATCGGGATTTGATCTTGCGCACTGGAAAACAACGGAAAAATCGCCGGCATTATTAAACAGATGGCAATGATTAAAAACTTTTTGCTCATTGAAGCTCGGCTCCTTTTTTGCGCAGGCGAATATACCACGACGGATTGTAGAACAAAATGGCATAAATGCAAACTATGAACGGAAGCAAAAAGTTGGCATAGTAAAGCGGTAGAAAATATAAATGTTTTGTGCTCATGTTGCCAAAAATAAGGTCGTTAGCTTCAAGGATAATCATAGCTAAAATTGAAAAAGAAATGATTTTGGTTTGTCCGCGGCGATTGAAGTTACCTATTAAAAGACCGGTACAAGCGACAATAGCAAATAATAAATTATAAAAAGGATTGAGCAGGCGGCGGTTGCCTTCAACAATATAGCGTCTGGCCTCAGCCGGAGAAAGCGTTTTGTCATCAGAGGCAAACAAAAGTTCTTTCAATGTCTTTGAACGAACAGAATCGTGTTTGCGTTTTTTGCTCTGTGAAGAACCGAAATCTACGGAATAACGGTCAAATGATAATGAAGAAAATTGTGATGTTTTGGTGTTGATTTCCTGTCTTATGCCGTTGATAAGCATAATTCGCGGACCTTTTTCCGTGTAGATAATTATACCGCTTTCGGCAGATACGGTCATTTTCTTCTCAGGGTTACGTTCATCATTAATCATTACTCCTTCGACGGAACCGTCTTTGCCGTGAGAAGTGATAAAAACCGTAAGATTGTTGTCAAGAGTGGTAAATTCACCTTCGCGGAACATAAGGTGAGATACATCATTTTTGATTTGCCATTCGTAATCACGAAATTTTTTTTCGGCGTAAGGGGTGATAATGTTATTCACATAAACAGCAAAAACCGTTGCCAATATGCCGATAAAAATTGCCGGTTTTGCGGTTTGCCAAGGACTGATACCGGCAGATTTTATGACTACCAATTCACGGTCGGTAAGCATGCGATTGTAGACAAACAGAACAGCCACAAAAAGAGATATCGGAGAAAGGATAGCAAACAATCTGGGCATAAGGCACGAAGTCATTTTGATGAATAAACTTAAGGGAAGCCCTTTATTGGTAATCATTTCGATGAAGCGTAAAGACTGAGTGAGCCACAAAATCGACATGAGCGAAAACGTGACCAACAAAAAGCCAATAAATATCTGATTGGCTATATATATATTAAGTTTCTTCATCAAAAGCGATACTATAAGATTAAATATCATTATGCAAGAAAATCCTCAAAATTGTTACCAATTTCGAGGATTTTCTTAGGGGTAGGTAATTGCTTTAATTGTTGATTCTCATTCTGTAGAATGAGCGCCATACAAAGATTAAGGCAATTAACAGCATGGTTATGCCGGCACCAAGAGCAATGCAACGAGGTGCAGAAACAGCCATCTCAACTGCTAACAAACCGAATAAGGTAGTAAACTTAATAATCGGGTTGAGGGCAACAGATGAGGTGTCTTTGTACGGGTCGCCTACGGTATCACCGACAACAGCGGCGTCGTGCAAAGGAGTGCCTTTTTCTTTTAAGTCAACTTCAACTACTTTTTTGGCATTATCCCAAGCTCCGCCGGCGTTGGCCATGTACAGGGCTTGGAACAATCCGAATACAGCAATTGAAATCAAGTAGCTGGCAAACAGGTTCGGATCAAAGCAGGCAAAGGCAATAGTTAAACAAAAGATTACCATAAAGATGTTGAACATGCCCTTTTGTGCATAGATAGTACAAATTCTGACTACCGACTTTGAGTCTTTGGTTGAAGCGGCTTTTTGGGTGTCAAGCTTGATGTGTTTTTTGATGTATTCAACAGCACGATAGGCTCCTGTTGATACAGCCTGCATTGAAGCTCCGGAAAACCAGTAAATTACGGCTCCGCCCAAAAGAATACCAAACAGTACTAACGGGTTCATCAAATTGAGTTCAAGGTTGAGCAACAAAATGATAGAGAAAATCATAGTGGTGGCACCGATTACAGCAGTACCGATAAGCACCGGTTTTGCAGTTGCTTTAAAGGTATTGCCTGCAGAATCGTTACGTTCCAACAATTCTTTTCCTACTTTGAAGTTAGGGGTAAAGTTGTATTCTTTGTTAATTTCCGATTTGATATTTTTGATTTGTTCAATTTGCGACAATTCAAAAACAGATTGTGCGTTGTCGGTAACCGGACCATAGCTGTCAACCGCGATGGTTACCGGACCCATGCCTAACATGCCGAAAGCTACCAAACCGAAGGCAAAGACGTTAGGATATACCATGTAAGCATCTAAACCGTTGAGTGATGTAAAGTAGGCTACAGCCATCAATGCAACAATTACAAGCCCCTTCCAGAATGCAGAGAAGTTACCTGCTACCATGCCGGAAATAATGTTGAGTGATGCACCGGCTTGACGGCTTGAGTTTACAATTTCCTGAACATGAATAGATTTTGATGACGTAAATATTTTGGTAAATTCCGGAATGATGGCGGAAGCAAAGGTACCGCAACTGATGATTATGGATAATTTCCACCAAAGATCAGGTCCCATGTTACCAATCATTAAATATGAAATACCAAATGTTACGGCAATTGACATAATCGATGTAATCCAAACCAAGCTGGTGAGTGGAACTTCAAAGTCAAAATCTTGTTTGTTGCGGAAGCGCAATTTTGAGATAAGACCGTTAATCAGGTATGAAACGATTGAAGTCAAAACCATCATCAGGCGCATTGCAAAGATCCATACAATCAAGCGTGCCTGAATGTCAATTCCATCGGTCATCAAAGACAGAGAGCCGTTCGGAGTATAAGCCATACCGGCAGCCAAAACAATAAAGCTGATTAGGGCAACACCGGTTACGCCATAGGTCTCAAAACCATCTGCAGTTGGACCGACAGAATCGCCGGCATTATCGCCGGTGCAGTCAGCAATAACTCCGGGGTTACGGGCATCGTCTTCATCAATTTTGAAAATAATCTTCATGAGGTCAGCGCCAATATCAGCAATTTTGGTAAAGATGCCGCCACAAATACGTAATGCAGAAGCCCCCAAAGATTCACCGATTGCAAATCCTACAAAGCATGCACCGGCTGTTTCTCTCGGAATGAAGAGAAGAATCATAATCATCATGAACAGTTCTACGCAGATAAGCAGAACACCGATTGACATTCCCGATTGCAGAGGCAATGACATTACAGGGTAGGCTTTACCTTTAAGGGAGGCAAAAGCTGTACGGGAGTTGGCATAAGTATTAATACGCATGCCAAACCAAGCAACCGTGTATGACCCTAAAATACCTAATACAGACCACAACAAAATGGTGCAAACCATTGATAGCGGAGTGTGATTTAAGCCGAAGAAATAGTAGAAAATACATGTAGCGATGAATGCTTCCAAAATAACCAGGAGCAGGGCTTGTTGCTTCATGTATGTTTTGCATGTTTCATAAATTAATGCGGCCATGTCTGCCATTGATTTATGTACAGGCATTTTTTTGATTTTGAAAAATTCGTATAAACCAAAGATTGCGCCAAGTCCGCAAATAATCAGACCATAGAGCAAAATTTGGGTACCGGTTACGGAGTAACCCCAAAAACTGTATCCGACGTCAAGTGTCGGAATATTTAAGTCAATTTCAGATGCTGCAGCAGTTGAAGCGCAAGCACACAAAAACAGCACTATTGCAGTAGCAACAGAGCCGAACTTTTTGAATAATTGCATGATTTTTTCCTTAAAATATTAAGACTAATTGTTTTAATGGGGTTAGCCTACAACTTTAGAAATATTATTTCAAGCATATAAGGAATTTTTTTGAATAAATAAGAAAAAGCCCCTCGGTTTGAGGGGCTTTAGTTCTTTATTTTTCAAGGTCTTCACCGGTTTCTTGGTTGACACGTTTGGCAGATAATTTAATTTTGCCGCGGTTGTCGGTTCCCAAGCATTTAACCCAGATACTGTCCCCTTCTTTGTAAAAATCAGAAACGGAAGCAATCCGCTCGTTCTTAACTTCTGAAATGTGAACCAAACCTTCAGTCGTTCCGATAAAACGAACAAATGCACCAAAGTCCATAATTTTGGTAATTACACCATGATAAATATGCCCTTCTTCAGGTTCGGCAACGATACCGGTAATCCAGTCCAAAGCAGTTTGCCCATCGGCGCTGTTGACCGTGGCAATATGAACAATGCCATCTTCACTGATATCAATTTTAGAATTGGTTTTTTCAGTAATCTCACGAATAACTTTACCGCCGGATCCGATAACTTCACGAATCTTATCAACCGGAATTTTGATTGAGATAATGCGTGGCGCTAAAGGCGAAATATCGGCTCGGGGTTCAGCAATAGCTTTTGCCATTTCACCCAAAATGTGGATACGACCTTCATGTGCCTGTGTGAGAGCATTTTGCATAATCTCTTTGGTAATGGAGGTGATTTTGATATCCATTTGTAAAGCAGTAACACCATCTTTAGTTCCGGCTACTTTGAAGTCCATATCACCGAGATGGTCTTCATCGCCCAAGATATCGGTCAAAATAGCAACACGCCCGTCGTCTTCTTTGATCAAGCCCATAGCAATACCGGCAACAGGTTTGCTCATCGGAACACCGGCGGCCATTAATGACAGAGTGGTGCCGCAGACAGTGGCCATTGAGGATGAACCGTTTGATTCCAAAATTTCAGATACGACACGGATGGTGTAAGGGAATTTTTCTTTGTCTTTCGGCAACATCGGGTGGATAGCGCGCCATGCCAATTTTCCGTGTCCGATTTCGCGGCGCCCAGGTGTGCCTAAACGTCCGCATTCACCAACGGAGAACGGAGGGAAGTTGTAGTTGAGCATAAAGTCTTGTTTATATTCATTCATAAGACCATCAACAATTTGAGCATCTTCACCGGTGCCGAGAGTTGTAACAACCAAAGCCTGAGTTTCACCGCGGGTGAAAATAGCAGAACCATGAGCTGTCGGTAAAGTGTCAACTTCGCACCAAATAGGACGAACGGTTTTTGTATCACGACCGTCGATACGATGACCGGTGGTCAAGACTTTTTCACGAACAACAACGTGCTTTAATTTTTCGAGAACGTCTAAAAGATATTTGTTTTCAACTTCATTTTCAGGGTCAATTGTAGCTTTGACTTCTTCATCAATTTGACCAACCAATGTGCCACGGGTCAGCTTGTCGGTTTCGCAAAATGCTTGTTCGTATTTAGCACGAAAATCTTTGGCAATGCGTTCATACATTTCATCAAATTCTTTAGGAAATGTTGGAGCTTCCCAGGCTTCTTTTCCGGCTTCTTGAGCCAAATCTTTAATCATTTTAATGACCGGTTGGAAGTTGTCAAAACCGAACATTACGGCATTGAGCATGGTTTCTTCAGACAATTCTTGTGCTTCTGATTCAACCATCAAAACGCCTTCTTCCGTACCGGCAACAGTCAATTCCAAATCAGATGTTTTTTGTTCTTCAATGGTTGGGTTTAAGATAAACTGACCATCTTTGTAACCGACTTTGGCAGCGCCGATCGGTCCCATGAACGGAATGCCGGAAACAGCCAAAGCGGCAGAGGCTGCAACCATTGCAACAACATCAGAATCGTTTTTCTGATCATGAGAAAGAACAGTACAAATAATTTGTACTTCGTTTTTAAAAGCATCCGGAAACAGCGGGCGAATCGGACGATCAATAAGACGAGATACTAAAACTTCGTGCTCGGAAGGTTTGCTCTCTCTTTTCATGAAACCACCGGGGATTTTGCCTGTGGCATAATATTTTTCCTGATAGTTTACCGTCAGCGGAAAAAAGTCCTGATCGGCTTTTATTTCTTTGGCTGCGCAAACTGTGGCTAAAACGCTGGTCTCGCCATAAGTGACAACAACTGCGCCGGTTGCTTGTTTGGCAACTTTGCCGGTTTCCAATGTTAATTTTCGTCCGCCCCAATCAAGTTCGCGAGTGGATACTTTTAAGTTATTCATATTCTATTACCTTTCTCTTTTACATCTTTATAAACAGCACCTTGCCGGTTGTTTTCAGCAAGGATTTAAAAGCATTGCGGGACAATGTCCCGCAATGTACAAAAACTTATCTACGAATGTTAAGTTTTTTAATGATCTCTTGATATCTTTTTTCATCTTTGCTCTTTAAATAGTCCAAGAGGTGACGACGTTTTGATACCATTTTCATCAATCCCAAACGGGAATGGAGATCTTTGCGGTGGGTGTTGAAGTGCTCAATCAAGTTATTGATACGAGTAGTCCAAATTGCGATTTGAACTTCAGGGCAACCGGTGTTGCCTTCACCCTGACCATAAGTTTTTACCAATTCACTAGTAACTTCTTTTGTAATCGACATCTTATATTTCCTTATATGTTATAAATTAAAAACTCGAATCGGAGAAATTCTGTTTTCTTCAACTCGAACGATAGCAATCAAAACACCGTTAAAGACCGCCGCCGCAATGGAAGCTGAAGAAAAATCTTCTTTTCCCCTAGGGCTTAAGGCTTGTCCCTGCTTGAGTTTTGAAGCTTCTACTTCCGAAACAGCCATGACCGCGATGTCGCGCAGAGAGGTTTCTAACGGAAGCAATGCTCGCTCAACATATACCATATTTTTTAAATTTTCCAGTAAAATCGTATCATTGAGCGTAAAAAGACCGCATTTTGTGCGTCGCAAACTGCTTAAATGACCATACGAATCGAGAGCGCGGGCAATATCACGACCGAGACTGCGGACATATGTTCCTTTAGAACATCTTACTTTAAAATCGGCACAATCATTTTTGAGCGATAAAAATTGTAAATCAAAAACAGTAATCTGTCTTTCGGGAATCGCAAATTCTTGTCCGCGACGAGCTAAATCATAAGCCCGTTGCCCATCAATTTTTATAGCGGAATATGCCGGAGGTGTCTGGGATATTTTACCGGTAAATTGAGGCAATATTCGGGTTATTTCATCTGCAGTCGGAATTTTTCCGCCGGAATTGATTATTGCGCCGGTACAGTCTGCGGTATCGGTTTCAGAACCAAAACGAATCGTAAATTCATATTCTTTTTCACCATCGGTGATGAAATCAATCAGCTTAGTGGCTTCTCCGAATGCTATCGGCAAAACGCCGGAGGCAAACGGATCAAGGGTTCCGGCATGACCGTTCTTTTTGGCATTAAAAATACGGCGAGTAAAATTGACAACTTGTGTTGAGCCCATGCCTTGTGGCTTGTCGACAACAAGCCACCCATTTATGTCGTTGCCTTTTTTATGCTTCATCTGATTTTTTCAAATCTTGTTGAACTTTGGGAGAGTGGAGCAGCTTTTCAATTTTGTCTGCTTCAGCCATAGTGTCATCAACAAAAAAACGAATTTCAGGAACATAGCGAAGCAATGTTTTTGCGGCAATTACTTTGCGAAAATGGTTGGCGGCAAGTTGTAACCCTTCTTGAACCTGAGCCTCAAGTTCAGGCTTAGAAGTTACAAAGAAGACGTCGGCATATTTAAGGTCAGGAGATACTTTGGTCTTCATAATCGTAACCAGAGTATCAATTCCTTGAAGGTTGCGTACACGATCAAAGTTTATTTCTTCAGCAATAATGCGTTTTATTTCTTGTCCGACACGCAGTTGGCGTTGCGAAAGTTCTTTTACAGCCATGGTCAAAATTCCTTAATCGAGTTTTGCGGCAATGGTTTCAATTTCATAACATTCAATGAAGTCGCCGACCTGGATGTCATTGTAGTTCTCAAAACTCATACCGCACTCATATCCGTCTTTAACTTCTTTGACATCTTCTTTGAAGCGTTTCAACTGTCCGAGGTTGCCATCATGGATAACAACGTTGTCGCGCAACAGGCGAACCTTAGCTCCTCGTTTAACCAATCCTTCGGTAACCATACAACCAGCAACTTTACCGACACCAGTGATGTTAAATACGTTACGAATTTCGGCATAACCGAGAATCTTTTCCTTGAGTTCGGGAGACAGCATACCCTCAAGACCTTTTTTGACATCGTCAGCAACATCATAGATGATTGAGTAGTAGCGGATATCAATTCCATCACGGCGAGCCATATCACGAGCCTGCGGAATGGCACGAACGTTAAATCCGATAATCAGGGCATGGGAAGCTTTTGCTAGGGTTACATCAGACTCAGAAATCGGTCCGACCGCAGAGTGCAAAATTTGGACACTGACTTCATTGGTTGAGAGTTTATTCAATGTTCCTTCAATAGCCTCAATCGAACCTTGTACGTCAGCTTTAATGACAACAGGAAGATGTTTGATTTCACCGGATTTAATTTTATCAAGCATTTGTTCCATTGCGGATTTGGCACTCTTAACCAGTTTGGCATCACGTTCTTTTTGAATGCGGTAGTTGACAATTTCTTTTGCCTGAGTTTCATCTTCAACAACGTTAAAATTATCACCGGCAGCAGGTGTGCCCTGGAGACCGAGAATTTCTACAGGTGATGCCGGACCGGCGATGTGAAGTTTTTGTCCGTGTTCGTTAAACATAGCGCGAACATGTCCCCATTCTTTACCGGCAATAATAATATCGCCGATTTGGAGAGTTCCTTGTTGTACCAACAATGTGGCAACGGAGCCGCGACCTTTTTCCATTTTGGCCTCAATAACGGTACCGCGTGCCCTGCAATTGGGGTTGGCTTTCAAATCCAAAATTTCGGCTTGTAACAAGATGGCTTCAAGCAGTTTGTTGATGTTAATGCGTTTTTTTGCAGAAACCTCGGCACAAAGGTATTCACCGCCCATTTCCTCAACAGCAATACCATGTTGTAATAAAGCGGTTTTAACTTTCATCGGGTCAGCACCTGGCAAGTCGATTTTGTTTATGGCAACAACAATCGGAACTTCAGCTGCTTGTGCATGACGTATAGCTTCAATGGTTTGCGGCATAATACCGTCATTAGCGGCAACGACCAAAACTACAATGTCGGTAACTTTTGCACCGCGAGCGCGCATTTCAGAAAAAGCTTCGTGTCCCGGTGTGTCAATAAATGTGATCTTTTTGCCACCATCGACCTCAATTTGATAAGCACCGATATGTTGAGTAATTCCGCCGGCTTCTTTAGCAACGACATTGGTCTCACGCAGGGCATCAAGCAATGAGGTTTTACCGTGGTCAACGTGCCCCATAACGGTAACTACCGGCGCACGCGGTAATTGTTTTTCAGCGGCATCATCAGCCTCGTTTTTCAGAACATCTTCAACATCGCTATCTGCAACACGCTTCCATTTATGTCCCATTTCTTCAACAATAATTTGAGCGGTATCGGCATCAATAGCTTGGTTAATTGTCGCCATTACACCGAGAGCCATTAATTTCTTGATTACGTCGGCGCTCTTTTCGGCCATGCGGTTGGCTAGTTCCTGAACGGTTATTACTTCAGGAATAATGACTTCTTTGATGATTTTTTCTTGAGGTTGCGCAACAACAACGGGTTTGGGTTGTTTCTTTTTGAAACGGCGGCGAGGTGCACCAAATCCATAATCATCGTAGTCTTCATCGTCATTGTTGCCGTAGCTGTTTATACTTACTTTATTGTTGCGGCGTTGAGGTTCAAAACTGCGCTTGGTGATTTTTTTACGGTCCTGCTCAAAGGTATCGTTGCGATTTGAATTGTGTTTTTTGCTTGAAAAATCATCATCGTCATCGTCGTCAAAATCTTTTGAGCGGCGGTCTTTATCTTTGTTTTTGAAGTTTTTGTCTTCGGTGGTCGAAGAGCGAGTTACTTCCTGTTCGTTCTTTGCTTTTTCAGCTTTTTCCTGTTCGGATTTAGCTTTTTCTTTTTCGGCTTCAGCCTGTGCCAAAGCAATACGTTCGGCCTCTTCAGCTTCTTTGCGGGCTTTTTCGGCCTTTATTTCATCTTCGATTTTTTGGCGTTGTTGCTGTTTGGTTTCTTCTTCAATTTTGCGTTTGGCATCGTGCTCTTTGGCTTCGGCAATAAGTTTAAGTTTAGCTCTGGTTTCAGCATCAAGCTCTTTTTCCTGCGGTTCTGAGGCAACCTGGGAAATAATTCTCTTTTTGCGCACTTCAACCTGCACAACTTTTTTGCCGGCGTTAGAAGATGTTTTTTCTCCCAAACCTTTTAGTGTCAGGGTTTTTTTGCCTGATAAGGTTAACTTGGTTTTGTTACTATCTTCTGTCATATAAACTGTTCTCCATTTTTAAGAATTGATAAAATTTTGCCATTTTTGTAATTGATTGTGTGTCATTTCTGCCATTTCGCTTTTAAGCAATGCGGCGTGGACCGTATTTGTTCTATTTAGTGCCTTGTCTAACTCCTCAATACTAAACAATGTCAAAATTTCTACATTCTTGGCGGCAGCTAAAATTTTGCTGTGTCCGTCGGCTCCGGCATCGGTAGCCTCAAGCACAAAAGCAACTTTACCTGCGCCCAGTTTTTCTTTTACTTTATCAAAGCCTGAAACCAGCACTCCAGCCTTTTTAGCAAGATTTATAGACTCTAATGCCCTATTTTTCAAGATATTTTCAACGATTTCCAACAAGTTGGGCATGACAGATGTATGTTTACCAAACCTTTTGAATACGTTTTTGGAAATAGCATTTTCCAAAATGTGCTTGGAATTTGTTATATAAAAACCTTGACCGGGCAGTCTTTTCTTGAAGTCAGGCACGACCTGACGATCCGGGGTGAGGGTAAACCGCAAGAGTTGGTCCTGCGGTTTTTCCTCTCCGGTAAAAAGACAAGTGCGATTTGGGCTAGTTGTTGCCATCCTGATTTTGTCCCTCGTTTTCAAACCAGTGTTGGCGAGCTGACATAATTACTTTGTTGGCTTCATCAATCGACAAAGTGCCTTCACCGAGCATTTCGATGAGTTCATCAGCAGCCAGGTCGGCAACGTCATCAAGAGTTTTAATGCCTTTCTCAGCCAATGCCAAAATTAAGTCTTGGTCAAGTCCGGTAACAGTCTTGATGGTCTTGTCAATGCCCAAAGATTTACTCTTGGCGGCAAATTCGGCATTGCGTTTGGCGATGAAATCTTTTGCACGTTGTTGCAATTCGGTTGCAACGTCTTCATCAAAGCCTTCAATTTCAGCCAATTCGCTCAGAGGAACGCCGGCAACTTCGTCAATATTGGTAAAGCCTTCGGCAATCAACAAATGAGCAATCATTTCATCAACATCCAGGGCGTCCATGAAACGTTGTGAACGAACTTTGTTTTCGTTGGCGCGGCGCTCTTGTTCCTGCTCTTCGGTCAAGACATCAATGTCGCATCCTAAAAGTTGAGATGCCAGTTTCACATTTTGACCGCGACGACCAATGGCAATTGAAAATTGCTCTTGCGGCACAACTGCTTCAATACGGTTGTTTTCTTCATCAATAACAACCTTTGTAACTTCGGCCGGAGCCAAAGCGCTGACAATGTATTGAGCGCGATCTTCCGAATAAGGAATAATATCAATTTTTTCACCTTGCAGTTCGGTAACAACGGCTTGAACACGAATACCGCGCAACCCTACACAGGCGCCGACCGGATCGATGGTTACATCATTGGCTTTAACGGCGATTTTGGCCTTTGAGCCGGGATCACGGGCAACGCTGATAATTTTAACAATGCCATCATAAATTTCAGGAACTTCCTGGGTGAAGAGGGCCGCCAAAAACTCGGGGCAGGTACGAGATAGGAAAATTTGCGGACCTTTGTTTTCGCGACGTACGTCAAGAACATAGGCACGAATGCGGTCGCCATTTTTGAATTTTTCCCGCGGGATAATTTCGTCACGACGGAGAATGGCTTCGGTTTTGCCGATATCAACAATTACATTGCCGAATTCAATACGTTTGATAGTGCCATTGATGATGGTGCCGATTTTTTCTTTGTATTCTTCGTATTGACGGTTGCGCTCGGCATCACGAACCTTTTGCACAATAACCTGTTTGGCGGTTTGTGCAGCCACACGTCCAAAATCAATCGGAGGCAACGGGTCAATAATGTATTCACCAACCTTGATATTTTTATCAATAGCCTTGGCATCTTCGAGCAAAATTTGAGTGTATTCGCTGTCTTCTTCCAACTCTTTGACAACCTTGCGATAGCGAGCCAAATTGATAGCGCCGGTTTTGCGGTCGATGGTGGCGCGGATATCGTGTTCAAAGCCGTAACGTGAACGGCCGGCTTTTTGAATAGCAACTTCCATTGCGGTGAAGACATCTTCTTTATCAATATTTTTTTCTCGAGCTACAGTGTCTGCAACCAAGATAATTTCAGGTCTGGGCATATTTTCGATATTTTCCATTTTTCCCTCGGTAAAAATTAGTTAAAATCTTCTTGTTCGTCGGCCTCGGCTTGCGCGGCGGCAATCAATTCATCGGTAAGCAATAATTTTGCTTTAGCAACGGCATTGAAGGGTATTAACCATTCTTTGTCGTCCATTAATAATATAATGTTGTCATTTTCAACACGGACGATACGTCCTTTAAATCTTTTGCGTTTTTCAATCTCTACATCGGTTTCAACCTTGGCTTCAAATCCGGCGAATCGAATAAAGTTTTCGAGATTGACCAACGGGCGGTCAAGTCCGGGAGATGAAACCTCGAGCGTATATTTGCCGGAGATCGGATCTTTTTCATCCAAAACCGCAGAGATGGCGCGGCTTACGGTAGCACAGTCATCAACAACCATGTTTTGACGGTCTTTACGCTCAATCATAATTTGTAGGGTTGGGTTGACATTTCCAATGGTGAGAATCCGAACCAAATCGAATCCGAGATTGTTGATTGTCGGTTCCAACATGTCCTGCAAATGGTGTTTCTTTTGCATATATTCCTCTTTTGTTAAATAAAAAAGCGGGGCTTTTGACCCCACTTTCAAAACTATTTTTTTATGAAAGAATGCACTTTGTATAACACACTAATTTTTATAAATAAAGCATTTTTTTGCTTTTTATTTAAAAAAATAAAAAAACGTTGATTTTGCGGTGTGCCTAGTATAATCTCCCATTGTTTTTATTTGTGGAGATTTTAAGATGGAAAAATACATTACTACCCCAATTTATTATTTGAACGGACTTCCGCATATCGGGCACGCGTACACCTCTATATTAGGCGATGTGATGAAAAAGTTTGAGCAAATGCGAGGCAACAGTGTGTATTATTCCACAGGCACAGACGAACACGGGCAAAAAAATCAGCACAGTATTGAGGCAAGCGGTTTGTCGGCGGAAGAGTTTTTACAACGCCAAAGCGACAATTTTAAAAATTTGTTTGTTGAACTTGGAATCGACTTTGACTATTTTGTACGCACTTCAAAACCCGAACATAAAAAAATTGTGCAGGAAATTTTGCAAAACATATATGACCGTGGTCTGATTGTAAAAAAATCGTATGAAGGTTTATATTGCGAAGGTTGCGAACAGTTTAAGAAAAAAAGTGATCTTGATGAAAACGGATGCTGTCCCGATCATAAGGTTGCACCTAAGGCAATTAGTGAAGAAAACTACTTTTTCAAACTTGAGCCGTATCGCCAATGGTTGATTGAGCATATTAAATCACACCCGGATTGGATCCAACCGGCAAAATATGCCAATGAAGTTTTAGGAATGTTAAAAGAACCGTTGGAGGATTTGTGTATTTCTCGTCCAAAATCGCGTGTGTGGTTGGGGGTTGAGTTACCTTTTGATAAAGAATATGTTACATATATTTGGTTTGATGCCCTGGTAAACTATATTTCAACACTTAATTACGGGCATAATCCCGATTTTGAAAAAGTGTGGGCAAATTCACACCATTTGATCGCAAAAGATATTTTGAAACCGCACTGCATATATTGGCCGATTATGCTTCATGCTTTGAACATTGCCCCGGTTAAGCATTGTTTTGTTCACGGATATTGGATTGGTGAGGGTGGTGTTAAAATGTCAAAATCATTGGGCAATGTTGTTGACCCGGTTGAGGTGGTCAATATGCTTGGTGTTGATGCTTTGCGTTTTTATCTGATTAATAATATGACCTTGACCGGTGATAGCCAAATCAGCATAGATTTGCTGAAACAAGGGTATAAAATGCTGGCTAATAATATCGGCAATTTGCAAATGCGCGTGTTGAAGATGACACAAAAAAGCCTGGACGGTAAAGTTCCGTCAAAGTCCGAGATGACAGCGGAAGATAAGCAGTTGCTTAATGAAATCGCCGGTAAATTTACACGGATTTTCAGTCAGGAAATGAGCCTTGAAACCGTAAGCGAATTGGCAGATAGCATTATAAAAGCAGGTGATGCAACAAATGCTTATTTTGCAGCAAATACACCATGGGTTTTGGCTAAAGATCCCGCACAAAAAGGGCGCTTTGAAGCGGTGGTTTATACAACGCTTGATGCTTTGAGGTTGATTGGCAAGGCATTGTATCCGTTGGCTCCGTCAACAGCGAAAAAAATTGAGCAGTCATTAGGTGAAAATATTGAGTTTAAGGCTGAATTTGAGCCGATGACTTTAGCGGAAGGAAATGAAATAAAAGTCGGAGATCCCCTGTTCCCGATGATTGATGAAAAATAAGAGAAAGCGGTTTTTTACAGCCTTTTTTGTTGACACGAATCTGAATAAATGTTACAAGAGCCATACTTATTAAGTATTTAAAAATTATTGTCTATGAAAAGGTTTAACGACACTTGGAAACGACGTGTGTATGATTGGTTGAGGAGAAAGAGCTTTTGTTTTCCGGTGGCATATACCGACGGAACGATTTCCCGAAACAAAGATTTCAAAAATCAGAGAAAACCGTGGGGAATTGTTTTTAAAGGGTGTATTATTCCATTGTTTGATTCTCCGACAAAACTGACGATTGAAGAGGCTCAAAGCTATTGTGAGTCTCTAAGGTTTATAGGTTTTGAATGTGGTCTTCCGGAAAGAGAATGGCTGATTCAACTCAACAGACAAGTGCACAGGTTTAATCATCTTTGTAAAGCATTGGGCGGTTATCAACTCCATTCTGACTACTATTTTTCCGGCACCGCATATGGTGATAAGGGATACGATGTGGTTATGATGGACGGAAAAGAGGTAAAAAACTACAAGTACGCCAACCCTGAAGATCGGGTTTGGGTGCGTCCGATTATCAAAATGTCCGAGCTTTATGATTGAACTTTTATTAACTATCAACAAAAACCGCCCTCGTAAGAGAGCGGTTTTCGTGTTTTAAGGGTTAACCTTACCAAGCGTAGCTCATGCCGGCACCGAGGGCATAAGCATCATAGCTTGAGCCGAAGGTGTAGTTTGCCCAAGCATAGGCTGACAAGGCATCGGTAAAGCCATAACGTCCGCCAATCTCAACTCGACCCAAGGTTTGGTCTTTGTAGG
>ERZ842401.332-NODE-332-length-67255-cov-5.328705_pt1 | contig 67255 bp, 48 predicted proteins | sample MGYA00521270_ERZ842401 | MGnify/ENA primary metagenome ERZ842401 (study PRJEB31892, sample SAMEA3878208) | bioreactor metagenome | biome: Moose rumen | place: Sweden | collected 2011-10 | study: EMG produced TPA metagenomics assembly of the PRJEB12797 data set...
TTTGCTCCAGCTAGGATGCGGGCAGACGCTGTTTTCGATGTGGGAAGTTTGAGTATTATAACTTAAACTCTTCACCGTGTCATAGAAGCCAACCTGATGCATGTCTTTTTGCATTATGGTATGATATTAAGGTGAATAAAGTTGTATATGAGAGGCATATCATGAGTACTATTACAGAAAATTTAGATGAAGTTGAGAAGAAAATCAAGCTTGCATGCAACAGAGCAGGAAGAACCAGAGATTCAGTGACACTTATAGCTGTCAGCAAGACTAAGCCGGTATCAGATATTAGAGAAGCAATGTCCTATGGCATAACAGTTTTTGGAGAGAACAAAGTACAGGAACTTCGCGACAAGACATCTTTGATTACAGAAAGTCTTCACTGGCACATGATTGGACATCTTCAGAACAATAAAGTCAAATATCTCCCCGGAATGGTCGATATGATACATTCTGTAGATAATCTGAAACTTGCATTGGAAATTGATAAGCAGGCAGCAAAGCATGATCTTATAATGGATATTTTGTGCGAAGTCAATATGGCCGGCGAAGATACCAAATTTGGACTTAGTCCAAAAGAATGCATTCCATTTATAGAACAAATCAAAAATCTTGAACATATCAGAATTAGGGGGCTTATGACAATAGCACCCTATACTAAAGATCCCGAATCTAACAGAATATATTTCAAAGGCTTAAGAGAGCTTCTTGATAAAGCCAATGATATGAATCTAACCAACAAAGCTATGGATACGCTTTCTATGGGGATGACGGGTGATTACGAAGTCGCTATTGAAGAGGGAGCAACACTTATTCGCGTTGGTACAGGGATTTTCGGAGAGCGTAATTACGCGATCTAAGACATAAATTTAATTGATGTATCAGTCTTATCTTATTACAGGGAGGCAGTTGCATTATGCTTTATTATGTTGACAAGAACAGTACTGCAGGGAGCGACGGTTCAAGAGAATACCCGTTTAGAACTATATCTGAAGCTGCCCAAGTGGCTTTGCCGGGAGATGAAATAATCGTTTTTCCGGGAATATACAGAGAATCAGTTGACCCTTTAAATTCCGGAGAAAAGGGTCGTGCCATTGTCTACAGAAGCAGTAGTCATCTTGGCGCTGTTATAAGCGGAGCTGAGAGAATTGATTTTTGGAAAAAAAAATCTGAGAACATATGGTCATGTGAAGTTCCCAATTCTATTTTTTGCGAACGCAATCCCTATCAGAACTTTGTAAAAGGCGACTGGTATGATACCTCGTGCAAAGCTCATCTTGGCGATGTCTTTCTGAATGGGAGATCTATGTATGAGGTGTTTTCTTATCAGGAAGTTGAGAATCCTGTAATACAAAAGACTTCATGGAATCCCGGGGATACTCTTTTTGTTTGGTATTGTGAACAGTCCAAGGATGGGATGTACACAATCTTTACGGCTAATTTCAGGGGCTATGATCCAAACGCCCAGAATGTTGAAATCAGTGTCAGACCGACATGCTTTTATCCAAGCAAAAAAGGAATTAATTACATAACTTTATCCGGTTTTAAAATCTGCCAGGCAGCCACTAACTGGGCACCCCCGACAGCAGTTCAAGAGGGGATGGTCGGACCGCATTGGTCTAAAGGCTGGATTATTGAAGATTGCGAAATAACTGAATCCAAGTGTAGTGGTATATCCCTCGGCAAATATCTTCAGCCTGGCAATGATAATAAATGGACGATAACTTATCTAAAAGACGGAACTCAGACGCAGCGTGATGCAGTATGCCAGGCTGTCAATGAAGGCTGGGACAAGGAGACTGTAGGTTCTCACATTATTCGAAGATGTGATATCCATGACTGCGGACAGGCCGGAATTGTCGGTCACATGGGCGGTGCTTTTTCGATAATAGAAGACAATCATATTCATCATATTAATTGCAAAAAGAATCTTGCAGGAGCTGAAATAGGCGGAATCAAGCTACATGCAGCTATAGATACTATTATTCGAAGGAACCTTTTTGATCACTGCACAAGAGGATTGTGGCTTGATTGGCAGGCACAAGGAACCAGAGTTACAAGCAACATATTCCATGATAACGTTCCGCCTCTTGGAACGCAGATTAAAAGCGGCCTTGCACTTGGAGAGGACATTTTTGTAGAAGTGTCTCATGGGCCTACGCTTATAGACAACAACCTCCTTCTTTCAGATATTGCTTGCAGGCTTTCAACACAGGGAATAGCGCTTGTACATAATTTTATCGCAGGATCTTTTTCTTACGTAGGAAGGGGAACTGATAATGGCGGAAAAATTTTTTCTACTGACAGATATACACCCTATCATGTTCCACATTCCACAATGATAGCCGGATTCATGACAATTTTGCATGGAGATGCAAGATTTCTTAATAATGTATTTGTTCAAAAGCCTGTTCGCGAAGACCTTATGTCATTTTTTGACAGAAAAAAAGCTTTTGGAACTAGCATTATCGACCTTACCTGCGGAACAATTGCATATAGAGATTATCCTACTTTGGATGAGTATTACTCTATGTTTAAGGATAAGCCTTTAACTAGGGATGCTTACTACGATCATCTCCCTGTTACCTTTGAAGGAAATTATTATTTTAATGGTGCAGCTCCTTGCCCTAAAGAAAAAGATGCCCATGTTGATAACAGACACAAAGTCACCTTCAAGATAGCTTTCGAAGGTAATGAATGCGTATTTACAACCAACCTTTTTGCTTTTTTGGGAAAAGGAGAAAGAAGACTCCTTTCATCTAACGAACTTGGAATGGCTTTCGAACCTGAACAGAGGTTTGAGAATCCTGACGGGTCGGTTATTGTCTTTGATATGGATATAATGGGCAGGTATAGGAGCCCTAAACCATACGCCGGACCTTTTGAATTTCCTTCACAAAAATATACAGTATTCAGGAGGGGGATTTTGGGAGGTAGAGCTCTTATCGATGGAGTGCGTCCTGTCGTATCTTCTGATGACTTTGCCCGATTCATACCCCAAAATGGAATTCAGAGTGATGGAAATGCAATTGCACAAAAACTCCCAAATGTTAATAGAGGCGAAGTTGACTTTAGCCTGTCTGATGGAAATGAAAGAGAAGCAGATAGGAAACTATCTAATGGAAATAAAGTCGAAGCAGATAGGAAACTATATGGTGAAAATAAAAGTGAAGTTGATTTTGACCTGTCTGATGGCAACAAAACTAAAGAATCTACTATCCATTCTACATTTGACGAAGATAAGAAAGATGAAAATGCGGGCGACAATATTAAGTCCGGTGTTTCTTTGACCCAGGATGAAGGCGAAGTATTTGAAAGTAGTGATGAACTTCCTGATGACAGAAAAAAGAATCTGCACTGCCAGATTGCACTTATTGATTGCGAGGGTATATCTGTTACCTGTAAGGAACAGGTAAGGCAAATTTCTGAAATTTTCATAGAAGATAATATAGCATGGGTACATATTGAGGGTGACAGTGGGATAACAGAAATCGACTGCGCCTACGGAATCTGCCATTATATTCCGTCGTGGAGCATGGAGGCGGAAGATACGATAAAAGTTGACAGAAGTAATGGGACTAAGGCACTTGGCGTATGCATAGCAGCTCTTCTAAGAATTTATATTGACAAAGACCTACAAGAACCTGATATTATGGAAGAACGGGTGAGTTTGGAACAAGGACCTATTCTTGAACATTATGGCATACAGCTTAGATTTGCCAACAGACAACTTAAACTTATAAAGAACAAAAAATTCCTGACATTGCTACAGGCAGTGGAATCTTTAAGAAGAGCCTCCGGTGATGTTATAGTGGATGAAATTCTATGAAAAAAATTGAGTAAGTTTGTGCTAGCGAAGAAAGTTTCGAATTCCAGAATATAAAGTTTCAGCTATCCCGCCCCCTTGAATTATAATAGCTTCGAAGGACGCGAAATGCTTTATAAACTGTCTGCACCAACCTAACATCAAAGCGGTAGCGCCGGTTTGTCAAGTTATAAGTTTGAGTAAAGTAAAAAAGATAGGAAGCACGAAGTAATGTATTGGTATATAATAAGACATGGTGAAACAAACTGGAATAAACAGAGACTTTTTCAGGGAGTGACAGATATTCCACTTGATGACACCGGAAGAAAACAAGCTCTTGAAGCAGGACAAAGGCTTAAGAAAAAAGGCATAACATTCAAAAAAGTATATACAAGTCCTCTTGAAAGAGCAATAGAAACCGCAGAACTTGTGACAGGAATGCCTAGGAATACGTTTGTTATAGATGACAGAATCAAAGAGATGTTCTTTGGCCAGCTTGAAGGAACTGATTACGATCTGGTTAAGGGCACGGAAAAAGATCTTTTTGAAAATCCCGCAAAATATGCAAGCATACCACATGAAAAGGGTGTGGAAACATATAACAGTATTCTTGATAGAGCCGGAGACTTTATCTCTTATTTAAAAACTAAAGAAAAAGAATATAGCCTTTACGATAACATTCTTATACAAACACATGGTGCATGTATGAGAGCCCTTTTGACAGTTTTGAGAGATGGACAGCTTTCGGATTTTTGGAATATTAAGATAGGCAATTGTCAGTTCTTTTGCTTTGAATGCAAAGACGGAGTTCTTTCAGAAATTGATGTTTCAGATTTAAGTATTCAAAAATCATAAAAAATACGAGGCACAAATGGCACAGACAATCAGAAAATGGTATCAGCTGGACAATGCGGCCAAGATTATACCGTCTACTGTTCAGGGCGCCAATACAAGAGTATTCAGAATAAGCTGTGAACTTACGGATATGGTCAATCCGGCGATTTTGCAGGAAGCGCTTGATGAAGTTATAGAGGAATTTCCGTATTTCAACAGCGTCTTAAGAAAAGGTCTGTTCTGGTATTATCTTGAACACCGTGATAATCTGCATCCAAATGTTGAACAGGAGAGTCTTGCTCCATGTTCTCAAATTTATTTCCCCGGAAGAAGAACACTACTATATAGGGTAGTCTATTACAGAAAACGCATAAATCTGGAAATGTTTCATGTTCTTGCAGATGGAACGGGAGCGTTTATTTTCTTTAGGAAACTCGTGACGGTATATATTTCCAAAAGATATAATCTAAATCTGTCTGATTGGAATGAAGAGACATCTTCCAAAGAGGAAAAAGATGATGATGCATTCAGACACTTCTACCAAAGAGCCGGAGGTCTAAAACAACTTAAGTCACTTTCAAGAAGAAGAGCATATCATCTTCATGGAGACGTAGACCCCGACAGACAGCCCCATCTAATAGAAGGCTGCATTAGCGCAGGACGCTTTAAAGAGATAGCCAAAGAGTACAATACATCAGTCGGTATATTGGCAACATCTATTTATATTGCTTCTGTAATAGATGAGATGTCGGTAAGAGACAGGAAGAAACCTATAGTCATCAGCGTTCCTGTTAATTTACGGCAATATTTCCCTTCGGAAACAACTCGTAATTTCTATGGCACAATAACAATAGTATATGATTTGAATACTCAAGGCGAAGAGTTGCCGGAAATTATAGAATATGTAAAAAACTCATTTGCAGAGCAATTATCCAAAGATAGTATTCGCAATACCATGAATTCTTATGCGGCACTTGAGCACAATATTGCAGTCAAGGTTGTACCTCTTTTTATCAAAAATCTTACAGTTCATGGAATAGATGCAGTAGCCAAGAAAGGTGTAACCAGCACCATGTCTAACCTTGGCGTTATTGAGATGAGCGCGGAAGTTGGAATATATATTGACAGATTTTCGTGCTTCATGACTGCAGTATCTGAGCAGATATGCGTATCCAGTTTCAAAGACAAGCTTGTTTTTGGTGAGGTCAGCGCTTATACGACACATGAAATTATGCTGCATTTCTTCAGAAGGCTTGTAAAAATGGGTGTAGATGTAGAAATTTCCAGCTCTGATCATAATGTTGATATTGATACTGTCCTTATATGGGAAAAGAATCTTAATAAAGATGCAGTTATCGAAAAAGCCGAAGAACAAAGCGGTGATATGGAAGGAGAGCCGGTCTGATGCAGTATTGTCCCAAATGTAAAGTTAAAGTCAGAGGATATAAGACTGAATGTCCATTGTGTCAGGGAAGACTTACCGGAACGCCTGACGATCCGGTATACCCTGTTCTTAAGAAGAGAGTATCAAGAGTATCACTATTAAAGATACTTACTTTTATCCTGGCAGTAATAGTAATACTCATGTTGTCTGCAAGGTTTATTTTGGTTCATCAGATTGGGAATACCGATGCCGCTTGGCCTGGTATTATAATTACAGGAAGTATTGTGGTATGGATTGACCTTGTAGTGGCAATTATGCTAAGGGGAAACATTTTAAAACTTGTGACCTTTGAAGGCTATGCAGTGATACTTATATCATATCTTACGGACAGAGCTTTTGGAAACCGGGGATGGGACATAGCATGGACTATACCGATCACTCTTATGGCTCTTCTTATATTTACTATTGTTATAGGGCTGGTTACCAAGGCGCATCTTGAAGATTATGTATATTATCTGATAGCTGATTTCATAGTTGCAATGCTTCAGATTATTCCTGTAATAAAAGAAACTAATGTTTTCATGTGGCCTGCTGTTATTTGCATTGCAGTCTACCTTATACTTGCAGCCGCAGTAGTTCTTTTTAGATTTAGGGATCTTAAGAATGCTTCAGCGAAATTTCTTAACATATAAGGGAGTTTTATGTCGCAAAAACAACAGACTAACAGCGATAATTTGAAAAAAGGACTGGCATTTGCTTACAGAGTCGGTGATTATTTTGAGAACAGCGTAAGCGATGTTATTGTCAATACCCATCTTGGTACAGCCAAAATTGGTGATGAGGAGCCTGCTTTAAATACATGGTATAGAGTTGATATACCAGAAGGGATAACCGGAGACGGCTCCAAATATTACATATATATCAAAAAAGGTAAATCCAAAAATCTGCTGATATTCCTTTCGGGAGGCGGTGTTGCATGGAATTCCTACACTGCTGCAAGACCATCTTCCGGTGGAACAATAACTGCAGGCATGCCCAATTTCTATTGGAGTAATCTGCGTCCGTTTACGCAGATCATGAATATTCGATCAGGAATAACCGAAGATATAAATCCCAGAAACAAATTCAAAAATTATAGCCAGGTAATAATCACCTATGCAACTGGTGATCTGCACGTCGGCAACAACGATTTTGAGTATCAGGATAGTGACGGCAATGACAATGTGCTTCATTTCCATGGTTACAAGAATTTTAGAAGTGCAATGGAGGTTGCAAAAAAATATTTTGATAATCCCAAACGACTTATTATTGCAGGTGACAGCGCAGGAGCCTTTGCTGTTCCGGCACTTGCAGGAGAAATATGCGATGATTTCTATCCAAAGTGCAAGGATGTAACACTTCTGTCAGATAGCGGTCAGTTTCTTTATGAGGGTTGGCGAAATACAGCAAGAGATATCTGGAAGACCTCGGATGAATTGTGGCAGGCGATAACATCAGATAATATAACAGCCGACTGGTACCAAAGGTTATACAACAATTATGGCAGCAGGTTCAAATATCTATATTCAACATCAACGCATGATTATCTTTTGAGTGCCTATTACAACGATGTTGCCAATAAAGTCTTTGCTTCAGACAAGGACGTTCAGGCTGAATTCTATGAACAGATGAAAGGGATGATCGCTCTTCTAAAAGAGATAAACCCTGATTTTCATTTTTATATCAACAATTTCAAAAACAAGATGGTCATGAAAAGTGGAATGCACGGCGGCACGATTCATACCAACATACGAAACCATAATTTTCACCTTCCCAACAGTGAAGGAGTATCCATGGAAAAATGGCTGCATGACGCTGTGCATGACAAACTCTATGATAGTGGCATGAGTCTTCTTTGAAATCATGAATTTTTGAGAATTTTCTGCAGTAAGGTATGGACAATTCTTTACGATTGATATTTTTTGAAATTATGAATTTTTAGTTTTTGCAGTAAGGTATGGATACTTCTTTACGATTGATCTTTTTTGAAATTATGAATTTTTAGTTTTTTTGCAGTAAGGTATGGACAATTCTCTACGATTGATCTTTTTTGAAATTATGAATTTTTAGTTTTTTTGCAGTAAAGTATGGACAATTCTCTACGATTGGTATTTTAAATCATAAACTTTTAAGCATGTTCTAAGGTGTTATAGCCTTCGAATTGGAATAGGGAATAGAAGAATATATGAAAAGAAATTTTAAAATGACAATAGTATACGACGGCTCGAGATACCAGGGATGGGAGTCTCAGCCGGGGGTTGAGCTTACAATAGAGGGCAAAATTGAGACCGTTCTTTCAAGGATGCTGGAAGAAGAAAAAGAAAAAACTACACGGACCATGAGTCTTGGAAAGATTGTAGAAGATACTAATGATAAGACAAATGATAAGACCAATGACAAGGCCAATGATAAGGCCAATGATATGACCTTGGTTAAGGTTATTGCATCCGGCCGTACGGATGCCGGCGTTCACGCTTTAGGGCAGGTGGCCAATGTTCATCTTGATACCGATATGACAGCCTTGGAAATCAAAGATTATTTGAACAGATATCTTCCGGATGATATTTCAATTGAAGATCTAAAAGATGCATCTGACAGATTTCATGCAAGATATAATGCAATAGGCAAGACTTACAGATATACCTGTTATTATGGCGATAATAAACCTGTATTTGATCGAAAATACGTCACGGTTTTGGACAAGGAGCCTGATATTGAGAAGATGAAAGAAGCTTCGCTTTATCTAATTGGTACACACGATTTCAAAAGTTTTTGTGCTAATCCTCGCATGAGAAAGTCAACTGTTAGGTGTGTTGATTCTATAGAAATCGAAAAGCAGGACGAGTATATCAGAATGTATTTTCATGGGAACGGTTTTTTGCAGAATATGGTAAGAATATTGACTGGAACCCTTCTTGAAGTGGGTTTTGGAAAGATGACACCACAAAATGTAGAAAAAATCCTGGAAGCAAAGGACAGGAGACTGGCAGGACCTACTGCCAAAGCACAAGGGCTATGCCTTATGAAGGTTGATTATTGAAAAATAATAACTAATGAATTTGGATTTTAATCCGATAATATGAGTGGACAGAATTTTTATTCAGTTAATTTCGTATGTTCTGTGGCATCTATAAGAATTCCTATTAGCATTGGTATATTAAGAACATGGCGTTCAATGCGTATTTTCATGACAATAAATCCAATACAAAAATTTTATTAGAAACGGAAAAGGAGATTTATGAGAGAGCGATATGAAACTCTGAAACTGGCAGATCTTCGTGCACTCGCAAAGATTCGTGGAATCAAAGCTGTAACTTCACTAAAAAAATCAGAAATCATCGATGCTATGGTGGCTCTTGATGAAAAAGAAGCTAAGAATAACACAGCTCAAAAGCCGCAAGAAGCCCAAAAGACAGTAGGAAGAGAATCTGGCACAAACACCTCACCTAAAGATGAAGCTGTTTCTAAAACTATCTTTGTAAAAAAAGAGGATTCCCCTTCTCAAAAGAGTAAATCAGAAGCTTCTGTAATCCGGCAGCACGAGCATCACGACAACCATGTACAGAGAAATGATAATAAGAAGCCTGCTTCAAAAGAGGTGAAAATTGAAAATAAAGATACAGGAAATGATGAAAATCAGCTTCCACAAGAAGAAAAGGGCGTTGTAGCTTCCGGAATATTGGAGGTTATGTCTGATGGATTCGGCTTTATAAGATGCGAGAATTACCTTCCGGGAGAAAATGATGTATATGTAGCACCGGCCACAATCAGGAAATTGGGGCTTAGAACAGGTGATATTCTTGACGGAATTGCCAGAGAAAAGAGTGGCAACGACAAGTTTGGAGCACTCATAAGGCTTGACCTTGTTAATGGATATCTTCCGGAGATGGCAGCTACCAGAACGAGCTTCCAGAAGATGACACCTATTTTCCCAAATGAAAAGCTGACCCTAGAGAGAGAGGGCGGAGGCATAGCGATGCGTATCATGGATCTTATCTGCCCAATTGGAAAGGGGCAGCGTGGTATGATAGTATCTCCCCCAAAAGCAGGTAAGACAACGCTTTTAAAAGACGTAGCCAAATCTATACAAAAGAACTATCCGAAGATTCATTTGATTATTCTCCTGATAGATGAAAGACCTGAAGAAGTAACGGATATAAAGGAATCTATTAGAGGCGATAATGCAGAGGTTATATATTCTACATTCGATGAACTTCCGGAGCATCATACAAGAGTTGCCGAAATGACAATCGAGCGTGCAAGACGACTGGTTGAACACAAAAAGGACGTCATGATACTTATCGACTCCATAACAAGACTTACGAGAGCCTATAACCAGGTTGTACCACCGTCGGGACGCACGTTGTCAGGCGGTCTTGATCCGGCAGCTCTCCATATGCCTAAGAGATTCTTTGGCGCAGCCAGAAATATGAGAGAAGGCGGAAGCCTTACTATCCTTGCAACTGCTCTTATAGAAACTGGCTCCAAGATGGACGATGTGGTTTATGAGGAATTCAAGGGAACAGGTAATATGGAGATGATACTAGACAGAAAACTCCAGGAAAGAAGAATTTTCCCTGCTATCAATATTCCTAAGTCATCAACCAGAAGAGAAGATCTTCTGCTTATGCCTGACGAACTAGAAGCTGTTAACCATATGCGCAAAGGCTTCAACGGTCTTAAGGCAGATAATGCGGTTGATCAGGTTATCAATCTGTTCTCACATACCAGAAACAATCATGAATTTGTAAGGATGATTCAAAGACAAATGCTATGACATGATATAAGGGACAAAACGAACCTTTGATACCTGCATAATCACATTTCATTATATAAAAACGTGTTTTTTGATGCTAAATGAACTTGACAATCATTCTCAAAATGTGTAATCTTAAAGACGGTCGGATATAAATATCTGGCCGTCATTTTTAACTCTATGTTAGCAATGGCTAATTAGCAATAGCTAACCATCTAAAGATGATAAGTTTTATATTACTATGGAGGGGAATATGTCAGAAGAAGAAGTGGTTTACTATGGGGCACCTACTTTGGCAGGACTTAAGACCGGTAATCTGATGTCATGTCCTTATGAATCCAAGAAAAAGATAATGGATGAGATAAGAGCTTTAAATGACGAACTTGTTCCTAAGGGAATATGCCTTTATCCGTTAAGATTTCATAAGGGTAGAGCTTTGGTTTATATGTTTAGACCTTCTTTCCTTGAACGTGATTTAAAGGATAACAAGGCTATGGAGATACTTGAGGCAGCAGGATATACAAGCAAGGACTACTCCTCCTGCATGATGGAACTTATCAAAAGGCTTAGAAATTGTAATTGTAGTAAGTTTTTTCCACATGAGATAGGACTTTTTCTGAGTTATCCTCCGGAAGATGTAAAGGGATTTATGGAGGATCCTGATGGCTGTAAATGTGTCGGAACCTGGAAAGTCTATGGTGATGAACAGGCAGCCAAAAGAAAATTTGCATCATTTAATAAATGTACTGATATCTACTGCAGGGAATGGAGGAAAGGCACTAAATTATCAAGGCTTGCAGTTAAGATATAAAAACTAAATTTTTATTGCAATTATGAAAGGAGACATGAGGTTATGTCAAAAGTAGCAGTAGTTTATTGGAGTGGTACAGGCAACACGGCAGCAATGGCACAGGCAGTTTCGGATGGTGCCACAGAAAAAGGTGCAGAGGTTAATATCATTCCTGCAGCTCAGTTTACAGAAGGTGATGTTTCGGCATATGATGCAATAGCATTCGGCTGCCCTGCAATGGGTGCAGAACAGCTTGAAGAAAGTGAATTTGAACCTATGTTCGAAAATGTAAAAGGTTCCCTTTCAGGTAAGAAGGTTGCCCTTTTTGGTTCATACGGCTGGGGCGATGGCGAGTGGATGCGTCTTTGGGAAGTAGACACAAAAGCAGCTGGAGCAAATCTTGTTGTTGAAAGTGTTTTAGCCAACAATGCTCCTGACGATGATGCTCTTTCATCTTGCAAAAATCTGGGTGCAGCACTTGCATAACCGGTTTTTGAGTAACTAGTTTTTAACCAACACAAAAAGGCTGCGTAGGAATATAATTTCTACGCAGCTCTTTTTTGTGTCGGATAAGTAACTCACTCAAACTACACACATCGAAAAATGAGCAAAAAAATAAAGCCTTTCGGCTATCTTTTGGGAGGAGGGGCCGCTCGGCGGGGAACCGAACGACCCGGTATGAAAAAAGTTTTATTGGGGGAGTCAGAAGTATCTAAACACTTCTGATATGATTATGATAAATTACATATATGAACAAAATATGAACATAGAGTTAATATAAAATGAATTCGAACGAAATCTTATTTTTACATATTCGATATATTGATAATTATCAAAAAGTTTATATTGACTGATAGTCATATGTAGTATAATTCGTTCTATTTTTCGTAAAAATATACAATAGTCGAGTATAAAAATAATTCAAAAATTTATCGCTTTAATGTAAGGGTTGGATTTTTTGCTTAATAGAGCATAGGTTTTATAGGCGTTTTGAGCATTTTTGTACAAAAATTATTGTGTACATAAAAATTATAACATATAAGTAGATACAATATCTTTCCTTTGTGGCAAATAGGGACGTGTGGTATAATTATTAAGATAGAATCAGATATCATCAGAAAGGAAGAACATTTAACATGAAGAATATTCTTTTTGTGGCATCAGAAGGAGTTCCTTTCATTAAAACCGGCGGTCTTGCAGACGTTGTTGGGTCTCTCCCTCGTGATATCGATCGTAGGTATTTCGATGTCAGAATAGTAATTCCTAAATATGCTTGCATGTCTAAAGAGATGACTGACAAGCTCGAATATGTCACTAACTTCTATATGGATTTTCACTGGAAAAGAGAATATGTAGGTATTTTCAAAGCTGAAGTAAACGGGATTATCTATTACTTCATAGATAATGAGTTTTATTTTAACGGATTTAAACCTTATGGAGATGATGTCAAATTTGAGATAGAGAAATTTGCATTTTTCTCAAAAGCGGCTCTTTCTATTTTGCCTGTAGTGGAATTTCACCCTGATATTGTTCATTGTCATGACTGGCAGACAGGCCTTGTTCCTGTATACCTCAAAGAGCGTTTTTTGGCAAATGAATTCTATCGAAGCATGAAGACTATCATGACTATTCATAACCTAAAGTTCCAGGGAAGATGGGACAAGAAGGTTGTTAAGGATTTGACAGGTCTTCCGGATTATTTCTTTACTCCTGACAAGCTTGAAATGTTTGGCGATGCTGACCTTTTGAAAGGCGGCATAGTATATGCTGATGCTATAACAACTGTGTCGGAAACATATGCAGAAGAGATCAAGACAGAATTCTACGGAGAGGGTCTTGACGGTCTTCTTAAGTCTAGGACAAATGATCTTAGAGGTATTGTCAACGGTATTGATTATGATGAATTCAATCCGTCGACAGACAAATATATCGAATACAACTATAACGCAATCAATTTCCGCAAGGAGAAGGTTTGCAACAAGCGTGCTCTCCAAAAAGAGCTTGGGCTTGCTGAAGACGATAAGATGATGATGATCGGAATAGTATCAAGACTTACCGATCAGAAAGGCTTTGATCTTATCAGCTGTGTTATGGATGAAATGTGTCAGGATGCTGTTCAATTTGTTATTCTGGGAACAGGAACGGAACAGTATGAGAATATGTTTCGTCACTTTGCATGGAAATATGGTGATAAGGTTTCTGCTAATATATACTATTCAGAGGCACTTTCTCACAAGATTTATGCTTCAAGTGATGCATTCCTTATGCCATCGCTCTTCGAGCCTTGCGGGCTCTCTCAGCTTATGGCACTACGTTACGGAACTATTCCTATCGTGCGTGAGACCGGCGGCCTCAAAGATACTGTTCAGCCTTATAACAAGTTTGAAAGTACCGGAACCGGATTTTCATTTACCAATTATAATGCACATGAGATGATGCAGACTGTAAGGGCTGCAGAAGCTCTGTATTATGACAAAAAGCGTGAATGGAACAAGATGATTGACAGAGCAATGGCTGTTGATTTTAGCTGGAAGGTATCTGCCAACAAGTATCAGGAAATGTACGATTGGTTAAGACCGTGAACGGTGAAGCTTTTTTGTAAATGCTTTTGTAATGTGTAATTTAAAGCCCTGTCTTTGTGCAGCTTACTATAGGCTTTTTTGATAAGCCTTTTGCAAGGAAGCATAAAGATAGGGCATTATTTTGTGAAAAACTTGTTTATATCCCCGGTTAATTATATGATGATATGGCGCGGATATATTTTGCGCCCCAATAACAATATACGGAAGAAGACTGATCTATTATGGAAGAAAAGAGTAGTAATGGCATTTTAAAACAGGCAGGAATACTGGCAGGAGCAGGTGTTATAGTCAGAATAATAGGGCTTTTGTATAAAAGTCCCTTGACCTCTATCATAGGTGATGAAGGAAACGGATACTATAATGCTGCATATAACTGGTATATCACAGCCCTTATGATCGCATCCTACAGCATACCATCGGCCATATCCAAAGTTATGTCTCAGAAGTTTGCACTCGGGCAGTATAAGAGCGCACAGAGACTTTTCCGATGTGCACTTATATTCGTTGGAATATCAGGAACTATATGCGGAATACTGCTTATGGCACTATCGAAGTTCCTGGTTGGTGAGGGAGGCTCATACGTATTAAGAGTATTTGGCCCCACAGTCCTGTTATATGGGCCACTTGGTGTCTTGAGAGGTTATTTTCAGGCCCATAGGACAATGGTGCCAACATCGGTTTCTCAGATTGCCGAACAGCTCGTTAATGCTGTTGTAAGTATTCTGGCAGCTTTTCTTCTTACCAATTATGCGATTTCCAGATTAAGTGCCGATCCACTTAGCGATATAAATCCTGCAATCTACGGAGCTGCAGGTAGCGCACTCGGAACAGGCGCAGGAGTACTTACAGCACTCCTTTTTATGATTTTCGTATATCACATAAATAGAAAACAAACGAAGAAACAGATAGAAAGCGACAAGGGCAAGGTAGATAGTATAAGGACTATACTATTTCAGATAATTGTCGTAGTGCTGCCTTTCTTGTTTAGCACGCTTCTATATAACATCACACCTAACATCAATCAGAAGATATTCTATGCATTCATGATGAGTGTAAGAGGATTGACGGAATCCGAAACAGCTTCCTTATACGGAGTATATGCAGGAAAAGCCCTTACCATAACAACCATCCCTATAGCAATGGCATCTGCAATGGCATCTGCCATGATACCCAGTATCTCAGCCAAATTTATAATAGGAGACAAAGAACAAGCCAATGCAATAGCAACCAAGGTAATACGAGTATCCATGCTTGTAGCTATCCCCTCTGCAATTGGACTTATAGCTCTTGCCAGACCTATCACAATGATTCTTTTCCCTCAAAGAGGATCTCTTAACCAGGCTGCATCACTACTTGCTGCTTTGTCAGTTACAGTAATATTCTATTCGCAGTCAACTATAACTAATTCTGTACTACAAGGTACAGGCAGACTTATGACGCCTGTCAAAAATGCCGTAATAGCACTTATAGCACAGACAATTATCCTTGTTATCATATTGGAGTTATCGCCACTTGATAACATGAGCCTTGTAATAACAAGAGTTTTGTATGCCTTTATACTGTTCTTACTAAACGACTACTCCTGTCGAAAAAGGCTTGGTCTTAACCTTGATACCAAAACAATTTATATAATGCCTTTTATAAGTTCTGTAGTAATGGGAGTGGTTGCATATGTGGTATACCTACTTGTAACTCTTCCTTTTGGGGGAATGGCAAGCGTAAGCTATCTGGTCAATCTGCTTTCAGCTATGCTTTCAATACTTGCAGGAACTATAGTTTATGCGATTGTCCTAGTAAAGAGTGGCACCATCACAGAAAAAGTCCTTGATAGCATGCCTAAAGGCGGTAAAATCAAGGCTGTATTGAAGAAAATGAGGATTCTTAAATAGTTTCCTTAAACTTCGCACTTGCCAAATTGACTCCATCCCTTTGAGGTTTTGCCAATATAGCTAGTTTGGTAAGAATGAAGTTTAAGCGGTTTATATCATATATTGTGCCCTGTTAACTAAAAACATGAGTAAGAATTTGCTCTTGTTTATAGGTAACAGGGCATGTTTTATGAAAAAAACAATAGTTATGTTTGCTTTGTGAATGTATAGGTATAACAGTAAGAAAATATTAAGATAGCTAATTATAACTGTATATAGTGCTTCTCATAATAAACGAAAAAGTGATAAAATAATAGTGATATAAAAATAAAAAGACCTCGTAGGAGATCTTTTTAGTACCGCACGATGTGGGAAAACGAGTTCGGCATTGCCTTATTTGCACTCGCATTGTTAATTCAATTAAACGATAACATTTTAATGCCAAAAAGTCAATTATTGAAATGAGGTATCAGTTATGGAACGTACAAAGTATTATCTTGAGGATAAAGATGATGCTGTGCGTTACAGGTATTCGATCTTTAATGACAAGGGATATACAGACAAGGAATACTTCAAGGACTTTCCTACGATATTTCATTTAAGATCAGAACTTATTCATAACGAAAAACCTCATGATGTAAGATTGGTATATCTTGCTTTGCTTAATATGTTTAAGCATAGAGGACATTTTCTTACCAATGGTATTGATACAACAAGTGATATTAGGAGTATTCAAGATGTTTACTCTGAATTTGTTTCTGCGACTAATAGTGAATGCGATTTGAATTTCCCTGAGGAGAGAGTTGACTTTGAGAGAATTATGGATTTGTTATTTTCTCTGAAAATGGTGATGCAATAAAAATATCAAAATCAGCTGATGTGGTATTTAATCTATTTAGCCTAAATTGTAATGATAGGAAAGTACTAAATGCGTTGTATTCGGAGATGAAGATAATTGCATTAGAAGAACATATAGATTATATTTCTGTCATTAATCAAAAAAATATTGAACTAATAGACAGAGTATCAGAAAAACTTGAATATGCTATTACTTATGAACTTGATACTGATGTTGCAGATGTATTTAAAATGTATGGAGTAAGACTTCTTGATATTGATGATAATCTTGCTTCTAGAATTATAGACTATATAAAACTTATTCATAGAATTATGAAAATTGACACTTTTATATTTGTTAATCTTAAACAATTTATAAATAGCGATGAAATTGTGGGTATATATGAATCGGCAATATATGAAAAGATAAATATGGTAATAATACAGGCGGCCTATTATGATAAAATGGATGCAGAATATAATATCATAGTGGCCTGATAAAGGAAATTCATGCCTTCATAGATGAAAATAACTAACGCCTTCAACAATTAACGTATTGGAGGCGCTAGTTTACATTAAGATTTAAGAGATAGAATCTTCGAGTTCTTTCAGCTTTAATTGTAATTGGACGATTAATTTGTCCTTGTCGGCAATCGCAGCATCTTTGTCGGCAATTGTAGTAGCATAAGCAGCATCCTTCTTAGCAAGCTCCCTATCCTTGGCATCAATTTCCCTATTCTTGGCATCAATCTCAGCTTTCATTTCATCAATCATGTAAGTAACTGTGTTATGATCAGCTATTTGAAGTTCTTTAGAAAACATATTCATGACTCCTTCCGTATTAAGACACATTTCGTAAAGGTCGTCATACAAAGGCTTGAAGTATGGATACTTTTGTATAAGCGTAGCAATGTACTTGGGCTCGTCACATCCAAGGAATGTAAGCCATGCATCCAAGGTGCTTTGTATACCTTCATTATGCATTTTATTTAAGAAAATATCAATTGGCACAAATATAAAATTTTGTAGCATTTTTAGTTCAATTCCTGTATCAGATACTATTTTGAACTTATGTACGAAATCGCTTGTAAATGCTTTGAACTCTTTAGGGCTGGATTCAAGGAATACGATTGTATATACAGGTGCCATATCCTTATAGGTGAAGTTTTTCTTATTCTGATCACGAAGCCTTTTATATTGCCTAAGGAGCAGATCGGCAGAATAGCAGGAAGATCTTTCGCCGGTAAATGAGTAGCCAATCTTCTGAACTTCTATATTTGCTATTGTTCCATCCTCTAGCTCGACTACGATGTCAGTAATGACAAGCGATTGCTCGTCCCCCAAGGCGTGTGCTGTCATTTGGGAGAGCGTATTTAACTGTAACTTTCTTTCCGATGAGTTCACTTAAAAGGTTTGAAAGCCTTTCCGGAGATGATTCAGGGCTGAGAATTTCCTTGAAGTAACTATCATAAAGCATTTTTACGCCCTTAGAGCCCGTGCAAATAGAAATAAACTCTTCCTGTTGGCCTGCTCTCCAGTTTTCGAATATATCATTAAGCCTTGTGTTTGAAGCAATTTCCTCAAGAACTTGTTCTCTTGTTCTGATTGTTGGGAAGAATTTTTTTAAATTTGTGTCTTTTTCCATTTAGTTTTTAATCCTTCTTTCGATTTTTTGCATTAGAATTTTTAAATTGGTTATTTTCAATTATTAGATCGCTTTGTATGAGCTCTAATAGTGATTATAGGGTTTTTGCATTGCAGCTAAGTAAAAAGCTTTTTGCATAATACGTCCTTTCTGCATTAGAGCAGAAGGTAAGAGGGTACGAGCATACAACTGCAATAATGCATATTTATTTTAATAGGGGAAATTGTGAAAACGATAGTAATCACAATCTATCGGTCGAAAACCGACCGTTTCAATTTAGCATACCCTAGAGGTGAATGCAATATCAGCCCAAAAAATTATTATGATTATTTAGTAAAAAATAGGGCTTAAAAAATGCTGTTACAAGTGATATACTGAGATGAAAGTTACATTCTAAGGGATTTCAAGATATTATGAATACAATGGTTATTGCTAAGAACCTTCGTCTTGTACTTCGATGGCGTCGCTGGTGACTTATTTTTGCGACTATGACTATATTATAAAAAGATGAGGGAAATAATAATGGAAGATAATAAAGTTACAGGAACATCACAGGAAAAGAAAAAAGTACTCCTTTCAGGAATACAGCCAAGCGGTGACCTTCACCTTGGCAATTATCTCGGAGCCATCAAGAACTGGAAGGTCAGAGAAGATGAATATGACTGCTTTTATTTTATGGCAGACCTTCATACAATCACCGTAAGACAGGATCCTGCGCAGCTTAGGAAGAGAACTATAAACCAGCTGGCTCAGTATATAGCATGCGGTCTTGATCCTAACAAGAACACTCTTTTCATCCAGTCACATGTTCCACAGCATTCACAGCTTGGATGGGTTCTTCAGTGTTATACAATGTTTGGTGAACTTTCTCGTATGACACAGTTCAAGGACAAGTCAGCCAAACACAAGGATAATATTAATGCAGGACTATTTGCATATCCGTCGCTTATGGCAGCAGATATACTCTTGTATCAGCCTGACTTCGTACCGGTAGGTGAGGATCAGAAGCAGCACGTAGAGATTACAAGAGATATTGCTAACAGATTTAATAATTTGTATGGTGAAGTATTTAAGATTCCGGAGCCGCTTATAGCTAAGACTGGCGCCAGAATTTACGGACTGTCTACTCCTGAAGACAAAATGAGTAAGTCTGTCCCGGAAGGCTGCGTATTCCTTATGGATGAGCCGGATGTGATTGCAAGAAAGTTTAAGCGTGCGATTACCGATTCTGACAGAGAAAATTGTGTTCGCTATGACAAGGCCAATAAACCGGGAGTAGCCAATCTTATGAATATCTACTCAACCTTCACCGGCAAGAGCTTTGACGAAATTGAGAAGGAGTTTGAAGGACAAGGATACGGAGTATTCAAGCCAGCGGTAGGAGAAGTTGTTATTGATGCTCTAAGGCCTATTCAGGATGAAGCCAAGAGAATCCTTGCAGATAAGGCTTATCTTGAGTCTGTATATAGAGAAGGCGCTCAGAAGGCATCATATGTTGCTAATAAGACGCTTCGTAAGGTTTATAAAAAAGTTGGCTTTGTACAGCCCTGATATTGTACTGATTTCGAGGCAGGCCTTGAAAAAGGCTTGCCTTTCAATATGTAGAGGATAATTATGGCATTCGATGGTATTACAGTAGCGGCTATCACCAAAGAACTATCTGACAGGTGTGTTGGTGGCCGTATTTATAAAATTGCACAGACAGAAAAAGATGAAATTCTTTTGACAATAAAACCAATGGTAGAGCGTGGAGGAGGGCAGGTAAGAGTATATCTGTCTGCGGATGCGTCGCTTCCGCTTATTTACATGTCGGATGATAACAAAACAAGTCCGAAGCAGGCTCCGACTTTTTGTATGGTACTCAGAAAACATCTTTTGAACGGGCGTATAAAATCAATCGAGCAGCCTTCTATGGAGCGAATTGTCAGATTTGATGTAGAACACATGGATGAGATGGGAGATATGAAAACCAAAACCCTGCTCATAGAGCTTATGGGCAAATATTCCAATATCATATTTGTGGATGAAAATGATGCTATTATTGATTCGATCAAGCATGTACCGGCGTCGGTTTCATCTGTTCGTGAGGTTCTTCCGGGAAGAGAATATTTTGTTCCAAACAATCAAAATAAGCTTAATCCCAAAGAAGCGAGCAAAGAATCTTTTTACAATGCAATTACCCAAAAATCGGGACCGATCTTTAAAGCAATATACAATTCGTATACAGGCTTTGCATCTACAATAGCTCAGGAGATATGTTTCCGTGCTGACGTTGATTCAAATCTACCGGCATCAGCTCTGTCAGATGAGAAGATGGAGAGAGTATATAATGTATTTGATCTTTTTATGACCAGAATTCAAAAAGGTGACTATCAGCCTGCTATATGCTATGAAGACGGTCAGCCAAAGGAGTATGCACCTTTCCATCTCATGACTTATGAGAAAATGCAAGGCTGTATACTGAAAGATTTTGACACAATGTCAGCTCTTCTCGAAAACTTCTATGCTGAGAAGAATGCCCTTACAAGGATTCGCCAAAAGTCAGCAGATCTAAGGCATATCGTATCGACCGCACTAGAGCGTACAGTAAGGAAATACGACCTTCAGCTTCAGCAGCTCAAAGACACAGAGAAAAGGGACAAGTATCGCGTGTATGGTGAACTTCTGAATGTGTATGGATATAGCGCCAAGCCTTCTGCAAAGTCAATTACTGTCAATGATTACAATACCGGCAACGATATAACAATTCCACTTGATCCAACACTTTCTGCAAGCCAGAATGCCAGAAGGTATTTTGAAAGATATGATAAATTAAAAAGAACAGCTACAAACCTTGAATCTTTAATAAAAGAAGTAGAAGAGCAGAAGCAGCACCTTGAATCTATACAAAATGCTCTTGATATTGCACAGGGCGAAGAGGATCTGGTTCCTATAAGACAGGAACTTGTCGAGTCCGGATATATTCATAGAAAGGGTGAAAAGAAAAAGTCGGAGAAATTCCAAGCTAAAAGCACGCCTTTTCACTATATTAGCTCGGATGGTTTTGATATTTATGTAGGCAAAAATAATTATCAGAATGACCAGCTTACATTTAAAGTCGCAAACGGACAGGATTGGTGGTTTCATGCAAAGGGGATGCCCGGATCACATGTTGTTCTAAAAACTGAAGGAAGAGATGTGCCTGACAGAGCTTTTGAAGAAGCAGCAGCTTTAGCTGCCTTTTATTCAAAGGCCAAGGATCAGGAAAAAGTTGAGATTGACTATCTTCAGCGCAAAAATGTTAAAAAGCCCGGTGGCGCTAAACCAGGATTTGTCGTATATTATACTAACTATTCAATGGCAATAAAACCCGATATATCGAAGCTTTCACAATTAGATTGATATGATATTTTATGTAAGTTTCTGATTGCTTTTATCTGACTGGCAGGATGCTTAAATTATGCTGTAATTCCCAGATTGTTGACGGCTTTTATTGCTTGTTACAGTCTTGCCACCATTCATCTGCGTGGCTATAATAGTTATATATGCGCGTAATATTCTATAATTCGGAGGCTTTTTATGGTCAGTAGTATGACAGGTTTTGGCAGAAGCGAAGTCAGCTTTGACAATCGCCGTATCAGTGTGGAACTCAAGTCGGTAAATAACAGATATCTGGATCTTGGGATCAAGATGCCCAAGATGTTCAATTCTCTCGAAGCAGATATTCGAAAGGAACTCAAGCTTTATATAAAGAGGGGCAAGGTTGATGTTTTTATCAATTATGAAGATCTGACAGAGGCAGATACCAAGGTGCAATACAATCATGATATTGCAGCAGAGTATGTTGAATGTCTTAATAAGATGTCAGAAGATTTTGGATTGCAGAACGACATAAGGCTTTCTGTTCTTGCCAGATTTCCTGATGTTCTAACAATGGAAGCTTTGGAAATTGATGAAAAGACTCTCTGGGAGCCGCTTAAGAAAGCTCTTGATGAGGCTTGTGAACAGTTCTCTAAGGCAAGGGCCAAAGAGGGTGAGTTCCTCAAAGATGACCTTAATAAAAAGCTCGATATAATGATGCAGGATGTGGATTTTATAACAGAACGTTCACCGCAGATAATTGAGGAATACAAGGCCGGACTTCGTGAAAAGATAAATGCCCTTTTGGAAGATACTCAGATAGATGAAAACAGACTTGCTATGGAAGTAACTATATACGCTGACAAAATCTGTGTGGACGAAGAACTCGTTAGACTACGCAGCCACATAGAAGCTGTACGTGAAACTCTTATAAATGGCGATGACGAGAACGGAATAGGAAGAAAACTTGATTTTCTGGCTCAGGAGATGAATCGCGAAGCCAATACAACATTGTCTAAGTCTACAGATATTCAGGTATCGGATAAGGCTATCGAGCTAAAGACTACCATAGAAAAGATAAGAGAGCAGATTCAGAATATCGAGTAATAGTAATCTATTAACATAGATAATTGGTCTATTTTGAGGTAATCCATGTTTACACACATAGGTTTTGGCAATATTGTAAATGTAGATAAGGTTATAAGCATTGTGGTTCCTGACGCTGCACCGGTTAAGAGGCTTGTCCAAAAGGCAAAGGACGAGGGACGCGTAATAGATGCCAGTGCGGGGCGTAAGACCAAGGCAGTTCTTATAATGGAAAATAATACAGTCGTTCTATCAGCTCTTTTGCCGGAGACGATTGCATCTAGAATACAAACAGGAAGTATAGGAAGAGATACAGATGAAACGTAAAGGATTTTTGGTTGTAGTTTCCGGGTTTTCAGGTACCGGAAAAGGCACGCTTATGAAGGAACTGGTCAAAAAATATGACGGTTACGCACTGTCTGTTTCGGCAACGACCAGAGAGCCAAGACCCGGTGAAGAAAACGGCAGAGAATACTTTTTTATTACAGATGATGAGTTTGAAAAGCTTATCGAAGAAGATGGACTTATAGAACATGCAGGCTATTGCGGGCATTACTATGGAACGCCCAGAAGCTTTGTAGAAAAGCAGATGGAAGACGGCAAGGACGTTATCCTTGAAATAGAAATTCAGGGTGCAAGGCAGATTAGAAAGCAGTATCCAAATGCACTTCTTTTGTTCGTAATGCCGCCGTCCGCTGCTGAGCTTGAAAAAAGGCTCAGAGGGCGCGGAACTGAATCTGATGAAGTTATCAGAGGGCGTCTGAAAAGAGCCGTTGAAGAATCAGAAGGGATCGAAGAATACGACTTCATTCTGGTCAATGATAATCTTGAAGAATGCGTAGACAAGATGCATCAGGTTATTGACAGTGCTCATAATACCCCTTCAAGGAATCAGGAATTCATAGACATGATTAGGTCGCAGGTACAGAAATTCGCCTAAAGATAGCTTCTTGACATTTTCAAATCGATTTTGAAAGATTTTGGGAAATAGATTTTGGAAAATATATTTATTTTGGTTGAAAATGTTGTTTATAACTGTTAAAATTTGACAGCATGGTTTAAAATAAATTATTAGGTATTAAAATGCATTTATGAAAGGAAAACGATTATGATACATCCGTCTTATGTAGATCTCATGAACGTCGTTAATAAGGGAGTAGAGGAAGGCGAAGAGCCTGTAATTAGCAGCCGTTATTCAATAGTTATGGCTACTGCAAAGCGTGCAAGACAGATTGTTGCCGGTGACGAGATTATGATCAATTCAAATCCCAAAGACAAGCCTCTTAGCACAGCTGTCAAGGAACTTTATGCTGACAAGCTTTCTATTCTTACAGATGAAGAGAAGGAAGCTATGGCCGATCTTATTGCACAGAAGAATTCTGAAGCTGAAAATTTCAAAGCTGCATCAGCACATAATGATGCAAATGAGGAATCTGAGGAAGAGTCAGAAGAGTAAGGAATAAGGCAATAAGTTCTATATATGAAGATTTTGTTTGTTTCGCTTGGATGCGATAAGAACCGTGTAGAAACTGAGTATATGCTTGGTCTTCTTTCTGAGCACGGATATGAATTTACAGACGATGCACTAGATGCAGAGGCAGCAGTGGTCAACACCTGCTGCTTTATTAATGATGCTAAGCAGGAAAGTATAGATACAATACTTGAACTAGCAGACCTTCGCAAGAGCGGTAAACTTAGGGCGCTAATTGTGGCGGGCTGCCTTGGTCAACGCTATAAAGAAGAGATTCAAAAAGAGATTCCGGAAGTAGATGATATCATAGGTACAACAGCTTATGATAAGGTCGTAAATGCTTTGGACGGCGTTATAAAAGGACAGATTCAAAACTATTTTGAGGATATTGACAGAAAGCCAACTACCCACAAGCGAATACTGTCGACAGGGACCTCATATAGCTATTTGAAGATTGCAGAGGGATGTAATAAGAACTGTACCTACTGTATCATTCCAAAGGTTCGTGGACATTACAGAAGTATTCCTATGGATGATCTTGTCAATGAAGCCGTGGATTTGGCACAAAATGGCATAAAAGAGCTTATAGTCATAGCTCAGGAGACAACAGTTTACGGAGTTGATTTGTATGGGAAGAAGATGCTTCCTGCTCTTTTAGAAAGATTATGCAAAATTGATGGCATTGAATGGATAAGAGTTATGTATTGTTATCCGGAAGAGATAACAGATGAGCTTATTCAGGTTATAAAGGATGAACCCAAGATATGTCACTATCTTGACCTTCCTATTCAATCAGGAAGTGACAATATATTAAAGAGAATGGGAAGGCGTACGGATAATGCTGATATCAGAGAAATTGTAGAAAAACTTCGACGAAATATTCCTGATATTTGTCTTCGAACCACACTTATAACCGGATTTCCGGGCGAGACAAAAGAAGACCACAACAAGACCATGCAGCTTGTATCTGATCTAAAATTTGACAGACTTGGAGTGTTCACATATTCGCCTGAGGAAGATACTGTTGCTGCCAAGATGGACGAACAGGTTCCCGAAATAACCAAAAAACAGCGCCGTAAACAGCTCATGAAAATGCAGCAACAAATTGCATTTGAAAGTGCAAGGAACATGGTTGGAAGGAAACTGGGGGCTGTAATTGAAGGACGAATAAGTGATGACAATCCTATAATTGATGATTTCGGAAGACCTTTATATACCTATGTTGCAAGAACTTATAAAGATAGTCCTGATATAGATGGATTTATATTTATAGAAAATGTTCCATATGATCTTATGAGCGGCAAATTCGTTGATGTAAAAGTCAAAGGCTCTGACGAGTACGATCTTATTGGAGAGCTTGACGATGACGACGAGGTTGATTTAAATAGCTAACAGATTTCTTAAGCGGCGATTCTAATATAACAGCCTTAAAAAGGCGGAAAGAGGACAAGATGAATTTACCTAATAAACTTACATTACTTCGTGTTATCATGATCCCATTTTTTGTTATTTTCATGCTTACAGGCTATAAATGGATAGCGCTTTTGTTGTTCATTCTTGCAAGCCTTACAGATCTTGCAGACGGCAAAATTGCCCGTAAGTACAATCTTGTAACAGATTTTGGCAAGTTTATGGATCCTCTTGCCGATAAGATGCTCGTAATCTCTGCTCTTATATGTCTTGTAGATTTGTCGCGTATATGGTCATGGATTGTTATCGTAATAGTTGCAAGAGAGTTCATCATAAGCGGATTCAGGCTTATAGCTGCTGAAAAGGGCAAAGTAATAGCTGCAAGTATGTGGGGCAAGTTCAAGACAACGTTTCAGATGATTATGGTTATACTCATGATAGCTGATGTTGACTATGATATTAGTTATAGTGGCGGCTTTGGCTCCTTTTATAATGTGCTAACCATAATTGTAACAGTAGTTGCTGTTGTGCTTACGATTATTTCTCTTGTTGATTATCTTATAAAGAACTGGAATGTTATGGATGGACAGATGTAAAAGCATAAAGTCATTGACGTTTTTGCGAATATATGTATAATAATGAGGGGCGTGTCTTTTGAACGAGAACGAAATGCTTGTGCATCTTCTTGCACAGAAAAATCTTACAATCTCTTGCGCCGAGTCGTGTACCGGCGGTATGATAGCTGCGGCAATTACTGATGTTGCAGGTTCATCTGATGTTTTCAAAAGAAGTTTTGTCACATATTGTGATGAAGCTAAGCATGAGATGCTTGGAGTGGATCAGGATATTCTTGATAACTATACTGCGGTTAGTCCGCAATGCGCTGAGGCCATGGCGCGTGGATGTGCCAAGTATGCAGGAGCAGATGTTGCTGTTTCTGTTACAGGAATCGCAGGACCTGGTGGAGGAACAGATTATACACCGGTCGGATGTGTTTACATAGGCTTTTATGTAAAAGGAATGGCAGTAACCGAAAAACACCTGTTTGAAGGCGACAGAAGGCAGGTGCGAAGACAGGCAGCAGAACGTGCAATACACGGTATGTTGCAAATGCTACAATAAAAATTATATATGTGGTTTAAGTGATGCTTGAAGAATGAAAGCACAAAGCTTTATTACTTTATTTAAACAGCAGGTCTTAAATTTATTGACCTGTTGTTTTTAGTTATGACCTTTAAAGGTCTGTGAATTATGAGTCATCATAGATGAATTATAATCCTGTATGTTTTGTATTTGTTTTTTTGAAGGGCGTCCTAGAACCGCATAAGGCACAAGAAGTGCCGGAAAGGTTTAGGAATGAGTGATATTTTAGAAGATCTTGAAATTTTCAATCTTGGAGATGGAAAGTTCAAACACAGAGAAGAAGATGTTTACAGCCAGATTGGTAAGAAAAGAGGATTATTTAGTAACAAGAAAAAGGGTCATGATATCCTTTCGGATTCTACTTTTTCAAAGAAAAATTATACTAATGAAACATTTTCAAAAGATGAATTATCCAAAGAGGAATTTCCAAAAGAATCCTCTGCAAGTGAAGGTAATGTAGTTGTAGAAAATAATGATTTTGAAGTAGATCGCAAGGCAAGCCTTGATATATTTAAGGCGCAAAAAGAAGTACAACAAGAAAAGTCAGAAGAAGTAGCGGATGAAGACAAGCGTATCCGCTATGACGAGTCAGATCTTGATGAGCGAATAGTAAGAGCTGTGTCTGAGATGGGATTTGAGTATATGTCACCTATTCAGGCAGCTGCTATTCCTGTGATGCTTACCGGTAAGGACATAATTGGACAGGCGCAGACAGGAACCGGCAAGACGGCAGCTTTTGGTATTCCGGTTCTATCTAATGTAAACCCTGATGATAAGCATCTTCAGGCTGTTATACTCTGCCCTACAAGAGAACTTGCTATGCAGGCGGCAGATGATATAAGAGACTTTGCCAAATATATGCACGGAATCAAAGTTCTCGCTGTTTATGGCGGTCAAGATATTATGCGTCAGATTAGGGCTCTTTCACAGGGAGTACAGATTGTAGTCGGAACACCGGGACGTGTAATGGATCATATGAGACGTCATACAATGAAGATGGAGACTGTTAAGACTCTTGTCCTTGATGAAGCTGATGAGATGCTTGATATGGGATTTAGAGAGGATATTGAAACAGTACTTAAGGGGATGCCAAGTGATCGCCAGACAGCTCTTTTTTCTGCTACAATGCCAAAGCCTATCCTTGAGATTACAAGGCAGTATCAGAAGGCTGATGCGCAGTACATCCGCATGACTCCTAAGGAGATCACTGTTAAGTCTATTGAGCAATCATACTTTGTAATTCCCAGAGAGATGAAGTTTGAAGTTCTGACAAGACTTCTTGATTATTATCAGCCTCAAAGATCACTTATATTTGCTAACACAAAGAGAATGGTTGACCAGCTTGCAAGTATGCTCAAAGATAGAGGTTATCTTGCTGACGGACTTCACGGAGACTTGTCGCAGAATCAGCGTGATATGGTTATGAATATCTTCAGAAACGGACGTATCAATATTCTTATTGCAACTGATGTTGCAGCAAGAGGAATTGATGTTAGTGGTGTTGACTGCGTATTTAATTTCGATATACCGGAAGATATAGAATACTATGTTCACCGCATTGGTCGTACAGGAAGAGCAGGCAAGAGCGGTAAATCGTTTACTCTCTGCTCAGGTCGTGAAGTATACAAGATACGTGACATTGAGAAAATCTGTCACACCAAGATTGAAGAACGTAAGGTTCCTTCTGCTAAGGATATCACTAAGGCTAAGTCCCAGAAGGTATTTGCAGAAGTTATAGATGTAATTGAAAACGGTGATATTGATTCCGTAACGACATTTATTATGCAGAAGGTTGAAGAGGGCGAGTATACAGCTGAACAGCTCGCTGCCGGCTTCATGAGACTTAAGATGGGTAAAGATGTAGAAGACCTTAATATTCCGGAGAGAAGAAGAGGCAGCCGTGATGCAAGAGGCAGAAATCGTGATGGCGCGCACATGGGATACGGCAGAGGAAATCGCGATACATCCCGCTTTGGTCATGGAAGGGATGGAAGATCTGGAAGAAGCCATGATGGCAAAGGCCGTGATAATACGGGAGCAAGATTTGGACGTGACGGCAAGAGTTATAAACGTGATGAAAGAAGCGCAAGAGATGTAAGAGGCAAGAACTCGCATGATTCTAAGTCTTATGACAAGGTCACAAGAAGCTCTAGAAACGTTCATAAGTCTGAAAAAAGAGCCTCAGGTAGTAAGGATTCAATGAGGGTTGAGAGAAGTCAGGAACGTTTCTTTGGAAGAGTTGCAATTAAGACTAAAGGTGCTGACGGTAAGTTTTATAATGACTAAATAGTAACAAAACATGGGACTAAGAGTAATACAAATACGCTTAGTCCCGTTTTATTTGCTTTATCGCCAAATAGTATGATATCTTATCTATATCTGGTCATAGTATGATTTATTATCCATATCTGGTCATAGTATGATTTTTTATCCATATCCGGTCATGGTATGATTTTTTATCCATATCCGGTCATAGTATGATTTTTTATCCGTATCTGGTTATAGTATGATTTTTTATCTATATCCGGTCATAGTATATATTATTATGAAAATTGGGAGGCAGAGTAGAGACATGAAACGAGAGGATATCCACCGCATTTTAATTATTGGTTCAGGACCCATCATTATCGGTCAAGCATGTGAATTTGATTATTCCGGCACTCAGGCTTGTAAGGCACTTCGAAGACTTGGATATGAAATTATTCTAGTTAATTCAAATCCAGCAACCATCATGACAGATCCTGAAACAGCGGATGTTACCTATATTGAACCGCTCAATGTCAAAAGACTTAGCCAAATAATAGAAAAAGAGCGACCTGATGCAATCTTGCCAAATTTAGGTGGGCAATCAGGTCTCAATCTGACTTCAGAGTTAGCTAAGGCCGGTGTACTTGATAAGTACGGTGTTAAGGTTATAGGCGTTCAGATTGATGCAATAGAGCGCGGCGAAGATAGAATTGAGTTCAAGAATACGATGGATGAACTTGGAATTGAAATGGCAAGAAGTCAGGTTGCGTATTCAGTTGATGAAGCCGTAGAGATCGCCTCAAGGCTTGGATATCCTGTAGTACTTAGACCTGCATATACCATGGGTGGCGCAGGCGGAGGACTTGTTTATAATGTAGAGGAATTAAAAACGGTTTGTGCGCGTGGACTTCAGGCATCGATGGTTCATCAGGTGCTCGTAGAAGAGTCGGTCATAGGCTGGGAAGAGCTTGAGCTTGAAGTTGTACGTGACTCTAAAGGGCAGATGATTACAGTTTGTTTTATAGAGAATATAGACCCTATGGGTGTTCATACCGGCGATTCCTTTTGCTCGGCGCCCATGCTCACAATTTCAAGAGAAGTTCAGGACAGGCTTAGAGAACAGGCCTATAAAATCGTTGATAAAGTTCAGGTAATAGGTGGCTGTAACTGTCAATTTGCTCACGACCCCAAAACAGGTCGTATCATTGTTATCGAAATCAATCCCCGCACATCACGTTCATCAGCACTTGCTTCCAAGGCAACAGGCTTTCCTATTGCCCTTGTTTCCGCTATGCTTGCATGCGGGCTTGATTTAAATGATATAGAATGTGGCAAGTACGGAACTCTTGATAAATATGAGCCGGGTGGAGACTACGTTGTAATCAAATTTGCAAGATGGGCATTTGAAAAGTTTAAAGGGGTAGAAGATCATCTTGGAACTCAGATGAGGGCAGTAGGTGAGGTGATGTCTATAGGTAAAACCTATAAAGAAGCATTCCAAAAAGCAATCCGTTCCCTTGAAAAGAATCGCTACGGCCTTGGATTTGTAAAGGATTTTAATAAAAAAACACTTGATGAGCTATATTCGATGCTTGTAATCCCTACAAGCGAACGTCAGTTTATCATGTATGAAGCACTTAGAAAAGGCGCTGATATTGATAAACTTCATGAACTTACCAAGATAAAAAAATATTTTATAGAACAGATGAAAGAACTCGTAGAGGAAGAAGAGACAATTATAAAGTCCTCAAATGGTGAGGTTCCTTCGATCACTCTCCTTGAAAAAGCCAAGAAAGACGGCTTTTCAGATAAATATCTTTCACAAATATGTCATGTATCAGAAGATGATATCAGAAATACGCGAGAAAGTGCCGGCATCACAGAAGGCTGGGAAGGCGTTCATGTGAGCGGAACCAAAGATAGTGCATACTATTTCTCAAGTTATAATATAAAAGATAAAAGCATTGTAAGTACAGATAAACCCAAGGTCATGATACTTGGAGGAGGTCCCAACAGGATAGGTCAGGGAATTGAATTCGACTATTGCTGCGTGCATGCTGCATTTGCCCTCAAGAAACTTGGCTTTGAAACAGTAATAGTAAACTGTAATCCTGAGACAGTTTCAACTGACTATGATACATCCGACAAACTATATTTTGAACCGCTTACACTTGAGGATGTACTAAGCATCTACAAAAAAGAAAAACCAATTGGAGTTATAGCTCAGTTTGGAGGTCAGACTCCTCTTAATCTGGCATCAGAACTTAAGAAAAACGGTGTTAATATACTCGGAACGAGTCCTGAAACAATCGACATGGCTGAGGACAGAGATCTATTTAGGGAGATGATGGATAAACTGGGCATCCCTATGGCCGAATCAGGAATGGCATCTGACGTCGAAAAAGCCAAAGAGATAGCAGCCTCAATTGGCTACCCTGTGATGGTACGCCCTTCCTATGTCCTTGGAGGAAGAGGTATGGAGGTCGTTCATAGTGACGAGCAAATGGATATTTACATGAAAGAAGCAGTTGGTGTAACACCTGACAGGCCTGTTCTTATAGATAGATTCCTGAATCACGCAATAGAATGTGAAGCAGATGCGATAAGCGACGGCGAAGATGTCTTTGTGCCAGCTGTTATGGAGCATATAGAGCTTGCAGGGATTCATTCCGGAGATTCGGCCTGCGTACTTCCATCTAAGCATTTAAGCGATGAAATCGTAGCTACAATCAAGGAATATACCAAACGTATAGCAAGAGAAATGCATGTTGTAGGACTAATGAATATGCAGTATGCCATAGAAAACGGAGTAGTTTATGTTCTTGAAGCTAATCCAAGAGCTTCAAGAACAGTACCTCTTGTATCCAAAGTTTGTGATATAAATATGGTCAAAGAAGCTACCAAAATAATGACACTTCCTTTTACAGGAGGAAAGTCTCCATTAAAGGATCTTCATGACAGAAAGATACCATACTATGGGGTAAAAGAAGCAGTATTCCCATTTAATATGTTCCCTGAGGTTGATCCTGTTCTTGGACCTGAGATGAGGTCGACAGGCGAAGCGCTCGGACTATCTAAAGACTGGGGAAGAGCTTTTTTCAAAGCACAAGAGGCTACCAATACAGCACTTCCAACAAGCGGAACAGTGCTAATTAGCGTAAATGATTCCGACAAACCTGAACTTGTTGAAATAGCACAGAAATTTCATGATAATGGCTTTAAGATTCTGGCAACAGGTAAGACCAGCACTATGATCAACGAAGCCGGAATTAAAGCAGAGCATATCAATAAGATATACGAAGGAAGACCTGACATAGTTGATGCCATAACCAATGGAGAGATTGATCTTATTGTTGATACACCAACTGATAAAAAAGACGATGTGAGCGATAGCTATATAAGGCAGAATGCGATCAAGCACCATATCCCATATATTACAACCATGGCTGCGGCAAGGGCATCTGCAGAAGGAATCCTGGCAGAGAAACTAGGTGAAGGTGATTTGGTTTGTTCCTTACAGGATTACCACGCAAGCATAGAAAATTAGCATATTGTGAACTTCGCACTTGCCAAGCTGGCGCCACCTCTTTGCTGTTATACAGGTACGGACAGTTTATAAAGTATTTCGCGTTAATTGAAGGTGTTAAAAATTCAGGGCATGATATCTGAAACTTTATATTCTGGGGTTCGAAACTCGCTTCGCTCAAACAAACGAACCCCAAGAAGAATATAAAGTTCCAGCTATCACGCTCCTGAATTTAATAACACCTTCAAAAGAACGCGAAATACTTTATAAACTGTCCGTACCTGTATAACAGCAAAGGGGTGGCGCCAGTTTGGCAAGTGCGAAGTTTAAGTTTATTATCTATAACTTGCTTTAGACTTGGTAACCTTTATTTTGTTTTTTGCAAAAAACACTTCCAGCCAGCGTTTGATATCATCTTCTTTCCATCCGCATTTGGGACCGATACATACACTTACGATTTCATCGGGAAGGAAGGGAAGAATAACATATTCTGTTACAAAATCTGCAGAAACCATCCTGAAATCGTGATATAGAGCGGATTCAAGGTATTTATAATCATCGCCGTTAATGCGAGCGATGAGTCGTTCAAGCCTTACATCCTCTCTGTATATAAGGCGCATCTCCATCTCTTCTTTAAAGCATGCGCTTTTGTAAATTGCCATTTCCGGAAGCATGCGATTTAGAATGGATTTGTAGGGATCACTGTCTTTGATGCTCCCGTTTGTACCGGCAAGAGCTGCAGCTTGACTGCAAGCATAAAGCGTTGGAGGATTTTCCATATGCCTTGCAGACTTACCCATCTCTTCTGCAGAGTGAAGTATTGATGCCCAGGCAATTATATCTGATTTCTTGATAGAGTTTCTGTATTTTACATCTTTGAGAGTAAGTCTTACATTTCTTTCACACATAAGATGAAGGTTAAATCCGATTGACACCCCGCGGCCATCATTGCCATATCCCCTCCATTGACTTAAAATATCATCACCTTTTGAATAGCTGCCTATAAAAATATTGTTCTGACCATTTTCGTGGATATAATCGGAAGCTTTCTGTGTCTCTTCCTTAACATGCCTGATATTATCATCATCTGATTTTGGCATATGTTTGCAAACCCAGGTGATTTCATCGGTGTCATTCATCTGGAGAGGATCCGACAGAAAAACTGAGCGGTTTTTTATGATATTAAAAAAAGTTGAAAGACTGCAGTAGTAGTAACCGATTTGATTCTGTTTTTTCATGGTTTATGCACCCTATAACCCTCACACTGTATATCGGAATTATTTAAGAAAAAATGAAAACTATTGCAGAGAAAAAACTGACTATTTAGTGCTTTTTGTTGTATGATTATCAATAGCAGTAGTGCAATAAGTAAAAAGGATGGAAGAAATATGGATTATGCAAAGTTACTTGATAAGGCAAAAGAAATGCGTAAGATGTCATATGCGCCTTATTCACGTTTTCATGTAGGTGCAGCGCTGCTTACCAAAGAAGGTAAAATATATGGCGGTTGTAATGTCGAAAATGCTTCTTATGGAGCGGCGAATTGTGCAGAGCGAACAGCTTTTTTTTCAGCCATTGCAAATGGTGAGAAGAACTTTAAGGCTATTGCTATAGTCGGAGGACCGGAGGATGAGAATGGCAATATAGATAAAATAACTGATGCACAGCCTTGCGGTATATGTAGACAGGTAATGAGAGAATTTTGCGCTTCTGATTTTGAGATAGTACTTCAGGGCCTGGATGGGAAAATAACAGTTCAGACACTTGAAGAAATTCTTCCTAACAGTTTTGGACCTGAGAATCTGTAAAAAAATGCTAAAGCTTCCGTTATGGGAGCTTTAGCAAATCAAATCTCTGTTATAAGTTTGAGTTAGCAAATCAAATCCCTGTTATAAGTTTGAGTTAGCAAATCAAATCTCTGTTATAAGTTTGAGTTAGCAAGTTAATTCTCTGTTATCAGCTTTAGCAGGTAAGGAATCTCTGCTTCAAAATTAACAGCATAGTCAACACTGTCAAGATCCTCATATGTATTACGAATGCATGCGGCGGTATAGTCTGTAGCAATTTTTAGGGCAGTATATACATCTTTGCCAAGAGTCAGAGCACCGGTAAAAGCACTTGCATATACGTCACCAGTTCCGTGAGATTTATATGGAACCTTAGTGGTGCCGTAGCTTATGAACTCTTTGTTAATGCTGTCAAGCCCTATAAAACCGAAAGTGCCATTGTCTAGCGTTACACCCGTTATAACCGGGAATTTACAGCCGGCCTTTACAAGCTTCTTGAGAAGATCACAGATCACGTCATCCGATGCATCCTCACCCGGATATTCTTCGCCCAGCATTAGAGCTGCTTCTGAGATGTTTGGAAGTGTGATATCAGCCTTGGTGCAAAGGCTTAACATTTCCTTGGCAAAAGCATCATCAAAACCGACATAAAGTTTTCCGTTATCGGCCATTGCGGGATCTACGACAATGGCTGTATTTGCGCCTTTTAAAGCTTTGAAGTATTCTTTTACAATATCTATTTGGCGTATGCTACCCAGATAACCGGTGTAGATAGCATCAAATTTGAAACCTTCTTTTTTCCAATGCTCCAGAATAGGAAGCATATCATCTGTAAGATCTCTGAAAGTAAATCCCTTGAATTGCGTATGTGTAGATAGAACAGCGGTTGGAACAATAGATGTTTCTATCCCCATTGAACTAATGATAGGAAGTGCAACAGTAAGAGAACACTTGCCTACGCAAGAAATATCCTGAATTGAAACTACTCTTTTCATAATAGTCATCTCCAATCTTGAAAAGTAATTGCTATCACTGATTAAAAAGTATATTATAGAACTGACCTTGCCGGTATGTCCATTTTTGATTTATTTGATAATACCAGAATGTCTGCACTTGCATAAAAAGCAAAGGGGTGGCGTCAGTCTGGCAAGTGCGAAGTTTGAGGAGGTAATTTAAATGTATGATGTTAGCAAAAGAGGAAAAAGACCAATTTATGAGTATCTCTATATATGCATACGCGATGATATCGTAAATGGCAGGATAAAGGGAGGAGAAAAGCTTCTATCCAAGCGAAGGATGGCCATACAGGAAGGAGTCGCTCTTATTACTGTGGAGAATGCATATGCTCAGCTTCTTGTAGAAGGTTATATAGAAAGCAGACAAAGAAGTGGATATTACGCGGTTAGTGGTGCATATGGATTGGGAGATTCCAAGAACTTCGCAGAAAAAGTTCATGAAAGTAAGCCTTTGCAAACCGGCCAAAAGTCTGATCAAGAGAAAGTAATCGCAGATTTTGTATCCCAGCGTCTATTTGATGACGCATTTCCTTTTGCTATATGGTCAAAGCTTATGCGTACGGTATTGTCAGATAGAAGTCCGGAGTGCCTTGAAACACCTGATCCATGCGGGCTAGAAGTTTTGAGACGCGCAATATCGGGGTATCTAAAGAGAAGCCGCGGAATAGACGCCAATCCTGATAATATTATCGTCGGTCCCGGAACAGAATATCTTGAAAATCTACTTTTGATATTGTCAGGCGGTGGGGCGCTTACAGCGGTAGAAGATCCGGGATATAAGAAAATGGGGCTTTTGTGCGAAAGAGCTGGACATAAATGCCTTCATATACCGGTTACCAAGGACGGAATGGATGTTTCCAGTCTGTTGTCGACAAGTGTAAAGCTTGTGAATATATCTCCTTCGCATCAATTTCCAACAGGTGCGGTTATGTCGGCAGGAAAGAGGGCGCAGCTCCTTGAATGGGCTTTGAGAGAAGATGCTTATATAGCAGAAGATGATTACGATTCTGAATTCAGGTTCTATGGAAGACCGATTCCACCTATTGCGGCGACTTATCCCGACAGAGTTGTATATATGAACACCTTTACCAGAACTCTTGCTCCCTCTATCAGAATTGCTTATATGCTCCTTCCCGATAGACTTATGGAACAGTACAGGCAGAAACTATACTTTTATTCGGGAACTGTTTCATCTTTTGAACAACTCGTACTATCTGAATTTATAAACGAAGGCTACTATGAGCGACACCTTTCCAGAATGAGAAATTACTATGGCAAAAGACGTGAGAACATCATGAAAATATTTATGCAAAAAAATCATCAGCAAATATTCGAACCAATAGCTGATGCAGCCGGGCTTTGTATAATACTAAAAGCACCAAGCTGGCTTGATGACAATAAATTTATGGAAGAAATCTCATCTAAAGGCATAAAAATGAATTGCATGAATGATTACTGCTATAGTTTCAAAAAAGAGTATGAGCACCTATTTCCTGTATCATTTGGAGCAGCAAATGAAGATGATTTTATAAAAGCTCTGCCTGTAATGGAAGAAGTGGCAGCTAAATGTAGGCAAACAAATTAGCTAACTCAAACTTCATCCAAAATGTATGTTAGAGGCGTAAGGTCCATTTTTTAATTCACAGTTTCCCTCAAGTGTATTAACTGCGGCCTGGTATTGTGCGAAAGATTTGGATTTAAGAATATTCTTGATATAAGCATCGGAATTCTCGTAGGATTGCGACATGTAATACCACATTTCCTTCATTTTATTAAATACATTGTGGCCATCTTTCAAAGTCTCTTTGTACATATCCTCAAGAGAACGTCTGAAATCCTGGAATTCCTGTTTGGTCATTCTTTCGCCGCCCTTAATAACTCTTGCAAGAGATGGATCAGCAACAAGACCTCTTCCCAGCATTACGGAAGAGATTTTATTATCTTTTGAACCCGCATTATTAGAAATTGTATTATCATGATATCCATATTTTTGGTATATATTGTCATAATCCTCTTTGGTAAATACATTACCGTTGTAGCACACAGGACAGGAACTTGCTACAAGAGCTTTTTCAAATACGTCCATGTAGGGAGTTCCTTTATAGAACTGCTTCCTAAGCCTTGGATGGATGGTAAGCTCTTTTATAGGATACTTGGCATATATCCTGGATAGTTGTTCCATTTCGGATATGTCATTATATCCGATTCTGGTTTTTACAGATAAAGCCCTGGCATTTTCAGAAAGTGCATCGAATACCTCATCAAAAAAATTTTCAAGCTTTTCTATATCACGCAAAAAGCCCGAACCTCGACCCTTAGCTGTAACAGTACCGGAAGGGCACCCTAGATTTAGATTGACTTCATCATAACCCATGGAAATGAGTTTTTTGAAAATCCATATAAATTCTGCAGAGCTATTAGCAAGAACCTGTGGAACAACCTTCATTCCAATATTGTTGGAAGGATCAATTTCTCTTTCGTCACGTTTTTTTATATAATGATCTGGAAATACACTGATAAAAGGGGTGAAATATTTGTCCACCCCTCCAAAGAATTTATTGTGAAGCTGCCTATAACAATAGGTTGTTATGCCCTCCATTGGCGCATAATATATATTCATTTTAAATAACTAAGGAAATGTTAATAAATTTCACAAAATACGAGTAGGATGTATAAGTTATCTTTTAACAGTTCCTAACCCTTTCTTTCTAAAATGCATTAAGCTTGTGATATAAATTTGTCTATATGATCTTCGATTATCTTCATGAGCCTTGTTCTCGCTTCTACACTAGCCCAGGCTATATGCGGAGTTATGAGAAGCTTTGTGCTGTCCTTTATCCTAAGAAGTGGATTGTTTTCTTCTATTGGTTCTATTGACAGAACGTCAAGACCTGCAGCACGGATTGTTCCTTCTTCAAGAGCATCTGCCAGATCTTTTTCATTAACAATTGGCCCGCGACCAAGATTTAGAAGAATCGCCGTCTTCTTCATCTTAGAAAGGGCATCTTTGTCTATGAGATTAGCAGTCTTATCGTTAAGCGGCGCATGAATTGAGATGATATCAGATGTAGCAAGAAGTTCGTCAAAAGAGACCTCTTTGAATTCTGTATCGTGGTTAGCGCCCGAAGTCGAATAGTACTGCACATTACAGCCAAAAGATTTGGCAACCATAGCAACCTGTCTTCCTATTGCGCCAAGGCCGATGATACCGTAGGTCTTGCCGCAAAGCTCTTCAAATCTTTTTTCAAAATGAGTGAACATAAAGTCCTTGGTATATCCGCCGTCTTTGACATATTTGTCATAATATGAAAGATTTTCGAATAGATAGAACAGCAGGGCAAATGTATGCTGGGTTACAGTCTGTGTTGAATAGCCTGCTACATTACGCCATTGGATATTTTTGGATTCAAGATATTCAAGATCAAGATTGTTAACACCGGTTGCGGTAACGCATACAAGCTTTAATTTAGTGGCATTTCCTATAGTTTCTTCGTTTACAGGAACTTTGTTTAGAACTATGATATCGGCGTCTTCAACCCTTGAAGGAACTTCACCTGGCTTTGAGAAGTCATATATGACAACTTCTCCAAATCTGTCAAAAGATGATAAATCTATATCTTCGCCTATTGTCTTTCTATCAAGAAATACTATTTTCATATTTTCTTTGCTCCTTGCAATTTAGTGTACTGACTCATATTTTTTTGATCATAGATTCAAAATATAGTAATAGAGCCAACCTATTATATACATTGTCATAAAATCCCTGCAATAATTATGTACTTTATCTGCCATCCATCATAATAAATCGAAAACAGCGCTATTTCAAGACTCTGAATTTTGCTATTTCAAGACTCTGAATTTTGCTATTTCAAGACTCTGAATTTACGATATTTCAAGACTTTGAATTTTGCTATTTCAAGACTTTGAATTTAGCTATTTCAAGACTTTGAATTTTGCTATTGACATATATATAAAAGCGTACTAACATAGGCTTTGACAAATAAATAACACTTCGGGGTTGGGTGCAATTCCCTACCGGCGGTATAGTCCGCGAGCGGCATAAGGCCAGCATGAACCGGTGTGATTCCGGTACCGACAGTAAAGTCTGGATGGAAGAAGGAGATGCAGATTTTTTGATCTGCAGATTAAAGGCAAGATGTTAAAAGCCCCGGATTTTTTTCCGGAGCTTTTTTAATTGCAAAAAGCTGCTGTAACATAAATATAGAGCTAGCCATGCAGCGGTATTTTGCAAGCAGGAGATAATATCTTCTACTGCTGTATTTGCCTAAAACCGGTGAGCTGGCAGCTGACAGCCATCTCTCTTCCCGAAAATATATGTGCACAGGCACAGAAGGGAAAGGAAAAAGAAAAATGACTAATGGATTATTAAACAGTATTACAGAAAATGTAGGATATGTAGTTGGATTTGCGATTATAATTGCGGCAGCATTTATAGTTGCAACTGTATGTGAAAAATTGGCACAAAAGATAAATGGTATAAAAGAACCGCTATTTAGTACCAGGAAAATAGTTGTCATCGGTGCATTTGCAGCTATTTCGGTCATACTTATGATGTTTGATATATCTCTTCCTTTTGCTCCTTATTTCTATAAGCTGGATCTTTCTGATATTCCTGCTCTTATCGGAGCATTTGCGTTTGGACCTATGACAGGTGTCATGATTGAATTTGTAAAGATTCTGCTTGAACTTATAATAAGAGGAACATCAACAGCATTTGTCGGAGAGATTGCAAATTTTGTAATTGGATGTTGTTTCATACTTCCGGCATCTATTATCTATAGCTTTAAGAAGACTCGTGTAATGGCTCTTGTTTCCTGCCTTATAGGAACTATTGTTATAGCAATCGGTGGAAGCACATTTAATGCTTTTTTCCTGCTTCCTGCATTTGCATCGATTTATGGAATGCCAATATCTGAATTCGTTAATATTGCATCCAAAGTTAATGGAAATGTAAATAGTCTATGGACGATGATACTATACTGCGTTGTTCCGCTCAACCTGCTAAAGGGAAGCATTGATTCGATTATTACAGTACTTGTATATAAGAGAATCAGTGTAATCTTAAAGAGTGTATCATTTATCGGTGCAAGAAATAGACAGATCACAGAATAAAACATTATCTGCGCCCAAAATAGACAGATCACAGAACAAAGCATTATCCGCCCCGCTTATGCAGCGGGGCTTTTTGTTGGCAGCATTTTGGCGCCAGTTTGGCAAGTGCGAAGTTTGAGTATGTGAGAGGTTTTTGGTAAAGAACACGAAATACTTTATAAACTGGCTGTATTGCATGACGGTAAAGGGTTGACGTAAGTTTGTCAAGTGGAAACTCTGAGTAAAGTATTTTAATTAAAGACCGATATATATATGTGTACATGCGTAGATAGGTATTTCTATGCTGACACAGGGCTTACTTCATTTTTTTGTAAGAGCTTTAGCTACTGATAATCCTAAGTAGTAATTAACTTAAACCGGGAATACTACCAATGGGCGTAAAAAAGACCAAGGAAAGGAAACATACATGCAAAATTATAAGTGCTGCACAGATAGTTATTGCAGGACTTCTTTTTACTGTCCTGATTTTTCTGGTAATTAACTCTAATACATCTTTGTTGCATGCATCTGATATTGGAAATAATACAGATAGCAGTAGTTCAAATAATAATAGCACATCCCCAAATACAGCTGAATACGAAATGCTTCCGGCTAATGTTGGAGTTGTGCAACAGGCTAACGTTAACGAATTAACCGAAGATGGACTTCACAGAGGGGCTGATGCTGAGTATTGTTCCAAGATTGCTCAGTATGGGCTTCTTGATTTGTCATATTATTACTATGATAATTTTACAGATTTAATGAATGCCCTTGAAAAAGGCGAAATAGACATGACATTTGGAATAGCACATACCGATGAACGGGATCAGAAATTTCTTTTCTCGGATAATTATCTTGGAGTAGGTGAAGTTGATATCAAAGTAAGGCCTGACAACGATAGCTTCGAATACGGTGATTTCGGACAGATTATGAGTCTGAAACTAGGTTGCGTCGAAGGCTCGGCACTTATAAAGGATTTGGAATTGTGGGCACAAAAGAATGGACTTACGATGGGAAATGTTACATTCTATTCATCAGAGGATACGCTCAAGGATGCCCTCTATAACGGTGAAGTTGACGGAGTAATAACATCAGTTTCGATACTTCCTGAATGCAGGACTATTTTCTCCGTACCAAGTAAAGGATACTATGTGTGCTTCAATGAATCCAGAATGGATTTGAAGCTTATAGTAGATTCTGCTATGAATCGTATATTATATGAAAATCCTGATTATTATGACGTTATCAAGAACAAAAATGCGGATGAAAATGTAGCAGCTACAGAATTTACAGCCAAAGAAAAAGAATATCTTAAAAATCTAAGTGGTGGTGAAGTTATTGTTGCGGTTGTGGAATATGATCCACCTCTTTTCAGAATGATTGATGGTAGTCCTCAGGGAATAATTCCCTCTTACTATGATGTTTTTGCTCAAAAACTTTCCAATTACGGCTTTGATATAACTTTCTCCTACAAGACTTATGAAAATGAGGATGAGGCTGCGAGAGCGGTTGCAGACGGAGAGGCTAGAGTTCTTGGTATGACTCATATGGATACAGTAATAGCAGATACCTATGGTCTTATTCTTGGTACGGATTTCAACACTGAGATCATTGCTATGGTATCACCGGCACAGAATACAGGTGATACAGTATCTGATACTTCCGGCGATGGTTCGGCATCAAATAGCGCCTTATCAGATGAAGATACGGAAGATAGCACTATAAAATGCGCTGTAACATCTGATGATTATCAGATTCTAAGTTTCTATCTTGGTAAAAAAGCCGGTAATTATGAACTTTCCACATATGACAATATAGAAAAATGCTTAAAAGCAGTTGAAAGTGGTGAGCAGGATTGCATGGTGGCTTCACTGGTACAAGCTACATGGCTTCTTAATCAGTACAAGGCAGGAGTGTACTCTGTTACAGCCATGAATAGTAGTGGATGGGCATTAACTGCTGCGGTGGGACCTGCCGACGCTATTTTGGGAAGTGTTATATCCAAAACAGCTGATTCTATTTCGGGAAATCTTGACACGATAATCATTGAAAATAGTGCTCCTGATCCAGGATTTATTTCGGCGATTCAGAGAATGTCTACTGCTCAGATTACAAGGGTATTCCTTATATTTGTAACCCTTATAATACTTGCTTTTATGGCTATTACGTATATAGTCATGTCCAATATACAGCGAAAGAAGAATGAAGAACTCATAGAATCTCAGAACAAGCTTCTTGATGCCTACAAGTATGACCATTTGACAGGACTTTATTCAAGGAATGCTTTTATGGATATTATTGACCATAAGATTACAGAGCATAATGAATGTGCCATGTTCATGGTTGATATTGATGATTTCAGGCTTATAAACGAATCCTACGGACATTTTATAGGTGATGAGGTGTTAAAAGAAGTTGCTTCCAAGATTTTGGAGTATGCAGGAGGCCAATCAGACAATTCAATAACAGCCAGATACAGCGGTGATGAATTTATAATACTTACAATAGGCAAAGATAATATAAAAAAAATCAGTCAAAATATGTCACATCTTGTCAAAACAGAGCATATTATTGATAATCCCGGTAGTAGGGAGTCAGATACTTCCAGAATTATACTGCACTTTAGCGCAGGCGCATATTATTTTTCGGGAGATTCAGATCTTCAAAAGGCAGTTCATAACTGCGTAATTGCTATAAGCGTTGCCAAGAAGAACCAGGACAATAAGCTCTGCGTATTCTCTGATTCTATGAAAAAGGAAATAGAAGAATACAACGAGATAAGTGACAAAATAAGAGAAGCCATTGTAAATGACGGTTTCATGATGGTATATCAGCCGCAGGTTGATATAAGAAAAGGCTGTGTTACAGGATATGAAGCTCTTATCAGAATGAAAGATTCAAATATTGGCCCCAGCAAGTTCATTCCTATTGCGGAAGAGGAAGGTTATATCAACCAGCTTGGAAGGATAGCTACTCGCCTTGTAATAGAGCAGCTTGCCAAGTGGAAAGCTATGGGTAAGGAGCTGTTGCCAGTATCAGTTAACTACTCGTCAAGTCAGGTTGGTGATAGGGAATATGTAGATTATACCTTTTCTTTGCTCAAAGATTATGATATTCCTACCAATTATTTTGAACTTGAGATAACTGAGTCACTAATGATGCATTCCAGCGAAGTTACAGATTCGCTATTTAGAGAATTAAAGGCATCAGGAATCAAAATCCTCATGGATGATTTTGGGACAGGCTATTCATCACTTAGTTATCTTACATACATTCCTGTAGATACACTTAAGCTGGATAAATCATTTGTAGATGCCTGCCTTGTAGATTCTTCCAATATGGATGATACGACCAACAAGCCAAACCTTGAAAAGATGAATAAAGATATATCTTTCTATGGTATACATGGCTACAAGGATAACAGTTTCATAAGAGATATCATCAGACTTGCGCATGATCTTGGCAAACTCATTATAGTTGAAGGCGTAGAAGAAAAGTGGCAATTGACGATCCTAAAAGAACTTGGCTGCGATATGATTCAAGGCTACTATTTCTCCAAACCCCTTCCGGCTGATGAGGCAATTGAATATCGGGTATAAACTAGGACTTCCCACTTGCCAAAATGGCAAGTGGGAAGTTTTTAGTAAAGTTATTTGTAATTATGCCGATATACAAGGTGAGATAGTGTCGTTATATGTATCGAATGGTAGTTGCAAGGACGCATATGTAATTCAGAAAGGAGTCTGACTATGGCATTATCAAATGATATCGCTCGTTTAAGTGCAATTCAGTCAGTATATGACAGCTCTGCATATAATAAGACCGTAAAAAAAGAGACTGATACCGATAAACTCACAGCTTCTGAAGCCAAATCCGCCTCCAATATTACAGGCAGGACAGTTGGCGATGTAAAGTTAAGTGACAAGGCAGCCAAATACTATGAAAAGCTGAAAGCTAAATTTCCAAATATGGATTTCGTTTTGGTATCAGCCGATCAAAAAGATAAGGTTGAAGCCAATGCCGCATCATATGGTCTTTCCAATAAGACTGTAGTTCTTATTGACGACGAAAAGATTGAGAAAATGGCCAATGATGAGAAGTATGCAGGCAAGGTTGAAGCAATCATAACAAATGCAGAAGCACAGCTTAAAGCAGTAGGAAGTGGTCTCTTTGGAACAGGTGCGGATGTTCAGGGTTATGGCATGAAGATTAATGATGATGGTACAGCTACCCTGTTTGCAGTGCTCAAGAATTCTTCCAAAGCTCAAAAGGCTCGTATAGAAAAGAAGGCAGCAGAAAAGAAAGCCGAGAAGAAGGCTGAAGAAAAGAAACTGGAAGAAAAGAAAACTAAAGAAAAACAAGCTCAAAAGAAAGAAGAAGCCAAAGAATCAAAAGATGTCGGCAAAGACGGTAAGATAGAAGGCAATGATGACTATGATACAGTAACCGTTACAGCCCAAACAGTTGATGAGTTACTTAAGAAGATTGCCGATCAGGCGATGCTCTTTAGAAGTGATAACGTACGAACAGACGCAGAACTGAAGGTTGGGCAACATTTTGACTTCAATGTATAAGCGTAGTGTATATAAGGCACGGTCAGTGATGACCGTGCCTTATCTTTGCTGATTTTCCATACCAAAGTCATTGTATTTCTGGTATGCTGACACATTTATATTTGACTCAAACTTCGCACTTGCAAAAATTGTGCTAGCCCTTTGTTGTTATGCGGATGCGGACAGTTTATAAAGTTTTTCGCGTTCACCTCCGTGTTAAAAATTCAGGGCATGATATCTGAAAATTTATATTCTGGGGTTCGAAACTCGCTTCGCTCACACAAACGAACCCCAAGAAGAATATAGAGTTCTGGCTATCATGCTCCTGAATTTTGTTGTGGCAGCTTTGAGCGGATATTTTCAAAACAAAAAAATTATTTATCATATTTTATGATAAACTAAGAATATAGGGGGATTCTTGGATATGGCGGATAATAAAAAAAGGAATTCAGAAAAAAGAACAAAAGTAAAAGCAACCAAATACCCAAAAGCAGGTATTAATTTTAGAAATAGAATCTTTAAGATGATATCAGTCGGGGTTGTAGATGAACCTATCAACCAGATGTATGATATTATCAGCATTGCTTGCCTTGTCCTTAACCTTACATCTGCGATAATGGCTACATTTGATAACCTGCTTGCAAGATATGGCAATGTGTTTGCTGTTATTGAGGGTGTTACAGTAGCTTTCTTTGCTATAGATTTTATACTAAGAGTATATACAGCAAAATGTCTTTTTCCGGATAAGAGTAATAAAATTGCTATTTGCAAATATATCTTTTCCCTTGATGGGATAATTGATATTATATCATTTCTTCCGTATTATCTTCCGTTTATGTTCCCAAGCGGCGCTACTGCCTTCAAGATGTTCAGGGTAGCCAGAATTCTAAGATTATTCAGAATTAATGCTTATTATGACTCACTTAATGTTATTGCAAATGTAATCAAAAGTAAAAGCCAACAGCTATTATCTTCTGTTTTTATCATAGTCGTACTTATGACTGGTTCAAGCCTATGTATGTACTCCTTGGAGCACGAGGCACAGCCGGAAGTGTTCGATAATGCATTTTCAGGAATCTGGTGGTCTGTATCCACGCTTCTAACCGTTGGCTATGGCGATATATATCCCATAACAACAATGGGTAAATTCTTCGGTATAATTATCGCCTTCCTGGGAGTTGGTATTGTCGCTATTCCGACCGGTATTATCAGCGCAGGATTTGTCGAGCAGTATACACACTTGGCAACTATGGGTGCTTCTTCGGATACAGAACTTCATTTTATCCAGGTCAAGATAACAGATGATGATGGCTGGGCAGATACGTATATAAAAGATTTAAAGCTTCCACAGAATATTATAATTGCTGCGATCCATAGAGATAATAAGACCTATATTCCTAAAGGCAATACTATGATCAAAGAGGGTGATGAGCTTGTTCTTGGAGCTGAGCCTCTCCAAAAAGACAAATTTATCAACCTTAAAGAAATAAAGCTTGAACAAGGGCACTCATGGATTGGACAAAGGATTGATGAGCTTGATATATCAAGACAAACCTTCGTTGTAATGGTAAAGCGTGCTAATAAGCCAATTGTACCAAGAGGAAATCTTGTACTTATGAAAGGCGATATGATGTTTCTCTATAGCGTAACTAAAACAGGTATAGATCTTTGATTTTCTATGTAAGTATTTTTACTCAAACTTCCCACATCCTGACTGGAGCAAACGTCTTTTTCGATGTGAGAAGTTTGAGTTACTAAGTGTGTGGGATTTAATGCATGGAATTTGAGTTTATTGGACTACGCACCTATAGAAATCTCAGATTATCAAATCAGTTCGGAAGAGTATTTTCTCAACTATCCGTTTTCAAATCAACGCAATTTTGTTATAATGAAGGTTAAGTAAAAAACTTTACCTAGACATAAGCTATATTTTGACCGCTATGCGGCAGGAGGGTATATGTTTATCTGTATGTCATGTCAGGACAATTCCGAAAAGACTACGACTGAGATATGTGAATTCCGTGGAATCAGATTCGATAACCGTTACAAAACAGCGGTTATATCAACAGAACATGAGAATCACGATTATATAGTCCCTATGACGGAGACTATGTATGAAAAGTTTGTGGAAATTTTGGCTAAAGCTATGAACGGTCACGACCTTATCTATTTCAAAAATGGTGTAGTATTTCGCTGCCGCAAAGGTGAAATTCATAATAGCGAGCCGCAGAATATTACAATTAGTTTCTAGCTCGGAGTCTGTTGATTTTCCTTGGGCAGATATGAGGATTACATGGAATCTAATAATGACCGCTATGGAATTAACATAAGGGACTATTGCTACAAGCACGAAGACTATGTTAGAACCTGCATTGAATTTGGCGAGGATCCCGAAATCATAATGGAGAGGCATATGAAAAAACTTGCCTTCCTTCAGCATGAGCGACTTGTTCATCTGATAGTCATGGTCATGACTGCCTTTATTGTGCTCTTTTTATGCTATATGACATTTTGTCATCTTGAATTATTTCCTTATACGGCTTTGTTCTTAATAGCAATGATGATACTTCTTGCCTTCTATATAAGGCACTATTTTTTCCTGGAAAACACAGTTCAGCATTGGTATAAAATAGAGGATGAACTAAATTCATTAATTATCCGATATAGATAAGGGATTGTGAACTGATAATTAGAACTATTTATTTGTTCATGTCTCCAAGTGGATTTTTCCATTATCTATGTCTTTTTGTTGTGCTCATAATTAGCCGTAAGTCGGCATGGAGGTAATAATGGCTTTCATCAGAAAGCGTATCAGGCTCGGCGAATGTCTTTTAAATGAGAAATATATAACTCAGGAGAAACTTGACGAGGCGCTGGCTCTGCAGAAAAGCAGTGGTAAGCGCCTTGGCGAATTGCTTGTGGAAAATGGATTCGTCACAGGCGAGCAGCTTGCTACAGCACTTAGCCGTCAGCTTGGGCTTGGAATGGTCAATCTTCAGATGATTGATATTCCTGATGACATTTTGAATCTGGTACCGGCGCAGATACTAAGGAAACATAAGGTTATACCGTTTGAATACAAGCCCGGTGCTCCCAATACTTTGCATGTGGCTATGTCAGATCCCATGGATACTGTGGCAATCGATGATATTGGCATTGTTACGAATCTGTCTATAGAACCGGTTCTTTCAACGGCTCAGAGCATAATGCTGGCTCTGGATAAATATTATGGCAACACGGATCTCAAGAATGCGGCAGAGCAGTACGCCAAAGAAAAAACTCATGCTAAGGATGATAATACTAAAGAAAATGCCGAAGTTACAAATTCGCCTATTGTACAGCTTGTTACAACTATGGTTGAAACTGCTGTTCGTCAGCGTGCATCCGATATTCATATAGAGCCGGGAGCACGAAACCTTCGCATAAGGTTCAGAATCGATGGAGCTTTATATGAAAGAGCTACTTACAACAATAATCTTCTTCCTGCAATTATCACACGTATCAAGATAATAAGTGGGATGGATATATCCGAAAAGAGGAAACCCCTTGACGGTCGCATGACTCAGATTGTCGACAAACTTGAGTACGATATCCGTGTATCTACTTTGCCAACAGTATATGGTGAAAAAGTAGTTATGAGGCTTGCGTCCAAATCGGCGCTAAACAGAAGCAAAGATCAGCTTGGTCTAAGACCTGACGAAATGCAGGTATTTGACAGAATCCTTTCAAATCCCAATGGAATTTTACTTGTAACAGGACCTACCGGATCCGGTAAATCAACAACTCTTTATACAGCACTTTCTGAGCTTAACAGAGAAGAAGTTAATATTGTAACGGTAGAAGACCCGGTAGAAGCCAATATAAATGGAATTAACCAGATACAGGTCAACCCTAAGGCTGAGCTTACGTTTGCATCGGCTCTTCGTTCTATTTTGCGTCAGGATCCTGATATCATCATGATAGGTGAGATAAGAGATCAGGAGACAGCGTCAATTGCTGTACAGGCATCAATTACAGGACACCTTGTTGTATCTACTCTGCATACCAATTCTGCAGCCAGCACTATAACAAGACTTGAAGATATGGGACTTGAAGCGTATCTTATAGCAGATTCTATTATAGGTATAATAGCTCAGCGCCTTGTCAGAAGACTTTGCCCTGACTGCAAGAAAGCCTATGAAGCAAGTGCTGATGAAAAAAGACTCTTATTGCAGGATGAAAACAAACCGCTTACTTTGTATCATAAGGTAGGATGCCCTAAGTGCGGCAATACAGGTTTTTCCGGGAGAACAGGTGTATATGAGATTATGGAAGTAAGCCATAAATTGAAACTTATAATAGAAAAAAATGGAACTGCGGACGAAATCAAAGAAGAAGCCTTAAAAGAAGGAATGAAAACTCTAAGAATGAGTGCTAGCCAGTATGTCATTGAAGGTGTAACAACCATTGATGAAATGAAGAAAGTTTCGTTTGATGTTTGATATACTGCGATATTAGTAGTGGAAATATATTTTCTGACAAATATAGAATGATAGAGGTAATAGAAATGCCTACATTTGGTTATACTGCGTTTGATGGCTCCGGCAAACAGGTCAAAGGAAGTATTGAAGCTGACAGCCGTGAACAGGTACTTAGAGAACTCAAGATCAAAGGTCTTACACCAACCAAGGTGGAAAGTCAGAATTTCCTTACCAGAGATATAGAATTTAATTTGGGCAAAGTTAAGACCAAGGAGCTGGCAATTTTTTGCCGTCAGTTTGTAAGCATATCTAAAGCAGGCGTTCCCATTATTCAAAATATGCAGCTTCTTTCTGAGCAGACAGAAAATAAAGTGCTCGCAAATGCGATAAAAGCAATTGCTACAGATATTGAAAAAGGCGAAACGCTCACGTCTGCTATGGAAAAACATAGCAAGATATTTCCAAATCTGCTTATAACAACTGTTGGAGCCGGAGAGGCCTCAGGTAACCTGGATATGGCTTTCGAAAGAATGGCCATTCAGCTCGAGAAATCCGCTCAGATAGAGGATATGATCAAAAAAGCTATGATATATCCCATCATAGTATTCATAGTTGCTATAGGCGTAGTAGCTGTAATGCTTGTAGTTGTAATTCCATCATATACGGATATGTTCGATGAACTTGGAACAGAACTCCCTCCTATAACGCAGCTTGTTGTGTCTATGAGCGATTTCGTCATAAGTAGATGGTATATTATAATCGCTGTAGTAGTCTTTGGTGTCGTCTTTTTCAAATGGTTTAATTCAACGAGCGTGGGACAGCTGACACTGGGCAGAATACAGCTAAAGCTCCCTATCTTTGGAAATCTTGCTCAGAAAAAAGCCTGCTCTAACCTTGCACGTACCATGTCAACACTATTTGCATCAGGTGTTTCGATAGTTGATTCCATTGATATTACTTCGAGAACAATGGATAATGTCCTATACAAAAATGCCCTTATAGAAACCAAGGACGGAGTTGTTGCAGGTCAGCCAATGTCACTTGCACTCGAAAATACCAAAATGTTCCCACCAATGATGTATCACATGATAAGAATAGGAGAGGAATCAGGTGCTTCTGATGAAATGCTTGAAAAGCTTGCTGACTACTACGATCAGGAAGTAGAAGCTGCAACTTCTCAGCTTATGGCGGCCATGGAACCTATGATAATCATTGCGCTTGCAGCAATAGTTGGATTTTTGATTGCAGCTATTATGTCACCTATGATGACGATGTACCAGTCGCTAGACAATTTGTAACCCAGTCGATTAAGTAGAAAAATGCCTCATAAAATGTGAGCTAAGTCATAATATTCCTTCATAAATTGTGAAATAGGCCAGTACTCTGGGGAAGTCTAGATACGTACCGGTCTATTATTATGCTCTTTTTAACACAACCAAAATAGCTAACTTAAACTTCCCGCTTGCCAAATTGGCGCCGTCCCCTTTGTCGTTATGCATCTGAAGACAGTTTGTTCTGAAAAAATGACCAATAAAGAGAAAACTGAATTTTGTTTAGAAGTTTCCGTTTTATGGATTGACAAAAATGTATAGATAGAATAATATTTTACTTGTGCGATAACAAAAAATAATGAAAATATGATTGTATTTATGATTATTCATATAGCCATATAGTTATTTATATTTTGTTATTTATGCCATATAATATACGGCTTTTGGAAACCGATATGATATGTGCGAGGTTTTAATTAGTTATGTGCCTTTATATGAATATTGATACTATCTATATTGGGGCAGGTTTCAAGCTACAGCTTTTGACTGTAGAAAAAGGAGAAAAACACATGATCAAATTCCTTCGTAATTACAGAATCAATAATGAAGAGAATCAGGAAGAAGAAAACGAAAACAAGGGCTTTTCGCTTGTCGAACTCATCATCGTTATTGCTATTATGGCTATTCTCGTAGCTGTACTTGCACCTCAGTTCTTGCAATATGTATCTCGTTCCAGAAATTCTACGGATGCGCAGAATGCAACGGCTATTGCAACAGCATTACAGACCTATTATGCAACCAATCCTACTAAAGCTTCAGGAACTGTTTTAGTCACTAGTACTACGTGTACTGCAAATGATACCGATGGCTGGGGAACTAGTGCATTGACAAGCGCAGGAATATCAAACGTAAAATGTAAAAGTACATCACCTTGGTCAACATATACTATAACATATACCTTTGATAGTAATGGGAATATTGTAATTTCATATTCGTCTGATAGTACTACTAATGGTACAGATGATTTTGCTTATTATATGGAAAATGGAACTTTGCAGACTACATCATCGACTTCTTAATTACAGTAGTTGTATATTTTTGTCAACCGTTATGGTGACAAATACACAAGCTTTTATGGTGACAAATACACAAGCTTTATGTTGGCAATAAACAAACTTAGAAGGTTAGCATAGTTGGGAATAATTGATAGCTCTCAGCCTGATAAGGTGCAACCTTTGCGATAAGCTTAAGTACATAAGATAAAATATAAAATCGCCTCCGGCATGTGAATAACTCATGCCGGAGGCGATTTGCGTCAGGATTCTAGAGCGAGAATCCTAGACTTTTCGGCGAAGCCAATAATAAAAGAAGGCTTCCCTTCTAAAAGCAAAGCCGCCTTACGCATTTTCACAGCAAGACGGCTTGACTTTTATCTATCACTTTTTAGCGGAACCATCCGCGCCTTTGGATGCTTGCTACTTTGGAAGCTTCCTTATTACCAAAGATTCCGCCGAAGAAGTTTGAACATACTTCAAAGGCTCTATTGAAGAACTGATGAACATTTTCTCTGAAATCATTTATATGTCTTGCTGCTCTTTCTATAAAGGATTCTCTGCGTCCATTATTATCAGCTTTATTATTCTTATCATCATTGTTAGAAGAGTTGTTGCTGCCATTTCCCGTTTCATGGTTACCGTATTCATCGTTACCATCGCCGTATTGTTCATCTTCGCCGGTGCTTTCATCGCTTTCATCGCCTGAATTTTCGGATTCATCGTCATTATCTAAGCCGGATTCATCTGCTTCATCATCGGTATCTTCAAAAGAGTCGTCTACAGATTCGTTTCCTGTATCAGAATCTTCGATACCTTGATCGTCAGAATCCTCATCATCGGAATCTTCATCATCACTTGAATCTTCATCTGAATCGGTAGTAGAATCTTCATCGCTGTCGTATAGATAACAGTCATCAAAAGATCCCCACACACCAGCCTCAGCGGATACCCTAAGTCCGACGGTTAATTCTGTGTCATCATCATCGATTGTGATATCTTCAATTGAAAGCTTGGACCAGTTCTGCCAGCTTGTAACAGAACCACTTACATTTTGTTCTTCATCATCAATAACTATATAGAGCTGGAAGATAGTATCATCACTTGCAGAGCCGCCTTGGAGATATGTCTCAAGGTTGTAGGTTCCCTTATCTAGCGTAACAGTTTGAGTTGCTGTGAATTCAAAATCTGAACCGTACCAGAAGTGAAGAGCGCCCTGACCTGACCTATTATTGCTTCCACCTGTTTCGAGATCAGCTCCGGTTCCTGTTATAGTCCATGGATCGATTGTAGAATTTTCAAATCCGCCGTTTTCAAGGAGATTAACAGGAGTTACTGTTACGGTACAACTTACGTTTAAGGTTTCACCCGTTGATGAACTTGTGACTGTTCCATTTACTGTATATGTTCCAATTTTGGTGATGGCTTTTATATCTGATTCATCCCAGGTTGCACTTACAGTTTCCGTTGTTCCGTCATTGTAGCTTATTACAACATTTGGAAGCGTTAATTCTTCACCAAGTATCAGTTCTACGTCTTTGGCTGTAACACTAAGGACGCTAAGCGGAGCCGAAGCACCCGTGGTGACATAGTTGTAGATATTCATGATATCCATTGGATTTCCTTCAAAATCAAACCATGCCATGTTATCAACAGCAGATCCGCCATAATATACACCTGCATCATCCGGGTCATATTCGGCTGCATAGGATGAAGCCCATCCTGAACCGTATTTTTCCCATTTTTCCTTGTTTGATGATAGAACCTCGTCTGCGTTATCTGCATCTTCGTCATATACCTGAACAGGTATCCAGGCAGGCTCCCAGTAGAACATTCCAATTCCTGCATCGCCCACATTTACAACTGCCTGCATTACAGCTGACATTTCATCGGCCTGACCCTGGATTGATATATCATAATCATAGTCCTGACCGGTTGCATCTTCTCTGACAGTATTGGTATGACCGTCGCCATCTTCCATGGTATATGCATACTGTGTTTCTGCAACCATAACTTTTTTGTCATAAGTATCAGCGATATTCTTGAGAACGCTCGTAAGATTTGAAGTTGTACCATGCCAGAAAGGATAGTAGGAAGTTGCAAAAACGTCATAGTCAACTCCATATGTATCAAGATACCCTGCATAGGTTGCGTAACGACCGCTCTTTTCCGGATTGGTGAAGTGAATAGCTACAAGAATATCTTCATCGACCGCTCTTACAGCCTTAGAACCTGCTTGGAAAAGAGTGCACATGTTCTCCCAATCAGTTTCGCCGCAGATTCCGCCGGTGGTTTCGTTGCCAATCTGAACCATTCCAACGTCAACACCGGAATCTATTAAGGTTTCCAGGCTCTCCTTGGTGTAATCGTAGAGAGCATCTTTTTTATCTTCAAGCTCCATCGATGACCATGCTTTTGGAGCCTGTTGCTTACCCGGATCTGCCCAGAAATCAGAATAATGGAAATCTATAAGAACCTTCATTCCGGCATTGGTTGCCCATTTACCCATCTTGATAGCGGCATTTAAATCGTTATTGCCACCGCCATAGCCGTTTCCATCACAGTCGTAGGGATCATTCCATACGCGAAGCCTTACGTAATTGACACCGCATTCTGCCAGAAAATCAAAAAATCCCTGGTTAGAAAGCTTATTCCCATCAAAGTCATAATAACTTACGCCGCTATTGACCTCAGAAAGATATGAAGATATGTCAACGCCTTTGATAAAAGAGTCGTCGACACCGCTTATCTTCGATACATTTATAGTTGCATCAACGGCATCTGAATCATCGGAATCTTCACTTTGTGTATCCTCATCTTCTAAGTTCTCATCATCACTTGTAGATAGCTCATAGAGCACAATATTATCAATATCGCCCCAATAACTACCCGGTACATCACCGGATATTTCTATAGTTATTGAACTTGTATCATCCAAGGTAAAAGAGTCGGAATATACAGTAGACCATACGTCCCAACCGCTTGTATCATCGAATACATAACTTACCAAGGTTTCATCATCTTCTTTGACAAGAAGAGATAGACCACTTGAAGAATCAGCACCTTCGATATCAGCAGACACTTTGTAAGTTCCTGCTTCGACATCTGTTATAGTCTGTGATAGACTAAGAGCATCGTCATCACTTGAATTGTTCCAATAGTTGAATATCTGAGTAGTATTGTTTGAAGCCCAGCTGTCGGTCTTGTACTGATATCCGTAGTTATCACCATCGGAATATTCCATTTCTACGGACCAGCCATCAAGGCCATCTTCGAAGTCACCATTAGTGACATAAGATGTGCTGTTCCATGTGGCAGATGAATCATCCGAACTTTCCGATTCGGAATTTGTCTTTGCTACGGCACACAAAGATACGTTGCTAAGTGTAAGTGCACAGGCAACACCAAAACTTAGCATTTGAGCATGTTTCTTTTTTCTCATTGCAAATCCTCCCAATCCGTTTTTGATACCCCCATAAGAATTGCTATAAGCATCTTAGCATAAATAGAAATAAGGATATATTCACCAAAAAATACAAAAATAGATGATACGATTTATCAATAATTTGTATAAAGAAATTCTTGCAAAAATAGTAAACACATAAACGCAAGGCTTTATCTAAAAGTGCCGGATGAAGCCTTGCGCAACATAAAAACACATTTGCGCAAGGGTTGGATATTATAAAATTACTCGAACTTTCCACATCGAAAATAATGCTTGCTTTTGCCGGGATGTGGGAAGTCTGAGTTATAAATTTGAACAAGCTATAGTTAACGGCCTATATAAATTAGTATTCTTATCCGATATCCATTAAGGATAGTTGTGTGATGGCGAATATTGAAAGGGAGAGCATATGGCGCGTTTTCAACTGCATCATAGCAAATTGATAAGGGGGTTACTGTTATCAGTAGCTGTTTTTGTTGTGTCCTGTTCGAATTTTGCTGAGCAACCAGACAAAGCCAAAACTTCCGAAATTGTAGATAGCCATTTTGATGATGGCATCTACAAAGTAGGAATTAGTATGCCCTCTCAATATCTTGAAAGATGGAACCATGATGGACAATATCTTAAGAATTCTTTTGAAGAACTTGGATATGAGGTTGAACTATGTTATGCCGGCAACATGATTGATATCCAGATTGAAGATATGGAGAATATGATAGAAGACGGCGTTGATGTGCTTATAATCAGTGCAATAGACGGATTGTCTTTAACCAAGGTTATTGAGAAAGCTCACAATAACAATATCCCCGTGATAGCTTATGACAGACTTATATGTAATTCGGAGTATGTTAGCGCTTATATATCTTTTGACAATTATAAAGTGGGAACACTCCAGGGAGAGTACATAGAGGCTGCGCTTAATCTTCAGAATGCAGAGGTAGGTGCCTACAATATTGAATTTACCGCAGGGGATATGGCTGATAGTAATGCAAGATATTTTTTTGACGGAGCAATGGATGTCTTAAGTCCGTATATAGAGAACGGAATTCTAAATGTTCCGTCCGGTCAGATGGACTTTTATACTGTAGCAACACCAACCTGGGCTTCAAGCGTTGCCAAGATGAGATTTGATATAATCCTGGGCTCATATTATACAAATGGTCGATCTTTAGATGCTGTTGTATGTTCCAACGATTCAACTGCTCTTGGGGTTTTGGAAGCTATAGATGAGAACTATGACGGCTCAAATACAATATTTGTAACCGGTCAGGACTGCGATGAAGAAAATCTCATAATGCTTTTTGAAGGACGCCAATCAATGGAAGTGTATAAAAATCTCTCATATGAAGCCCTTGTTACAGTCAAACTTGTTGACAGTATTTTAGGTGGCGAAGAAATATCTAAAGAGCTTACAGACAAATGGGATATTACTTTTAAGTGCAGCTATGACGAAGAAAGCTATTATAATGGGAAAATATATGTTCCATCATTTCTGCTTGAACCAATCGCCATTACAAAGCAAAATGCAATAGAAGAACTGGTAGACAAATACCAAAGCTATGTCATCGCAGAAGACGGCAATTTAAAGGTCGCTGAATAATTTATAGCCATTTCTTCCGTTTTCCTTGACGTGATAGAGAGCTTTATCGGCAAGAGCCTGAAGCTGCGTTGGATCATTGGTATCGGAAGGATATAAGGCGCATCCCATACTTAGAGTTATGTTGATATTTTTTTTGCCTGCAGAAACAGGATATTGAATGATTTTTTGAATTTGCTGGCAGATTTTATCTATATTCGCAATATCACTGCCTGTGACAAGCATCATAAATTCATCGCCGCCAATCCTTGCGAAAGTGATATTTTTGGAAGCGATTCCTGTGAATCTGTTACTTATTTCGACGAGAACCTGATCACCTGCTATATGACCAAGACCATCATTTATATCTTTGAAATGGTCGATATCAATCATTGCAAGACCATAGGGTGTAAAAGATACATTGAGTTGATCTATTTTTTGATTTATAAAGTGACGATTCGGAATCTGTGTAAGGAAATCGATGTTAATCATCTTTTCATGCTGCTTGTTGAACTTGGCCTGAATTGCTATTATCACAAAGAGAAGAATAATAACAAGAAGTATCAGATTTAGCATAAGTGCATTATTACGATAGTAACGAATAAGATTAAAATGCTCATTGACTATAGTGCTGTCTTTAGGAAGAGATGATGAGCTTAAACCGAATTTATCAAGCATATCCTGATAGAAATAGCTCTCAGTTATGGTGTCTGTAACAAGATCTATAGAATCAGCGTCTTTTCCTTTCAGAATTTTAGCTCCCATTTTTCCGGCAAGTGTTCCGGCCTGGGTATATGAATAGGATATACCGCCCAGAATGTTGTCTGTGCAATTGGCCATAGTAAGTCTTATGACAGGAACATTATTAACGTTTTCATTGATAAAAGAAGTTGCGCTTTCTATTGTATATAAGTTTCCATCACCGTCTATAGAAAATTCGAGATAGTAGATAATGTCATTGTCATCAAGCTTTGACAGAGCCTTCGCAAGACCCTTTTGGGTATAATATGAGGCATTGATAACCATATAGTTAAGATCTTTATGCTTATCCGCGAATTTAAGAAACTCAACATATTCGCCTGTACTTGTATTCGTTCCATCACATAGAACCACTATTTCATCACGGTCTTTAAAAAGAGTTTTCATAAGCTGATAATTGGATTCGAAATCCAAAATTTCAGCAATTCCTGTGACATTGTGAAGAGAAGAATAGGTTTGTGCATCTGAAAGCGAATTGATACCCATGAATATGATAGGTGTATCACCAAAAAGTTTGTCTCTATAATTGATTCCAAAGTGAAGAGCAGTATCATCCAAAAGAAAAATAAGATCATAAGAAATATCGTATTTATTAATTTTATACGAAAGATATTTATAGAAATTTTCTATATCCTGAGCTTCATAATAGCGCTTGGCATCCATACACTCGTAGGTAATATTGTAATAGATATCGCCAAGTCCGCTTTCAATTCCCTCTATATGTTGAGGAACAGTGCCATAAGAATAATTATATGAGCAAATGCACAGAATATTATAGGGAGTAGAAGCATCTAAACTTGCAGAAGAAGCTGAAGAAGCTGAAGAAGCTGAAGAAGCATGAGCTTCTTCTATATTGGCAGATATATACTTATTAAAAAAAATATTTCTAAAAAAAGGCATCGTAAAAAAGCATGTAGCAACAATGATGCATGTGGTGATGATTAGTATTGATACAATCTGCCTTCTGATTTTCATAGTTTTCCTTATAATTTTGAGCCGCGGTAAGATATAATCTTGAGCTTTATTATCATAAAAGCTAATGACAATAACAATTACATTTCTTTTTTTATACGCTTATATAAGGCATTTAGAGCTTATAAAAACACAATAATACAACTTTTACCTAACATATATCGACATATTATAAGTTAATAATAAGTAAAAAGAGCACAAAATACTTTATAAACTCTCTGCACCTGCATAACAGCAAAACGTGGCGCCAGTTGGGAAAGTGGGAAGGTTTGAGCATATATTTCTTGCATGTGCATATACACTTTGTTACACTATATTGGTAGCAGTTATAAATCTAGCACGCTAGTGTACTGGATGTGTTATGACATTTTAAGAAAGGACGAAGATATATGCTCAGATTATCAAAATCCAAATCACTTTTATCAGTGATCATGGCATCTACAATGCTACTTGTACCTCAAGCTGCAGTCACATCGTATGCAGACGAAGTTGCAACAACAAGTATTGAGGCGCAGCTTGAAAATCTGTCCTTAGCTTCAGGGGTAAGTTATAAGGACGATTTCTATGACGCTGTCAATGCAGGAACATTTGCAACTCATGAAATTGCTGCAACAGATGCACAGTGGTCATGGTTTGGTGAACTTTCTGACGAACAGGATGTTCAGATGGAAGAAATTTTCTCACAAATTAATTCCAAGGATGATTATGCAAAGGGGACACCGGAGCAGAAACTTCATGATCTGTATGAACTTTTCAGTGATACAGAAGCAAGAAACGCAGATGGACTTGGTGAATTCCAAAAATACATGGACGAAATTGTTAATGCATCTAACATTACAGAGTATGTTACCGCTGTGATGAGCTTGTCTGTTGATACAGGACATGCTTCAATTCTTCCTATGTTCAGTTTATCTCAAGATGAACTGGATTCTACCAGATATGTGGTAAGTGTTTCGGCCGGTGATACACTCATGGGCAAAACTTATTACGAAACAGAAGGCTATGAAGCCTATGTAGATTTATACAATCAGTATTTGTATGAACTTCTCCTTGTAAATGGTTTTACAGAAACTGATGCCAAGAGAATGGTCAAAAATGCAGACACAGTTGCAAGAAAGCTTGCATCAGTTTCTCTTGATACAACTGATTGGTATGACATCGAGAAAGTTTACAATGTCTACAGCCAGGATGATCTTATCATGGCGTTCCCCGGAATTGACATGGCAAGCTTCATGCAGGCTGAAGGATTCGCCGGACAGGACGTTTACATTGTTCCTGAAGAAGATAAGCTTGCAGTATGTAGCAGCCTCCTTACGGAAGATAACCTTCAGATGCTCAAAGACTATTCTGCAACAGTTCTTGTAAATGATCTTTCAGCTTTAACGACTCAAAGTGCATTCGACCTTACAATTGACTTGAGTAACAAACTAAGTGGCATCACACAGGCAAGATCAAATGAGTATTACTGGATGACTCTTACCACAAACTTTCTTGATTGGAACTATGGGCTTCTTTATACCCAGAACTATTGTTCTAAAGAGACCAAAGATGAAGTTACCAAGATGGTATACGAAATCATTGCCGAGTATAAGAACATTATTAATTCTCAGACATGGATGAGCAGTGAAACTAAGCAAGCTGCAATAGCTAAGCTTGATAATCTTCAGGTTAAAGTTGGATACCCTGATGATTTCGATTATTATTTAAGTCTTGAAGCTCCTATTACAAGCAAAAAAGAAGGAGGAAGCCTTACCTCCAATATAATTGCTATGTATCAACTTAATAAGGCATATGAGCTTTCTCTTCTTGGAAAGCCTGTTGACAAGACCAAGTGGATTGCAACACCCCAGACAATAAATGCATACTATGATCCATCAAATAATGGTATTTCTATTTTTGCAGGGATCATGCAGAAACCGTTCTATGATGCTGATGCAACACAAGCAGCTAATCTTGGAGCTATCGGTGTTGTAATCGGACATGAAATCAGCCATGCATTTGATTCAAGTGGATCACAGTATGATGCTAACGGCAACTACAATCCATGGTGGACCAACGATGAGTACATCGCATATACAGACATGTGCCAGGCTATCATAGATTATTATGATGTATTTCCTTCAGTTGAGACCGGTTCTACAATCGACGGTGCTCTTACAATCACTGAGAACATTGCCGACCTTGGGGGTATGTATGCTGTAACACAGATCATCGGTCATGATAAGGAGGCTCTTCAGGAAGCTTTTGTATCTTACGCCAACATGTGGGCTGAGAAGATGACTTATGAATATGCCAGCATGCTCCTTACAATGGATGTCCACTCACCGGGACGAGTTAGGACTAATGCAGTTCTTTCGAGTATGGATGCTTTCTATGAAGCCTTCGATATTGAGGAAGGCGACGGAATGTATGTAGCTTTAGAAGACCGTGTTGGAATTTGGAAATAATTCTTAAAACACTAGTAGTAAAATAAAGGCTCTGCGTATTTATACGCAGAGCTTTTTTGTATGGCTGTTAACTCAAACTTCCCACATCGAAAACGGCGCTTGCTCCAGCCAGGATGTGGGAAGTTTAAGTTAATAAGATATTTAGCCGATATACTCATCGATATGATACGAGAGGCTAAGTTTGGTTTTGAATCAATTGTATGCTATGTTGTAATCGCACTTATTGTGTTCAAGCTGTTTTCCAGCGGTATTCTCGTTGCCAGCGAATATATGGAAAAGGAGCTTTATTACACTGCGCTTTCTGATGGCTGGGAGCAGGTTCTTGAAGATGGAAGCAGAATTCCTGCAACAGTCCCGGGCAAAGCTAAAAAAGATAACGGACAATTTACAATAGAAACAACCCTACCTTCCATCATAACCGAACATACCTGGCTATCCATCAGAAGTACCAGACAAAACGTTTATATCTACATAGATGACGAACTTAGAAAATCATATCACAGGGATGTAGAAGAATATGGCAGGACGACAGTGCCAAGCTTCTATCTATTTGTACAATTAAATGAAAAAGATATTGGCAAAACAATAAGAATAACCTGTTCATCCGAATATGAATCACTTGCTTACAGGATTAACGAGATAGTTATAGGTAATCAAATGGGAATCTGGTACTACTATGCAAGTAGAAATTATGCCGGATTTGTATTGCCCTTGATAGTTCTTTTTATAGCAGTTGGAACAATCTGTGTTCTTGTTGCAGTAAGTATTTTCAATAAAAACAGTAGAAAGTTCATAGTACTTGGCGTTGGCGTATTTGTGTTTTCATCCTGGGAAATCTGCGACAGCCATCTTCGTCAGCTTATATTCAATAATGTCAGTGTTGCAGCTGATGTTGCTTACATGCTTTTTGCTCTGATTCCTATCCCATTTCTTTATTGTCTTGACGTACTCCAAAAAGAAAGATATCACAAGTCCAATTTTTTCTTGTCTGTTTTGTGTTTAATTGATTTTGTCTGTACGACATTTCTTAACGAAACAGGAATCAGTGCATTTATATTTTCAATGCCTTTTATTGTTTTATTGGCGGTAATATCAACAATTTATATAATAGTGACCATTATTGTGGATATTTTTAGAGGGCATGTTGTTGATAATACTATAACTATAGCTGGATATGTTGGTTTCTCCGGTTTTGGAATAGTGGGAGGAATTTTATATGTGACAGATTATGACACAACGGCAATTCCAATTGTCAATATCGGTATGATTATAATCATGGTATGCGCAATTGTAGATATGATACATTCATACGTGATAGATAGAAGAGATAGGCTTGTCGCAGAGCAGGTTTCATCTGCCAAGTCGCAATTTATTGCCAGTATGTCACATGAGATTAGGACTCCAATTAATGCTGTACTTGGGATGGATGAGCTTATACTGCGTGAATCAAATGAAGAAGATATAAGCTCATATGCAAAGAAAATAAAAGATTCCGGCAAATCACTTCTTCGTCTCATAAACGAAATTTTGGATTATTCAAGACTTGAATCCGGCAAATTCAATATTATAGAAGAAACTTATGATGCTGAAATATCAATTACATCTTTATACAGGATTTTTGAGCCTATTGCAGACAAAAAAGGTCTTAGTATGGAGCTCAAAGAGCATGGTCTAAAAGACAGACTCCTTGTTGGAGACAGTGAGAAAATATGCAAGATGATAGGCGAAATACTTACTAATGCCATCAATTATACCGAAGAAGGCACCATCTCAATGAAAGCTTTTATTGTAGATATTAATAAAGTGGATGAAACAGGTCACGATCTTGTTATGTTCTCGGTAGTTATATCTGATACAGGAGTTGGGATAAGCCATGAAGATTTAAAAAAGCTATTTGATCCTTTTGAAAATACCGGAGAAAAAGACGGACAAAGCGGAATGTCCCTTGTTGTTGTCAATAAAACCTTACAGGCTATGGGCAGCAAATTAAACGTAAGATCACGTCTTGGAAAGGGCTCTGTATTTTCTTTTGATATAGTTCAGAAAAAAGCTAATGAGAAAGAATGTGCACTTTGGAAAACGAAACCTATAGAGCCGAACATGGATGTTCTTATGCAGAAAGGAAGATATTGTTCTGGCACATTGCGTGTTTTGTGTGTTGATGATTCATCTATGAACCTATCTGTTATATCAGGACTTTTAAAAAGAACAGGAGCATATGTAAAAACGACTACATCAGGCCAAAGTGCTATTGATATAGCAAAAGGCGAACCATTCGATGTGATATTTATGGATCATAGAATGCCGGGAATGGATGGCCAAGAGGCTATGAGCATTATAAAAGCATATTATGAAAAAGAAAATCAGAAAGTAATAGTAATTGCACTTACCGGCAATGAGCATGAAGGTGCACGCAGAGAATACCAAAACATGGGCTTTGATAATTATCTTTCTAAGCCTGTCAAAACTTTCGAACTCGAGGAAATGCTATGGATGTACTGCGAAGACAAGGTTACGGCAAGCCCATCATCTTTGCTTGAAGCAGATGAAAATGATGAAACTATTATAAAACTTAAACAGATAGAATTTATAAATATCGACAGCGGTATAGAAAACTGCGGAGGAAAAGAACTTTTTATAAATGCTGTAAAAACATTTACACAAACAGCAGATGACAATCTGGATATTATAAAAAAAGCTATAGAAGAAAGAAATTTAAAAAGCGGTGTCATAAGGGTTCATGCTCTTAAGTCCAATGCAAGAATAATAGGAAGCAAGGACTTATCTGAGCATGCTGCATATCTTGAGGGCTTAGGAGATGAAGGCAGAGAAGATGAATTTTTTGAAGGTACCAATAAACTTTTAGAAGAGTATACAGATGTTGTTGAAAGGCTCAGAACTGTTTTGACAGATGAAGAAAATGAAGATTTACAAAATGAAGAAAGTCTTGAAGAAATCAGCAACGAAGAACTTGAAGATGCATATTCTGCGATAGAAGAATGTGCCAAGAGTCTTGATTATGACAGCATAGAAGAGATTATTATTGAACTTAGCAAATATAGGCTTTCCGAGCTTGATAAAAAGTGCATAAAACTTATAAGAAAAGGCGTTGTAGTGGCAGATAGCAGCAAAATCGTAGAAGCAATAACAGAAAGAACAAAATAGCAAAAAACAAAAATAAAAAGAACAAAAAAAGAACAAAAAAAGAACAAAAAAAGAACAAAAAATAGAACAAAATAGCAGAAGAACAATAGTACGAAAAGAACAATAGTACGAAAAGAACAGAATAACATAAGAGCAGAAGAATCGAAGATATAAAAATAACAGAAATAATAAAAAATATATTATTAGAATTTAAGCAGTATTAGTTTAGGTTAAGAGGAATGAATATGTTCAGTGGTATCAGCATGGAATCCAAAAAACTGAATATATATCAAATGATTATTGGCTCATGCCTTTTGGCAGTCATAGTAATACTTGTCGTGCTTGTGGTAGGCCAAAGAACGAGGTTCAATGACTATAGTGAAAATGAGTACAAATACGAGTTCTATGATTATGGCTGGAAACAGGTGACAGAAGAAGGACTTGTCGACATCGAAAGTCTTCCTACCAAACTTGAAACGACAGATTATAAATATGTAATTGTAAACACACTTCCTGATGAAATTGATGAAGGCAGTTGGCTTTGTGTTACCGGATACATTTCTATAGTAAAAGTATTCATAGACGATGAGCTTAGAACGTTTTATTTTCTTCCACCCGGAGATAAAGGTTTTGGTTCTAAGACAAGTCCTTCAGCACATATTTTTACTCGGTTATACAAAAAAGATGCCGGAAGCCAAATTGTTATAGAAGTTGAATCTCAGTCTATGTTTCAAGGCTGGATGAGTAATGTTATCATTGGCTCGCAGGGCGGAATATGGGGATATTTTGCCCATAATTCAATGATATCAACTATGATGACATTGGTTCTTGGTTCAATATCAATAATAACCATAGTGCTGGCGACATATTTTGCCATTGTTACAAGAAAAGCTTCGGGAGTTTTATATCTGGCAATAGGTATTTTCTTTGTATGTATGTGGAGGATTGGCTCTACACCATCGAGTAATACTTTTATGCAATATGAAGTAGCGAATCTTACATACTTTTTTGAAATAGCATGTCAAACACTGGTATTTGTTCCGGTACCATTCCTTCTTTTTTCTGATTGTCTTCACGATGGAAGGTACAAGATTGTATATAAGGTACTTGAGATTATAAGTATAATTTATGCTGTTGTGGTTTCGTGCCTCCATTACAGTGGAATCGTATACTTTGCCGGGACTTTGACATATACATTTGTTGTAATTCTTTTGGCGTTGTCTTGTGTGCTGATTATTACGATAGTTGAGATTTTAAGCGGCAGAATGAAAGATTATAGGATGGTCGTTATCGGACTTATGATATTCATGATGTTAATGGCATTCGAGCTTATAAAAGAGTTTGCGGATATTGCAGCTGTATCATCAATTGTCTATGTAATAGGACTCATGATACTTTTGATATCTGTTGTTGCCGAGGCTGTTGTTGGGATGTTAAGAGCACATAGCCAGAAGATAATAGCTGTAACTGCAGCCGCCAAGAAAAGTGAATTTCTGTCTTTGATGTCGCATAGAATAAGGACTCCTCTAAATACTATATCGGGTATGTCGGAAATGATAGAAAGAGAGACTAAAAGTCAGGACATCAAGGCATATGCTTCAAGCATAAGAAATGCCGTTCGCATGCTTATGTCCCTTATCAACGACATGCTTGACGTAGAAAAATCAGAGAAAGGAGTGAAGCTTGAACTAAAAGAATACAATCTTGCACCGCTCCTTGTAGATTGTATAAGCCTGCTCATGTCAAGAGCAACTCAGGAAGGGCTTGAATTTGTAACTAAGGTTGATGGACAGCTCCCATCAGTATTATATGGTGATGCTGTCAGGATAATGCAGATAATAACCAATGTACTTACAAATGCTATCAAGTATACCAATAAAGGAACAGTAACATTAGTTGCCGATAAAGAATATATTAAGGGACAATTCAATCTATGTATAACTGTAAATGATACCGGAATTGGAATTAAGGAGGAAGACATCGGGCAAATTTTTAATAGTTATAACAGAGCGGATGAAAAAGAAAATCGACATATAGAAGGAACCGGACTGGGATTGTCTATAACAAAGAAACTTGTTGATGCCATGAAAGGCAATATAAGCGTAGAGAGTGAATATGGCAAGGGTTCTTCCTTTAAGATAGTTATACCGCAGAAGATAATAAATAGCGAACCAATTGGAAATCTTGAAGAAGCAATCAAAAAATATACTCTTAAAAATGTATCTTATCACGAAAGGCTACATGCACCTTATGCCAAAGTGCTTGTCGTAGACGATAACAAGATGAATATTGAGGTATTCAAAGGGCTTTTGAAACAAACACAGATAAAGATTGATAGCGCAGATAGCGGAAATCAGGCTTACGAGATGGCACTTGGTGTTCAATATGATCTTATATTCATGGATCACATGATGCCTGAGCCTGATGGAATACAGACTCTTCATCTTTTAAGAAATAATTACATGGCAAAGAGCTATTTTACACCTGTTATAGCGCTTACCGCCAATGCAACTCCCGGAGCAAAAGATATGTATTTGAAAGAAGGTTTTGCAGAATACTTATCTAAGCCGATAGATTCCAAAAAACTTGAAAAACTACTTCTTCAATTCCTTCCTAAGGAGAAGGTTGTTTTGCAGTAGTTGGATCTGCCCACATAGGTATAATTGCTATAATTCTTTCAAACTTCCCACTTGCCAAACTGACGCTCCTTGTCGTTGTGATGGTGTAGCCAATTTATAAAGCATTTCGCGTTCCTTGAAGGTGTTAAAAATTCAGGGCATGATAGCTGAAACTTTATATTCTGGGGTCCGAAACTCGCTTCGCTCAAACAAACGGACCCCAAGCAGAATATAAAGTTCCAGCTATCATGCTCCTGAATTTAATAACACCTTCAAAAGAA
>ERZ842401.333-NODE-333-length-67201-cov-16.366306_pt1 | contig 67201 bp, 53 predicted proteins | sample MGYA00521270_ERZ842401 | MGnify/ENA primary metagenome ERZ842401 (study PRJEB31892, sample SAMEA3878208) | bioreactor metagenome | biome: Moose rumen | place: Sweden | collected 2011-10 | study: EMG produced TPA metagenomics assembly of the PRJEB12797 data set...
AACAAAACGACCCGCCGATTTAAGCATTGTGAAGAGGCTTGGCGGGTTCTCGTGGCGCAAAGGTACTGCTTTTATTTTGAATAGCCAAACTTTTTTGAAGAAAAAGAATAAAAGCAGCCTAAGAAATCCCCTTTTTGCCTCAAAGTGTTACCTCATCCTTTCTTTTCCCTACCTTTTTCAATTAATATGAACCAAAGATTACCTGTCTGGCGACACATAATTATTTGTACGATTGACAATCAGAAATTCTGTCCATAGTTGACTTTGAATTATTATCCATCGTTGAATCCCAGATACTTAGAGAATCCGAGATACAATGACGGTACAACTGACCCAATTTTGATGCATTTTCTTTTCTCTTTTGACTGGCAAAAAGTCTTGTCTTTGCTCACCAAAGTTGCCAAAAACACAAAATGCTCCAAAATTAAAAGTTAAACAATCTTAACGAATTATTAAATCTTGTCTGGTTTTTATGATATAAAAACTACTCAATCTAATGCCCGAATCAGCAAATCGCAGATTGCACTTTTTTGTACCTTTCAACTTCGGGGTATATTTGTTTCTATCTGTATTACAAATACTTACAAAATTCTAAAACACTTCCATATGGATTATATACTATCAGCCATCACCCAACACACGACACGCGTGTGTTGGAAGTAGGCTGTGGCGAGGGAGGGATCCTGCTCCCATTCGCCGAGAAAGGTTGCAGCGTAGTGGGCATTGACATCAGCCAGGAGCGCATCGACGAAGCGCGGGTGTTCTTTGCAGAATGCCACCAACAAGCAGTATTCGTCTGTCAGGACTTCACCCATGTCTGGGAACCAAAGACCGAGCGCGAACATTTCGATGTCATTCTTGTGCATGATGTGATAGAGCACATCGCCCCGTCATGTAAAAAGGAGTTCCTTCTTCACATCAGATTGTTCCTCAAGAAGGATGGCGTCGTGTTCTTCGGCTTTCCCGTCTGGCACAATCCTTTCGGAGGTCATCAGCAAATCTGTGCCGGCCTTGCCTCCAAAGTTCCCTTCATCCATCTGTTGCCAAAGCTGGTCTATAGAACCATCTTGAAACTGAGTGGAGCCACAACCCGCAGCATCAGCGAACTGATGGACATACGAGCCTCTCGGATGACAATCGAGCGTTTCGAACGACTCACTGCCGCAGCAGGTTATACCGTCTGCCGACGCACCCATTGGCTAGTGAATCCCCATTATAAGCAGAAGTTCCATCTGAAGCCCCGCAGACAATGGATATTCTTTGCCAGCATATCGTATTTGCGCAATTTCTATACCACATCAGTCTGGTATGTGCTCCGTCAAGACGGATGCTTGGCAAGAAGAAGCCACCCTGCGCATATCGTTGGTTGAAATAGCGCAAAAAGGGTTCTAAATATCAGCAAAATATGGCTTGCTGAGCAATTTGACATCTTTTGGTGACCAATCAGACATCTTTTACCCTACCAATCTGACGCTAATTGCGATGCAATCTGACATCAATTGCAAAAACACAGGATATTGATGTTGCAAAACCACGTCACACGGGACTGAGGGGAAGGGAGTTTGGAGTTAGGTGTTAAGAGTTAGGAGTTAGGATGATAACCTCCTCACTTCTTGTTTTTCTGGGCCTTGCGAGCTGTCTTCTCGGCCTTTCGCTGCGCCTTTCGTTGTGCTTTCTCCTGTCGGCGCTGCTCCTTTTTGAGTTGGCGCTCCAGTTTCTTGGCTTCCTTGGCAGCGGCTTTGGCAGCTTTTTGTTCGCTCTTGGCTTCTTCCTTTTCCTGTGCCGCCAGTTCTAAGCTTTCGCGCAGCATTTTCTTGTCGAAGGTGAAGACGTGTCCGAAGATGCCTAACGAGAGGGTTCGGTCTTTGTCGCCCTGCTTCATGTGCGTGGTGTTGAAGAGGTAGTAGTTGCTCAGCTCCAGTTTGCTGTTGAGCGATACCTCAATGGTTTTGTTCACCAGGTTTTTCCCTAACTTGGTGAGTGCATTGTCGCCGAGTCCTTTGCTGTCTACTTCCTCGTCGACGTATTCTCTGACGGCCTGCATCATGGCGGCTTTGTGGGCAGCCTTGTCGGGAACCATTTGTGTCATCAGCACAGCGATGAGCAGGATGATGACAACGATTAGCATTTTCTTCATGTTCATAGATTGTTTTGATTTGGGTGCAAAGATAGGAAAAAAAGATGAAGGATGAAGGACGAAGGATGAAAAATTGCGCATTTTCTAAGCATTTCTTTTCACTTAAGCGATTTTTTCGTACCTTTGCACCCTGTTTATTTAACCAAAGCGATAGTTTTATAAAGATGTTAGAGATTCGCAATCTGCATGCCCGTATAGGGGACAAAGAAATATTGAAAGGTATCGACCTCGTGATCAACGATGGTGAGACGCATGCCATTATGGGGCCGAACGGTTCGGGGAAGAGTACGCTGAGTGCTGTGCTTGTGGGCAATCCGCTCTACGAAGTGACCGAGGGTGAGGCTTGGTTTAATGGGAAGAACCTCTTGGAGATGAAGGCGGAGGACCGGGCACATGAAGGGCTTTTCCTCTCGTTTCAGTATCCTGTGGAGATTCCAGGTGTCTCGATGACGAGCTTCATGAAGACAGCCATCAACGAGAAGCGCAAGTATGAGGGTTTGCCAGAGCTGAAGGCGGGCGAGTTCTTGAAGCTGATGCGCGAGAAGCAGAAGGTGGTGCAGTTGGACAATAAGTTGGCCAACCGATCTGTGAACGAGGGCTTCAGCGGTGGTGAGAAGAAGCGCAACGAGATTTTCCAGATGGCTATGCTTGAGCCGAAGCTGTCGATTCTGGACGAGACGGACTCTGGTTTGGACGTGGATGCTATGCGTATCGTGGCTGAGGGTGTGAACATGCTGCGTACGCCTGAGAGCAGTTGCATCGTGATTACGCACTACGACCGCCTCTTAGAAATGATTCGTCCGCAAGTGGTTCATGTGCTGTATCAGGGCCGAATCGTGAAAACGGCAGGCCCGGAGCTGGCAAAGGAGATTCAGGAGCGAGGGTATGACTGGGTTAAGGAGTTGAGAGTTGAAAGTTGATAGTTGAGATATGCAGTCAGAACAGCAATATATTGACCTCTACAAAGAGTGCCGGGAGATGATCTGCGGGCATAGTTGCGAGGTGATGAACGCGGTGCGCGATGAGGCTTTCCGGAGGTTTCAGCAGCAGGGGTTCCCATCGAAGAAGGTGGAGCGCTATAAGTACACGGATATGCAGGCGATTTTTGCGCCGGACTATGGGCTGAACCTGAATCGCTTGCAGATACCGGTGAACCCGTATGATGCCTTCCGATGCGATGTTCCCAACCTCTCGACATCGCTCTATTTTGTGGTGAATGATGCGTTTTACAGAGATTTTCGAGGAACGAGGAGCGGGGAGCAAGGAGCGAACAATGTCTTGATGGGTTCGCTGCAGGAAGCCCTCTCGGCATCATCTCCCATTGCCCAAGCACTTTCGTTGCACTACAACAGGCTGGCAGGGAAAGACGATGACGGGGCAACGCAGCTGAACACGATGCTGGCGCAGGATGGACTTGTGGTGTACATCCCGAAGAATGTGGTGGTGGAGCGTGCCATTCAGGTCATCAACATCCTGCGTTCGGATGTCGACCTGATGGTGAATCGGCGTGTGCTGATTATTGCCGAGGAGGGAGCCGAGGTGAAGCTGCTCTTCTGCGACCATGCTGCCGACGATTGCCGCTTCCTGACGACGCAGGTGATTGAGGTGTTTGCCAAGCCGAATGCCAAGGTTGACCTTTATTGCTTGGAGGAAACGCACGGCAAGAACACGCGTGTGAGCAATGTCTATATCGACCAGCAGCGCGACAGTGAGGTGAACCACAACGTGATTACCCTGCACAACGGCATTACGCGCAACAAACTCAATCTGGAACTCAATGGCGAGGGGGCTTCATGCTATTGCAGCGGCTGTGCGATAGCCGACAAGCACCAGCATGTGGACAACAATACGCTCATCACGCACAATGCTGCTCATTGCACGAGCGAAGAACTCTATAAATATGTACTCGACGAGGAGGCTGTCGGGGCTTTTGCCGGCAAGGTGTATGTGGCGCAGGGTGCACAGAAGACCACGTCGCAGATGAGGAACCAGAACCTCTGTGCCACCCCGCAGGCCAGAATGTCCACCCAGCCTATGCTCGAGATCTATGCCGACGACGTGAAGTGCGGGCACGGCTCTACGGTGGGCCAGCTGAACGATGCAGCCCTCTTCTATATGCAACAGCGCGGCATTCCGCAGCACGAAGCCAAGTTGCTCCTGCAGTTTGCCTTCATCAACGAGGTCATCGACAAGATGAAGCTGCAGCCCCTGCGCGACCGTCTGCACTATTTGGTGGAGAAACGCTTCCGCGGCGAGCTTAACAAGTGCGAAGGCTGCAAGCTCTGTCGCTAAGCGAGTAGAAAATCGTAATTTTGCATTCGTAATTTATCATTGAGCATGTACGACATACAACAGATACGCGCGGATTTCCCGATTCTCTCAAGGACAGTTTACAACCGTCCTCTGGTCTACCTCGACAATGCGGCTACCACGCAGAAGCCTCGGCAAGTGGTTGATGCGATGACCGAAGAGTATTACAATGTCAACGCCAACGTGCATCGCGGCGTGTACTACCTCTCGCAGCAGGCCACCGACCTGCACGAACAGGCCCGCGAAACGGTGCGCCAGTTCATCAACGCCCGCAAGACGGAGGAGATTGTTTTCACCCGAGGCACCACCGAGAGCATCAATCTCGTGGCATCATCCCTTGGTTCGGTGTGTCGTGGCTCTGCCACGTCAACCCCCGAGGTCATCGTCAGCACAATGGAGCACCACTCCAACATCGTGCCCTGGCAGCTGGGCGGCTTCCGCGTGAGGCCCATTCCGATGACTGACGACGGCCAGTTGCTCCTGGAAGAATACCGCAAGCTCTTCAACGAGCACACCCGAATGGTGTCCATAGCCCATGTGAGCAACGTCCTCGGCGTGGTGAACCCCATCGAGGAAATCATCCGGATAGCCCACGAGCACGGCGTGCCCGTGCTGATAGACGGTGCCCAGAGCGCTCCCCACTTCGCCGTAGACATGCAGCAGCTCGACTGCGACTTCTTTGCTTTCAGCGGGCATAAGATGTACGGCCCTACGGGCATCGGCGTTCTCTATGGCAAGGAGGAATGGTTCGACCGTCTGCCGCCCTATCAGGGTGGCGGCGAGATGATTGACAAGGTGAGCTTTGAGAAGACCACCTTCAACGGGCTTCCTTATAAATTCGAGGCTGGGACGCCCGACTATGTGGCTACGCATGGGTTGGCCACAGCCATCCATTACGTGCAAAAGCTCGGAATGGAGACCATTCATCAGCACGAAAAGGCTCTCGGTCAATATGCCGCCGAACAGCTTTCGCAGATAGAGGGAATGAAGATCTACGGCCTCACCCCCGACCCCTCTCCGAAGGGAGAGGGGAGTGAATACCTTCCTGGGTGTTCTCCCACACAACATATTACGCCCCTCTCCCCTCGGAGAGGGGTTGGGGGTGAGGCTGTCATCTCCTTCAATGTCGGCCATATCCACCACCTCGACCTGGGAACGCTGCTCGACCGTCTGGGTATAGCCGTCCGCACCGGTCACCATTGCGCACAGCCACTGATGGACCGCCTGCAGATTCTGGGCACGGTGCGTGCTTCATTTGCCCTCTACAACACGCGGGAAGAGGTCGATAGTTTTGTGGCTGCCGTGCGCCGAGTCAGTCAGATGTTCTGAAAGCCGCCTTGCACTTGAGTAGGGCAATACCCAGCCAGGCCATCAGTAGCAGTCGTACCGACAGGCCGCACGAGGAGAATCCCGCCACAAAGAATGCCAGTTGGGCATGAAGGGCATGGAGTGTCTGTCGGGGAGTCACTTCTTCGCCCAGCAGTTTTGAGTAGAAAGCGGCTGTCCAAGCCAGCAGCATGCTCAGGTTCATCACGATTTTATCTGTCATACCTGCCATATTCTGAGTGCGCAGGTTCCATGTAGCTGATGTGTTCATATTCTTTTGGTTTTGTTTTCTGCTGCAAAATTACGGCTATTTATTGCACAAAAAGTTCACAGCAATATTTTTTTTCGTTAAGTGTTCTGAATAAGCAAAGGCACGCTCATTCAGAAATACTCAAATAAATTTGGTTTTTCGCGTATTAAATTGTACCTTTGCCGAAAAATAGAGAAGGTATGGCACAAAAGACCGCTTTTTGGAACAACGAATACTGGTTGCTGCTGATGCAGTTGTACCTGCAAAAGCCCGAGGGAGTGAAACCCATGTACGCTCGCTCGATGGTAGACTTGGCTTTGGAATTGCATATCCGCCCGGACGTGCTCTACGAGCAAATGATGAAGCTGCGCCAGATAGACACACCCCGCATGGAACGTCTGTGGAAACAATATGGCAAGAGTCCCAAACGGCTGGCTCAGGGTGTGAAGAAGCTCCGCGAGATGAAGGGCTTCCGCAACGCCGAAGCCTTCTATGATGGTGTAGAGATGTCGCTGGCCGAGTGGGAAAAAGATTTCCAGCCTATAGAAATGGCAGAAAGAAAGGAAACCATCTTGCCCATCCAGCTCATCATGATACTCGACCAGTATTTCCGGCTGACACCTTCCACGATGGTCGCCTCCACACCCGAGGTGAAAGAGATGGCTCGTCTGCTGAAATTACCTGTGGAAACGGTGGTGGAAATCATGGAGGTATTCCAGATTTGCGACCCCTACCTGAAGCGCGATGCTATGATGATCAGCGAGTTTTTGCAGCCTTGTCAGCAGATATGGAAGCGATATGGCAACGACCAACCGGAGAAATTGGCAGCTCTGGCGGCTCAGCTCAAAACCTATTTTGCCTAATTCCGTTTGATTGAAAACAGCTCATGTCTAAAATAACCTTAACCCAAACGCAGGAGCAGAAGCTCGTTCAGCAGCAGCGACTTTCAGCACAGCAGATTCTACAGGTGAAGTTGCTGGAGATGCCCTTGGCTGAACTCGAGGAGAATGTGCGCTCTGAAATCGATGATAATCCTGCACTCGATATGGATGCTCACGATGATGGTGGCGAGAAGTTAGAGACGAATGCTGGAAGCAGTGAGGAAAGAGAAGATGCCGACGACTGGACCGACGACAGCTATGAACAAGAAGAGCGACAACAAGCTATGAATGATGCGTTGCAGCGACTTGGCGACGATGATGATATGCCGACGGCACGCTCTTATTATGCCGATGATGCCGAGCGCGAGACGATGGTATTTGGTGACCAGACGTCGTTCTATGACATCCTGCGCGAACAAATGGGGGAAATATCGCTCAGCGCTCAGCAACAGGAAGTGATGGAATACGTCATCGGATCGCTCGACAGCGATGGTCTGCTGCGCAAGGATTTCTCTACCCTGAGCGATGAACTGGCTCTCTACCATAATATATATGTGTCGGAAAACGAGATCGAACAGGTGGTCAGAATCTTGCAATCGTTCGATCCGCCAGGCATCGGAGCCCTTTCTTTGCAAGAGTGCCTGCTCATCCAAATCAGACGAAAGAAGGAGACGGAGAGCCGGAACACCAGGATGCTCGAACTGATGGAGAGCGTGATAGGACTGCATTACGACGACTTCACCCACAACAACTGGCCGGCGATTGCAGAGAGTATGGGTATCAGTTTAGAGAGAGCCCATGAGGTGCAGCGAGAAATACTGCGGCTCAACCCCAAGCCTGGGGCTGCGATGGGTGAAACGGAAGGGCGCAGTACGCAGCAGGTGACTCCCGACTTCATCGTCGATACAGCCGACGATGGGAGCATTTCGTTTACCATCAACGGTGGGCGAGTGCCCAATCTGTCTGTGTCGTCTATGTTCACCGACATCGTCAAAGGGTTCCAGCATAAATCCTCGCCCCTGAATCGCCAGGAGAAGGAGGCCTATATCTATGCAAAGGACAAGATAGAGCGGGCACAGGGTTATATCACGGCTCTACGACAGCGCCGACATACGCTCTATATCACAATGAAAACCATCATCGACCTGCAACGGAAGTTCTTCGAATATGGCGACGATAACGACCTCCGACCGATGGTGCTCAAGGATGTGGCTGAGTGGACGGGCTTGGATATCAGTACCGTTTCGCGTGTCTGCAACTCGAAGTATTGCCAGACGCGGTGGGGAATCTTCCGCTTGCGCCACTTCTTCAGCGAAGGAGTAAAGACGGCAGAAGGCGAAGAGCTGTCGGTCCACCAGATCAAGAACGAGCTGCAGAGCATCGTCGATCATGAGGATAAGCACCAGCCGTTCAACGACGACCAGCTGGCTGCTCAGCTCAAGGAGCGAGGTCTCCCCATTGCCCGACGCACGGTTGCCAAGTATCGTGGCCAGTTGGGAATCCCCTCAGCCCGCATGCGAAGAGCCTGAACCCCTCTCTTAGTCCGGTGTGCTGCGGTTTTGCCGCAGCAATAATCAAAGCAAAGTGAAAGAAAAGAATATCATCTACGCAGCTAAGGCCATCAGCGCCTTGTTTAGTCCGTTCTATTTAGCCATCATCGGACTGGCCATCCTCTTTGTGTTCAGTTATCTCAGCTTGCTCCCCTTGGGATATAAGCTGTCGGTGTTTGCCGTAGTCTATATCTGCACCGTACTGCTGCCCACCTTCCTCATCCGCGTATATCGCCGCTATCAGGGATGGTCGCGCATCGAACTGGGCATCAAGGAGCGGCGCATGATTCCCTACGTCATCGCCATCGTATGCTATTTCCTCTGCTATTATCTGATGAACCTGCTCCATATACCCCACTTTATGAGCAGCATCATTGTGGCCGCTCTGGGCATTCAGGTGATGTGCGCCATCATCAATCTGTGGTGGAAGGTGAGCACCCATATGGCAGCCATCGGCGGTGTGGCTGGTGCTTTGCTCGCCTTCTCCGTGATGTTTATGTTCAATCCCACGTGGTGGTTCTGCATCATCATCATTCTGGCGGGTATGGTGGGCACCGCCCGCATGATTCTTCGTCAGCATTCCTTGCCGCAGGTAGTGACGGGCTTTCTCCTCGGACTCGTCATCGCGCTCTATGCCGTCATCCATGTATAACCTTTCATTCAAAGACATCAAGATATGAAAAGAATTATTGTTTGCCTTCTCTGCCTGCTTGCTATTCAGGCAACATGGGCTTTCGACCAGCAGAAGGACTTTGAGAAAATCTACAAGACGCTATCCTTAGCGGGCGATGAGATGCCTTCGGGGCAAAACGATATTCCCGATTTGGACGAAAGGCATACCGACTTGGTGCGCCAACTCATCAACCTCAACGAGCTGACCACCGATGTGGTCTATAGCTTTTGGGGAGATCCCGGGCTGCCCGAACTGGCTTCGGCGAAGCCCGAGAGCGACAACTCCTGGGTTTTGGGCATGTATCGGCGCTTGGAATTTAATATCCTGAAGTGCAACGAGTTTCTCGACAACGCCACCGACAGCGATGAGGAAACGAAGGTTCAGCGGGCTGAAGTGCGCTTCCTGCGGGCTTATTTTTATAGCCTGGCCATCGACCTCTGGGGCGATATGCCGCTGTGGAAGACTTCTTCCGACCAGCCTGAGACACGTTCCAGCCGCAAAGAGGTGTTCGATTTCATCAAGCAAGAGCTCACCTCCTGTGCCGACGATATGGCCTTGCCGGGTGCTTCGCAGTATGGAAGGGCCGACCGTGTGGCTGCCTGGCTGCTGCTTGCCCGTCTTTATCTCAATGCGGAGGTCTATACAGGCACCCCGCAATGGCAACTGGCCAAGGACTTCGCACAGAAAGTCATCGACAGCGATTATGCGCTGTGCGACCATTATTCTTATCTCTTCATGGGCGACAACCACTCTAACGGGGCGCAGAGCGAAATCATCCTGCCTGCCCTCGTCGATGGACTGACGCAGTACAGCTATGGCAACACCATGTTCCTCATTGCAGCCACTCATTCCTTCGACATGCCTTCGTGCGGCATCAGCCAGTACTGGGCAGGCTATTATGCACGCTACGACCTGCTCACAAAGTTCTTCCCGAAAGAAAGCATTCCCAATTCATCCACCGCTGAGAGCGCAGCAGCTGCCGGCGACGACCGCTGTCTGCTCTATGGAATCGACCGTTTGCAGGGACAGCAGCTGAACAATAATTTCACCAATGGTTTCAGCATTGATAAGTTTACCAATAATTGTGCTTATGGGACAGCCTCTTCTAATAACTTTCCCGACACCGACTTCCCCTTGCTCCGCATAGCCGAAGCCTATCTCTGCTATGCCGAAGCCGATGCCAGACAGCATAGTGGCAGCTGTACCGACGACGGACTGGAGAAGCTCAACGCCCTGCGTCAGCGGGTCCATGCTGTCGTTTTGGGAGAGGCGACGCTCAGCGATTTGGCCGATGAGTGGTGCCGCGAGTTCTACCTGGAAGGTCGCAGGCGATCCGACCTCATTCGTTTCGGACTCTATACCGGCGACGATTATCTCTGGACGGGCAAGGGTGGAAATGATTACGGACAAGCCTTGAAGTCGTACCGCAGCTTGATGCCGATGCCCGATGAGGTGCTTATCGAGCACTTGCAATTCACGCAGAATGCAGGCTACTACGACCCGAACTTCGTTCCCGATGAACTGGTTCTCAACACACCAGCCTTCGGTTCCGACATCGTCGACTTGTCGTTGGTCAGAGCCCTGCGACTCAACTGGCAGCGTCCTTCCAACCTCCCTGAGAACGGAAAGGCAGGAATCAGCATAGAGCTGTCGCTGAATCCTGAATTCAGCACGCCCAAACTTACTCTGCAGCCCGATGACGACGCTTATGAGTTGCTCGTCGATGCCCAGGAACTGAACAGCTTCCTGCAATCGAACAACAGTCAGGCTTATCAGTATACTTCGGTTTGTGTCTATGCTCGCTGCCTAACGAGGAATGCTGTTTCGAACACCGTTGTGCTGAATGTCAAAGCTTACGACAACACTTATGAGCAGATGCCGCAACCCTGGTATTTCATTGGTAACTGCATCGGCAAGGTGGAGTGGAATAATAGTGTATCGGGACTGGGAACGTCGATGTTCCCAACGAACATCAATGCCGACGGCAGCAGCGTCTTTACGGGATATTTCCGTGAAGGCGACTCGTTCGTGCTGGTCAATACGCCAGGCAGTTGGGAGTCAGTCGTCCGGTCGTACGATGGTTCGCCCTATAACCTTTCTATTTCAGAAAGTGGTGATAATATCAACATCTTCGAAACCGGCTGGTACACCTTCCACGTTTATCCACAATGGAGCTCTGCCTATAGCGAAATGGTATCTGACCAAGGATGGCCGCTCTACGAGAGCATGACGATGGCTTCGGGCTTCCGTGGCAGCGTGATAACCGAGATGCAATCCTGTAATCTTGGTAATCCCAACAATCATGTGTGGTATGCCCGCATGACGTTCGACGCTGACGATAACCTCAGCTTCCTGCCCGCAGGCAATTATTCGGCAAAGGTGGGAGGTACGGGTTTCCCCTTCGGGAATGCCACAGATGCCTCGCAGACCATCCCCGTGAAAGCAGGCAACTATGTGGTGTTCTTCGATGACATGACGGGATCTTATCAGTTCATAGACGCTGATACAGGTCTGCTACCAAAGTTGTTCGAAAGAGGGCATCTCACGGCAGAGGTGACTCCCGAGGCTTTGATTCACTTAACAGAAATAGATGGCGAGACCGTCAAGCTGTGTGACATCTCTCTTCCTGCAGGCACAGAGATGAGTACCCTGCGTCTGACCATCGGCAAGCAGGAGTTCTCCCTCAACGCCCAAGGCGAAGTGAATGCCTCGGAGTTCGTCGATGCCATGATAGTGCTGTTCGGGCAATATGGGCAACATACCGTTGAGGCACAAGTATCTTTCACCGCTATGGTGAACGATCTCGTCTCCGAATACAAGTCGGAGCCCTTCACACTGACGATACAGTTGCTCAGCATGTCGGTGGAGGAGCATTATTACTACATCGGTGGACTGACTTATTGGGACTTCAATCGCACTATGCCGATGACGTGCCTCAGTGGTGACCAGTGGATAATCGACCCCCGATTCCAAATCATCATCCCCGTAGCTGCCAATACCGACGAATATTTCTGTATATTCCCCGAGTCTGCCCTTGACAGTGACGACCCCTGGAGTACTGTCATCCGTCCTGCAGGCGTAGTAGAGCCTCCATCAGAGGATAGTTTCGGCGTTACAGATTTTTATGGATCGTGGCATATCCCATTGGCCGACCACGATACCACCTACCAACTGACCCTCGACTTCAACCAGGGTATCTACACCTTCTCGGAGATTGAAAACATCGCCACCGCCATCCCGCAGTCCGTCTATGATGTATCACCGATGCGTCAACAGGTCTTCAACCTCCAAGGTTGCCGCATCGGTGATCTCGTACCTTCTCACCCCCGCACCCTCGCACCGTCGATTAAAAAAGGAATCTACATCATCAACCATAAAAAAGTAATCATCAAATGAAACCAATAGTCAGCATCATCATGGGCAGCACCAGCGACCTGCCCGTTATGGAGAAAGCCATGAATTTTCTCAACGACATGCAAGTGCCTTTCGAGGTAAACGCCCTTTCCGCCCATCGTACACCGCAAGCCGTGGAGCGTTTTGCCCAAGAAGCTGAAGGACGCGGCATTCGTGTCATCATTGCTGGAGCCGGAATGGCGGCCGCTCTCCCGGGCGTTATTGCAGCCAGCACCAACCTCCCCGTCATCGGCGTACCCATCAAGGGCTCTGTGCTCGATGGAGTGGATGCTCTCTACAGCATCCTGCAGATGCCTCCGGGCATTCCCGTTGCCACCGTTGCCATAAATGGAGCCATGAATGCGGCCATTCTGGCGTGCCAGATGATTGCTTTGGCCGACACCCAACTGGCAGAGAAGATGCGCCAGTATAAGGCCACCCTCGGAAAGAAAATAGAAAAAGCCAACAACGACCTAAAAGAAGTCCACTATGACTACAAAACCAACTGACGTAGGGAATTGCAGCAGTAATCTCGCTCCCCGCTCCCCGCTCCCCGCTCCTCGAGCCTTACAAAGGCGCCTCACTACCGTAGCCCAGGTAGGCAACATCGCCATCGGTGGCGACAATCCCATTCGCATTCAGTCGATGACAACCACCGATACCAACGACACCCATGCCTGTGTAGAACAGGCCAAGCGCATCATTATGATGGGCGGCGAACTGGTCAGGCTCACCACGCAGGGCACTCGCGAAGCCGAGAACCTGCAGAATATCGTACGTGAGCTGCGTCTGCAAGGCTTCATGACGCCCCTCGTGGCCGATGTCCACTTCAATCCCAACGTGGCTGATGTGGCTGCCCAGTACGTGGAGAAGGTGCGTATCAATCCCGGCAACTATGTCGACCCGGCTCGCACGTTCAAGCATCTGGAATATACCGACGAGGAATACCAGGCCGAGCTTCAGAAGATAGAGGAGCGCTTCGTCCCCTTCCTCAACATCTGTCGCGAGCATCACACCGCCATACGCATCGGCGTGAATCACGGTTCGCTCTCCGACCGCATCATGTCGCGCTATGGCGATACGCCCGAAGGCATCGTAGAAAGCTGTATGGAGTTCCTCCGCATCTGCCAGCGCGAGCAGTTCAGCGATGTGGTCATCAGCATCAAGGCATCCAACACCGTGGTGATGGTTCGTTCCGTACGCCTGTTGGTCCAGGCGATGGACCGTGAGGATATGCACTATCCGCTCCATCTCGGCGTGACCGAAGCCGGCGAAGGTGAAGACGGACGCATCAAGAGTGCCGTAGGCATCGGAGCTCTGCTCACCGAAGGCATCGGCGACACCATTCGCGTCAGTCTCTCTGAAGATCCTGAATACGAGATTCCCGTAGCGCGCAGTCTGGTAAACAGCATCGAGGAATGTGCCGCCCTGCGTCAGCAGGCGGAGCAGTCTATCGAGGATGACACCGTCACGCTGCAGCTGCACGAAACCGATTGGCAACTGCTACAGCTCAAGGCTGCGATGGCCGTCGGTGCGCTGTTCATCGATCAGAAGGCTCACCAGCTCAACATCATCAACGAAGGGTGTTCCCCAGAGCAGCTGACAACCCTTGCCGACAGCATCCTTCAGGCAGCCCGCATCAAGTTCACCAAGACGGAGTACATCTCCTGTCCAGGTTGCGGACGCACGCTCTACGACCTGCAGTCCACCATCCGCCGCATCAAGGAAGCCACCAAGGGAATGGTAGGTCTGAAGATTGGCATCATGGGCTGCATCGTCAACGGCCCCGGTGAGATGGCCGATGCCGACTATGGCTACGTGGGTGCCGGACGCGGAAAGATCTCTCTCTATCGGGGCAAGGAATGTGTCCTCAAGAATATCCCCGAAGAAGAGGCTGTGCAGCAATTGCTCCGCCTCATCCTCGAGGATCAGAAGGCTAAAATGCAAGGAAAATAATTTTTCTCTCAGGGGGGCGAAGGTTTGGGATTTCCGATATTTCGGTATTTTGGGATACCGGTATACCGAAATTTCGATATACCGTTATTCCGTTATTCCGGGAAATTCCCACATCCCTTCATCCCGATTTCGCTCTCCCTTCCCCCTCAGAAGTTCACCCCCACAGTGAGCATCAGGGCACCATTTCGGCTCTCGTCGAAGTCGTCGTGCGAGATATTCGCCAGACCGAGGTCGTAGCCCAGTTCAGCATAGAACAGATCGTAGCTCAGTCCGCAGCCCATGCGCAGTCCGCCGTCGAAGCGCTCAAAGCTATAGGGCGACGATGAGAAACTGCTGTAGGCAGCGCGCTGACCGAAGTCCTTGATCTTTCCGCTGACGCCACAGGCTACGTAACCGCCCAAGAAAGGTTCTACGCTCAACGAGCGGTCCACATGATACTTATATTTCAGCATCAGCGGCACCTCCATATAGTTCAGACTGTAGGTGAACCGGTCGCCGTCGGCCTGTCCGCGTCCGCCTTTTTCCGTGTAGTAGATACCCGTTTCCAAGAACAGCGGTGCGTAGCGCGCGATGTTGAATCCGGCAGCCAAACCCACGTTGAGGCCCGTCTTCATGCTGCTGCCGTCGAGATACTTATCGTCGCTGTTCACCGTTGCGAAGGCGGGTCCCACGCGCAGTCCGTAGTAGGTCGTGCCGTCGTGCCAGTAGCCAGGACGACTGCGCTGACTATAGTCCAACCTTCCCGTCTGCGGGTTGTAATACTTGCTATGCCTGTAGCTCTGTGCTTGAGTGGTTGCGAGGGCCATAATGCCGAGAGCAACCGTTAGAATCATTCTTTTCATCATTCTTTTCCTTTCTTATTGGTTATCTGAATCTGATGCAAAGTAATAGCTTTTTTCCTTTTCCGACAAAGGTATTCTCCTAAAAGATGCAGGGAAATCCCCATTCTTTCCATAACTCATGAAACATAACACTCGGAAATCCTCAAATAAATTTGGTGTTTCGCTCGCTTATTCGTAACTTTGCACCAAAATAGACGGAATATTATGGCAAAAGGAAAAAACAGAGGCAAACGCCTGACCAAAAAACAAGTGGTGGAACTGCTGAGTACGCTGTTTCAGCAGAATCCCAATACATCGTTCTCGATGAAGCAGATTTTCAAGCTGTTGCACTTGGATACGCATCCGGCTAAGATGCTGGCTGTGGATATTCTCGAGGATATGGCTTGGGATGACTATCTCAAGAAGGAAGCCGACAACCACTATCGGCTGAACATGCAGGGACAAGTGGCCGAGGGCGTCTTTATCCGCAAGGCCAACGGCAAGAACTCGTTCCTCGCCGACGGCACCGACAAGCCTGTCTTTGTGGCTGAACGCAACTCGATGTTTGCCCTCAATGGCGACAGGGTGCGCGTCACGATGATGGCCCGCAGGCAAAATCATATCAAGGAGGCTATGGTCACCGAGATTATCAAGCGGGCACACGACCAGGTGGTGGGCCGACTGAAGGTGGAACGCGACTTCGCCTTCCTCATCTCCGACAGCAACACGTTCGTTCACGACATCTTTGTGCCGAAGAAAAAGCTCAAGGGTGGTAAGACGGGCGATAAGGCTGTGGTGAAGATTGTGGAGTGGCCTTCGATGGAGAGCCGAAACATCGTGGGCGAGGTGGTCGACATCCTGGGAAAGACGGGTGAGAACAATGCTGAGATGCATGCCATCTTGGCCCAGTATAACCTGCCCTACAAGTATCCGAAGAATGTGGAGGAGGCGGCAGAGCGTATCGACGCCCGCATCATGCCCGAAGAGATAGCTCGCCGAGAAGACTTCCGCGATGTACTAACCTTCACCATCGACCCCGCCGATGCCAAAGACTTCGACGATGCCTTGTCGTTCCGAGTGGATGAAAAGACAAAATTCTATGAGGTGGGTGTTCATATCGCCGATGTGTCGCACTACGTGAAGGAAGGAAGCATCATCGACAAGGAAGCACAGCGCCGAGCTACCAGCGTGTATCTCGTCGACCGCACCATCCCGATGCTCCCAGAGCGACTCTGCAACTTCATCTGTTCGCTGCGGCCTGACGAGGAAAAGCTTTGCTATAGTGTGGTATTCCTGCTCGACGAGGATGCCAAAATCCGTTCCTGGCGACTGGTGCATACCGTGATTAAGAGCAACCGGCGCTACGCCTACGAGGAGGTGCAGGACATCATTTCTCGAAGTTCCGAAGCTTCGAAGGTACCCTCCAATCAGATAGAACGGGCCATCCTCATCCTCAACCGCCTGGCGCAGAAGTTGCGCGAGCGCCGCTTCAAGAACGGGGCCATGCGCTTTGAGCGCGAAGAGCTGCACTTCGACATCGATGAGAAAGGCAAGCCCACGCGAGCTTATTTCAAACGCTCCAACGAGGCCACACAACTCATCGAGGAGTTTATGCTGCTGGCCAACCGACAGGTGGCAGAGAGCATCGGACGTGTGCCGAAAGGAAAGAAAGCCAAGACGTTGCCCTACCGTATTCACGACCAACCCGACCCCACCAAGTTGGAGAATCTGCGCCAGTTTATCACGCGCTTCGGCTATAAGGTGAAGACGATGGGCACCAAGGGCGAGATATCTCGTTCCATCAATAAGCTGATTGATGATGTCCGAGGCAAGAAGGAGGAGAATGTGGTGCAGATGGTGGCCCTGCGCGCCATGATGAAGGCGAAGTATAGCGTACACAACATCGGACACTATGGTCTGGCCTTCGACTATTATACCCACTTCACATCGCCCATCCGCCGCTACCCCGACACGATGGTGCATCGCCTGCTCACCCGATACCAGGAGGGGGGCCGCTCGGCCAACAAGGATCACTACGAGGAACTCTGCGAGCATTCGAGCGATATGGAGCAGCTGGCTCAGTTGGCTGAGCGCGATTCCATCAAGTATAAAATGGTGGAGTTTATGTCGCAGTATGTGGGTGAAGAGTTCGATGCCCACATCAGTGGCATCACCTCGTATGGCATCTATGCGGAAATCGACGAGAACCACTGCGAGGGAATGGTGTCGATGAACGATCTCGACGACGACTATTACGACTTCGACGAGCGAAACTATCGCCTCGTGGGGCGCCGTCGCCATCACAAGTATCAGTTGGGCGATGCCATCCGCATCCGTGTGGCGCGTGCCAATATCGACAAGAGACAGCTCGACTTCGTCCTGGCCGACTAATCTAACAAATCTCTCACCCCTCAAGTTGTAGGGGATTTGTAATCCCCGACTCTCACCTCTCACCCCTAACAATGAAAAAACTATATATCGAAACCTATGGCTGCCAGATGAACGTAGCCGACTCAGAAGTGGTGGTCTCTGTGATGCAGATGGCTGGTTATGAAACTACAGAGCAGATAGATGAGGCTGACGCCGTATTCCTGAACACCTGTTCTGTGCGCGACAATGCTGAGCAGAAAATCTACCACCGCTTAGAGGAACTCAATGCTCTGCGCAAAAAACAGAAGCAGTCTTCTGTCAGCACTCCAACGCCCCACCGACTCATCATCGGCGTGTTAGGCTGCATGGCCGAAAGAGTGAAAGACGACTTGCTGCAAAACCATCATGCCGACTTGGTGGCGGGTCCCGATGCCTATCTCTCCCTGCCCGACCTGATTGCCCAGGCAGAACTGGGGCAGAAGGCCATCAACATCGAGCTCTCCACCACGGAGACCTATCGCGACATCATCCCTCAGCGCATCTTCGGGGCGAAGATTGGCGGCTTCGTCAGCATCATGCGCGGTTGCAACAACTTCTGTCATTATTGCATCGTGCCGTTTACGCGGGGAAGGGAGCGCTCGCGCGACGTGGAGAGTATTCTCAGGGAAGTGCGCGACCTCAAGGAAAGGGGATTCCGCGAGGTGACGCTGCTGGGTCAGAACATCAACAGCTATGGTCTTTCGCCTGCCGGAAAACCTGTTCCGGGTGGCACCAGCTTTGCTCAGCTGCTGCGCATCGTGGCCGAAGAGGTACCGCAGATGCGGGTGCGCTTCACCACCTCCAACCCCGAGGATATGAGCGAGGACATTCTCTATGCCATCGCCGAAGAGCCTAACCTCTGTCCGCATATCCACTTCCCGGCTCAGAGCGGCAGCAACCATACGCTGCATCTGATGAATAGGAAATACACGCGTGAGGACTATCTGGCCAAAGTGGAGGCTATCCACCGCATCATTCCTGATTGCGGATTGTCTACCGACATCTTCGTGGGCTACTGCGACGAGACGGAAGCCGACTTCCAGCAGACGCTCTCGCTGGTCAAGGAGGTGCAGTTCGACTCGGCATTCATGTTCAAGTATTCTGAGCGACCGGGCACTTATGCCGCCAAGCATCTGCAGGATAATGTTCCCGAAGAGGAGAAGATACGCCGACTGAACGAGCTGATTGCCCTGCAGACGGAGATCTCGGCGCAGCGCAATGCGCAGGATGTGGGAAAGACATTCGATGTGCTGGTGGAGGGGTTCAGCAAGCGTTCGCGCGAGCAGCTATGCGGTCGCACCGGCCAGAACAAGATGGTGGTGTTCAACAAAGGTCAGCACCACATCGGCGAAACAGTAAGCGTGCACATCACTGGCAGCACCAGTGCCACGCTGTTGGGCGAATTGACGTGATGCTGTTTCGGCATCTCGGAATAACGGAATCCCGGAATAACGAAATCTCGTTAAAACGAAATCCGAAATAACGCCCCTCGCCCCTATTAAAAAGAAAAAACATGAAAGAATTTCTGAAAGTATTGCAGCGGTTTGTGCCGCCCTATAAGAAGTATTTGATGTTGTCGGTGGTGTTCAACATCCTCTCGGCCGTGCTGAACATCTTCTCGTTTGCCACCCTCATCCCCATGCTCAACATCCTGTTCAAGACGGGCGATACGGAGCAGGCCACCGAACTGATGCCATGGACCTGGAGCAACATCGACGATGTGGCGATGAACAACATGAACTACTACGTCAACCAGCTCATCGCGCATACGGGAGCCACCACAGCCTTGCTCATCATCGGCATCGTGCTGGCTCTGATGACGGCCCTGAAGACAGGAGCCTATTTCCTCTCATCGGCCACCATCATCCCCATCCGGACAGGCGTTGTGCGCGACATCCGCAACCAGCTGTATCAGAAAATCACGTCGCTCCCCTTGGGCTTCTTCAGCGAAGAGCGCAAGGGCGACATCATTGCCCGCATGAGCGGTGATGTGCAGGAGATAGAAAACAGCATCATGTCGTCGCTCGACATGTTGTTCAAGAACCCCATCCTCATCATCGTCTATTTTGCCATGCTGCTCATTGTTTCGTGGCAACTCACGCTCTTCACCATCGTCTTCGTGCCCATCTTCGGTTGGTTCATGGGGATGGTGGGGCGCAAACTCAAGCGCAAGAGCATCAAGGCACAGGCGCTGTGGAGCGACACGATGAGTCAGGTGGAAGAGACCTTGGGCGGACTGCGCATCATCAAGGCCTTCTGTGCTGAGGCTTTGATGAACCAGCGCTTCGACCGCGTCAATACGGCCTACCGCAACGACATCATGAAAGTGAATATCCGCCAGTCGATGGCCCATCCTATGTCGGAGTTTCTGGGAACGGTGATGATTGTCATTGTGCTCTGGTTCGGCGGCATTCTGGTGCTCAACAACATGACGCTCACAGGCCCAATCTTCATCTATTATATGGTCATCCTCTACAGCATCATCAATCCGCTGAAGGAGTTCTCGAAGGCGGGCTACAACATCCCCAAGGGACTGGCCTCGATGGAGCGCGTCGACAAAATTCTGATGGCCGAGAACAACATCCAGGAACCTGCCCATCCGAAGCACATCGCAGCCTTTGAGCACCAGATAGAGTTCTGCCACGTGTCGTTCAAATACGGCGAGCAATGGGTGCTGCGCGACATCAACCTCGTGATTCCCAAAGGCAAGACGGTGGCGCTCGTAGGGCAGTCGGGTAGCGGAAAGTCCACATTGGTAGACCTCATACCGCGCTATTATGATGTGCAGGAGGGCGAAGTGCTCATCGACGGCATCAATGTGAAGGAGCTGGGCATCCACGACTTGCGCCAGCTCATCGGCAATGTCAACCAGGAGGCCATCCTCTTCAACGACAGTTTCTTCAACAATATCTCTTTCAGCACGCCTGCTGACACCGAGAATCTGCAACAGAAGGTGGAGCAGGCGGCGAAGATAGCCAATGCGCACGACTTCATCATGGCTTCGGAGCAGGGCTACGACACGAACATCGGCGACCGAGGCGGCCGGCTTTCCGGCGGTCAGCGCCAGCGGGTGAGCATCGCTCGCGCCATCTTGAAGAATCCGCCCATCCTGATTCTCGACGAAGCCACGTCGGCTCTCGACACCGAGAGCGAGCGACTGGTGCAGGATGCCCTTGAGCGACTGATGAAGACGCGCACGACGGTGGCCATTGCTCATCGCCTGTCTACCATCAAGACTGCCGATGAAATTTGTGTGCTCCACGAAAGAAAGATTGTGGAGCGGGGCACGCATGAGGAATTGCTTGCCCGCAATGGCTACTACAGGAAGCTGCACGACATGCAGCAATAAGGTTTACAGCAGGCGGCGGGCAAACTCCCAGATGACGATGCCTGCCGTAACGGCTACATTCATGGAGTGCTTCGTGCCGAACTGGGTGATTTCCAAACAGTCGTCGCAGGCATCCACCACTTCCTGGTGCACACCTTTCACTTCGTTTCCCATCACGATGGCGCATCGCTTTTTCGATGTGCCATCAGCATTTGTGTAGGGAGTAAGTTCGCTGAGCAGACCATCCATCTGATGGAGTTTGGTGCTACCCTCGGCTTGTTCTACGGCAAAGACATGATAGCCCTCTGCCTGAAGCTGCCGAACGGCTTCTAAGGCTGAGGGAAAATACTGCCAACTGACGCTCTCCTCAGCACCGAGCGCGGTCTTATGAATCTCCGGATGGGGAGGTCGCCCCGTGATGCCACAGAGATAGACGGCCTCCACGCGGAAAGCATCAGAAGTGCGGAGTACGCTTCCCACGTTGTACATCGATCGCACATCGTCTAACACGACGATGAGCGGCATCTTATCGGTCTGTCGGAACTCCTCCACCGACAGCCGATTCATCTCTATAGTCTTCAGTTTGCGCATAATCCTTCTTCCTTCCCCCCATGTTTCCCTTCCCCTCGGAGGGAGGTACCCCATGTTTCCCCTCTCCTCGGAGGGAGGTACCCTATGTTTCCCCTCCCCTCGCGAGGGGGGGGGTTAGGGGGGGGGTCATTCATTCTTCATTTTAAACGCCAGCGCATACATCCTCATCTGCTTCACCATCGCTAAGAGTCCGTTGCTGCGCGTAGGCGAGAGGTGGTCTTTCAGTCCGATGCGCTCAATGAAATAAAGATCGGCATCGAGAATCTCCTGCGGCCGATGACCACTCAGCACCCGGATGAGCAAGGCCACGATGCCCTTCACTATGAGCGCATCGCTCTCAGCCTGGAAGTTCACGAGTCCGTCGGCGAAGTCGGCCTGTAGCCACACCCGGCTCTGACAACCGTCAATCAGGTTGCTCTCGGTCTTGTATTTCTCGTCAAGAGGTTCCAGTTCATTTCCCAAGTCGATGAGCATCTGATATTTGTCCATCCAGTCGTCGAAGGCAGAGAATTCCTCTATCACTTCGTCTTGCAGTTCGTTGATTGTATTCATGTTTAATCTGTATCGATTAGAATTTCGGGCGCAAAATTACATAAATAATTGATAATTGGCAAATCACAATTGATAATTATTTCTAAATATGGCAGATATTGCATGGTATTAAAGAAAAAAATGGGTACTTTTGCAGCCGATTATGAATAGGTACGCGCGTAGCATCCTGCTGTGTGCCTGTCTGCTGATGGCTTCGGTGGCATCAGCGCAGGGTAAGAAGCATAGCCACGTCAACCCGGAAGACATGCGGGTAGACATGGATAATCCTACGTTTGTGCCGATGGTGAAGGTGAGCAAGACGCTCTACGAGGGCGACAGCATCCAGTACGTGGAGCTCAACAACATCTACGTGTCAGAGGAACCCGTATTCAAGAATGAGAAGCAGCGGCAGGCCTACAACCGACTGGTCTACAACGTGAAGAAGGTGCTGCCCATCGCCAAGGAGGTGAACCGCATCATCGTGGAAACGGGCGACTATCTGCAGACGCTTCCCAACCAGAAGGCGCGCGATGCACACATGAAGCGCGTGGAGGCCAATCTGAAGGAAGAGTACGGGCCGCGCATGAAGAAACTGACCTATTCGCAGGGCAAGCTGCTCATCAAACTGGTCTATCGCGAGTGCGACAGCTCTTCCTACGAGCTGATTCAGGCGTTCATGGGACCCGTCAAGGCAGGCATCTGGCAAGCTTTCGCCTGGGCCTTTGGCGCCTCGCTGATGAAGAAATATGATGCGCAGGGAGTAGACCGACTCACGGAGCGCATCGTCTTGCAAGTGGAGGCAGGGCAGCTGTAAGCCCCCCTCTAATCCCCCCAAGGGGGGGGGAGGAACAGCACCCCCATCCCCTCTAATCCCCCCAAGGGGGGGAGGAACAGCACCCCCATCCCCTCTTAGCCCCCTAAGGGGGGGAGATGAAGAAAAAATGATAAGAAATAGAAGTATGAATTATTTAGACAGAAACGAGTTCAATTTCGAGCCATCAACCTTGGTGAAAGAAACTATTCGAAACTTCGACATAGGCAAGCTGGCGTTCTATACGCGCATCTACGACGAGGGGAAGAAGAGCATCTTCTCGGTGTATCTCTCCGACCTCTACGGTGTTCCAGAGAGTCAGGTGCTCCTGGGTTATGGCGCCGAAGACCTGCTGAAGAAGGCCGTTCACTATTTCCTCACCCAAGGAGAGTCGAAGAAGATGCTGATTCCGCAGTTCTCGTGGTGGTATTACAGTTCCATCGCTGAGGAGGTAGACGGCATCTCCGTGCAGTACCCGCTCTACGAAGAAGGCAACACCTTCCGCTACGACTTCGACGGCTTGCACCGAATGGTGGAGCAGGAGCGACCGGCCATCGTGCTGATTGCCTCGCCCAACAACCCCACAGGCAACGCCCTGAGCGTGGAGGAGATGGAGCAGCTCGTGGGAATGATTCCGCAGCAGACCATCATCATCGTGGATGAGGCTTATGCTTCGTTCGTTTCCAACGATGCCTCGTATGTCCGCCAGTTGGTGGAGTCGCATCCCAACATCATCATCTGCCGCACGCTCAGCAAGTTCTACGGCCTGCCTGGCCTGCGGATGGGGTTCGGCTTCATCGGCAAGGGAGAGGTGATGGAGCGCTTTGCCCGCTATTCCAATATGTATCTGGGCTATGACCGTCTGTCGGAGGAAGTGGCCATCGCCGCGCTGAAGAGCGACGATCACTATCGCGAGATAGCCAAGGTGATGCAGGAGGCTCGCGACATGTATACCGAAGAGATAGGCACTTTGCCCGGCTTTAAGGTGTACAAGAGCTTGGCCAACTTCATCCTCATCAAGTATCCCATCCAGCTGAAGGAAGCCCTTCAGCAAGCTTTCAAGGAACAAGACTATAAGGTGAAGTTCATGAACGAGCCAGCCATCAACGAGCACATGCGCATCACGCTGGGCCGCCGCGAGCAAAACCGCACCGTCTGTGACACCATCCTCCGCATTGCCTCCACCCACACTTCGTAATTCTTTCATTCTCCATACCATCATGATTGCCGTAATATTAGCAGCAGGGATGGCCTCACGGCTGAGACCCCTGACCGATGACAAACCGAAATGCTTATTAGAGATAGGCAACCGCTGCCTGTTACAGCGCACGATGGACGCGCTCGTGGCTGCCGGTATCGACGAATATGTGGTGGTAACGGGCTATCGCGGTGAGATGATTCGTCAGTTCCTTACCGAGCACTACAACCTAATGCCGATGTCGTTCCTCCCGTCGGAAGGCAGACTGACCATCCATTTCGTGGATAATCCCGACTATGCCACCACGAACAATATCTACTCGCTCTGGCTCACCCGGCCATACGTCAACGGGAGCGACTTCCTCTTGCTCGATAGCGACATCCTCTTCGACCCCGCTGTGGTGGAGAGAGTGCTGCAGCAGGATAGGGCGCACCATCATGATTCCTCCCCCCTCGCAGTGGAGGGGTTAGGGGTATATCATCATGATTCCCCGCCCCTCTTAGGGGAGGGGTTAGGGGCGGGGTCCGTGCTCGCGCTGAGCCGTCATGAACTGGGCGAAGAGGAAATCAAGGTGATCATCGACGAAGCGGGGAAGGTGGCCGAACTGAGCAAGACCTGCTCCATTAGCAAGGCCATCGGCGAGAGCATCGGCATCGAGAAGATCACGGTCGACTATTCGCTGGCTCTCTTCCAGGAACTCAGACTGATGATCAACGGCGAAAAGCTCGTCGACGTGTTCTACGAGCGAGCCTTCGAGCGGCTCATCCCGCAGGGCTACCAGTTTGGCATCGTAGACACCACCGACCTCTTCTCCATAGAACTCGACACGGTGGAGGATTTCCAGAACGCGCAGAAGCTGATACCCGCCGCCCTCTATTCATAGAACCCACCTTCATCCCACTATGTTCCCCTCCCCTCGCGAGGGGAGGGGTTAGGGAAGGGGTCCTTCATCCTTCATCCATCATTATGCCCACCTACGACATTCATGCTGTCCACCAGCGCATCCTGCAACTGCTTGTAGCTTTCGACAAGGTTTGTCGCGAGCATCAGCTTCGTTACTACCTCTGGGCTGGCACCATGCTGGGCAGCATCCGCCACAAGGGCTTTATCCCCTGGGACGATGATGCCGACATCGCTATGCCGCGTCCCGACTACGAGCAGCTCATCGCCCACGCCTCGGAGTGGCTCCCAGAGCCTTTAGAGTTTATTTGCTCAGAGACCAACGAGGCTTATCCCGGCACATTTGGTAAGCTCTGCGACACGTCAACGACGATTATCGAGCGTCTGCACTATCATTTTGTCAGCGGCATCTATGTGGATGTGTTCCCCATCGACGGCGTTCCCGCCAACCCCATCCTGCGTCGCTGGCAGTTCATGCGCTACGAGTTCTATAAGCGCGTGCTCTATCTGACGCACCGCGACCCCTTCAAGCACGGTCACGGTCCCAGTAGCTATCTGCCTCGCTTGTGCCGCCGGCTGTTCACGGTGCGCTCTGTCACCCAGAGCATCCGCGGCATCCTGACCCGCTACGACTACGACCGCTGCCGCTTTGTGGCCGACTACGACGACGGGCTGAGGGGCACCATGCCGAAGCAGACCATCGGAGCGCCTACGCCGTGCAGTTTCGAGGGTTGCGAGCTGATGGGGGTAGAGCAGGCCTATCGTTATCTCACTCATAAATATGGCGACTACATGGTGATTCCTCCTCAGTCGGAGCAGCGTCAGCACGGATTCCAATACGTAGACCTTGAGCATTCCTACAAGGACTATGCAGAAAAGTAGCACTCGCAAATGACGTGTTTATGACTCGTATTTGCCGTGTTTACCATTCGTATTTGCCGCGTGTACGACTCGTACATGACGTGTGTACCATTCGTACATGCCGTGTGTACCATTCGTACATGACGCGTGTACCATTCGTACACGCCATCTAAAGAAAGCATATACAACAAGTCTTCGCCTGATGACAAACAAGTAACGACGCGCTAAAAACATGACCTCTGACCAAAAAGCCCCGATTTAGTGTAGGTAGAACCGCCTTAGTGTAGGTTACATACACTAATAAAACCATTGAATATCAAGAAGATACATCGATGAGTGCACAAGTGTAGGTATTTTCGCAAAAAAAAATCGTTTGGAAAATTGTCATTTATAATCACCCGAATTGACGCAGAACCAAAAAGAATTCAGAAAAAAACGTCACAACATCATTTTTTCTGTAACGCATTCATATCCAGCCGCTTACAAGAATGATGGTAAAAATTCCTTATACATTCATATACATGACAACATACATCATGTTTACTGTTGCAGATAGCGCGAAATGCCCATGTACAAAGGGTTTTAGGCAGTCAAAAAACCCGCGCCGCTCTTCCGTTTAGCCACCCATTCCTCTTGGAGGGAGACCGTGGGTGAGACGGAAAAGCCAGCGCGGGCCATCAGCATTTACATTCTAAATATGTCAGAAAATGAATTATATCACGGTAATCTTGCCTGTCAGCGACTCTTTGCCCACTAAGGCACGAGCGAATTCATTTTAAATTGTAGAATATTGTTGCCTGAGTACAATCTCAGGTAATTTCCTGAAACGGAATACTTGTTACTTTCTAAAAAAAATTTCTCTAAGAGGTTGTCAAAATCCCAGTGCTGGGCAAGATAATCTGGACGAGCCCATTTTAACCATTCACTCGATTCGGTTTCGCGTATTTTTATGTTAATACTGTCTGCAAAAAACTCGCCCTCGAATTCGTAACATGCAACCCATACTTTAAAGTGGTGTTCTGTGTCAAACGATACTGTGTATATGAGTTCATGGCTGGGTAATGGGCAGAGATAAGGAAAACGATTATCAGTAATAGTGTGTTTATTTTCTTCTTCATTGTTCTTTTTGCTTGAAATATTAAAATTCTCACGGTTTTTATTCTATTTAAGTAAAAAGATAGCAATAATCTTGCATTTCGCATATAGCATTTATGAATTGTTAACCTTTCTGAAGGTCGCTATCCCAAGTCGATCATACTTGTAAACAGATATATGTCGTCGGCAGGTTGACCATCTGCGTGCCTGCGTAGACGTAGGTCTTTTTCCGCAACCGTGTCGCTGCCCTGCATTCAATTCTGAAGTTGCCCATAGGTGCCCGCACCGCTCTTCCCTGCATCCACCCATTCCTCTTGAAGAGGAACTGGAGGTGAGACGGAAGAAACGGCGCGGGCCGACACAAAAACATTTACATCGTCTTTTATATGCATAGAAAATGAAAAAGGAACTATTCTCTTGATATGACTTGCGTCACACAATGTATCCCTCCTTTTCCTGTACGTATATTGACCGTGGGTGTCACGTCTGTCTTCACTCCATATTCTGTCAGCGTATTATAGAATTCCGCTGAGAGGCCTTCGGAGGCAATGATATGTCTTGGCCCGATACAGAGATAATTGCCACCAAGCATCAGAGTGTCAAACTCACTTATCCTTATGATATGAATTCCCCGGCCGTTGAGAAAAGTCAACAAGGGCTGACCGCTGAAAGCCTTCGTATACGGGCGACTCCCATGCTGGCGGACATAGACATCGACCGACAGAAATTCTTCGTCTTCCTCCCCTGCGTCATACCGTTCGCATGTCAGTGTCATCAGGTCTTGGTCAATGGCATTCAGATAGGTATCGAGATGCATTTCACGCATGTTGCCGCTTCGGTCATTGACCACCACTACGGTGTCAACACCTAACACATCGGCCTGCATCAGTTCTTTGATGGCCGTCAGATTGGTGCGCACACCACAACCTATCAGACAGAATGTTCCCATTGGCAGGTAGTCTCCTCCCTCCAGAATGGCTCCTTCCGACTGAATGCGATAGACAGGCATCTGGCCATATTTACAGAGACAGGCGCAGACCAGCTCTGGCTCTTCAGACCGAAGCTCGTTACACATCTTTCCTGCCACTAAGCCGCATGGAGTACAGAGGATAGGGTCACGCACATAGACAATGCTATGGCTATCACTATGAGTAGCTGTAGATTCTCTGACAGAAGGACGCATTTCAAGAACTTCGATGCCTTCCTGCCTCAGTCTGTTTGCCAATGCCCTGTGTTCTGATTGCACTTCAGCCTTGCTGCTTCCGGCAAAGTCGAATTCTTCGCCAGGCTCGCACATCAGGACTGTACGGGCAAAGCCATATTCAGCTGTGGGAAAAGTTAACACAGTGATATAACCGTCATCGTCATGGCTGTCGCAAGATGTCATGCAAAACAAACACGCCAGAAAAAAGAATGAGTGCTTTCTCATGATGACTGTCTGAATATACTAATCGTTCGTAATCCTAACGGAATAGAGTTTGTATTTGTAATGCTTGCCCTCATAAGGCTTGAGCAAAGATTTCTGAAAGAGGCCATCGTAGTTGCCGTTCAATCCCCAGTTGCAATGATAGAACTCGTATGCGAATCCATCTATTATCCAGCTCCACCCATCAGAGACAGCAGCTGTATCCCAGTTCAGTTGTGCGTAACCCTCCACAAAAATTACACCGTCGACATCGTACATCGATGCCCTTGCATAATTGTCAAAACTATCGTTGTCGACATTTTCCATGGCCTCCGGTATGGAGAACCCGAGACCTCGCATCCAGTTAAGGCTTCGGTTGACGTTTGCAAGGGTCACGTCGTTATAATGATATTCAAAAAAGTGCATCATGTGTCCCACCTGATGAGCACAAGAGTCAAGAGTAACCAGATGTCGATTGTTTGCATAGCTCACCGTGCGAATGGCGTTCCAGTCGATATTAACGTGAACAGAGTCTCCATAGTCTGCATAATCGATATGCGATGGATGCCTAAAATAGGCGCATACCTGTGTAAGCGCTACCGCTGTTGACACCACATTGGAATAAAAGGAATGGCAGTTGTAAGGATAGCCTCTTCCCCACTGCGTAGTCAACTTGTGCCCAATGGCAGAGGGATATGTACGGGTTTGTATGGAAGGATTGTTTTTCTGAAGGAGTGTGGAGTCTTTCGGGTCTGTAACCTTATGAATCAGATTTTCTATCACGAGTTTAAAGCCGGACTCTGGAATGTAGTTCTTGTCAAAGTTACCTTCTGGCACGTAGGCATAAATAGGAGTGTAACGGTCATCGGCAGAGGCAAGGATAAATCCATTGTTGTCCTTATAGTTGATAGCATAGAAAACAGGAGCGTCGATGGGATAATCAATCCCGGAACGAGTGTTCACATCACCTTTGTCCCTTAAGGTGTAGGTGATGACATTTTCTACCTTTGGGATGGCAGTTCCGTTTCGTGTCTCAATGGGAAGAGTATTGAGATAATCTTCTGCTTTTTTGACGGCCTCATCTGTTGTTACAAGATGGGTAACGTCTGTTTCCGCTGTTTTCTCATTCATAACTGTGTACTCATTCTGTGTACATGAACAAATGGTTAGGGCTGCTAAGCCATACAGAATATATTTTTTTAACATAGTTATTGAATATTTGATTATTAAGTAAAAGTTATAAATCGATTATACCTGTAAACACAAATGTGTCATCGGATAGCTGCAGCGTATAGCTGCCAGAGAGGGTCGTCGGCAGGCTGACCATCTGCGTGCCTGCATAGACGTAGGTCTGATAGACAACAGTGTCGTTGTCGTCCAAAAGGGTTACGGTGTAACCTGCATGCTCACCCCATATAAATAAGGTGTAGTCTTGATAGGTTACATACGGAGGGCGGATGGGGGCTTTGGGACCAGATCCCAATACATCATCGGGATTGATGATACTTACTTGCAGGGGTACTTGACATCCCTGTCCAGAAGGTTGTTGCGCAAACACACTGAGTGATGTGGCAACCATGCTAATAGTTAATAATTCTGCTTTCATTCTTAAATTATTAAAGGTGAATACAATCGCAAAATTAGTAACAATCAGGCATACCTCCAAATTTTCGAAGTACATTTTTTACACCCTTACAACCAGCAAATAAGCTGTACCCCCCCTACCCGTGGAGTGTCTACGATGTTTTACATTTTTTACACTACTATGAAAACAATATCACAAATCCATGATTTTTGCTTTTAGCCCTTTGGTTCCGGTGCAATTAAACAACTTTCTGTTGATGTTAGAACGGATGTTTGTCATGTTCTGGTTTTTCTTATCAAGAAGAACACAGCACTCTGAAACGATAAACTGTAGTCGAATAAGCATGGCTGTCCGCTTCTCTGTCTCGTTGAGCCCGATGGATTCCGAGGATATTGTCTGATAGAAAGAGCTGAGGTTCTTTGCCACAATTGATTCAAGCTCCCTCCATTGATTCTCAACAGCCATACGTCCGACACTTGACAATTGGTGTAGGTGTTCCACAATTCTAAAATGGAGCAAAGCGTCCTCTGCGTTCCATTTTTCCTGTCTTGAATTGTCTGAATCCGTGAATTCTGATAATTGCATGGACAAATCGTCTATTCTCTTCTGGAAGCTCTCGACTGATTTCTCATGTTTCTTCTTGGTCTGCTGGAGTTCCCACTGACTTATCCTGTATTTATCTGCCAACTCGTTGTATTCTTTTTCTCCTAATCTATTTTGAGACTGTAGTCCTTTGAGCCTCTCCTTCATCTGAGCAATACTTTTTTCCAAAGCTAATTGTTGTATCTGGCTATTTCTTTCAAATGAATGGTGCTCAGACTGAACACCCTTATACTGGGAGAGCAAAGAATTATAGCTTGTGTTGAGTAATGCTATCCTGAGTTTCTGTTCCCTATCGCGCTTTCGAATGCTTATGACAATTATTATCACAAGGCAAACTATTACTATCAGAATGGCAGAAAGAGAATAAAGCTTATTTCTTGTTTTTGCTATCTCGAAGGTCTTTTCATTTGCCAATCGCTCGACACGGCCATAGTCGTACATAGACTTCGCCTTTACCATTTCTGCTGTATAAATACGGTTGTAAGACGAATCGTTTGCGCTGCAATACATCTTTGCGTATTTTGATATGGAATCAGCTAAATGCAGTTTAGAATAAAGTTCAAACAAGCCTTTTGTCGCAGCTTCAAATTGATTTGGATCATTGTTGACATTGAGGAGCTTCACGAAATAATCTCTTGCTTGTTCATATTTCCCCATTTCCATTAAATACTTACCCTTAAAACCGTAGTATATCTCTCGACCGTGTTGTATGTCACCATTATCATCAAACAGACCTGACTTGCTTTCATACTGAGTGAGTAATCGTCCGACTGAGTCCGTCTGACCTCGCTCCAACAACACATCAGCAATGAGTGGAAAGGAATTGTAAGATTCTGCAACATATCCTTGTCTAATATATTCTTCTGAAGCTTGGTTGCATATAGAGAGAACACTATCATATTGGTGCATCATATAATAGGCACTGGCTTTGTGTTCGAGATAAACAGTGGCCCATAAAGAATCGCCACTTAAGAATGCAGTCTTCCGTGCTTTCTCATAACAGGCAATAGCATCTGGTAAAACCTGTTGGTAAAGAAGTAACCTAGCCTTCTGATAGTAGACGATGCTCAGCAACGAGTAATCACAATCATTGATAGAGTCGCAAAAATCTGTAGCCTTGCTGTATGATTCCAGTGCTTTGGGAGCTTCGCCCATGTCCGAATAGCAGCGGCCCAGCAGGTAGTGGGCGAGCATGCGGTTGTTGGCGGCCCCCCTCTTATCCCCCCAAGAGGGGGAGGTGTGGTCGTAGTAGTCGCAGACGCGGCGCATCAGGGCGGCGTGGCGGGCGGTGAGGACGGTGTCGCACTTGTTCTGGGCATTGGTGCGAAGCAGGTGGAAGCGCATGAGCGTGCGCTTCGACATCTGGTTGGTGTCGGGCAGCAGGGTGTTGAGGAGGGTCAGGGCAGAGTCGGGCCGGGCGTTGACGAGGGAGTCGATGGCCCGTAGCCTCTTCAAGGGGGAGGAGCCTGTGCAGCCCTGCAGGAATGCCAACAGGGTAAGGATAAGGAGGTATGGGGTGAATGCTTTTCTCATGGTGGGTGTAATCGAGGAGCGGGGAGCGGGGAGCGAGAAGCGGGGCCCCCACCCCTAACCCCTCCCCTCGGGCTTCGAGGAGCGGGGAGCGGGGAGCGAGGTGTCATGCACCGAATTTGATGGTGCCGCTGACGGGCTCTTTCTTTTCGGTGTCGACGGTTTTGATGGCGCCAGCTGCCTTGTTGCGTATCTCGTCGAGCTGCTGTCGTGTGCGTTTGTAGGTAGGTGTCTGCTCTACGTCGCTGATGACATCGTCGTTGTCGAGGTCTTCCTGTCGGAAGATGAAGATGTGGGGTCGGCGTTTGTATTGTGTGCTGCTGCCGTCCTTTCCGTAGTATCGGTTTCGTCGGTCGAGTCGTTCGGCTGCTTTTTCCTCTTCGAATGCGAGCCGGTCGGCTTCCTCTTGTGTTCGTTTGGTGAAGTGTGCGCTCATGCCGTCGACGTCTTTGATGCCGAATCCTGTGGCGAGAATGGTGACTTTGACTTTATCGCCGAGTGTGGGGTCGGTGGCGAGTCCCCACTTGATTTCGAAGTCGTTGCCGAACTTGCCCATGAAGTCGTTGACATCGTTCATCTCTTCCATCATGAGTCCTTGCTGGCTTTGGTTGTCGGAGCAGAAGGTGATGGAGAGCAGTATTTTCTTGGAGTTGAAGACGTCGTTGTCGTTGAGGAGTGGTGAGTGGAGTGCGTCTTCGATGGCTTTGCGTACGCGTCCTTCTCCTTCGCCGAATCCTGTGGACATGATGGCTACTCCACCATCCTTGAGAACTGTTTTGACATCGTTGAAGTCGAGGTTGATGAGTCCGTGGACGGTGATGATCTCAGCGATGGACTTGGCTGCTACGGATAGTGTGTCGTCGGCTTTTCCGAATGCGTCGAGTACGGTGAGCTCTGGGTAGATTTCGCGGAGTCGCTCGTTGTTGATGACGAGGAGTGCGTCTACATGTTTAGACATTTCCTCTACGCCGTCGAGTGCCTGGTCGATTTTCTTGGGTCCTTCGAATCGGAAGGGTATGGTGACGATGCCTACGGTGAGGATGTCGAGTTCTTTGGACACTCGTGCGATGACGGGAGCGGCTCCTGTGCCTGTACCCCCTCCCATGCCGGCTGTGATGAATGCCATCTTGGTGCCGTCGCTGAGCATGCGGCGCACGTCTTCGATGCTTTCTTCGGCGGCTTGACGTGCCCGTTCGGGTTTGTTGCCTGCTCCGAGTCCTTCCTTGCCGAGCTGTAGGTGTACGGGTACGGGTGAGTCGTTGAGTGCCTGGTTGTCGGTGTTGCAGAGCACGAAGGTGACGTCGTGTATGCCTTCGCGGTACATGTGGTTGACGGCGTTGCCGCCTCCGCCTCCTACTCCGATGACTTTGATGATACTATTTTCCTTTTCGGGTTCTCCGAAATCGAGGATATCTATGTTGTTGTCTTCTTTCATTGGTGATGGGTGTTAAGTGATGGGTGTTAGGTGATGGGTTGACACCCCCTCTAACTCCCCCTCAAGGGGGAGGTGCGGGGTGTTTCCCCCTCAAGGGGGAGGTGCGGGGTGTTATTCTTCGGTGATGGCATCGCCGAGGAACTTGGAGAATTTCTTCCAGACTTTCTTGAATCCGCTGTTCTCCTTGCGCTTCTTGCGCTCGGCTTCTTCGAGTTCACGTTGTCGGCGCTCGTTCTCTTCTATTTCGCGCTGTCGCTGTGCCTCTTCTTCCTCCTCTTTTCGGCGGCGTTCTTCTTCAGCCTGTTGCTTCTCGGCTTCGGTGATGACGACTCCGGGCTCAATCTCGTTGGCCTTGCGCGGTTCGCGTGGCTGTGGAGTTGGGTGTTGGGTGATGGGTGATGGGTGTTGGGTGAAGAGGTCGGCATTGGGGTCGATTTCCTGTCCGGCGCAGTTGATGTCGCCCTTAGCGAGGATTCCGAGGACGGTGTTCATCATAGCGTTTTGGGCTGTGATGAGCTGGTCTTTGGACGAGATGCTCTGCTGTACGAATCGTGCAATGCGAATCTTCTCGACATGGGTGCGGTTGCGGAAGGCTGTCTCGATGTTTTTGAGGTTGGCTCCTCCGCCTGTAAGGATGATGCCTCCGAGGAGTCGGTCGGCATAGTCGGCGGGTACTTGGAACCAAACGTTCTCGATGATTTCCTCGACACGTCCCTCTACGATTTCAATAAACTTGCGGCTCTCTACGGCCCGGTCGCCGTCGATATTGAGCATGAGCGAGTTGTCGATGTCGCTGTTCTCGGTGAGTGCGCTGGCGTATTTGAGCTTCATCTCTTCGGCCTGGCTCTCCTCCATCTGGAGCGATGCGATGTCCTTTGTGATGTTGTTGCTGCCGAGTGGGATGACGGCAAGGTGTCGGAGGATGTTCTTGTAATATACGCTGACGGTGGTGGTGTCGGCTCCGAGGTCGACGAGAGCGCATCCGGAGCGTTTCTCTGCATCGGTGAGTACGCTGTCGGCGAGTGCGAGAGGTGCAAGATACATCTCGGCGATGGCTACGCCTGCCATATCGAAGCACTTGTTGAGTTTGCGGTAGAACTCCTTTCTCCAGAGGATGTTGAGGAAGTTGCCCTCGAGCCTTGTGCATTGAATGCCGACGGGCTCTATCTGATATTGGTTGTCTACCTTATACTCTTGAGTGGCAGCATCGAGGATTTCTTGTTCCTGATAGCTCATGTTTCGGTTGGCGTCCATGAGTTCATTGACCATTTCCTGTGTGACGATAGCGTCGGGAGGTAGGTTTTTGACGATGACGTTCTTGATGCTGCAGATGGACTGTCCGCCTACGCCTACGTAGACGTGTGAGATGCTTGTCTTGAGTTGAGTGGTGAGTCGCTTGACAATGCTTGAGATGCACTGTGCTGTTTTGTCGATGTTGTAAATTACTCCTTTGCGGATAAAAGAACTGGAGTCTTCCTTGACGACGGCGAGGATAGAGATGCTTCCGTCGAGGTTCTTCTTACCCGCAACACCGGTCATCTTGGATGAACCGAGTTCGATTGCTACGATAAATTCCATTGATGGCATACGCTATATGTTTTGTTGATTTTTTTAGGGTGATGGGTGATGGGTGATGGGTTGACACCCCCTCTAACTCCCCCTCAAGGGGGAGGAGCGAGGAGCGTCCCCCTCAAGGGGGAGGAGCGGGGAGCGGGGTACGAGGTGCGAGGTACGAGGTGCGGGGAGCGATGTCGCGCAGATTCTTCTTACAGATAATCTGGTTGTCGAATTCGAGGCTGATATAGTGGTATTTGTTCCATCCGGCCTGACTCAGTCCATAGCGGTAGAACTTTTCCAGACGCGAGAGTTTGGCTGTGAGATAGTCGTTGATGGCCGTCTTGCGCTTCTCCGCATCTTTGTAGTTGGGGAGGTATCCGATGAACACGACATGGTCGCCGACACGCGGCACGAGCTCTACGCCCTGATCGTCTAAGACATTGATCTGCACAATCTGGTTGCCCCAGAGGGGGTCGTCCATGATGGCCTTGGTGAGTAACGTGAGATACTGGCAGGCATAGTCGCGCGAGATGTTTCCTGTGGCGATAATCAGGTCGCTGACGTACTTGGAATTGGGCATGACCCCCCCCTTCTCGTCGACATAGTAGTCGTCGCCGGCGTTGTTTTTGATGCGCACCACAGGCAGACGCTGTGTGATGCTGATATTGACATGTCCATCCTGTGTTTTGTAGCATTCGGCCGTTCTGACAAACGAGCTCTTCATGAGCGTTTCCTCGATGGTTCGGGGGTTGATGCTGTTCATGTGCATATTGACGGGGTAGAGCTTGTTACGCTGCAGGATGCGCTTGATTTCTTGTGCGCTGAGGAACCCGTTGGTGTTCTCGTCGGCCACGACAATGTTCACATGCGTACACACTTTAACCGTCTCGTCGGGGCGGTTGAACGAGGTCATGGCCATTCCGAGGTAGGCTGCCAGCAGGATGTCGATGCAGACGATGACCGTCTTTTTCCAATTGATGTGCAACTTGAACATGTATTTCTTTTAGGGTGATGGGTGTAATCGGGGAGCGGGGAGCGAGGAGCGAGGAGGGAGGAGCGGGGAGCGAGGAGCGGGGTGCTATTTGGGGCAGTTGTATTTCTGCCGGAGCACGTTCTCCATCTGCGGCACCTGATTGTCGAGGTCGCCAGCCCCCAATATCACCAGCACCTCAAAGTCGTGATCCTTCACATACTGGAGGGCTTCGGTGGTACTGATGAGCTCTTTCTCCACACCGGGCTTCAGGTTGTTGAAGATGAGTTCAGAGGAGACACCGGGTATGGGCTCTTCACGAGCAGGGTAGATGTCGGTGATGACCACCTTGTCGAGCAGGCTGAGGCTTTCGGCGAAGTCGAGATAGAAGTCGCGTGTGCGACTGTAGAGATGGGGCTGGAACATGACGGTGATGCGTCGATTCTTGTAGAGTTCGCGAATGCTTCGCGCACTCTGGTATATCTCTTTGGGATGGTGGGCATAGTCGCTCAGGAAGACGATGTTGCTGTTCTTAATCTTGAAGTCGAAGCGGCGCTCCACTCCATGATACGTGAGCATGCCATATCTGAGTTCCTCGGCCGTGCATCCGTTGAGCTGAGCCATCGCCATAGCAGCAATGCCGTTCTCGATGTTGATGGGAACGGGCTGTCCGAGTCGGATGCCATCAACGCGCTCGATGGGCGAAATGAAATCGAACGAGATCTCGCCATCTTCTACGACGATGTTTTCAGCATGGAAGTCACCCTCGTCGCGACTATACTCAAAGATTCTGACGCCTTCGCCCACATTGGGTTTCATCTCGAGATGCTGGTGTACGATGAGTACGCCTCCGGGCTGTATGAGCGAGGTGTAGTGGCTGAAGCTTTCGAGATAGGCTTCCTTGGTGCCATAGATGTCGAGATGGTCCGGGTCGGTGCTGGTAACGACCGTCATCCAAGGTCGCAGCCAGTGGAAACTGCGGTCGTATTCGTCGGCTTCGATGACCACGAACGGACTTTCATCGCTCAGGATATAATTGGTGCCATAGTTCTTGGTGATGCCTCCCAGAAAAGCGTTGCAGTCGAGATGTGACTGGTGCATGATATGTGCACACATGGCCGATGTGGTGGTCTTGCCGTGAGTTCCTGCAAAGCACAAGGCCTGCTGGCTGCGTGAGAGCATACCGAGTACTTGGGCTCGCTTCTCCACGTCGAATCCCTGACATCGGAACCATGCCAGTTCCTGGTGGCTTTCGGGCACGGCCGGGGTGTATACCACGAGCGTATGACTGCTGTTGCAGCACACATGAGGTATTTCGTTGATATTCTCCTCGTAGTGTATCAGCACACCTTCCTTTTCCAGTTGGCGGGTCAGCACCGACGGCGTTTTGTCGTAGCCGGCCACTACCATTCCCTTTTTCAGGAAATAGCGGGCAATGGCACTCATGCCGATGCCTCCTACTCCTATAAAGTACACGCTTCTTATATCTTTCAGTTCCATTGTATAATCTTTTTTCCTTTTCTTTGTTTGTGGTGAGGGAGTGTTGTGGCAAAGCCACGACACACCGGACTAAGACTGCGCTTTCAGGGCCATGCTGATCACTGCGTCGGCGATGATGGCAGCAGAGTCGGGGAGCGCCATCTTCAGGATGTTTTCATGCAGCGACTGTAGCTTGGCGTCGTCGTTTACGGTGTTCAGGGCCAGCGTGATGACCTCCTGCGGAGCATCGGCGTCCTTCACGAAGAGAGCCGCCTGGCGGTTGACGAGCGCCATCGCATTCTTCGTCTGATGATCCTCGGCCACATTGGGCGAGGGCACCAGGATGACGGGAGTGCCCAAAAGGCAGAACTCCGAGATGCTGCTGGCACCGGCACGGCTGATGACCAAGTCGGCAGCCCGGTAGGCCACGCCCATATCGGCAATGAAGTCCATCACCTTGAGCATGGGCATCGGCTCGTGGCGCTTCATCTCTTCAAGGATAGAGGCATGGTAGTATTTTCCTGTTTGCCAGACCACCTGTACGCCGCTTTGGCTTATCTCGTCGAGGTGCTGTAGCACACTCTCGTTCATGGTTCTGGCTCCCAGCGAACCACCTACGATGAGGATGGTTTTCTTGTGGGGATCCAATCCCATTGAGCGGCGTGCCTCTTCAGGCGACAGCTTGGTGTCGAGCAGGGCTTGACGCACGGGATTGCCGGTCATGATGATTTTCTCCTTGGGGAAGAACCGCTCCATGCCTTCGTAGGCCACGCATATCTTCTGCGCCTTTTTGGCCAGCAGTTTGTTGGTCACTCCGGCGTAGGAGTTCTGCTCTTGAATGAGGCAGGGAATGCCCATCGCTGCACATTTGTTGAGCGTAGGCCCACTGGCGTAGCCGCCGACGCCCACAGCCACCGTGGGTTGGAACTGCCGGATAATCTGCTTGGCCATGCGCTGGCTCTTCCATATCTTGTAGAGCACCTTCACGTTTTTCAACAGGTTCTTGCGGTCGAAGCCCTGAATGGGCAGACCCTTGATCTCGTAGCCTGCTGCAGGAACGCGCTGCATCTCCATTCTGCCCTCGGCTCCCACAAATAAGATGTGGGCATCGGGGCGCTTTTCGCGAATGGCATTGGCAATGGAGATGGCGGGAAAGATGTGTCCACCCGTTCCGCCTCCGCTGATGATGACTCTAAGTTCGTTGTTCATAATGCTATACCTATTTAATATATTATGCTGTGGCCAAGGCCACTTTCTTCTTTTTGGGTGTGTCGGGTTCGTCTTTGCGCTTCGCCGTGTAGCTGACGCTGAGAATGACTCCGATGTAGATGCAGTTGACGATGGTGGATGTACCGCCCTTGCTGACCAAGGGTAGGGGCTGACCTGTGACGGGTGCCAAGCCCACAGCTACACACATGTTGAACATAGCCTGCGTGACCAGCAGCAGGGCAAAGCCCATGATGAGGAGGGCGGGAAAGGCATTGGCACACCGATTGGCAATGGTGGCTGTGCGGAAGAGCAGTACGATGTAGAGCAGGCAGACCACAAAGGCTCCCACGATGCCCATCTCTTCGATAATGATGGCATAGATGAAGTCGGAGAAAGCCTGCGACAGGAAGTCGCGCTCCACGCTGTTGCCCGGCCCTTTGCCGATGACGTTCGACGAGGCGATGGCGATATTGGCGTGGGCCACCTGTGCATCCTTGTCGAGGTCCACTTCCTCGGGCGTGATCTCGCGGGTGTCGGCAAACTTCTCGATACGAGCTTTCCATGTGTCGAAACGGTGGAAAATCTTCTCGAAGGCACTCTTTCGCTGCTCGCCTTCAACATGTTCGGTGAGTACCATCTTGTCGTTGGCCTCTATCTTTTCGTCTTCTGAATGACCCAAGAGCATAATGGAGGCAATGCCCACAGCAGCTCCCAGCACCAAGATGCCAAGGGTTCGGAGAAGCAGCTTCTTAGGTACTCGCCCGATATACATCATGATGAGTATCGTGAGGAAGAGCAGGCCTGCCGTAGAGAGATTCTCAACACCAATGAGGAAGAGAATGGGTATCGACACAATCAGAATGTATTTGAAGGCGTGGCGGTCGGCTCCATCTACTGTTTGCATGGCACTCAGGATTTGTGCCTCAGCCAGAATGACGGCACCTTTAGCCAATTCGGAGGGCTGGAACTGTATGCCAAACAGGCCAATCCAGCGCTGTGCGCCATTGGTAGACTGTCCGACGATGAGCACGGCTATCAGCATGATGAGCGATAGCAGCAAGGCGAAAGGCGTGACCAGCTTGAAGTATTTGCACTTCACATTCATGGTCACAATCATGAAGGCGATGCCCACGATGAGCAGCACCGTGTGGTAGAGCATCGGCTTGAAGTAGCTGCCGCCCTTATAGGTCAGTCCGCTTGAGGCGCTGAACACCTCAATGACGCTGACGATGCAGAGAATCAGGAATACGGCCCAGATGATGCCGTCGCCCTTGATTTTGAGCTTTCCCAATTTTTCGAACATATTCTATATCCTAATTTTTTATTTCTTGATTTGAGGATTACAAACTACGTGCTATCTGCTTGAACTGCTCGCCGCGATCTTCCATGTTCTTGAACAGGTCGAAGCTGGCGCAGCAGGGCGACAGCAGGACCGTCATACCCGGCTCAGCGAGTTCGTAGCAGGCATCCATACACTCGCGCATGGAGTGGGTGTCGCGAACGGGAATGCCTAAGGAGTCGAAGTTGTCGTGCAACTTCTGGTTGTCGGCACCCAGATAGACGATGGCAGCACACTTCTCTTTCACGAGAGGTTTGATGGGTTCGTAGTCGTTGCCTTTATCTTTGCCGCCGATGATGAGGATGGTGGGCTGGCGCATGCTTTCGAGTGCATACCAGCAGGCATCCACGTTGGTGGCCTTGGAGTCGTTGACATAAGTGACGCCCCCCACGGTGCACACTTTCTCCAAGCGATGCTCCACACCCGGGAAGTCGCCCAGACAGCGGCGAATCACATCGCTCTTGATGCCGCTCACGTTGGCAGCCAGACCGGCAGCCAGCGAGTTGTAGATATTGTGCTTGCCTGTCAGCGATAGTTCTTCCTGTTCCATGTTGAAGGGCGTGGGCACTTCCAGTTTGTATTGCCCCTCTTCGATATAGGCAATGCTTCCGTGCTCTTTCAGTTCGGAGAAGGGGAGCATCATTGAGGGTATGTTGTATTTCTTCAATTCACGCTGGATGATGGGGTCGTCGTTCCAGTAGATGAACGCATCTTCAGGCGTCTGGTTCTGCATGATGCGCATCTTGGCATCCACATACTCCTGCATATTGTTGTGGTAGCGGTCCAGGTGGTCGGGCGTGATATTGAGCAGCACGGCCACATGGGCTCGGAAGTCGTACATATTGTCGAGTTGGAACGAACTGAGCTCGATGACGTAGTACTCGTGTGGTTCTTCGGCCACCTGCAGGGCCAGCGACCGTCCGATGTTTCCAGCCAGGCCCACATCGTAGCCGGCATTCTTGAAGATATGGTAGATGAGCGAGGTGGTGGTAGTCTTGCCATTACTGCCCGTGATACACACCATCTTCGAATGGGTGTAGCGGCCGGCAAACTCTATCTCACTGATGATGTGCGTCCCCTTGGCGATGAGTTTCTGCACCAGCGGAGCCTCGTCGGGAATGCCGGGACTCTTGATCACCTCATCGGCATCGAGGATGCGGCTCTCGGTGTGTCCGCCTTCTTCCCATGCTATCTGGTGGTCGTCGAGTTGTTTCTTATAGCGATCCTTGATGGTTCCCATATCGGAAACAAACACATCGAAGCCTTCTTTCTTGGCCAAGACGGCAGCTCCTGCACCGCTCTCGGCAGCTCCCAATACAACTATTTTCTTGTTCTGCATATTATCTGATTTTCAAAGTGATGATGGTCATGGCAGCCAGGATGATGGTGACAATCCAGAAGCGGAACGTGATTTTCGACTCATGGAACTGACGTTCTGGCCAGCCTCTGAGCAGGTAGCGACTGGTCTGGTCGAGCTGGTCGTCGAGCTTTCGGAAGTTGTCGTGGATGGGCGTAGCACGGAACACGCGCACGCGTTTGCCCTTGTGCTTGTAGAATTTGAACACCTGCGTCTGGATAATCACGCTCAGACTCTCCACGAAGAAGATACCGCAAAGGATGGGTAAGAGCAGTTCTTTGTGGATGATGACGGCCACCACGCCGATGATACCGCCAATGGTAAGCGACCCTGTGTCGCCCATGAACACCTGTGCCGGATAGGCATTATACCAGAGGAAACCAATCATGGCTCCTACAAACGCGCAGAGGAACACCACTAATTCCTGCGAACCGGGGATAAACATGATGTCGAAATAGGAGGCATACCCCGCATGCGACGATACGTAGGCCAGTATGCCCAATGCCACACCGATGATGGCCGCATTGCCCGCACACATGCCGTCCATGCCGTCGTTGAGGTTGGCACCGTTGCTCACGGCTGTTACAACGAGGATGGTCATCAGCACGAAGAGCACCCATCCAGCGGCAGTCTTATGCTTTCCGCAGAACGACATCACCTTAGAATAGTCGAGGTTGTGGTTCTTGATGAAGGGGATGGTGGTCTTGAGCGACTTATGTGCTGTGGGTTCGTGCTTCACCACCTGTTCCGTGGGGTTGCTTTGTGGCACACTCATATTTTCTCGCATCACGGCATCAGGACTGAGATACAGTACGATACCCACGATGAAGCCGATGCTCACCTGTCCGAATATCTTATACTTGCCCTTCAGGCCTTCTTTGTTTTTCTTGAAAATCTTGATGTAGTCGTCAAGGAATCCCAGAAATCCCAGCCACAGGGTAGTGATAATCATCAGAATGATGTAGATGTTGCGCATACGACCCAGCAGAATGACGGGGACGAGCATCGACACGATGATAATGATACCGCCCATGGTGGGCACACCTTTCTTGGCGGTGCCAAAGGGGTCGATACTGGCATCGCGTGCTGTCTCGGCTATTTTCCTGCGCTTCATATACTTGATGAACCGTTCACCAAACCATGCTGAGATGAGCAACGACAGAATCAGCGTGAGCAGAGCACGGAAAGAAATGTACTGCCACATACGCGCTCCCGGTATGTTGAATTGCTCTAAAAATCGAAACAGGTAGTATAGCATAATTCTTTGTTTTTTCTATGATGTATTATATATGGAGTGAATGTAATCTATTACTTCTATCACTCACTTTGGGCGAAGCATTCGCGGAGCACCTCCTTGTCGTCGAAGTGATGCTTCACGCCCTGTATTTCCTGATAGTCTTCATGACCCTTGCCGGCCACCAGCACCACATCGCCCTTCTGAGCCAGCATGCAGGCAGTTCGGATGGCTTCTCTCCGGTCCACAATGCTCACCACCTTGCGCATCTGCTGCTTGTCGAGTCCTGCCAGCATGTCGTCGATGATGGCTTGAGGCTCCTCGAAGCGAGGATTGTCCGATGTGATAATCACTTTGTCGCTTTGCTTCACAGCCTCTTGGGCCATGAGCGGGCGCTTTCCCTTATCGCGGTTGCCGCCGGCTCCGCATACGGTGATGACGTTGCCCTTGCCCCCCAGCACCTCATGGATGGCACTCAGCACATTGGCCAGCGCATCAGGCGTGTGGGCATAGTCGACGATAGCTGTAAAACCATCCGGCGAATGCAGAGGTTCCAGTCGGCCGCTGACGCTCTTCAGCGTGCTCATCACCACCAGCACGTCTTCGGGTTTCTCGCCCAGCATGATGGCTGTGCCATACACGGCGAGAAGATTGCTCACGTTGAACTTCCCGATGAACTGCACGCCTACCTCACGACCGTCGATTTCTAAGTACATACCCTCGAAGTGGCACTCTAACAGTCGGGCACGGAAGTCGGCCATCGTGCGAGTAGAGTAGGTCTTCACGTTGGCCTTGCAGTTCTGCACCATCACCATGCCGTTCTTATCGTCGGCATTGGTGACGACAAAGGCCGACTTGGGCAGCGAGTCGAAGAACATCTTCTTGGCCTTCAGATAGTTTTCCACCGTCTTGTGGTAGTCCATGTGGTCGCGTGTCAGGTTGGTGAAGATGCCACCAGCGAAGGTCAGGCCACCGATTCGCTTCTGATGAATGGCATGACTGGAGCACTCCATGAACACATACTGACAGCCTGCCTCCACCATGCGGGCCAGAAGTGCATTCAGCTCAATCGGGTCGGGCGTGGTATGGCTGGCAGGAATGGCCTCCTCTTCGATATAGTTGCAAACGGTAGACAGGAGTCCGCACCGATATCCGAGCTTGCGGAACATATTATATAATAAGGTGGCGATGGTGGTCTTGCCATTGGTGCCAGTTACGCCCACCAATTTCAGTTTCTTCGATGGTTCACCATAGAACATGGTGGCTGCTTGTCCCACGGCATCTTCTGTTGACTCCACCTGCACATAGACCACGCCGGGCTTCATTTCTTGCGGCAGATCCTCACACAGAACAGCTGATGCTCCCTGTTCCAACGCCTTCGGTATGAAGGCATGCCCATCTGTCTGTGTGCCCTTCATGGCTACAAACAGGTGTCCTGCACCTATCTTGCGGCTATCGATGTTGATGCCTGTAATCTCTGTTTCCAGACTGCCCGAAACGCTGACGGGCTTGATATTCTTCAGTATTTCTTTCAGCTTCATATCTCAATTGAGTTTTAAAAGACACACGTCCTTGTTGTTATACTTCTTTCCGGCAGCCAGACTCTGGCTCACCACCTTGCCGCGACCTTCCAGTTTCACTCTGATGCCTTTCTTCTCCAGGAGGAAGACGGCATCGCGAGCGCCCATTCCTGCTACATCGGGCACCACATCAGCGGCCGTGCCGTCCAGTTTCTGAAGTTTCACGGCATTGCTGGTCAGCGAAGCTTTTCCCCAGATGGGATTGCTGGTGGCATAGCTGCCGCCCCAGCCGTCAACGGTGTTCACGCCCAACCGATTCAGCACGAAGTCAGCAGCTGCCATATTGCCGCTCTTCACATCCGGAAGCAGAATCGACAGAGAGTCGCGGGCATCGCCTACGTTGAGTTTCAGGTCCTTGGCCATGATTCCTTCAGAAATATGATGGAAAACCACACCACTCATACCGCCACCAGAAGCGGGGAGACCCGATTTCTGAATGCAGACGATACAGCTGTAGCGAGGATTGTCGGCAGGGAAGTAGCCGGCGAAGGAGAGCAGATACTTCATCTGTCCCGACTTATAGCCACCCGTACCTTTCGACACCTGGGCCGTTCCTGTCTTTCCAGCCACCTTGAACGAGGGTGAACCTGCTTTCTTACCCAGTCCTTGGCTCACCACATGATAGAGAATGGTTTGGATTTCCTTCAGCGTCTTTTCCTTGCAGATGTGTTCTTTGATGACTTCCGGCGGGAACTCCATGATGACATGACCATCCTTCACCACTTGCTTGACGAATCGCGGACGCATCATCCGTCCGTTGTTGGCAATCGCGTTGTAGAAGGTCAATGTAGAGATGGGCGGCACCTGCGTCTCATAGCCGATGCTCATCCAGGGCAGAGCCGTCTTGCTCCAGTTGAGATATTGTCCGCGATTGTTTTTCTTGGGATGGCGGATACGCGGTGGGGCAGCACCCACGAATGGCAACTTCAGATCAGTAGGCAGTCCTAAGCGATAGATGCCGTCAACGAACTTCTCTGGATGGTCAGCATAGAAGCGGTCGATAATCTTGCTCACGCCGATGTTCGAACTCACTTCTAACGACCTCGGAAGCGATATCGTACCATAACCGCCTCGGTGCCAGTTGTGGTCGCGCATCTTGGCTCCGTGCATATCCACGATGCCACTTCCTGTATCCACCATATAAGTGGTGTCCACCACCCCGTCGTCGAGTGCCACCATGATGCTGGCTGTCTTGAATACGGAACCCGGTTCGAGCAAATCGCTCACCGCATGGTTCTGTCGCTCATAGTATTCGCCGTCGGGACCTTTCGACATGTTGGCTATGGCCTTCACGTCGCCGGTAGCCACCTCCATGACGATGGCCACTCCCACGTCGCCATTGATTTCCTTCAGTTCGTCTACCAGTGAACGCTCTGCCAGGTCCTGCATGTTCACGTCGATGGTCGTCACGATGTCAGCACCGTCGATAGGGGCTTGCTCGGTGATACTGAGGTATTTGTTCATCACCTTCTTGCGCTGAACCACACCTTCTTTACCACGCAGAATGGTGTCGTAGTATTGCTCAAGACCACACTTGGCCAAGTCCATAGCACCATACATCTCACCAACGGTTCTGCCTGCGAGCGATCCAAACGGGTGCTGGCGGGCATTGAACGACTCGGTATGGAAGCCGCCCTTGAAAGGTTTCAGCCTGAAGATGGGCAGCTTCTTCACCTCGGTATAGGTCTCGTAGTTCACTCGTCGCGGCCAGATAGCCCAGTTTCTGCTCAGGTTCTGTCTTCCTTCCTCCAGGTTTTTTCGGAAGGCTTCGGCTGAGCGTTCCGGGAAAATCTCATGAAGTCCCATGCAGATGCTGTCCAACTTCTCTTCCCAGAGCGTGTCGGTCTTGCTGTCCGACAGGGCCTTGAAGTCCATAAAGAGTTTGTATTCTGGCAGGCTGCTGGCCATCAGTCGCCCGTCGCAACTGAGGATGTTTCCTCTGACGGGTTTCACCGAGACACTGTCGCGCTTCAGGCGGTTGGCCACCTTCATCCAGAAGTCGCGCTTGACTGTGGCTATGTAGAAGGCTCTGCCCACCACCAGGATGCCGAGCAGTACCATCACGTAGCCTACAATCTTGTAGCGTGGTATAATTTTCTTTCTGTCGAACAAACTACTCATGTTCTTTATACCTTATTATTATATATATACTTTACTTAGAAACCTCTCCCCCTATTCCGGAACCTCAATGATGTATGGCGGTTGGTTGGGGATGTGCAGTATGCTGTCTTTGTTTGTCTTCATCATTTTCAGCACATTGCTTTCGCGGCATTTCTCCGTCAGTTCGCTCGAACTCGACAAGGCGCGATATTTTGCATCCACGAGTTCTGTATTCAGCCGGTCTATCTCCAGCATGTCTTTTTGGCAGCTGTATCGATTGGAGATGTAGATAATGATGAACACCACGATGAGCAGCAACACACCCAGCTGACTGCGCAGCAGGTCGGCTGTGAGCCAGTCGCCGCCGAGAATCTTTCTGAGGTTGAAGCTGGCCGACAGGGGCTGCTCGTCTTCGCGTGCCTGTTCTTTGATGGCCTCCTTCAGCTGGTCGAGAGAGTCATCATCAGCATGGCCTTCCGCCTGCTTGGCGGCATCTTCCTCGACGGGTGTCGTGTCGCCTGCGGGTGCTTCCTCAGGGGGTGTCGGTTGGAGGGCTTCGGTCTCCTTGATATCGTTCGGGTCGTTGTTCATGACGCTAAATCTTTTCTGCAATTCTTAACTTGGCACTCCTGCTGCGCGGGTTGGCCTGTTGCTCCTCGTTGGAGGGAGTAATCACCTTGTTGTTCACCAGCCGGAAGGGTTTTTCGATGCGGCCGAAGAAGTCGGCAGAGACTCTGCCTTCGGCATTTCCGCTCTTCATCACGTTCTTCACGATGCGGTCTTCCAGACTGTGATAGGTGATGACCGAGAGCCGTCCGCCCGGGCGGATCAGCTCTGTAGCTGCCAGCAGCATCTCGCGCAGGGCGTCCATCTCGTGGTTCACCTCTATGCGCAGAGCCTGGAAGAGTTTGGCCAAGTCCTTCTTCTCGCGGTCTTTGGGCATCAGCGGCTGCACCGTTTCCATCAGGTCGTGCGTGGTGAGGATGGGGCTTGCTGCCCGTCTCTTGACGATGGCCGATGCAATCCGGCGGGCTGTCTTCAGCTCGCCATAGAGGTAGAAGATGTCGGCCAGCTGCTGTTCGCTGGCTTTTTGCAGCAGGTCGGCAGCCGTATCGCCGGCTCGCTTGTTCATTCGCATGTCGAGTGGTGCGTCGAAGCGGAAGGAGAACCCCCGTTCGGCCTCGTCGAGATGATGGCTCGACACACCGAGGTCGGCCAGCAGGCCGTCTATCTTGTCTACGCCATAATAGCGCATCCAGTTCTTCAAGTAGCGAAAGTTCGAGCGGACGAACGTGAAGTTCGGCTGCTCGATGCCTGCGTTGCGCTCCGCATCAGCATCTTGGTCGAAGCTGTAGAGATGGCCCTCTGCATCGAGGTGGGCGAGGATCTCTCGGCTATGTCCGCCCCCTCCAAACGTCACGTCGACATAGATGCCCTGAGGCTGGATGTCGAGTCCGTCGATGCTGTCGTGTAGCAGCACTGGCACATGATATATCTGGGCTGATTCCATTTCCTGGCGATTGGGGGGATTTATTTGTTTGTGACGTTTCTTCTGTGGGGTGAGGCTTCCGTTGGCTGGAACCTCTTGTCCATCCTGTTTGGGTCGATTCCTCAGTTGTGTAGATTGTTTTCCAACGGAGGCTGCGGCTCCTGGCTCATGACCTGTTCCAAGGCCTGTCCGAAGGCATCCGGATCCATGAAAGGCTTGTCGGCGCGAGCTGCGCTCCATATCTCGATGGTGTCTCCCATACCAATGAACTTCACCTCTTGTTCTATGTCAGCCAAGCGCAGATAACGCTTGGGGATGAGGAATCGTCCGTTGCCGTCGAGCGTGATCATTTCAACATCGCTCACAAACTGGCGGTAGATTTCCTGATGGGCGCGGTTCCAACGGTTCAGCCGGCTCCGCAACAGGTCCATCTGGGCATTCCAGACTGACTCTGGATATAGCACTAAGCACGACTGGAAGACATCTTTTCGCATGACGAGCGATTCTTCGCCAGCAGTCTGCAAACCCTTACGAAACACTGCCGGAAGGAATACTCTTCCTTTCGCATCCACCTTGGCTTCTATGTTTCCTAACAGTCGCATCTTTCTTTGTTGTTTAAAATCGCGGCACAAAATTAATAATATTTCTCCACTTTCCACCACAATTCTCCACAAAAATTCAAAAACAACGCATTTTTTCTTGTTTATTTACAAATTAAAGATTATTTAATAAAACATTCACGGTGTTTGTTTTGTAAAAATACAATCATATATTTAACGATTGTGAAATAGTTTTCACCAGACTAATCATGTAGTCGCTTTGTTGTTTTTGGCATACACCATCTTGACTCTGAGGTGTACTGAATGGGGGTGACATTTTTTTAAATCGAAAATCACGAAATCATATACATACCTACACTAATTCGTGTAAGTCACTTATTTTCAATAGTTTATTTAGTGTATATAACCTACACTAAAACTCGTTTATGTACACTAAGTTTTCTGTAAAAGAATTTCATGCTTTTCCTTTCGTATTTGACGTGTTTAGCACCCGTAAATGACGTGTTTAGCACTCGTAAATGACGTGTTTACGACTCGTACATGCCGTGTGTACCATTCGTACATGCCGTGTGTACCATTCGTACATGACGCGTGTACCATTCGTAAACGCCATCTAAAGAAAACGTGTACAACGAGTATTCGCATGATGACAAACAAGTAACGACGCGCTCAAAACATGACCTCTGACCAAAAAAGCCCCGATTTAGTGTAGGTAGGTACCCCCTTAGTGTAGGTTATATACACTAATAGAACCATTGAATATCAGGAAGATACATCGATTAGTGCACAAGTGTAGGTATTTTCGGAAAAAAATCTCGTTTGGAAAATTGCCATTTATGATTGCCCAAATTGGCGCAGAACCGTTTTTTCATGATGTTTGACTAATCCTTTGCGGTTTGATTTACTGATTCTAAATAATCACCCGCAACTTCTGGCTACATAAATACAGAGATCTTTACTTAATATCTATATTTTTCTTCTCTGCTTTTGTAAAATAAAATGAAACATTTTAACGATCCAAACCGCTTTCTTTGCTTCGTGCACATCGATGGTGGAGGATGCAGTCAGGTGGAATTTCTTAGAGAAGCATTGATGCACAAAAGTGAGAGTTGCGCATAACGTCTAAAAATGCGTTTCATGAAGCCCCGAAAATCTAAACAGAACTTAAAAAATGGGCGTGTATTCCATAATTTACATAATAAAATGAGAAAAAGACTCGCTATTTGAGGATTTCTGAGTAAATTTGCAAGCTAAAAAAATAATTTGCGACTCATGAAGAGAATATTCACACCCCTCGCCATGCTGCTGGCTACAGCCGTGCTCTGCGCATCGTGCTTGAGCAGCGAAGAAGAGGAGTACACTTACTACGACGATACGGCGATTACCGCTTTCACTCTGGGTACACTCAACAAGTACACCCACACGACCACTTCGGCTGGTAACGACAGCCTTATCACGACCACAGTCACAGGAAGCAACTATGAGTTTTATATCGACCAGTTGCAGCGGCTGATCTATAACCCCGACTCGCTGCCTGTGGGTACGGATGCCTCGAAAGTGGTCTGCACCATCTCGACGAAGAATGCGGGAACCGTGCTCATTAAGCATGAAAACAGCGACTCGGTGATGTATTATACCTCTACCGACTCCATCGACTTCTCCATTCCACGTCAGCTCATCGTGTATTCGCAGAGCGGCAAGACTTTCCGCGAATATGAAGTGCGCGTGAATGTGCATCAGCAGGAGGCCGACGACATGCATTGGGATCTGTTCTCTGCGGAGCAGGGTCAGCAGGCGTGGGAGCAGTTCGGACAACCCCTGTTGAGCTTGATACCCGACTGGACTCAGGAATCGCTCGACAGCGATGCCGCCCTCTTGCCTACAGAAGATGTCACCGCCAGCCGTTTCACCCTGCGCACCAATGCCAATGTGGAGCAAATCGTGGTGACGGGCAATCGCAGTCTGGCCGACTATCCCGACGATACGCTGGCGGTGGTGTGGAGCCAACTGGTGGAAACCGGCGAGAACAGTCATGCCCACCCTTGGATTTTCCATAACTACACAGGCAACCGCTATCCGCTGCCTCGCCTGAAGAGTCTGCAGACCGTCCGCTACGACGACTGTCTGCTGGCCATTGGACTGAATGCCGACAACAGTCTGAGCGACATTTATGAGAGTCGAGATGGCGGCATCACCTGGAAGCCCAACGGCTCTTATCCTCTGCCGGAAAGCATGAAGGAGACACAGGCTGTAAAGATGTTTGTCGACGACAATCAGTTCCTCTGGATTGTTACCGACGAAGAGGCCTGGCGAGGAAGAGTGAACAGACTGGCGTGGTAGCCTGCAACAACTTGATGGCAATATGAAAAAGTGGCACAGAACGACATCCTGCAAAGATAAACGGGCTACCTCGATGGGGAAAGCCTTGAGCGCGTCTTCATCCTTCCTTCGGATGGGGTGGGGCAGGGGCTGTCTGCTGCTGATCTTCGTGCTGACTTCCCCCAAGCTCTATGCGCAGGCCGACGAGGAGTATCTCCTTGAAATAGGAGGAGGCATCGGAGCCGTATCCTATCTGGGCGACTTCAACAGTTCCATCGTCGGCAATATTCAACCCATGGGAACTGTCTTGCTCAGAAGAGTGCTCAACCCCTATATGGATGTCACCGCCAACGTGTCGTACGGACAGCTGAAAGGCAGCTATTCCAGCAGCAACACGTTCTATCCAGAATATCAGGGACAGACGTATTCGTTCAGCAATCCGCTCGTGGATCTCTCGCTGAGATACGAATACAACTTCTGGCCTTATGGAACGGGGCGCGACTATCGAGGAGCCAAACCGCTGACACCCTTTGTCTTCGGCGGACTGGGCGGCACCTATACCCATACCTCAGGCACCGTGCTGGCCACCAACCTGCTCTTGGGAGCTGGCGTGAAATACAAGGCCGCTCCGCGTCTGAACATCATCTTGGACTGGGGAATCCACTTCACCACCAGCGATAAGCTCGATGGGGCAGAAGATCCCTATTTTGTAAAAAGTACAGGCGCGTTTAAAAACAAAGACTGCTATTCGGCTCTCCAGCTGACAGTCACCTACAGCTTCCTTGCCAAGTGCCGGACCTGCCACAACGAGGACGAGTGAATATTGAGCATTGAACACTAAAGATTGCAGAATATGAATTACGACTTAGATAGAATCCCCAAGCACATTGCCATTATCATGGATGGCAACGGGCGATGGGCCACACAAAGGGGAAAGGACCGCAGCTTCGGCCATCAGGCTGGAGTGGAGTCGGTGCATAAAATCACATCGGAATGCACACGACTGGGTGTGAAGTGGCTGACACTCTACACCTTCTCTACAGAGAACTGGAACCGCCCCATCGAGGAGGTCCAGGCGCTGATGGGATTGCTCATGACGTCGCTCGAAGAGGAAATCTTCATGAAGAACAACGTGCGGCTTCAGGTGATTGGCGACATGCAGCGTGTACCCCAGAACGTCAGGGAGAAGATAGAGGAAACCATCGAGCATACCGCCAAGAACGACTCGATGACGCTGGTCATCGCCTTGAGCTATTCGTCGAAGTGGGAACTGACGAAGGCGGTCAAGAATATCGTTGCCGATGCTCAGCAGGGCAAGCTCACCATTGGCGATATCAACGAGGACCTCATCAACAACTACCTCGAGACGTCGCACATGCCCGACCCCGACCTGCTGATACGCACAGGAGGCGAGTTGCGCATATCCAACTATTTGTTGTGGCAGATAGCCTACTCAGAACTCTATTTCTGCGATACCTATTGGCCCGACTTCGACGAGGAGTGCCTGCACAAAGCCATCGAGAGCTATCAGAACAGGCAGCGCAGATTTGGAAAGACTGAGGCGCAGATAGAGCAAGAGCTGCGTATCAAAGGATAACAGTCATCGCGGCGGAGTGTTCCGTCGGCACAAGTGAAGAAAAAAAGTTAAGATGAAGAATATAAAATTGATCGTCCTGCTGGCATGTTGCCTCATGGGAATGAAGACAACGGCACAGGAGAAAATCGTGAATCCGGATATATCGTATGCAGGAACCCCGCGCACTTGCAAGGTGGCGGGTATCGCTGTAAGCGGAGTGGAAGGCTACGAGGACTATGTGCTCGCAGGCATTTCAGGACTGACGGTAGGTCAGCAAATCAGCGTGCCTGGCAACGAAATCACCGATGCCGTGAAGCGCTATTGGAGGCATGGCCTGTTCTCGAAGGTGTCTATCGCAGCCGACTCGCTCATCGGCGACAATATCTATCTGCATATCTATCTCGCCTCCAGGCCCAGGGTGTCGACCATCAACTACACCGGACTGAAGAAGTCGGAGCGCGACGATATGGAAGCCAAGCTGGGCTTGCTCAAAGGCAGTCAGATAACGCCCAACATGATTGACCGCGCTAAGATCCTGGCCAAGAAATACTTCGAGGACAAGGGTTTCAAGAATGCCGAGATTACCATCACTCAGCGCGACGATGTGGCCAATAAGAATCAGGTGATTCTGGACATCGACATCGATAAGAAGCAGAAGATGAAGGTGAGACAGATTTTCATTGAGGGGAATGCAGCCCTGAAAGACTCCAAAATCAAGGGCGGATTCCTCAAGAAGGGCGCCTTTGCCAAGACCCACGAGGCGGGCAAGCTCTCCACCTTCCTCAAAGCCAAGAAGTTCACCCCGGAAAGATGGAAGGAAGACAAGCAGAAACTCATCGCGAAATACAACGAATATGGTTACCGCGATGCCACCATCCTGGCCGATAGCGTATGGAATGTCGACGACAAGCACGTCAGTGTGTACGTGAAGGTGGAGGAAGGCACGAAATACTACCTCAGAGACATCAGCTGGGTGGGCAACACGGTGTATCCCACCGACCAGTTGAGCCGTGTGTTAGGCATGAACAAGGGCGATGTCTACAACCAGAAACTCATGGAGAAGCGCCTCTCGCAAGACGATGATGCCGTGGGCAATATGTACTGGAACAACGGTTATCTGTTCTACAATCTGCAGCCTACGGAGGTGAACATCGTGGGCGACAGCATCGATCTGGAGATGCGTATTCAGGAAGGACCGCAGGCGCGTATCAGTCATGTGCGCATCATGGGCAACGACCGCCTCTACGAGAATGTCATTCGCCGAGAGCTTCACACCAAGCCGGGCGACCTCTTCTCGAAGGAAGCCCTGCAACGCTCGCAGCGCGAACTGGCTTCGATGGGACACTTCGACCCGGAGAAGGTGATTCCCGAACCCAAGCCCAACTACGAGGATGGAACGGTAGACATCGACTGGAACCTCGTTCCCAAGTCGAACGACCAGGTGGAACTCTCGCTCGGTTGGGGTCAGACAGGTGTGATAGCTCGCATCGGACTGAAGTTGAACAACTTCTCGATGGCCAACCTCTTTAATAAGAATAAGGAGCACCGAGGCATCATGCCCATTGGCGATGGCGAGGTGATGTCGCTCGGCGTGCAATCGAACGGCCGCTACTATACTTCGGGCAACATCTCTTACTCTACAGGCTGGTTTGGCGGCAAGCGTCCCATCCAGTTCTCTGTGGGTGCGTTCTATTCGAAGCAGAGCGACGTGAATAGCAACTACTATAACCAGGCATACCTTAATAATATGTATAACTACATGTATGGTGGCTATGGCAACTATGGCTATGGGTATGGCTACAACAACTACGAGAATTATTACGATCCCGACAAGAATATCCGCGTGTTCGGCGCCAGTCTGGGATGGGGTAAGCGCCTGCGCTGGCCCGACGACTACTTCCAGTTGGGCATTGAGGTGGGCTACACACGCTATATGCTCCGCGACTGGACCTACTATGGACTGATCAGCAACGGCAACATGAACAACCTGAACTTCGGCATCACGCTCTCCAGAACATCTACCGACAACCAGCTGTTCCCGCGTCGTGGTTCTGAGTTCATGGCCTCTGTTTCGCTCACTCCCCCTTGGTCGCTCTGGGATGGAAAGGACTATAAGAACCTGGCCATCGACAGCAAGGCTTCCGACTACGACCGTCAGCAGCAGGCGAAGTATCGCTGGATTGAATACCACAAGTGGAAGTTCAAGAGCCGCACGTTCACCGCTCTGACCAATGGAGCCAAGTGTTTTGTGCTCATGACCCGTGTGGAGATGGGCTTGATAGGCTCGTACAACAAGTATAAGAAGTCGCCCTTCGAGACCTACTATGTGGGTGGCGACGGCATGAGTGGCTATTCGATGGGCTATTCGGAAGAAACCATCGGACTGCGTGGTTACGACAATGGTGCCATCTCGCAGAATGCTGTCTACAGCTCTACGATGAGTGCCTACGATGTGTCGTACAATGCATACGCCTACGACCGCTTCACCCTCGAGATTCGCTATCCCTTCATGTTGGGCAATACTACCATCTACGGTCTGGGCTTCGCCGAAGCCGGTAACGCCTGGGTGGACACGAAGAAGTTCAATCCCTTCGACATGAAGCGCTCGGCTGGTGTCGGTGTACGTATCTTCCTCCCGATGGTGGGTATGATGGGTATCGACTGGGCATACGGCTTCGACAAGGTCTACGATGGCAACAGAACCTCACTCCGGAAGGGTGGCAGCAATTTCCACTTCGTGCTCGGACAGGAGTTCTAAGCACCCCGTACCTCCCCCTTGAGGGGGAGTTAGAGGGGGTGTCCACGCACCTCGAATTAATAAATGTGAATAATTAAGCATAGCGATACAACCTTTCCGGTCGGCATGCGTCATAAATAACGAACCAAATAAACCAAGAGAAAATGAAAAAGTTCATCACATCCTGCCTCTTTGCCTTCGTGGCATTGACCGGCAACGCACAGAAGACTGCACTCATCGACATGGAATATATCCTGAAGAATGTTCCGGCCTACGAGCGAGCCAACGAACAACTCAATCAGGTGTCGCGTAAATGGCAAGCCGAAGTGGAAGCTATCAACACAGAGGCACAAACCATGTACAAGAACTACCAGAACGAGGTGGTCTTCCTCTCGCAAGAGCAGAAGGCTGCCAAGCAGGAGGCCATCATGGCCAAGGAGAAGGAAGCCAGCGACCTGAAGAAGAAATACTTCGGACCCGAGGGCGAACTCTTCAAGAAGCGCGAGAGTCTTATCACGCCTATCCACGAGGAGATCAGCACCGCCGTGCAAGACATCGCCAAGCTGCGTGGCTACCAGATTATCTACGACCGCTCCTCGGCTGGCATCATCTATGGCTCGCCGCAGATCGACATCAGCAACGAGGTGCTTCAGAAACTCGGCTACAGCTATTAATTCGCGTACATAATTTTATAATCATAAAAAAACAAAGAAAGAAAAAATGAAAAAGATTTTGATTGCATTGATGATGCTGGCTCCGATGGCAGCATTCGCACAGAAATTTGGTCACGTCGACATGAACAACATCATGCAGACTCTTCCGGAACTCTCAAAGGTGAACGGAGAGCTGGAAGCCCTCGGCAAGCAATATCAGAACGAGTTGCAGGCCATGATGGACGAGATTCAGCGCAAGGCCGACGAGTACGACAAAACCAAGTCTACCATGAATGCTACCAAGCAGCAGGAAACTGAGGCTATGCTCAACGACCTGTATCAGAAATACCAGCAGGCCCAGCAGGACAACCAGATGGCTTTCAGCAAGGCACAGCAGGAGAAAATGGCCCCCATTCAGGAAAAGATCTACAAGGCCATCGAGAATGTGGGCAAGGCTGGCGGCTATGTCTACATCATGCAGACGGGCACCGTTCCCTATATCAGCGATACGCTGAGCAAGGATGTCACCGCCGACGTGAAGGCCGAACTGAACAAAATGAAGTAAATGAAGCAACGATTGTTGATAACATGGATGCTCATGGCACTACTGCCCATGATGTCATTGGCTCAGCAGCGTTTTGGCTACGTCAGCTATACGCTGCTGGCCGACTCTATGCCCGACGGCATCGTGGCCCGGCATCAGATGAACAATCTTAGGGCGCAGTATCAGAACGAGATGAAGCGGGCTGAGGACGAGTTCAACAAGAAGTACGAAGAGTTTGTGCAACTGCAGAACTCTCTGGCCACGCCTATCCGTATGAAGCGGCAGGCCGAGCTACAGGAGATGATGGAGAAGAACATCGCCTTCAAGGAAGAGGCCCAGCGACTGTTGCAGAAGGCTGAACAAGAGGCGATGGCTCCCGTACTCGCGCGGTTGAACGAGGCCATCCGCCAGGTTGGTGCCGAGCGCGGCTATGCCTTCATCCTCAACACCGATGGCAATGCCGTTCCCTACATCGACCCCCTTTTGGGCGAGGACATCACCGAGCTTGTGCTCCAGCGCCTCGCCCCATAATCACATCGAATTCTTCATACCCCCATATTTCCCCTCCCCTCGAGGGGAGGGGTTAGGGGTGGGGTCCTTTATTCTTCATTCTTCATTCTAATATTCCCTCACCCGTGAACCTCTCACCTCACAATAGCGGCCCCATCGGGGTATTCGACAGTGGCTATGGCGGACTCACCATTCTGCATGAGATACGCCAGTTGCTGCCCCAGTACGACTATCTCTACTTGGGCGACAACGCGCGTGCCCCCTATGGACCCCGTTCGTTTGAGGTGGTCTACGAGTTCACGCGCCAGGCCGTCATGAAGCTTTTTTCCATGGGTTGCCAGCTCGTTATCCTGGCTTGCAACACAGCTTCAGCCAAGGCCCTGCGCACCATCCAGCAGAACGATCTGCCCAACCTCTCACCCCTCACCTCGTACCTCCCCCTTGAGGGGGAGTTAGAGGGGGTGTCCTCGCACCTCGCACCCTTCAAAAGAGTCCTCGGCATCATCCGTCCCACGGCAGAGATTGTGGGTCAGCTCACCCAGTCGCGCCATGTAGGCATCCTGGCCACCGAAGGCACCATCAAGAGCCAGAGCTACCCCTTAGAGATTCAGAAGTTTGCACCCGACGTAGTGGTCACGGGTGTGGCGTGTCCGTTCTGGGTTCCGTTGGTAGAATACAATGAGATGGACTCCCCAGGTGCCGACTACTTCGTGAAGAAGCGCATCGACCAGCTCCTGATGGCCGATTCTGCGATCGACACCATCATCCTCGGCTGCACCCATTACCCGCTTTTGCTCAACAAGATTCTGAAGTACGTACCCCGGGGCATCAAGGTGATTGCCCAAGGTGAGTACGTGGCCAACAGCTTGCTCGATTATCTGCGCCGCCATCCCGATATGGAGCAGCGCTGCACGCAAGGTGGAACCTGCCGCTACCTCACCACCGAGAATGCCGAGAAATTTCAGGAGAGTGCCCTCATCTTCCTCCGCGAACATATAGAAGTGGAGACCATCGAACTGGAATCTTGAAGCATCATGCCATGAATGCTTCTTTCTTACACATATATCGCGGTCTGTTGGGTATCTCCCTTTTCCTCGTGATACTGGCAGCCTGCTCTCCCCGTTCCTCCCCCTTGAGGGGGAGTTAGAGGGGGTGTCCCCGCTCCTCACCGCCGCCCACTATAAGCTCTACCAGCCCGTGGACACCGCGTTTATCACCCATCACCCATCACCTATCACCCCTCAACCCACCGAGGCATCCAGTCCTCCCCCCTTTGGGGGGATAAGAGGGGGGGCTCCCCCTGCGTCAAGGGATTGCAAAGAGCTACCCAATACCTACCTGATGCTCGGAAAGATTTCCTATATAGAGAAAGACACAGCTCAGGCAAGAAAGTATTGGGAAAAAGTCATTCAGATGGACAACAAAAAGTTTCAGGCAAAAGCCTACCGCAAACTTTCGGAGTACCATAGGAGATCAGGACGATACCAAATTGCAATGGCATTGCTGGGAAATGGCTGAAGCAGACATGAAGGCTCAGCTTTCGCGTATGTCAAGCGAGATAGGGTCACTTCGGGCAACGGAAAGCCGAGAGCGTAGCTATATCGAAAAGCTTGAAAGCGTAATAGATGAGAAACAACAAGCAATCTGCCTGTTGGAATCTTCGTTGGAAAGCTATACTGAACAGCTGGCAGCACTTCAACAAGAGATAGACGATGAAAAGAACCTTCTCGAACAGAGCAGGACCAACTTGCAGGAGAAAACTATACTTGCCGACCGCCAGATAGAGGAAAAAAACTATGAAAAGTTTGCTTCAATCATTGGTCAGTACGATAACCTGACCGTTGGACTCCTGTGCTATCTTGTCCTGCAAGACATGGGTCTGTCAAACGAGGAGATGCAGGCAGTCTTAAATGTCAAGTCATCATCCGTCAGGATGCGGCTAAAGAGGCTGAAAGATCGAAAAAAGAAATAGATGCAGGTGTCACAGCGTCACATTTGAATCGCCTCCTTTGCCTCGTTGAAGATGCGAAATCCTTTTGTACAAAGGGGTTCTAAGGTGTTTTGGGTTGTTTTAGCAATGTGACGCTCACCAAAAATAATATTGGAAAAATTTGGAACATACAAAAGTATTGTCTAATTTTGCAGACGAATTTAAACATAGAATCCATGAAAATACGAAGATTGATTTTTGAAGCAATGCTGATAGCCTGTTCAACAGAAGTATGGGCTCAACAGGGAACCACTCCGTTCGATGTCACTGTGGTAAACGTTATTAACGACGATGATGACAAGCTCTACCAAGACCCCCACCGCGCCCCTGCCCTTGAGGACGTGTCAGGCACCTACGATGCCTCCTCCGGTACGCTGAGCCTTTGTGCCTCGTTCGACATCGCGTGTGTACGTATCTATAAGGATGATGCACTCATCATGGAGGACAGCCATCCCGCGACGGACGATGGCACGGTGTACTACAACCTCTCGTTCTACGGCAGTGGTGCCTACAGGGTATATCTCTATGACGAGGAAGGCAACAGCTATATCGCTTATTTAAATATATGAGGAATATGAAAAAGGCAATCATCATGATAGCATCTGTGGCAGCGTTTGCTGCTGCAAATGCCCAAACCATGTATCGCTTCACATACGATGCAAGTGGCAATTGTACAGCATGTACCCAATACAACTCAAATGGCGGGGGAGTCAACCCCTTATCGGAATCAATGGCCAAAAACCAGGACAAGGTGAAAAGCATCTTACTGAACGGCAGGTCATTGTCATTCCTAAGTGAGGAATCAGGGAACAAGTTGATTGTTGAGATTGCAGGCATGCAGCCCTGCGACAATTGCATGGTAACTCTGTACGACATGTCTGGTCGTCAAGTATCCAGCATCCGGACTAACTCTGTCAGGACGACGATAGACCTGGGCCGACTGACAATTGGTGTATACCTTGTCGGCATCATGTTAAACGGTGAAAATACGGGAATCAGAATAACGAAATAATAGGACAAAGATGAAACGAACGATAGACAACGTCTTGGCAATCGTCACGATGCTTCTGGCTTTTGTCCCATGCCGCATTTCAGCGCAAAACAGCGTGGGGTCGCCCAAAGGTGCATTCACGGTGTCGCCGTCAGGTGCCGCTACGTATTCCGTCAGCATCGACATGCCAGAGCCAGCCAACGGCCTGAAGCCTGATATATCCATCACGTACAACAGTCAGGCTGGTAACGGCATCGTTGGATATGGTTGCAACATCTCCGGCATTTCTGCCATTACGCGCGGGGCGAAGGACATCTATCATGACGGCCAAGCTAACAGAATCCAAAATACTAACAACGATGCTTTTTTCCTTGATGGAAAGAGAATCATAACGGGACATCCGGAAGGTGATCCCTATACAACGGTGACGAAACATGATGAAGGCGGCTATTCATGGTTTGAAGTGGCTATGCCTGACGGTAAGACGTATCAATACGGAAAAGGAACCGACAGCCGTTTTACATATATGATGCATGATGGAAGCTCCTGCATCGCAGCATGGTACATTTCAAAGATTACTGACAGATTGGGGAATACCATTACCTATTCTTACAATTTATACAACAATGTTGTAGCACCTTATCAGATTACCTATAACACCAATGCCTATGACTCTTCCTATAAAACATACAGAATACTTTTCCAGTATGAGACAAGGGATGATGCCCTGAACAGCTACGTGGGCAGCACTCTTTGTTCCTTGGACAGACGCGTGAAAAGGATAACCACCCGCAAGGGGAACACCGTCTATCGAAGCTACGATTTTGAATATTCAACGGATGATGAATCCGGTAAAAAATACTCACGTCTTGCGAGTGTTACGGAGAAGAACAGTAATGGGGAATCCTTGAACCCTGTCACTCTTCAATGGGACGACCTGCCTGATTATTCACAGTCTGTCTACAACTCTTTCTATCACTCTGATGTTATCATCAACTCGCTCGGGCTTGTCAACCTTCATTTCTACGGAGCCGACATCAATGGAGACGGCATTACGGACATAGTCGTAGACGGTGATACTATCGTGTCAAGAGGCATTGCTGTCGACTCTGTTCTGGCAGAATCACCACAGATGCATGGCTATTCTTCAGATTCCATCTATATGGAGGACCATGCGAACAGCGGACACCTCCTAAACGATTCGCTCAATGACACCTTGCTTGTTGGATCCGCAACGGTAAGGAGTTCATCCGTCAAAAAGAACCGCCGTGTGTATGCCCTGCTATCCAACTTGGACGAATATGGAATAGGCCACGAGAACCTCCGGCGGATGTGGCTCACACACTATGTCTCCAATGATCCCGTAGACAGCATTGATGCATCTCCTGTTGTAGGAAACTTCTTCGGTCAGGGGCATTGTAGCATAGGCATCCCGCGCCTATATTACAATGATCGAGATACCAACCAGTTTTATGTTGATGTGTTTGACAAGGATGGTGAAAATGCAGTTGTTCAGTATGATATGGGGAGCAGCAGGATATTCCCTCTGACTGCAACGGCTGACATGGACAACGACGGAAGGAGTGAGATCATCATGTTGAAAAGGGAAGGAGGCACAAACTTTTACTATGGGTGTTTCGTTTCGTTCAACGACAATGGAACCACGACCAATCACGATTTCTATGTTGTACTTCCTCATGACCCGATAGCTCTTTTCACGAACGACTACAACAACGATGGGATGCAAGACTTCATGGTGTTCTATGAAGGGGGTTATCGCATCTTCTGGGGAAGGGGTATCAGTGGTACGGCACTTGTTTACTATCAAACAGATGGTTTTACAGAGTATGCTCTTGAAGGAAAGCCGAACGTCATCCGTGAGGGGGACTTCAACGGCGACGGATGTCCAGACTACCTGCTGAGCTATTATAATGACTTCAATTGGTATATTGCCTATGGAGAAGGCAACGGGGGACTCCGAAAGAAAAACGTTGGGTATTTTGTCTACATGGCTAATGTTACCAAGACCCAAAGAAGATTCGGGGTCCACGTGCTGGACTTTGACGGCGACGGGATGAGTGACATCGTATTCAGCAGGGGGCAATTCGACTATTCCGGCAACAAGGCCATCACACAGTGGATTCGGTCTACGGGTGACTCCCTTGTCACCGTCAAGAACAACGTTACCTCCCTGAAAGTAGATGACGCTCTGAACTGTCGCTATATGGTTGGTGACTTCAACGGTGACGGGCATGCCGACCTGATGAACTATGGCTACGACTGCTACAACAGCACTAACGCGAACGTGACGCCGACCCTCCACAGATACCAGAATACCTACCTGAACCCGTCAAGCGGGAAGTTGACTTCAATAACTGACGGTTTCGGTCGTGAGACGGATATCTGCTATAACTCACTGACCCTGAACCCTCCTTTGGAAACAGACGACGAAGTGTCATATCCAATGGCCAACGTTGTGGTTCCGCTACATGTCGTCAGCCAAGTGTCAGCCGGCAACGGCATCGCAGGAACATCCACTCAGACATACGAATACGGTGGTCTGAAGGTTCACCTGCAAGGCAAGGGGCTTCTGGGATTCAGCACGACTTCAGTTGCTGATGAGAACAGCGGAGCCGTGACAACGAGTTCTGTAGACGGCTGGAACACCACTTTCTATGTACCTGCCTACACGACAACGACAAAAGAGGTGGGAGGCCATACCTCTACTGAGGAAGTAACCGTGGGCTTTGCCGGCTCATACAACAACAAACTTGCATATCCCGCAGAGGTTGTTACAGAGGACTTTGAGGGAAACACGACACGGACGGTCATGACCTACTCTGATTATTACGGAAAACCTACATCAGAGACCGTCTACTATGGCAGCAGTACAGTCATGTTCAAGAAGACGGAATACCAGTCGTATTCCAATGTCGGTGGGGTATTTCTTCCTCAGACAATCATCCGTTCGCAGAAGCACGCAAATGATAGCAACATGTTCTCCCTCACCACCAGGTACACCTACAACAGCCAGGGACTGCCGACCCAGGTCATCGAGAACTACGGTATCACGGGGAAGACGGTCACCTCAGATTACACCTATGACAGTTGCGGACGCAAACTGACGGAATGTACGACGGGAACGGGTTATCCGGGCATCACCTATTCATACGAATACACCAACGGGAGGCTTACCAGCGTAACCGATGACACCACGCCTGTACGTACTGACTATTCCTACAACGATTGGGGCGACCTGACGGCAGAAGTGGACCTGACGGTTACATCATCTCCGTTGGTGAAGTCATACACCTATGACAGCTGGAACCGCCTGACATCCACGACAGACCCGACGGGCATCGTGGCCACCACAACATGGGGATGGGGAAACACACAGGCAAAGAAGTATTATGTGGAGGAGGAGAGCGACAGCCTGTCTTGGAGCAAGACCTGGTATGACTCCTGCGGCCGGGAGGTGGAAACGGAATCATGCGGACCGTTGGGAGTCACCGTATCTTCCCACACGGAATACGACGACAAGGGACAGGTAACGAGAACCACCTCCACCGTAGGTGACCTGACAACATGGGAAGAGCATGAGTACGACGACCTCGGGCGAATCGTTGAGACGACGACCAGCAGCGGAAGTCTGTCAACCTTCTCTTATGAAGGCCGAACGGCCACAGAATGCCGCAATGGCAAGACCTACGGCAAGACCGTCGACGCATGGGGTAACACGGTGACAGCCACCGACCCCGTGAGCAGCGTCAGCTATTCGTACTTCTCCAACGGCAAGCCCGCGACGGCCACGTCTGAAGGCAGCACCGTGACAATGGCCTACGATGCCGTGGGTAACCAGACATCCCTCACCGACCCAGATGCCGGCACGATGACCTATACCTATGACGCGGCAGGACACGTCGTGACACAGACAGATGCCCGTGGCAAGGTGACGGAGAATGAGTACGACTCATGGGGAAGACTCTCGAAGACCACCATCGACGGCGAGGAGACCACCTGCACCTACGGCACGACAGGGCGAGAGCGTCTGTGGCTGAAGCGCGAGCAGGTGGGCGGCAACAGCATCGACTACACGCACGACCAGTACGGACGTGTCATCGGCGAGACCCGCACCGTCGACTCCACAGCTGTCCTGAACTTCGCCTACAGATACAACGGCAAAGGTCTCGTAGATCAGGTGACCTATCCAGAAGGCATCATAGTCAACTATGCCTACGACCAGTACGGCAACAGGAAGGAGATGAGCATCAACAACATCCAGACATGGCAGTTGACCAACTATGCGGGCAAAACGACACAAGCGCAGGTGGGAAGCGACCTTACGACATACTCAGTGCTCGACGACAACGGGCTGATGGCCTCCGTGGGTGTAAGAAGGAACCAAAACCTGCTGCACAGTATGTCCTTCACGCACGAAGGAGCGACGGGTAACCTGTTGGAACGGACGGGCATGTTCGCTTACGATGAGGCTTTCACCTACGACGACCTCGACCGCCTGACCTCCTACACGGCACAGAACGGAACGAAGAACATCACGTATGCCGACAACGGCAACATCCTGTCCCACACTGACCGTGGCAGCTTCCTCTACAACAGTACGAGACCGCACGCCGTAATACAGGTGGGCAGTGCCACGAACCCGGTTTTTTCACAGGCATACCAAAACGTCTACACCTATAATGGCTACGGCAAGGTGTCGCACATACACAGCGGCAAGATGCTCTCCGCCATCAACAACTATGACTTGGACGTTTACTACGGCCCCGACCGCGAGCGGTGGAAGTCCGTAGAGACGGGCATGTTCCCGAGTGGTGGCGGTGGCATCACTCCGCATGCCATTGCCCCGATAGGCAGCAGCACCAGGACGAACCTCTATGCCGGCGACTATGAACGGATTGACGGCACAAGCTACTATTACCTTGACGGTGGTGTCATCTATGTGAAACCGGCCACAGGTGCAGGACAGGCCTACTACGCCCTGACCGACCACCTCGGAAGCTACACGCGCCTGTACACGATGGCTGGCGACTCGGTTCTCATCGCTTCGTATGACCCTTGGGGCAACCGCACCACGACAAAGAACACGCTGAAGTTCCACCGTGGCTTCACCGGCCACGAACATCTGACGACATACGGTGTCATCAATATGAACGGCCGAATGTACGACCCGACGGTAGGCCGCTTTCTTGCTCCCGACAACTTCGTGCAGATGCCCGACTTCTCGCAGAGCTTCAACCGATACTCATATTGCCTGAACAACCCGTTGAAGTACACCGACCCGAGCGGGGAACTGTTCGGCATCGATGATGCCTTCCTGATCTTTGCTCTTGCCAGTAGCACTATATCCGGCATGGCTCATGCTTCCATGCAGGGAAAGAATATCTGGTTGGGCGGACTGAAGGGTTTTGCCAGCGGTGCGTTGTCCGTTGCTGGCACGGCGGGGATAGGACAATTGTTGGGTCATGGCGTTGGAACATTCGGAAATGAGATGCTACAAGCAGGATTGCACGGAGTGAACAGTGTCCTAATATCATCTCTTGACGGCGGCAACTTTTTCACAGGTATGGCCACGGGATCAGTTTCGTCATTAGTTGGCTCAGGAACACAAGCTCTTGGCATGAGTAATACATTGGTGCGAGCATCTACTGCTGTTGCAGGATCGGTATCATCCGGATTGTTAGGAGGTGGATGGATAGAAGGGGCTATGCAGGGCTATAACATTGGAACATTCAACCATACATGGAAGTATCTTGGAAATGGCTTGTACGAATGCACTCTTGATGAAATCGTTGTGACGGCCACGCGTAGGAGTTTCATGGGAGCAGTCCATGCCGGGCTTGATGCTGCCGGTCTTATCCTTGATGTCGCTGATCTATTGAACAGCGGTCTCTACCTTGCAGAAGGTGATTACGTCAATGCGGGCCTCAGTGCTGCTGCTATGGTCCCTGTTATCGGCAGTTTCGCAACTTCTGGAAAATATGCCAATAAAGCTTATCACTCTTTCAATGCCTTCAAACGAGCTTATGGAAATGCTGGTGCAGGAAAAGCATGGCATCATATAGTAGAGCAGACACCCTCTAATTTGAAGCGTTTTGGGCCTGAAAGAATTCATAGCCCAGAAAATTTAATAAAACTGCCACATGGGAAAGGCAGTATTCACAACAAGATATCGGGTTTTTATTCCTCCAAACAATTGTTTTCTGGGCAGATGACAGTAAGAAAATGGCTAGAGAGCCAAAGTTTTGAGAATCAATATCGTTTTGGAATCGAACAGCTTAGAAAGTTGGGATTATAACTTTTAAGAAAATACTCTGTAATAGTTTGGTAATTTGAAATTATTCTGTATTTTTGCAAAGCAAAACGAAATTATCTTGGAAATAGCTTATGATTAAGGGATCTTTCCCTGTTCGTTTAATTAGAATTAGAAATTATTTTTTAAATATGAATACAGATGTGATATTAAAGAATTTGGAGCGTAGTTGTATAATACATGGTGATGCAACAGAATCAGGTGATTACAAAACGGCGAACAAACATCACCAAATAATTATTAAGAGCATTCTTCAATTATATAACAATGGAGATCTAATGAAAATAGAAAATCTTTTAAACCATAAAAATGTATCAGTTAAGCTTTGGTCTGCAGGTATGTTGCTTCCATTCAGGAGCAGTTTATGTGAAAAGATATTGAAAGAGATATCAAAAGCTAACGGTATGGTTAGTTTTTCTGCTGAAATTACACTGCAAGAGTGGAAAAAAGGAACCCTTAAGTTACCTTATAAGTACAAGCAATCGAATAGAAGCAGAATAGATTGTTGATAATAATACATATTTGCTAATTAGAAAAATATAATTTCTATGATTTCTCAACTTTAGCATTTGACTTTTAGGCAATCTGTTTCTCCCTCAAATGTGGTTCGAAGAGTACCTTCAGGTGCTTGTTCCCATTGATGGCCGACTCCATCAATTCATCGTAATCGGCAGAGAACTGCTCTTCCCGGAAGAGGCATAATTGTAAGTAAGGGGGTTTATACAAGATGCAATGATTTTCGCCTCGCATTGTTACAGCATGAATATGGACATATACTTCAGTCAAAAATCGCAGGCTTAAAGGCGTATTATAGTATTATTGCAGATGAAAGTTTCCGAAGTGCACTATTTACTTCAGAACAAGACCATAACCACTTTTGGACAGAAACTTGGGCAAATTATCTATCAAAAAAATATTTCGGCAAGTTATGGATGGGATTAAAATATTCAGAAAGCTACCCTGTTAAGGATATCAGTAGCTATAATTTAAAACGATTAAAATATGTGGGATCAAAAATTTCTTTGTTGTTGTACTAATTTCTGCCTACAGCGTAAAAGCTAAAGCCTTGCGGCTGATGGCAAAATCTTGTTAATTAC